>Ga0209538_1001015_pt1 | contig 15194 bp, 10 predicted proteins | sample BarGraNGADG00211_2_FD_184492 | JGI IMG/M metagenome (GOLD analysis project Ga0209538, IMG submission 184492) | Arctic peat soil microbial communities from Barrow, Alaska - Barrow Graham LP Ref core NGADG0004-211 (SPAdes) (version 2) | ecosystem: Environmental > Terrestrial > Soil > Wetlands >... | reverse complement strand
TAAGGGGGTTCCCCTCCCCCTCTTTTTTTATTTTATCTTTGTTTTTCAGTTCGCCGTTGTTTTCATTGAGAGTGAATTAAATACTTAAAAAGAGAGATAATTCCACGTTTTACGAACAGGAGGTGAAGGTCACTTGGCTGAACAAAAAACTAGTAGGTGGCTGCGCATAGGCGAGATCATCGCCGGTATAGTAGTCCTTGTGTTGGGTGGCTACGCAATCGCGTATCCGGGAGTAACTGCTGTGACTCTGATCGCATTCCTTGCAGTCGGGCTTCTTATCATCGCTGGCATTGAATTTGTCCGGGTGTTCTCAGAGGGCATTTCCGGATGGCAACGACTTGCAAACGCAGGTTTTGCAATTATCGCATTTTTATTTGCGCTAGCAGTCCTCGTCGCGCCGTTATTTTGGGGAGGATTGACCCTCGGCTGGCTGGTAGCTTTGACGCTGATCTTCGTGGGGTTAGCGGTCGCCGCGCGTGGCACTCCGGGGATGCTCATCGTCGGCATAGTTGCGGTCATATTAGGCCTTGTAGCGCTGGTATGGCCTGCGATCGGCGTAGCCACGATAGTGTTGCTGGTCGCGATAGGGCTGATCATATTCGGGTTAGAGTTGATAGTATCGGGTCTCTTAGGAAGATGGGTTTAACCTATCCCCCCCTCTTTTTTTTACAGGACTCGTCCACACAGAATAGATGAGTACAAGATTTCACCGGGCACGGATAGACTGTGTTGTTTAATATCTGGCACCTCGCGATTCTGAGGAATCTCGTGCGGCCAACCATAAACTCTTGTTCTCATTTCAGAATGTGGAGCCCGGCCCTCGTCGGTCGATCCGAAGTCGTCAGGAGCCACTTTCCGGGGACCCGTTTTTACGTGTACCACGCCGGCTCATCCGCTCCTTGAAAGCCGCTCCAATGATAAGTGCTGTCGCCGCGGCGAGGGCGATATATCCAAGCTCTTGTGTGGTAGACGTCACAAAGGTAATAGTAAGTAAGATGGCAGTAAATGGCGCGCCCAAAGCGAACGCGACTGCGGCTGTCACGATGCATGTGACGAGCAAACCGGCTGGCACGCTTGGGACGAGCATGTTGATGGCAAGGGCTATCATAATGGCAGAGAACATCGTCGGGAAGATTGGCCCTCCGAGATACCCCGCCTTACTCGAGAGTGCAAGGAGGAGGACCTTTAAAATGGCGAAGCCAAAGAGGACCAGCACACCGTATGCTGCCGGGTTAGCGGCTATCGTGTGGATTTCGGCCTCACCAGAGAACATAACTTCGGGGACAAAGTAGACGATGACGGCGATGATCGCGCCCGCAGCCATGATGCGAACCATGAACCGATCCTTGAACACCTTATCCATGATCGTGCCGATTCCCTTGAATGATATGCCGATGAAAATCGCCACCAAGGACCCAATTATGCCAAGAACGATCGCAAAGATCGCGTACGTCAGCGTGATCACGGTGACCGGCGTCATGGGGAGGCTGCTGGCGAACGCCGGAAACCCAATCAACGAAAAACACATGTAACCGATAGCCCCGGCAACCAGGTTCCACGCGAGGAAACGCACGCTCCCTTTTTTATCCTGCAATTCGGTAGCGAAGACCGCCGAGAAGAGGGGGTTCCCAAAGAGGCCGTTGAATGCTGCGGCGATCGCCGCCATCATGAATCCGAGCCTTGTCTCTTCAGCCAGCTTGACCTTATCACCGATCCATTCGGCGATTTCAACCACAAGAAAGGTTAAGGGGGCCTCCGGACCGATGGCCGCTCCGGAAAGCAGCGAGAAGAAAGACGAAAGGAGCGTTCCGGGAAACGTTTTGTAATCAAGTTTCCCCCCCTTTAAAATAACTTCGAAGCCTCCGTTAATTACGTTCGGGGCTCGGAGGTACCTTTCGCAGAGCCCGACGAGCAGCGAAAAGAAGAGGACGCCGACCGGGATCATCCAGCGGTTGGCAATGACAAAGTCACTCCCCCAAAAAGACGTATTAAGAAAGTGTAAGGCTGCAAACCAAACCAGTGAGAAAGCGACGGCAATGAAAGCGATGGTTATTATCAGAGGGATCCTTGGAATGCGATCGCCGAGAGACGGTTCCGTTTGGCACTCCGCCGTACCTTCCGGCACTCCTTTATCTGTCATGCTCCCATTTTGTCCAGCTAATCGGTGAATCTTTGGTACTCAACAACTATTCTTCTGTCTTACTATCTGACTGAGGCTTATTTCTTCCGATTCCGCACTGTCTAAACCTGTTTAGCTCATTGCTGCGCCTTTAGAACGGTTCATTTACATTATTTGCAGTTGCTGGCGACGTGAATGGTAGCGATCGTCCCATGTCAGATCGAATCTTAGCGTGTTAGGGAAAGAATTGGGCTTTATAGCTCATAATAAGCGACTTAGAGCCTAGCACGTCACAAGTGATTGCCGGAATGCTATTAGAAAGGCACAATCTATTTGGTTGCGGCTCATAACGATCGACGTCTAAAATGCCTTCCAGCAAGTCCTGTGGGCTTCAGTAAAAAATCATTTTGTTACACAATTTTTTTATAAAGTTCGTGTGCTATCACTACCACAGTCGTTTTGCCTCTAATCGGGGGGATCTATAATGAACGCAACTGCATCTAAAAATAACTGCACTACTAAAAGCAGCCCAGCTTTTTCAGTTGAGGTGACTGACGATGCCTGAACCGTGGAAAGGTAAATTAGCCGTCGATATCCGCGATGCGACTCCTGACTGGACGCCATTCGTGCAGCCCACCGCGCCGGAGAACGCACCGAACGTTCTCTTCATCATCTGGGATGATGTCGGATACTCAACGATGGACGTCTTTGGCGGGCCTATCGAAACGCCCACGATGGGTCGTATCGCAGAGATGGGACTGCGCTATTCAAATTTCCACACAACCGCGCTGTGCTCACCAACGCGCTCATGCCTAATGACGGGGCGGAACGCGACCAGCAACAACATGGCGTGCATCACCGAAGGGACGAATGGGTTTCCGGGGAGCAGCGGGCGTATACCCTTCGAGAATGGGACGATCGCTGAAGTGCTCAACGAGCGAGGATGGAATACCTACGCCGTGGGTAAATGGCATTTGACCCCTGCAGAGGAGGAAGATGCTTCTGCGTGGAAGCATCGCTGGCCGCTCGGGCGCGGGTTTGAACGCTTCTACGGGTTTATGGGCGGCGAGACCAACCAGTGGTACCCTGATCTCATCTACGATAACCATCCCATTGACCAGCCATACGCACCCGAGGACGGATACCACCTTTCCAAGGATCTCGTCGACAAAGCCATAGAGTTCATCAGAGACGCCAAGACGGTCGCGCCGGACAAGCCGTTCTTCATGTATTTCTGCCCTGGCTGTGCGCACGCCCCGCACCACATTTTCAAGGAGTGGGCTGACAAGTACAAGGGCAAATTCGATATGGGCTACGAGGTGATTCGTGAGGCGATCCTTGCCAACCAAAAGAAGATGGGGCTATTGCCAGAGAATACGAGCCTCTCGCCTATCAACCCGCACGGCGAGCCCCAGGTCTCCAGTCCGGATGGTAAGCCGTGGCCCATGCTTGATTGGGTTCGCCCGTGGGATTCGCTGTCCGACGACGAGAGTAGGATGTTTATTCGCATGGCTGAGGTGTATGCGGGGTTTGTATCGTATACCGATCACCATATTGGTCGCCTGCTCGATTACCTCGAGGAGTCGGGTCAGCTTGACAACACGATCGTCGTCGTCGCCTCCGACAACGGAGCGAGCGGTGAGGGCGGTCCGAACGGTTCCGTAAATGAAGTTAAATTCTTTAACAATGTTCCTGACACGATCGAAGAGAACATAAAGCGTATTGACGAACTGGGAAGCCCATCGACCTATAACCACTACAATACGGGCTGGGCGTGGGCCTTCGATACGCCCTTCCCATACTGGAAGCGCTTTGCAGGCTATGAAGGGGGGACTGCAGACATGTGCCTCGTCGCGTGGCCACGGGGGATTCCAGCACGAAGTGAAGTGCGACACCAGTACATTCATGCTATCGACGTCGTGCCGACTATCTACGACCTGCTCGGCATTGAACCGCCCGCAGTACTCAACGGATACACGCAGAGCCCCATTGAGGGCGAAAGCTTCAAACACACCAGTGACGATCCCAGCGCGCCGGAAAAGGAGACCCAGTTCTATTCTATGCTCGGCCAGCGCGCCATCTATCATCAGGGGTGGCTGGCGAACACGATGCACCCCCCTATCTCAGGGTGGGGCAATTTCGCCCACGACGTATGGGAGTTGTACAACCTTGAGGAGGACCGGGCGCAAATGAACGACATCTCCGGACAGTACCCTGACAAACTGGAACTCCTTAAGGGTTTATGGAACTACTTCGCCGGCGTCTACAACGCTCTGCCACTCGACGATCGCACGCCGCTCGAAATTATGTTGACAGAGCGCCCACAACCAGCAAAGCCACGAAACCGCTATATCTACTATCCCAACACCGCCGACGTCTCTGAGAGCGTCGCAGTCAACATCCGTGGACGTTCGTACACGATAGCTGCAGCCGTTGTTGTTGACACCACTGATGCAGCTGGTGTGCTCTTCGCCCAAGGTCACCTCATGGGTGGCCATACCTTATTCATCAAGGACAAGAGGCTCCACTATGTCTACAACTGGCTCGGGGAAGACATTCAAAAAATCACCTCAAACGTTGAGATTGGCACTGGTCGGCACGTCTTCACTGCTGAATTCGGCAGGACGGGCCAAGACCCGAAGACCAGGAGCGCCCTCGGCACGCTCACCCTCTATATTGATACCGAGCAGGTGGGACAGTCCGAGATTAAGACGCAGCCTGGCTACTTTAGCCTGGTGGGCGAAGGGCTGTGCGTCGGTCGCGATAGTGCGTCTCCGGTCTCGCCGGACTACGCGCCACCGTTCACCTTCGCCGGCGGGACCATTGACAGAGTAGTAGTGGACGTTGCCGGTGAGCCATTCGTGGACCACGAGAAAGAAGTTATGGGGTGGATTATGAGGGACTAGCTGTCTTCACCTTTGACAGTGCACACCCGGCGACGACACTCTGTTCCAAGAGATGGACCAAATCAGGTGAGCCTTCGGGTGGTTACTCCCCACAAAATCGAACAAAATAAACAAGCAAAGGAGATCCTTACTAGTAAAATATTTGCGTGCACATTGAGGTCGTTAGTAATCTTGCACCTTCAAAATTGAATTTTGCTTGATTCCGATTCTTTTAATTCTCGCTTTTGCGCTCCGTGACATTTTTTGTACTTCAATCCGCTGCCACACGGGCACGGACCGTTGCGGCTTGCCTTTGTAGGCGCAGTCGGCCGGCGGTGCTTCGACATCACCTCAGCCGGCGCACGCCCCTGCTGCACGAGCGCCGTCATCTGTCGCATAGGCTGGTCGATGTGCGTAAAGAACGCCCGGTAGCCCGCGCAGAGGTAGTTGAGCCCTAATTCACCCGTTGGTGTCTCCTTAAAACGGTTCTTTGGACATTCTCCATGGCACGCAAAGAGGGCTGGACACTCCTGACAGTATCGCGGGAGCGCGTCGCGCTTGTTCAGCCCGAACTGACGTTGTGCATCTGAGGACACCAGTTCGATAAGCGGCGTGTCCAAGATGTTGCCCAGCAGGTAATTTGGCTCAACGAAGTGATCGCATGAATAGAGGTCGCCGTTATGTTCGAGCGTGAGTGCCGTGCCGCACGTCGGAGAAAAGATGCAGACGGTCGGCGGCTCCCCTGCCCACGCCGCCAACGCTGCGTCGAAATGCTGCACGAACACGCGACCGACGTCGCGGGTGACCCATTCATCAAAGATGGCGATAAGGAAACGACCCCATTGTTCTGCGGTCACGGAGCGATCCGTTACCGTGTTCCCTTCTTGGAAGCCCGTTTCGTTATTCCGCTCGACGATAGGTATAAATTGGATGAACTGTGCCCCAACGTGGTCGCGTAAGAATCGGTACACCTCCGCGGGATGCGTGACATTGGCAGCACTAACTGCGCACATAATGTTAAAGTTAACCTTATGTTCTTGCAACAGACGTGCAGCGCGCAGCACGCGGTCAAATGTCGGGTGTCCCACCTTGTCTACGCGATAGGCGTCGTGCAGTTCCCGCGGCCCGTCCAGGCTTAGGCCGACGAGATAGTGATGCTCGCGGAGAAAGGTACACCATTCCTCATCCAAGAGCGTACCGTTCGTTTGCAACGTGCGTTCAATGGTCATGCCAGAAGCCGCGTATTTCTGCTCGCACGCGATTGAACAACGGTAGAAATCGAGCCCCATGAGGGTCGGCTCACCGCCTTGCCATGCAATTGTCGCGTACGGGATTCGCTGTGCGGAGAGGTACTGATCCAGATATGATTCGAGTACCTCGTCAGTCATTCGAAACCGGCCGTCCGGATAGAGGTGCTCTTTTTCCAAGAAAAAGCAGTACGAACAGTTCAGGTTGCAGATGGCGCCGGTGGGCTTCGCAAGAATGTGAAAAGCTGGCGGCGAGTTGGTTAAATGCATACAGTGTCCACGCTGCGCACCGAGTTGCCCGCCGGTGCACAGCAGCGATTGTTCCAATTACTATTTTCCACACTCGCGTAAATGAGTTCCGCTCCTCGAGTATGTTGAGAACGCTGGAAGAAACTGACCTTTAACACGTAATTGATATTGCGGCGGCCATGCATGATGCGGGAGCAACGGTTATGGGTAAGCCAACGGGTAGAGAGACTCCAACGTCTCACTGACTCCGGAGAAATATACGATGAAGTCTGCGGGTTCTTTGGCTGATTTAGGGGATGATGAGCTTGTGGACGATGCACATTCAAATCCTCAAAAATTTTCTGAGCGTATGCTTCCCTTTCACTAGCAATGACCATTTCAATTGAGCGAAACATGTCTCATCCCGTCGACCGGTCGGGTTAAGGAGTGACGCGTCGGTGAACAGGACCAACACAATGGCGATGGCCGATAAGCAGCTGGAGTCTGTGTTGAGCGATGAATTGATGACGTAAGAGGCGCCCAACAACGTGCCCGCAGCGCGGTCCATCGCGAAAGAACGGGGCAGACCCTCAGTGCCGATGTTCGTCGGAAAGCGGCGAGGAAAAAAAACGTGAGCAGCGCGCCCGCAACCCCCAAGAAACTCACTCTTCGCGCTTCCTCACATCGACAGATTCTTTCAAGCTCTGCACCTCTGCTCGCATCTCTTTGAGCTCGGCGAGATCAGCCTTGATTTCGTCCGTGTTGTCTTCCAATGTAGAGAGTCTTTCTAAGCGCTTCTCGATTGAGTTCAACTGATCGATGACGTTTCCGATCGTCTCTTTACTTGTTTCGGTGAGTTTTTCCCGTTCGGCCCTGAACTTCTCAAGGAGGGCCGTCGTGGTGGTGGCCGTCACGAGGCTGGCAAAGAGGATGGCAGAGATCATAGCGACGACCGCGATAATCCTGCCAAGCCCCGTGTAAGGCACCACGTCCCCGTAGCCGACGGTCGTTATAGTGACGATCATGAACCACAGCGCGTTGTCTATATCGGTCACATTGGGGTTCACGCCCGATTCGACGTAAAAGAAGAGAAACGAGCCGACGATGATGACCAGCAAATAAATGGCTAAGCCGTAGATGAGCCGGGTCTTTTCAGCGAATGAGAGGACTTCTTTTTCGATTCGTCGTGAGAACCTGAGGAGGGCAACGATTCGGACGAGTCTCAGAAGCTTGAAGGTTAAGGTAAGCGGCAGAGCGACGCCGAACGAAACGAGGGCAAGGTAGTCAAAAGGAATGATGGCAAGAATGTCGGTCCACTGGTACGCGACGTAGCTCCACTTGTTGTCCTGCTCGTTCACCCTAAACAAGTATTCGACCCATAAGAAGAGCACCACAACCGCGTCAAATGTCGCGATCGCTTCTAGGCTGCCTGACCTTAAGGGAAAAACTACTGTAAGGAACAAGAAAAAGCCATCAAAAACGATCAGTATAAAGCACAGGACTTCGTACAAAAAGCGGATTCGCCCACTCAGGCGAAAAACCTCGTTGAGACGCTGGATTCTCGCTATAATGTTGAAAAACTCAAGCAAGTCCGGAAGCTTCTCCGTAGGTTTCATTGTTTCTCATCAGTTTGAGGCACTCGATTTGGTCGCCCCAATAGCACGACGTGTCTAGTCAACTACTGAGGATGCAATAAAAGTTGCGAAATGACTAGCGATCCGTTTAAGAGTCTTGAAGAGAGATTCGTGCTCATCTGCGTACTTACGCTTATACAACCGGTCTTTAGCTTGGTGCTCCTGCTTCCAGGCTGCTATGCGATCACGGCAAGCAGAATTCGTTTTAGGCGGGCCTGCACTCTCAAACGTGACGCAAACGTCAGCTGAGCCCGCAATGCTCCAAAGCACAGGAGCACGTGCTTTTTTACAATAAGTCGTAAACGAAGCCATTCAAGGCCATAAAATCGAAAAAAGATATGATTACTAGTAGCTGGTCATTGCGGTAGGCGATTCGGTCGACGTGTTATTGCACGTGACTGGGTATAGTTGCCCCTTATTTGCGTCTGTGGTGGACTACAGCCACCTTCCCACATGATCTGTGGTTTTGTGGTTTTGTGGTCTTGAGGGTTCGACAGAGTTAGGCGCCAGGCATTTCGGGTTCTATAAACCACAATCAGAGAAGCGCCAATGCAGACAATGATGGTCGTCACGGGAAGATATTTTAATTGGAATCCACCAGTTACGTTACGAAGTCCTCTTCATAGAGGGGGATGCTGAAGGAGCATTATGACAAAAGTTAAGGTAATGGGTCCGGTGGACTACCTGATGGTCAGGTTTCCCGGGAACAAGTTCAGTGGCAAGGCCGCCCCTGAGCTGTTGAGACTCGAAAAAAAAGGCATCATCCGGGTGATCGATATGGTTTTCATTATGAAGGATGAGAACGGGAAACTGGTAACATCCGAGGCAGTCGACCTGACAGAAGAAGCGCGAGCTGCGTTTAATGAATTGTCAAAGAATACCCGTGAATGGTTCTCACAAGGCGATATAGAAGAGATCGCCACATCGTTGCCCAACAACAGCACGGCTGGCCTTCTCCTGTTCGAGAACGTTTGGGCTACCCAGTTCAAGGAGGACCTCCTTGAAATGAATGCCGAGGTGATCGACATGGGGCGGATCCTCCCGGAAAATATCCAGAAGGTAGAGAAAGAAATGGCAAAAAGAGGTGACTGAACAATGAGAGGAAGAGGAATAGCACTTGTTGCGGGAGCGAGAATGGGACAAGCGAGGGCCGAGCAGGCTGCCGCACAGCAGGCCGCACAGCAGGCGCCGCAGGCTGCGGCACCAGCCAGCACCGATACCGCTGCAGAAATACAGAAACTGGCAGATCTCCACGCATCGGGCGCACTAACGGACGAAGAGTTCGCCGCGATGAAGAAGAAGCTCCTAGGATTATAGGGGCATCTTCCCTTTTTTTATTTATTCTAACAACATTTCCCGATTAAATCGCGGGAGTGAGTACGAATTACTCGTAGGCCTAACGCACATCAGCAGGCGGGAGTCCGTCGCATTTCTATTTTTTGTGACCTTATTTGATTTCACAGAGCTCGTGAGAGCCCAATGGCTTGCCGGTTGACGCACTAAAAAAACCTCGTTTAAGTTCGCCCGTGAGCTAAACCTAAGCTGCCTCGCGTGTCGAGTGTCCGGTCAAGGAGCGCTAGCCTCAGCTGAGGGCGGACGTTCTGCAAGCGCGTCTTCTTCTTTTCGTTTATCTTGATAGGTTCGATATAGTGCGAGGGCAAACCCGTACACCGCCGGCCCTACAATAACCCCGGCAAGCCCGAGCGCTGCAAAGGGAATAACGTACGCGAGGAGGGCAACGGGTTTTGGTATGCCTGCCCTGCTCCGACGCCCCAAGAGCGGTATCAGGTAGATACCGACGATGAGTTGGAATATGATGATGCTTAAGATGAGCACCACAATTCCTTTTATTGGGTCGCCGATAACGAAGAAGTAGAGCGAGACGGGGACGTAAACGAGAGCCCTCCCAATGATCGGGACGACTCCGACAGTGAGCATGAGAAATCCGAGCGTAAACGCATATGGCACGCCGATTATTGGGAAGAAGACGAGAGCGATGATACCGCTGATCACAGCTGCAAGAATATAGTTGACGTAGAGGGCGTGGTATATCGAATTGAGGTGACCTAAGAACGCGTTCACGGCGCCCTGGTGGTTGCGGGGCGCGAGGGACCTGAACTCCGCTACGATGTGATCGCCGTTGATGAGCAGGTACCAGACCAAAAGGGTGACTATGAATAGTTGAAAGAGATACAGCGGCGCTGACTTAATAATGCCTTGTATGATGTCTAATGCGGCATTAACGAATGCGGTGAGGATATTTGATCCCGCCTGTCCCGCACCGGCCGTTACGTTTGTCACTACAGGAACCCCACCCAAGCCAAGGGAGTACGCTAACGCGTTGCCCAGTGTTGTATTCGCCGTTCCTGTCGCAACTGAAAAACTCGTCAGCTCATTTGCGAGTATGTAGACGACTTGGAAGATCATTGCCAAATATAGGACGATGATAAGGAGCATGACGAGGAACGACGACAGCACACGTCTGTGGATACGCCGCTCAAGCCACCGTGCCGGGAACCAGAGGATATACGCCGCCCAGAGCGTGAGGAAGATGACGTTGACCCACGGCCAGGAAATTAACAGAACTAAGAACGTAATGAAGAGCGCAATGAGCAGAATTACTGTGGAATAGCGCCGTTCTGCAAGGAAGCTGCCAATGTCGATCACTTCTTCTATCCTGCTTGGTTCTCAGATCGCACCGTCGCACGATCGAATATATGAGCACATTTTTCGTATATCAGGGTTCTGATTTTGGCGCCTCTTGGATGACGTGATTCACGACTTCGAAAAATGAGAGGGGGTCAGCCACTCCGCGCTTCCAACCTCTCATCTTGAGAGAATCTTGCAAGAAGAGTCAAACAACAGCAATCACAAAGTTCCCGATAGCGAACCCGATCAAACGACGAAATTCGTCTCTACTGGCAAAATAATGGATATACTAAGCCGAGAGCGTCGCCTAACCTTTAAAATCGCTATAAAAGTTGAAATAAAACAAAAAACTAATATATATAGCAGTCATCCTAAATTTTAAGTTTGCGCAGACCTAACTGAAGGGTATTGGGCCATGGTCGATCTCACATACTTCGAAAAAAATCGCGCTAACGTTGTCTTTCTTCTCATCACTCTAGCGGTTGTGCTGCTGCTTTTGTTTATGGTCTGGCCCTGGCGGTTTGCCTTGTTGTTGGCCCTCTGGGCCGGGTACGTCCTGTGGTGGCCAACGAGCTGGCTTACAAAGTATATCCATCGTCGCGGCATCGCGGCGCTTATCGTCGTGGTTGTGGTTCTCCTCCTCCTATCATTCGCTCTCCTTAACGTCACCGTTATCGTTGTGAAGGATATTGCACAGATAGCGGCAGGAGCAGCGAGCTCGAACGCAACGCTTAGCGAAGGGCTCACCAACACGGTCAAGCTCGCCAACCCCGGGCTTGCGAATGCAGGACCTATAGCTACACTTATCGCGGGCCTCGCGACCGGGGGAAGCATCATCGTTACGACGTTCACTCAGACCGCAGGCGGCGTCGCACGGAACATTCTTGTCAATATCCCCTTACTACTGTTCCAGCTCATCCTCGTTTTCGTACTCTTGATCGGCCTGCTTACGAAAGGCGATGTCATCGTCAACGATTTTAAGAGCATCGCACCCCCGAAATACCGGTCGCTTGTCAATCGGTTCCTCGACCATCTCAACCCGATCTACTATAATTTCTTCGTGATATACGCCGTTGTAGCCGTCCTTTGCGGCATACTCGCTGCTGTTATTTACGGATTAATTGGCGTCCCGTACTTCGTCACGTTTGCGATCTTCATCGTGTTTGTCGGTCTCATTCCGTCCATCGGACGCGCTCTCATTTACATCCCACTCGCGATCTGGCTCATGATTCAAGGGCAAGCGGTTCAAGGCCTCCTCGTGCTAATTGTTAGCATTGTCATTTTTGAACTGATCGTTCGGTATATCCTTCAGCCGCGGTGGATGGAACGGACTGCAAAAATTCCGCGGGTGCTTACGCTTATCGCATTCACGTTCGCCCTTGCGTCTTTTGGGATAGTCGGGTTTGCAATAGGGCCGGCGATCATGGGTTTTGCCCTCGCTATGTGGCGGACATACAAGGACATCCGAAGGGAACAGGAAGAACAGGCTCCCGCCGTCGCATAGGCCAGCGGGTCGTGAGAACAATCTTGAATTTTTAGTCACGACCTAATTGTGAACGAAAGCCTTTCCCTCCAAGTCTGTCGTAGCGCGGCGATTGATAGATCTACAAAGAGACGTTGGCGAGGTTTCATCAACCAGATTATAAGCAAGCCAGCTGGTGAGCACGACCCGAACTATCCCTGCTGGGCGCTAAAGAAAAAGAAAAGTTTTTTTCAGGCACGGCGCCCAAATTAGCTCTTATTCTACTAGTTTGCCACGAACTCTTCATGCTACGGTTTGCGACTGAGCTTAGCTTCGCCTGAAACAAGTGAGTAGCTTTCTCTATATTCTCGTGATTCTTGCTTACCTGTGACTGTTTCGCAGCTGCGAATTCCGCGTTTTCAAGCAAACCTTTGCTTGGCTAAAACTTGTCACTAGCTTGCCGGCATTGTCGCTCGGTGAGACTGCTGCTCTCAATCAGAATCGCTTTGAGTGCGCTCAGGCAGCAGCAGCACCGCTCCTACGAAAAAGCATAGCGCTCCAACAAACGTGCCTAAGTTCACGAGCGTTATGTTTCGCGAGAGGCCTGTCGTCGGCACAACAAATAACGCAACCGCCGAGACACCAAAGGCCGCAGAACCGACCAAGTTGAGAGCCGTGATCCGCCAGGACAGACTGTGCAACCGCCAGCAGGCAAAGGCGCGACACACTTCAAACCACGCAAGCCCGCTCGCTACGAGAAAACACACAGAACCAAACGCGTCAGGCGCCCAAACGAGACGATCAAGTTGACTGACTGAGAGGCTCAAACTTAAGGCGTAGAATGTCGTGGCGTTGAAAAACAACGTACCTACGAACTGCACGAGCGTCGACCACCAGTCAATTCGTCTGGGCTCAAATGTAAGGAGGCGGAATCTCTGTCGAAAATTGGCTCTTGGGGGATCTTGGTCGACGTTTACCACCTCCAGGTATTGTAAGAAAGCTGCGCTCGTAAACCACAGAGAACCAACAAAAAAGGTAACGGCGTCGGCCTCCCCACCAACAGCAGAGAGGTATCCAGGCAACGCGCCAAGTGCGAAACAGGTTGCGCCCACTGCAAAGAGGATGGCGATCCACCAGCCAATCGCGCGTGGCGCCCACCACGTTGAGCCACGATCGACGTTGAGGCGCGAGTATCGCTTGCGGCGCACGCGCGACGTCAGCGCTACGCGGGCGCGTTCCGACTCCTCAAAGATCTCACTTGTCATAGATAGTCATAGACGGCCCCATTCCGTCGACGGGCATATAGCCTTCAGGCAGCAGGGTCGAGGCCGAGACCTTTTCGTGCATCAAATAGCATCACGGTTTTTTCCATCCGCATTTTCGGTCGGTTTGTTGTTTCGAGTCCCAGAGGATTGGCGCTGCAAACACTTAAAAAAACCTTAACAAGCAAAACGGTTTATACTTTGTGTCCGAAACGCCGTGACGCCTGAGCTAAGTCCGAAACTGAATACGACTGGCTCAAGAATGCTCGACTGAAACTGAGAGGAGATTGCTCCTCGAAAAAGAGACGTTGTATTGCAAAAAAGGCGAGTTTCATGTTATCAAAAAAGGTAGATTTGAGCACGAAGAAAAAGTCAGAGACAGACCACACCACGACGTATGGACGTCGCTATTTCGACCAGCCAGTGCCGAAATACACGATGCCTGAAGAGGGCATGCCTGCAAGCGCTGCCTATCAGCTCATTCGTGATGAGCTGAACCTCGATGGCAATCCCGCTTTAAACCTTGCGAGCTTTGTCACCACGTGGATGGAGCCGGAAGCGAACCAGCTCATTGCGGAAAGCCTGGACAAGAACTTCGTTGATAATGATGAGTATCCTCAAACCACAATTATTCAGGAACGAGTGGTGAACATGCTCGCCCGTCTGTGGAACGCTCCAGAGGGCTGCGAATCCATTGGAACGGCCACGATTGGGTCATCAGAGGCCATTATGCTCGCCTTGTTGGCGCACAAATGGACCTGGAGAAAGCGCCGAAAAGCCGAGGGGAAACCGATCGATAATCCCAATGTCGTCATGGGGGCGGACGTCCACACGGTATGGGAGAAATTCGCCCGCTACTTCGACGTGGAACTAAAACTGATCCCACTCCAAGAGGACACATACATCATCAGTGCAGATGAAGTCGCTCAGGAAGTAGATGAGAACACTATTTGCGTCGGTGCCGTCCTCGGTACCACCTTTACCGGACAGATGGATCCAATCAAAGAGATCAACGATCTTCTCGTTGACATCAAGAAGACTAAAGGCTGGGACATCCCGCTGCACGTGGATGGGGCCAGTGGCGCCTTTGTCGCACCGTTCGTCCGTTCTGATGTCGAATGGGACTTCAGGCTCGAACAGGTGAAATCAATCAACGCATCGGGTCACAAATATGGCTTAGTTTACCCTGGAATCGGATGGCTCGTCATGAAGGACAAACACAACCTTCCAGACGAGTTAGTATTCCGCATAACCTATCTTGGAGGGGAGATGACGAACTACTCTCTTAACTTCTCGAAGAGCAGCAGCAGCATAATCGCGCAATATTATAACTTCATACGGCTTGGAAAGAGCGGCTACGCGGACATCATGACGAACATGATGGAAAACAGCCGTTATCTTGCCGAAAAGTTGCACGACACTGGCAAGTTTGGGATCATCAACAAACAAAAAACACTTCCCCTCGTCGCAGTTCGTTTGAAGGACGCGGCATTCAACGTCTTCCAGCTTTCTGACAAGCTCCGGCAAAAAGGCTGGATCGTGCCTGCCTACTATCTTCCTGAGAACGCACAGGACGTCGCTGTGATGCGGATGGTGGTCAAAGAGAACTTCAGCAGGGACATGGTAGAGCTCCTCTTTACCGACGTTATGGAAGCTTACCACAGCCTCGAACTCTCAGAGACCGAGTTAGAAGAACGCGTAAAGAGCA
>Ga0209538_1001014_pt1 | contig 15209 bp, 11 predicted proteins | sample BarGraNGADG00211_2_FD_184492 | JGI IMG/M metagenome (GOLD analysis project Ga0209538, IMG submission 184492) | Arctic peat soil microbial communities from Barrow, Alaska - Barrow Graham LP Ref core NGADG0004-211 (SPAdes) (version 2) | ecosystem: Environmental > Terrestrial > Soil > Wetlands >... | reverse complement strand
GCGGTCTATACGTTTAAGGTCGTGGGATGGTTGCGGCTGCCGCCCCACATTCGGTGGGACCTCTATCCCGTGATCCATGAAGAGAATTACCGCTATGGCGGTTCCTACTATGAACAGCAGGAATGGTGGACCAAGCCCCGTCCCAAGAATCGTTGGCGAAGCATCCTGTACTCGCTGAAAGACAATTTTTACATGGGCGAGTACTACAAGAGAAATCCGCTCTACTGGTTGTTTCTCCTGCCGTGGCACCTGGGATTCATTTTCATCATCACGTTCCATATCCTCTGTTTCTTTGCGGCCGTGTCAATGGTTGCGGGTTTGGAGATCAGTGCTGCTTCAGCCAGCTCTGCGGGTAAGTCGTTTTATTACATACTGCTTGCGACCGGAGGCTTTGCCTTTTTAACGGGGACCTTTGGTAGTATCGGTATGATATTCATACGCTTGGCTGACCGTTCTCTGAGGATGTATTCCATGCCGATGAATTTCTTTAATTATTTCTTCTTCCTGATCGTTTACGGCAGCGGCCTTTTCGCCTGGCTTGCACTGGATCCCACCCTGGTTGAATACCGGGCCTACTGGCTGGGACTGATCACTCTGTCACCGCCTGTGCTCCACCCGATGACGGTACTGCATATAATTCTGTTCGATATTTTCCTTATCTATCTGCCTTTTACCCGTTCCACGCACTACATTACGCGGATCTTAGCCTACTTCTACATCCGCTGGGATGACGAACCAAATCAGCGTGGCAGCAAGATGGAAAAACAGCTCAACGACCTCCTGGGGCAGAAAGTCTCTTGGGAAGGATCGCATATTGCAAAGGGAAAGAGTTGGGTAGAGGTGGCCACGGAACCGGGATTCCCCGATACGAAAAAGGATAGCAAATGAACAAGATTATCCATATTGAAGATTTCAGCCGTTCCGGTGGGCAGTTGGCCCAGATCGATCCCGCCGAGCTGATGCCCCTGCCGCCACCATACGACAAGATAGAGAAGCCCCCGATTCGGCAACTTACGGACGAACAGCGCAAGCGTATGGATGCGTCGCTCGACGGCGTCGTCGCTATCGGCCTTACCCCACCGGCAAACCCGGAGGAGGAAAAAGCCTTCATCGATAAATTTATTGCCGGCCTGGAAAAACTCTTCACTATTGAAAATAACTGGACCTTTCTCCAACCGCTTGTCCATACGCTCGATTACTGCGTGAAATGCCAGATCTGCTCTGACGCCTGCCCGACGTACCTGGCCAGCGGCCGTCAGGAGATCTATCGCCCCACGATGCGGGCGGAGATCCTCCGGCGAATCATCAGCAAGTACATCAAGAAGGAAAATTCCCTCGTAAGAAAGTTCAAGGCCAGCGATATCGACCTCAACTGGCAGACATTGGCCCGGCTCGCGGAGCTGGCCTACCGGTGCACACTCTGCCGGCGTTGCGCTCAAGTCTGTCTGCTCGGCTGCGACAACGCCCTGATCAGCAGGGAGATACGGAAGATATTTAGCCAGCAGATGGGAATTGCTCCCAAGGAGATCCACGAAAAGGGATCCGTCCAGCAGCTCAAAGTCGGGTCCTCCACGGGGATGACCCCCATGGCGCTGAAAAACATCATCGAGTTCATTGAAGAAGAGATAGAGGAGAAAACCGGCCGGAAGATCAAGATCCCTGTGGACAAAAAAGGGGCGGACATGCTGCTTATCCACAACGCCGGTGAATTCATGGCTTGGCCGGAGAATCTGGAAGCCTTTGCCATTCTCCTGGATGCTGCCGGTGTGGACTGGACACTCTCCACTGAGATCGCCGGTTATGACTCCGTCAATTACGGCGTCTGGTACGACGACTTCCAGTTCTCCCGGGTGGCCATCCGCCAGTCCCAGGCGGCCAAGTCGCTCGGCGTCCGGAAAATTTCCTTTGGGGAATGCGGCCACGCCCACAAGGCGGGGATCGTTGTCGCCGACCGGGTTCTCACGGGCGACCTCAATATCCCCCGGGAAAGCATCCTTCCTCTGCTGGAGGATATTGTCCTGAGCGGCCGGATCAAGCTTGATCCCAGCCGGAACGCCTTTCCAGTCACCCTCCATGATCCTTGCAATATGGTTCGGCTCATGGGGATTGTCGCGCCGCAGCGACGGATACTAAAAAAGATTTGTCCCCAGTTTAGGGAGATGACTCCCCATGGGGTTGAAAACTACTGCTGTGGTGGTGGCAGCGGTTTTGCCATCACGCAGTCAACGAACTTTCCCGATTGGCGCTCCGCCGTCTCGGGCCGGATGAAATTCAAGCAGATCCTTGATGCTTTCCAGGATGTGCCGGGGCCGGAGATCAAAAAGTATCTATGTGCCCCCTGTTCGAACTGCAAGGGGCAGTTCCGCGACATGTTCGAATATTACGGGGTCTGGGAAAAATCGGGGATCCTCTATGGTGGGCTGGTGGAATTGATCGTCAACGCCATGGTCGATCTCAAGAAACCCTTTATCCAGTGGGAGTGGCATTGAAGCTTATGAAGAACCTCGGACTATCAATCAGCGCCATCTTGATCTTGACCCTGCTGGCCATGGGGATCGCCATGAACCATAGTATGACCTACCTCCTGACTGTCATTATCCCTTATGCGGCCTTTGCGGTTTTTCTCGCCGGGTTTGTGTACCGCATTGTGAAATGGGGCAGCGCCCCCGTCCCCTTCCGCATTCCCACAACTTGCGGCCAGGGAAAATCGCTGCCATGGATCAAGACCAATCCGGTGGAAAACCCCTCCGGGTTTTGGGGCGTGATTGGGAGAATGGCACTGGAGATCTTTCTTTTTAGGTCCCTTTTCCGGAATACGCAGGTGGAGATTATTGGCGGGCGGCCTGTTTACGGCAGCGCCAAATGGCTCTGGCTTTTCGGCCTGATGTTCCACTGGTCGCTGTTGATCATTGTGGTGAGACACCTGCGCTTTTTCATCGAACCGATCGTTCCATGGATTGCCGCTCTCTCCGCGGCAGACGGATTCTTCGAGATCGGCATCCCGACCCTTTATCTGAGCGATATCGCCCTGCTTACCGGTTTGTCGTTTTTGTTCCTCCGCCGCGTGATTGTCCCGCAGATTCGTTACATCTCATTGTTCACCGATTATTTTTCATTGCTGCTGATCATCGGCATTGTGAGCACGGGCCTTCTGATGAGGCACTTTTTCCCCGCCGATCTCAACGCGGTGAAAACCCTGGCCATGGACTGGGTCACCTTTTCGCCCGTTGCCCCGCAGGGGATCAGTGCTGTTTTTTACATCCACCTTTGCTTCGTCTTCACGTTGATGGCCTGGTTTCCCGCAAGCAAGCTGATGCACGCCGGCGGGATTTTTTTGAGCCCGACCCGGAACCTGGCCAGCAACAACCGCAGGCAGCGGCATGTTAACCCGTGGAACGCCCCGGTCAAGGTTCATACTTATGAAGAATACGAAGATGAATTCCGCGATAAGATGAAGGCCGCAGGTCTTCCGGTGGAAAAGGAGTAGCCGTGTCGTTTGATAAAATACCCAAACCGGATCAGTTGATTCAAATCCAATACGCGCCGCCTAAAACCGGTTGGATGGAGACCCCTGTCGAATTCCGCCCGGGGACATGGAGTTACAGCGGCACAGCCAAGAGCCTTACCGCCCTTGACCTTCCGAATCCGAGATCATGGCAGCCCTCCGATGACGACTGGAAACTGCCTGAAAACTGGCAGGCCATTATCCTTTCCGGCATGAAAGAGCGTCTGGGGAAATATCGCTCCTTCCGGCTTTTTATGGACGTCTGCGTCCGGTGCGGCGCCTGCGCGGATAAATGCCATTTCTATATTGGCTCCGGCGATCCCAAAAACATGCCCGTTTTACGGGCCGAACTCCTGCGCTCGGTTTACCGCCGCTATTTTACAAAATCAGGAAAGCTCTTCGGGAGGCTTGCCGGCGCCCGGGACCTGACGATGGATGTCCTCAAGGAGTGGTTCTATTATTTCTACCAGTGCACGGAGTGCCGCCGGTGTTCCGCCTTCTGCCCCTTCGGCATCGATCAGGCGGAGATCACCATGATGGGCAGGGAACTCTTAAACCTTGTCGGCTGCAACATTAACTGGGTTACCGAGCCTGCTGCAAACTGCTTTCGGACAGGAAACCACCTCGGGATTCAGCCCGGCGGCATCAAGGACATACTCGATTTTTTTGCGGATGACATCGAGGAACGAACCGGTGTGCGCGTGGACGTGCCGATCAATAAAAAGGGCGCCGATATCCTCTTCGTTACCCCGTCGGGCGACTACTTTGCCGATCCGGGAACTTACACCTGCATGGGATACATGATGCTCTTCCACGAAATCGGCTTGAACTATACTTTTAGCACTTATGCCTCCGAGGGGGGAAACTTCGGCCTGTTTTCCTCCCACGAGATGATCAAACGCCTTAACGCCAAAATTTACGCCGAGGCAAAACGGCTCGGTGTCAAGTGGATCCTTGGCGGCGAATGCGGCCACATGTGGCGGGTTCTCAACCAGTACATGGACACCATGAACGGCCCTGCTGATTTTCTGGAAGAGCCTGTTTCTCCCATTACGGGGACGCGTTTTGAAAATGCCAAATCCACCAAGATGGTGCACATTGTCGAATTCACGGCGGACCTGATTCGTAATAACAAACTGAAGCTCGATCCGTCCAGGAACGACGCACAGCGGGTCACGTTCCACGACTCCTGCAACCCTGCCCGGGCGATGGGACTTTTCGAGGAACCACGCTACATCATCAACCATGTCTGCAACCATTTCTACGAGATGGCCGAAGACACCATTCGGGAGAAAACCCTCTGCTGTGGTGGCGGAGCGGGACTCGGAAACGACGAGAACATAGAAATGCGGATGCGCGGCGGGATGCCGCGGGCCATGGCCGTCAAACAGGTCAGGGAAAAACACGGAGTGAACCGTCTGGCCTGCATTTGCGCCATCGACCGGGCGACGCTTCCTCCTCTGATGGACTACTGGGTGCCCGGCGTGACCGTTTCGGGCGTCCACGAACTGCTGGCCAACGCCCTGGTGATGAAGGGGGAGAAGGAAAGAACAACGGACCTGAGGGGAGATCCGATTGGTGGATAATGGATAGTGGATAGTGGATGGTGAGCGGGAGTCCGGAAACATATTACGGAATGTGAGAAGATGAAAAAAAATAAATGGGGCTTAATCATATTGGGACTGGTGATCTTTATTGTCGGGGTCACTTTTCCCTTCTGGTACGGCAAGGGGAAAACAACCCCGGCGCCGTCGCTTAGCCTGGATACGCCCGTTATTGCCCGGTTGCAGAATAAAAAATGCGTGGAAGACACGGCGTTTATGCGCGCCAGCCACATGAAACTTCTAGGTACCTGGCGTGACGGAGTTGTCCGCGAGGGGAATCGTCTACACACCGCACGCGACGGTCGTATTTTCGAGACGAGCCTTTCCGGCACCTGCCTTAAATGCCACAGCAACAAGCAGCAGTTCTGTGATCGTTGCCACAACTATGTGGGGGTCAAGCCGACCTGCTTTAGTTGCCACAACGTTCCCGGGGAGGTAAAATAATGACGTCGAACCGCAGAGAATTCCTGAAAATAGCGGGGGCGTCCGCCCTCACGCTGATGGCGCCGCCGATCCTCTGCCCGGCCTGGGCCAAAGAGAAGATTATTTCCGTAAGCGAATTTCCGAACGCCTTGTCACCTTCAAAGGCCCTTACAGCCAAACGCTGGGCCATGGCGGTGGATGCGTCAAAATGCCCCGCCGGATGCGTGGATTGCATCGCCGCCTGTCACGGGGCACATAACGTCCCCGATTTCGGCAACCCCAAGGATGAGGTCAAATGGATTTGGCAAGAAAAGTTTGCCGCTGCCTTTCCCGATGAAAGCCACTCCTATCTTCGGGAGTCCCTGAAGCAGCTGCGATTGACCGTTCTCTGCAACCAGTGCGCGAATCCGCCCTGTGTCCGGGTCTGTCCCACAAAGGCCACGTTCCAGCGGCCGGACGGCATCGTGATGATGGACTATCACCGCTGCATCGGTTGCCGGTTATGCATGGCGGCCTGTCCCTACGGGGCAAGGAGCATGAACTACCGGGATCCCCAGCCGTTCATTGGCAAGATTAACCCGGACTTCCCGACGCGAACCAAGGGTGTCGTGGAGAAATGCAACTTCTGTGAGGAAAGGCTGGTCCGGGGGCTAAAGCCTGCCTGTGTCCAGGCCTGCAAGGAAAAGGCCTTGGTCTTCGGGGATATGGAAAATCCCCAATCGGAGATCCGGCTTCTGGTAGGAAAACGATTTAACCTGCGGCGAAGAGCGAACTTAGGAACCCAACCGCAGATTTATTATATTGTATGAGGACATTATGCTGGAAAAAGCGCTGAAAGGCAGCCGCGGATACTGGATCTGGATCAGTTTTTTACTGGCCGTCATTACGATCGGGTTTTACTGCTATCTGCAACAGTTGGATTATGGCCTGGGCGTAACGGGAATGAGCCGGGACGTCTCCTGGGGTCTTTATATCGCCCAGTTCACATTCCTTGTCGGAATTGCCGCATCGGCTGTCATGCTCGTTCTTCCGTATTATCTCCATGACTACAAGGCCTTCGGCAAGATCACCATCCTGGGTGAATTTCTGGCCGTTTCCGCCGTCATCATGTGCGTGATCTTTATTTTTGTCGATCTCGGTCAACCCTCACGGGTTCTGAATGTACTGCTCTATCCCGCGCCTACCTCCATCCTTTTCTGGGACATGATCGTCCTTTCCGGCTATCTCCTGATCAATATATTTACCGGCTGGATTGTTCTGTCCTGCGACCGTAAAGAAATCCCTCCGCCGCGCTGGATAAAACCGCTGATCTACCTCTCTATCCCCTGGGCCATCAGCATCCACACGGTAACCGCCTTCATTTATGCCGGTCTTCCGGGAAGGAGTTTCTGGCTGACGGCGATTATGGCCCCCCGGTTTCTGGCTTCCGCCTTTGCCTCCGGTCCTGCTCTGTTGATCATCATCTGCCTGATTTTGAAGCGTTACGGGCGTTTTGACGCCGGGGAAAAGGCGATTTCAACCCTGGCTAAGATTGTGGCCTATGCCCTGGCTGCGAGCATATTTTTTGTCCTCGTGGAGTTATTCACTGTTTTCTACAGCGGACTCCCGGAGCACGCCCAGCACTTTCGTTACCTTTTCGCCGGTCTGGAAGGCCACACAAACCTCGTCGCCTGGATGTGGACTTCCGCGGTACTGGCTTTTGCCGCCCTGGGCATCCTGATCATCCCCCGGATTCGCCGGAAGGAAGGATGGCTTGCCGTCGCCTGTGTGGCCGTGTTTGTTTCCCTCTGGATCGAGAAGGGCCTCGGTCTGGTCGTGACCGGGTTCATCCCCTCACCGCTGGAGAAAATTACCGAATATGTCCCGACAGGGACGGAAATCGCCATCACCCTTGGTATATGGGCGGTCGGATTCCTCATTTTGACACTCCTTTACCGGATTTTTGTCGCTGTACGGCGCGACATCGACGGCACCAATGACCGGTCCGTCACCAATGGAAGAAATTGAGGAGTTGTCTATGAAAATCTTAGTCCTGAATTGTGGCAGTTCATCGCTTAAATACAAACTCTTTGAGATGAAAAGCAACGAGGTCCTGGCCCGGGGCCAGGCAGACCGTATCGGTATGCCCGACGCCCTGTTTCAACATGATGTGCGGGGACGGGAAACCTTTCTGAACGAAACGCCTCTGCGGAATCATCATGAGGCGGTGCATGCCCTGTTGGCCCTTCTCGTAGATGGCCAGCGGGGAATTCTGACGGATATGGGCGAAATCGGCGGTGTCGGACACCGCGTGGTCCACGGAGGCGAACATTTCCGCACCTCTGTTGCCGTCGATCCCGCGATACGGGAGGCCCTCGAGGCTACCAAGAAACTCGCGCCCCTTCATAATCCGCCGAACCTGATGGGGATAGATGTCTGCACCAGCCTTTTGCCCGGTGTGCCCCAGGTGGCCGTCTTCGACACGGCTTTCCACCAGACCATGCCGGACTATGCCTATACCTACGCGATCCCTTATCGTTATTACACAGAAGATCATGTCCGCCGCTACGGCTTCCATGGTATTTCACATCGGTATGTAGCCGCCAGGACGGCGGAAATCCTGCGGAAGAATATTGAGGAGTTGAAGATTATCACCTGCCATCTCGGAGCGGGCTCCAGTCTCTGTGCCGTGGCGGGGGGTAAATCTCTGGATACATCCATGGGCTTCACGCCTCTGTCGGGTCTCGTCATGGGCACGCGTTGCGGCGATATCGACCCGGCGCTGGTTTCCTTCCTGGCAAACAAGGAAAATATTTCCGTGTCGGCAGTAGTAGAGATGCTGAACCGGGAGAGTGGCGTTTTGGGTATTTCCGGTATCTCTCCCGATTTTCGCGACCTGGAAAAAGAATCCAGCCTCGGCAATGAGCGTGCCCGCCTGGCGCTTACTGTTTATGCCTATAGCGTGGCCCGGGGGATTGGTTCCCTGATCCCGGCTATAGGCGGGCTCGATGTTCTGGTTTTTACCGCGGGGGTCGGCGAACACTCGCCGCGCATGCGCCGGCGGATCTGCGCCTTTCTTTCCTGGCTGGGCATTGTCCTGGATGAAGACAAAAACCGGGAGGTCTCCTTCGAAGGGGAGATCTCCCAGCCCGAGACGAAGGTAATAGTTTTTGTCGTTCCCACTGATGAAGAAAAAATGATCGCTCAGGAGACACGGGCGGTTTTACAAAAATATTAAATATAATGGAGGTTTTAAAAATGAAAAAAGTAAAAATGACACCCAGCGAGGCGATTGTCGAAACCCTGTTGGCTGAAGGCGTGGATCATGTGTGCGGCATTGTCGGTTCCGCTTTTATGGATATGCTGGATCTTTTTCCCACGGCGGGGATCAAATTCATTACCGTCCGTCATGAACAGAGCGCGGGCCACATGGAAGACGCCTATTGCCGGGTAACTGGCAGATGCGGCGTGGTCGTGGGCCAGAACGGCCCTGGGATCACCAATATGGTCACCTCCGTGGCGGCGGCGAATATGGGGCATACGCCCCTGGTGATTATTTCGCCATCGGCAGGAACACCCACCATCGGCTGGGACGGCTTCCAGGAATGCGATCAGATGTCCGTCTTTAGGTCTATCACCAAAGCCGTAGTTCGCGTTCCCCACCCCAAAAGGGCCGCCGATTGTCTGCGAACAGCCTTCCGCATTGCCTACGCCGACCGGGGAGCCGTTCTTTACGATATTCCCCGGGACTACTTCTACGGTGAAACCGAGGAGACGATCCTCAAACCCTCCCAGTACCGGGTGGATGCCAGAGGATGCGGTTCCCAGGAGCAACTGGACCGGGCGGCCGAACTGCTCTCTAAGGCCAAGAATCCTGTCATTGTCTCCGGCAGGGGAGTCGTCGATGCCGACGCGCTGGACATCGTCAAGGCCATCGCCGAGCACCTGACGGCGCCCGTGGCGGTGACCTATCTCCACAATGACGCTTTCTACGGAAATCATCCCCTCTCTGTCGGTCCCATCGGCTATATGGGTTCCAAGGCGGCCATGAAAACGATGGCCAAGGCCGATGTGATGCTCGCCATCGGCACGCGTCTCTCCGTCTTCGGAACACTTCCCCAGTACGATATCAATTACTTCCCGGAGAATGCCAAGATCATCCAGATTGACATCAACCCCAAGCACATTGCCCGGACCCATCCCATTGAGGTGGGCATCATCGGCGATGCCAAAGACGCGACAGTTGAAATCCTGAAGCGCCTGAAGGCCATGGACAGTAGCCGTAAGCCCGATGCCAAGCGTCTGGAGGCCGTGGCCAAGGAAAAACAGATTTGGGAAAAGGAGATCGTCGATTTAGCCATGGTCGATGGTAATCCCATCAACCCGCGCCGGGTTCTCCTCGAAATCGCGCGAGCCCTGCCGGAAGACGCCATCGTCACCACCGATATCGGGAATGTCGCCTCGACGGCCAATAGTTACCTCAAGTTCAACCAGTCTCGCCGGCATATCGCCGCTCTGACCTTCGGCAACACCGGGTTTGCTTATCCCGCGGCTCTGGGTGCCCAGATCGCCCGCCCCGATGCACCCGTCATCGCCATTGTCGGCGACGGCGCCTGGGGGATGAGTCTTCACGAAGTCAGCACTGCTGTAGAGCATAACCTGCCCGTCGTGGCCTGTGTCTTTCGGAATATGTGGTGGGGCGCGGAGGCGAAGAACCAGGTGGACTTCTATAACAATCGGTTCGTCGGCGTGGACATCCCCACACCGAAGAGCTTTGTCCCCGTCGCCAAAGCCATGGGGGCCAACGGCGTCCAGGTAAGTCGGCCCGAAGACATCCGGGAAGCCTTTGATGCCTGCCTGAAAAGCCGCAAGCCTACGGTCCTCGAATTCCTGGTGGACGGCAAGCAATTGGCCCCGCCGTTTCGGAAAGACGCATTGGCTCTGCCGACGCGCTTTTTGCCCAAGTATGCTCATCTGGACCATCACAACTGGTACAAAGGAGGCGTCGATGATTTATAAAGACTTGAAAGGAAAAACGGCCATCGTAACGGGATCGGGCAAAAAAACCGGCATTGGTTACGGCATAGCGGAAAAACTGGCCGCCTGCGGCTGCAATGTTATTATCGCAGATCTGGGCAAGGCGCCATCTCCCGCGGAGCCTTTGAAAACAGCGACAAGCGAAGAAATGGACGCCATCGCCGCCGAACTGGCAAAAAAGCATGGCGTCAAGACATTGGCCGTGGCCGTCGATGTTACGGATAAAAACGCCATTGGCGCTATGGTTACGGCCATCAAAGGCAGCTTCGACCACATTGATATTCTTTGCAACAATGCGGGGGCTTCCTTCGGCGTCCCGAATACGGTTCTGGGTTATGACGAAGCGGCCTGGATCAAGACCATCAATGTGAATCTGTTCTCCGTCTTTCGCATATCGCGGGCCATCATTCCCCTGATGGCGGGCAAACCTGCGGCTATCATCAACACGGCATCGCGGGCCGGCAAGGTTCCTCCCATCTTCAACAGCGCCTACGCCGTGGCCAAGGCGGGGGTCATCATGTTGACCAAAACCATGGCCAAGGAACTGGGCGGAAACAGAATCCGGGTTAATGCCATCTGCCCGGGACAGGTTGCCACGGATCTGGAAAAGTGGCGTTTTGGTCTGGAAGCATCGTTTTTCGGCACGACTGTTGAGGAACAGGAAAAGGAAATGTGCAAGACCATTCCTCTGGGATACATCGGTCTTCCGCGAGATGCCGCCGATCTAGTGGCCTTTCTGGCTTCCGAGTCATCAAGATATATAACAGGACAGGCCATCAATCTCGATGGCGGTCAGTGCATGGAATTATAACAAAACAACATATCGTTTTAGGAGGATATCTTATGGATAAAATTATTGGCGGCAAGCTCGTTGCGGATGCTTTGATCGAACGAGGCGTCGATTACATTTTTACGTTGAGTGGCGGGCATATTACGCCCATTTACCAGTTTCTGGAAAACACAAAAATTACGATCTTCGACACGCGCCATGAACAGGCGGCCGTCTTCATGGCCGAAGCCTGGGCCAGGATGAACCGTAAGCCGGCGGTGGCCATGGTTACCGCTGGACCGGGCTTCACCAATGCCCTTTCCGGTATCGCCAGCGCCCGCCTGTCCAATACCCCGGTCATCCTCATTGCCGGCTGCGTGGGAACCGAGGCTACGGAAAAACTTGATCTTCAGGACATGAGTCAACTTCCCGTGATTACACCCATGGTCAAAAAGGCCTTCGTTTGCCATATTCCCGAGCGCATTCCTGAATTCATCGACATGGCCTTCCGTACGGCTATGAGCGGTCGCCCCGGCCCAGTCTATCTGGAGCTTCCGTGTAACGTCCTTAACGCCACCGTGAACCCGGCCATGGTCAAAAAGATGCACACGACACTCTCATCCAAACCGGTTGACCGGGAAAATACCCGGAAGGTCGTTGATCTCCTGAAGGCGGCTAAAAATCCCATCGTCATCGGCGGAAGCGGAATCTGGTATGCCGATGCGGAAAAAGAATTTGTCGAGTTCGTGGAAAAGGTGGGGATACCGGCCTTTACCGCGGGAGCTGGAAGGGGTGTGATTTCCGACACCCATCCTCTTTGTTTCGAATCATCTCTGGCCATTCGGCCCGGTGCTGCCATGCTGGCTCTGATGAGTTGTGATCTGGTCCTTTTCCTCGGCGGCCGTCTCAGCCTTTTCTATATCTTTGGCGAAATTTTCCCCCCGAATGCAAAATTCATTCAGGTGGACATAGCAGCCGATGAAATCGGACGTAACCGGACGGTTGATCTTGGAATTGTCAGTGATACCAAAGCATTCCTCAAGGAGCTCAACGGCATTCTGGATGAAAAAGCCATCGGCGCCACCCTGAAGAAACAATACTTGCCGTGGGTGGAAACTGTCCGAAAGGCGGACAAGGAAGGCAAAGACCAGGCCAAGGCCATGTGGGAGTGCAATACCTTGCCTATCCATCCGATGCGGCTGGCCAAAGAGGTCAACGATTTCATGAATCGGGAAGATGACATCGTTGTTGCCGATGGCGGCGATACCTCGACCTGGATGGGTATGACCCGGACTATCAAGAAGGGCGGCACTTACCTGGACTATGGCCTATACGGCTGTCTGGCCGTCGGCATTCCTTATGCCAACGCCGCCAAATTGAAACATCCGGACAAGCGCATTCTCCTCATTATGGGCGATGGGTCTGTCGGCTTCAACTTCATGGAGTTTCATACGGCGATCCGCAAGAAGCTTCCTATTGTCGTCGTCATCGCCAATGACCAGTCCTGGGGTATGATTATGCACAGCCAGCAACTGCGTCTGGGCCACAACATACCGAACGGAACGGAGTTAGGCTGGGTCGATTACCATAAGATGGTGGAGGCGCTTGGTGGTTTTGGTATCTGTGTGGAGAAGCCGGCGGATATCCGGCCAGCCTTGGAGGCGGCCTTTGCTTCCGGAAAAACGGCCTGTGTCAATGTTAAGGTTGATCCGGCGATAATCAGTCCGGGCAGCGTTGCTTTGGCCAACCTCGGCGGATACAAGTGCGAATGAGTTGCCGATATGATATCCACTTTCAAGAGAAACAAGATGCGGGTAAAATTACCAGATAAGATAAGGAGGTCCCATGAATAACGTAACTGCACCCAAGGAATACAAGCTGTCCACACTTAACACCTATTATATCTTCACGCTGCTGTTTCTGCTGTATCTCTTCGATTACGTGGATCGGATGATCGTGACATCCCTGATGCCTTACATTAAACTGGAATATGGACTTACGGACACCCAATCCGGTCTGCTCGTGTCGGTGGTTTACTGGTCCGTCGTCGTTTTTGTACTTCCTGTTTCGATCCTGGTGGACCGCTGGAGCCGTAAAAAGACCATCGGCATCATGGCCCTGTTCTGGAGCATGGCCACGCTGGTTTGCGCCTTCACCAAAACCTTTCCCCAGTTGCTTGTGGCCCGATCCGCCATCGGCATTGGTGAGGCCGGATATGCTCCCGCCGGCACAGCTATGCTCTCGGGTCTGTTTCCCCCGGAAAAACGTTCCCGCATGATGGGGTTTTGGAATATGTCTATTCCCCTTGGTATCGCCATCGGCATCGGTGTCGGCGGCTTCGTGGCCCAGCAGTGGGGCTGGCGGCACGCCTTCGGGCTGGTGGCCATTCCCGGGGCGATCGTGGCCATCCTCTTTTTCTTCGTTAAAGATTATAAGACGGTAGATCTGGTCAAAACCGTGGGATCAGCAGCTACGGGGGTAAATAAGGTCAAGATGAGCAAGATGGATATCTTTCGATCGTTTATCCATACTCCCTCCCTGATTTTTACCTATGTCGGATTTATCGGGTGCGTCTTTTCCAACAATGCCATTACTACCTGGCTTCCCACCTATTATCACCGTTTGGAAGGCCTTCCTTTGGGTCAGGCGGGCATGAAAACCGCTGGTATCCTGATGCTGGCCGTTATCGGCCTCCCCTTGGGGGGATGGTTGGCTGATGTGTGGTTTAAGAAGAGGCCAAGTTCACGACTGCTGTTTCCCGCGATTACGGTAGCCCTGAGTTCCGTCGTCGTGTTTGTCGCTTTTTCTTTCCTTGAGGGCAAGGCACAATATATGGCGCTTCTTCTCAATGGGATATTGGGCGTAGGGTTTGTCGCGGCGGCCATCACCGCCACCCAGGAGACCGTCCATGCCGGGCTTCGGGCAATCTCTTACTCCGTCTGCGTCATCGTTCAGAATATTTTGGGGGCGTCCCTGGGTCCGATCGTGATCGGGGCCTTTTCCGATGCCTATGGCATCAAGGTGGCGATGACGATTCTGCCCATTTTCCTCGCAGCGTCGGCCCTGCTGTTTTTTGCCGGGTCCTTCTTTTACGAAAAAGATCTGAAAAAGGTGGAAAAGGTAACCCTGGAATGTGAGGCGTGAAGAAATATTTGCAAGAGGTTAAATTATGAAAGCGGTTGTATTTCGTAAAGACAGGGGGCTGGTCTATGAGGAGGTTCCCGATTATCAGATAGCAGCTGACGAAGTATTGGTGAGGGTAGCCAATACGGGCTTTTGCGGTTCCGATCATTCTTTAGTCGCCGGCGGTCTTGTGGCCGATGGTTATATCCTGGGCCATGAGATCAGCGCTGTCGTGGTTGAGAAAGGCGCAGCCGCCGACGGTCCTCCCGTGGGCACGAAAGTCTGCATTCGTCCCACTTACTGCGGGCGTTGTGCCAATTGTCTTGAGGGCAAGCAGCATCTCTGCCGGGTTTCGAGGCGGACCGCGGGGATCGGTGATCTGCCCGGCGGCTTTGCCGAATACGTCAAAGTCTATCCGCAGATGCTGATTCCCATCCCCGCGGGAGTCGATTCCCGCAATGCTGCCCTGGCGGAGGCTTTTGCCACTGCCTTACATGCCATTAATTGTACGGGAGATAAGACTGATTCCACTCTGGTGATGGGAGGCGGTCCCATTGGCCTTTGTGCCGTTCGAATCCTCAAAATTCTTGGCTATGGCCCGATTGTGCTTATCGAGCCGGTGAAGGCAAAGAGGGAGATTGCCCTAGGCTACGGAGCCGACCATGTATTTGATCCGGGCGAAAAAGATCTAAACCAGCAATTGTTGGCGATTGTTCCGAGTGGGTTTGACAAGGCGTTCGAATGTTCCGGTGTAAAGGCCAATGTCGGT
>Ga0209538_1001012_pt1 | contig 15219 bp, 10 predicted proteins | sample BarGraNGADG00211_2_FD_184492 | JGI IMG/M metagenome (GOLD analysis project Ga0209538, IMG submission 184492) | Arctic peat soil microbial communities from Barrow, Alaska - Barrow Graham LP Ref core NGADG0004-211 (SPAdes) (version 2) | ecosystem: Environmental > Terrestrial > Soil > Wetlands >... | reverse complement strand
TAGTTACCTGATTTGCCATAAACTTCTTCAATTTTACATGTTCGAAACTAATAATATTTATAAAAAACGGATCAGTGATAAAACGCGAATCGTAGAGTGCTTCAAATTCTTTTAATTGGTTACCCTCGATAGCATCGAGATAAAACTTGGTTAGTATTAAGTTTCGTGTAAACCCGGAAGTGTTTTGACGAATCATTCTAAGCAATATTTGAGCACCAGCTACAATTTCTTGTTTTTTGAATAATTGATGAGCCTTGTTTGCTGAATCGCCGGGGTTTTTTAACACAAAACGGTAATACTCACTCAGAAAATCAGCATATTTTGTAGAAAAAAACTGACAGTCATTCATATTATAAGGTTTTAATAGCGCATAATAATTATCAGGTAATTTGACAGAATCTTCGGCAATCATGTTTTCTCGTGCATAACATGATGGATATGTCATTAAATCCGCAAGAGTTTCATATTTTAATTGCTCTTCAACCCATTTATTAAAAAGGGATGTCGTTTTATTCGACTTCTGAAATTCATTCCAATAATTTCTATACTCTTTTTCCCGTCCTGTAATATATAAGATGAAGTCAGCGGGCAATTTATGTATTAAAGCTTCATCCCTGCTTTCTGCATAGAAAGCTTTACGGGGCAAACCTTGCATGAAACTCATCAGGTCGGTATTGTCTTTTATTCGGTTTCCCTTTGTTATCCTGACAAAAAAATGCCCATTTGGACTTTCATTGGAAAAATCATTAAAAATATCTGCATCGATATTCAGGAACAAACTATCGCCAGGCGTACAAAGCAAATTGATCCTGCTTCCATAGGTTAAATAAAAATCCTGAGGATAAAGCAAAGGAACTTTTATAAAAAAACTCCCTTTGCTGTCTATTTCAGCTGCGTATACGTTTTGCGAATTTCTGTTTATTAAATCTTTAAAGTAGAAGTTTATTACGGAGTGATCTTTGTGCTTCTCAAAGTTTAAAACCTTACCTGAAATGGTAACACTTTCCTTTTGCCACTTTACCTGCGCATATGACGACATTCGGCAAACTGCTGTGAAAAATAAAATAGTAACTAATAATTTGGATTTCATAATAGAATTGGTTTTTATTAATAATGACCAAAACTACAGTCAAAGAATCTTTCGCTAAATCGTTTTTCTGCAAACCTGATAAATTGATGATTAAAGTTGATAAAAGTGGTGTGCTGTTTTTATTTAATTACAAGTCTGTATTTCATGATATATACACCCTTAACAACATTTCTTATAATAAAGGATCTTGAGTTGTATTTGGGATTAATTTCACTTCATTCGTAAAATAATTAATAATTCTACGCAAATTCCTGAAATGAGAAGCAATGGTTGCAATTGAAATACCTTCACTTATTTTCTTCTTTTCAAATTGTTTAAGTAAGGTCGATGTAATATCAGTTACTTTAATTTCTGGTATTGGTTGGTAAGTATTAGAATGACAATGAAATGACTATCAGAACCAAAAGGACTGCAAGCACTAAAAAATTAGCTCTGATTTGGTTGAGCAATATCATTATTTTATTGGGGTGTTGCATAGGAATTAAATGTTAAAGTAAATTTTTATTAATATTACATAATTATACCCGATTAAACAATTATATAATCAAGATGGTTTAAATTAAAATAGGATTCAGCTCTTGACCGGTCACGGGCAAATCCCAGGATAAATCCGCCACCGCCAGAACCACAGAGTTTTAGTGTAAAATCGCTGCTCTTAATACCATGATCAAACGAAGTTCTCATTTCCAGAGGAATCATCTCTTTAAAGTAAGTGAACTGAAACAGGGAGTAATTAATCATCAATTGATCAAAATGCCCAAAATCAGCATTTTGGATAGCTTCAATTGTTGAATTAATGAGAGGAATATACTCCTGATTAATTATTTTTTTAAAATCAGGCTGCTTGTATCGTTTCAAAAAAGAACTCACCAGCAGATCGGTTTTTCCCATTGAATGGGTATTAATTAAAAAAAGCGTATAAATCTTTGAAAAGAGAGAAAGAGCAACCATGGTAATGAACGAGGTGTTGCTCCCAATGAGAACCGGCTTTTTCAACAAGGAGACCAGAGGATCGATTCCGGAACTCAATCCGTGAAAATAAGATTCAATCAAAGAGAGTTTTAATTTGATTGCCTGATAATCAGTCTGATTTTCCGGTAAGGCGTAGCGGTCGTAAAGGGCTGCTGTAAGTGCTCCGGAACTGCCCAGACCGGAACCAACAGGAATGGACGAATCAAAATACATACCTTTATTTGCGTCGTGATCAAGGCCTTGTAAGTCAAGAAATTGGAATTTATTCAGGTCTTTTTTGAAGAAGCTGAGTAGTTTTATAATTTCTATATTTGACTCTGATTGCGTTTTTAAATGAGGAGTGGTTGAGTTCTCTGGAAACCTGAACCCACCCGAAAGACGTGGATAGGGGATGGCCAGCGCCATGGAGCCGAGGATGATACCATATTCACCGAACAGAACTATTTTGGCAGGATAATTCATGTTAGAATTTTATTTTGGGTGTAAGCAATTGAGGGCCGGCACCTATTTTATCGTCAATCCATTGACCATTTTCACAAAACAGGCTCAGTACCTCTTTGACAAAGGGAAGAACCCAATGGCGTTGATCCTCAAAATAAATCAGATGGACATTAGGTCCGGCATCGATGGTGAAAAAAAGATCAAGCCCACTCTGATCCCTAAACCTTCTAATCGCTTCGATAATGCTGAGCGTATTTGGTTTGAGTAAAAGTCCGTCAGGCGACGAAGTCATAAGCAAAGCATGAAGTGAGAGCGCCTCATTTTCAGCAATTGCAGCAAGAGTATGATAATCATTGTTGCGAATGGCCAATGTGATCTGATGCATATTTTTGTTTGCCTGATCAATTCTCCCTTCGCGGAAAGGGTGCTGTTTCATCAATGAATGGCCCAAAGTACTTGATACTTTCTTTTCTTTTGAGGTGACAATCAGTATGATATCCGAAATTTGCCTCAGTCTGCTTTCCTTGGAGAGTGGGAAAGGGGTGGCGTATTCATCGGAAGAAGCAGCCACAAACGGACTCTCTCCCCATGTTACGAGACCACCATACACCGAACGGGAAGCACTGCCTGAACCGAGCCTCGCAATGACAGATGCCCTGCGAAAAAAATCATCACTGGAAAGTTTTTTCTGCCAGATGATCTCCTCCATACTCACCAGACAAAGCGCCAGGGCACTCATCGATGAAGCAGATGAAGCGATTCCCGTCGAATGCGGAAAATTATTTTCACTTCGAAAAACCAACATATAGTCGGCTAGAAATGGCATCTTGGAAATCAAATCATTGAGAAACAATGCAATCTTCTTTTCAAACGAAGGATTGCGTTGCCCATGAAAATAGTATTCCAGTGTGATCCGATTGTCAGGCTGATGCTTTTTTTGAAAAGCATGCGAAGTAATGGTCACTGATTTTTCAAGAGAAAAGCTCAGGGAACAATTCTCGGGAAGTTGGTGCCCTTTTTTACCCCAATATTTGATGAGGGCAATATTCGAAGGGGCCTTCCATTTTATAATTATCGCTTCATCGCTCATCATTGCAACCTATTCTTCTTGTTTAAATTTTGTAAATTATCCAATTAAAGCTGAACTACTTTCATCGAAAACAATCTCGTCATATCGGAATATGATGTTTAAATATTTATTATTAAAGTAGTTACGGACATATACTTCAGATGCGGCTGATGCCACCATTATAAAATCGCCACCCCAACCACCAAGCGATTTCACAGAACCGTCAAAATCAAAAAAATGCCTTGTTTTTACCGGCATTTCCTGAATAATTCCACCTAATATTGCTTCATGTTCATCAGCTAGCCGTTGAAAAGTTTTCAGTTCTGCAGCTTTTTCCATTTCAAGTGTAATTGTGGAGATCAACTGAATCTCTTCGGAGGTAATATTCTGAAGATTCATTTTTTGAATGCTCTCTCTGGTGTTTTGTTTTCTATTCAGGTAAATGAAATGGAGCTGCTTGCTAAACGGAGGGTAAAAGTTCGCTTTCCGGTATTCAGCTTTTTCGCCCTTCAGTTCAAAAATAATGGGTGACATCGATCTTGCACAGGCAATATCAGTTCCTGATCCATTAAATAACTGATTATTAAGTATAAATGGATCACAGTCTGCCCAATAAGCCACATTTGAAATAAATGAACTGCTCGACCCTATTCCCCAGGCAGGATCAAAATCCATTACTGAAGTTGCTTGAAACAGGTGCCTTGAAGTCAAAAAACGTGGATTCAATTTTTTTGCTGTTTTAAGCGTTTTTTGAAGGGTTTGTGCAAGATCGGCATTGTTGGTCTTCACCAGCTGAAAGTCGGGAAGGAGTAACTCCGAATAAAACCACAAATCATTATGAGCCATTGATTTCCATATCACAGATGGAGTTCCTTCCTTTTCAGTAATGGTGAGTTTTTGTCCAAATTGGAGCGGTAAGGCTAACGAAAGTGCTCCTCTGAGAACTGCATATTCTCCTGAAATCATCAGTTTGGCACGGGAATTAAATGTCTTATAGTTAATTGAGCTCATTTATTTTTCCTGAGATTATGAACGAAATTCTCTACTGCTGAATAGCTTACCTGAAGTGATGCAAAATGATGACGGGCAGAATCTTGCTCATCTGTGCTGGCATTTAGTTGGCTTAAGATATTTGAAAGATGCATCCTCATGTGGCCTGACTGAATACCTGAGGTGATCAGCGTTGCGATTGCTGCGAAGTGATTCGCAAGTCCTGCTGCAGCTGCGATCATCATTAGCTTTTGGGCATCCGGATATTTTAACATCGCCATTGCTCTTTTTACGACAGGATGAATTTGGGTGATTCCGCCAACAGTGCCGATTGCGATGGGTATTTCCAATTCAAAACGAAACTTGTCATCTGAAAGGTGTACGGATGTCAGACTTTTGTAGTTTCCATCCCTTGCGGCAAATGCATGAGCAGAGGCTGAGGTAGCGCGCCAGTCGTTTCCTGTAGCCAAAAGGACCGCATCAATTCCATTAAAGATCCCTTTATTATGGGTCACGGCTCTCGAAATGTCAATATTTGCAATATCAATTGATTGTTTAAACTTCTTAATAAAATCAAATGTCAAAAGTTCTTTATGCCATCCTTTCATTTTTTCTGTCGGACATTCAACCCAGCAGCGGACTTTGCAATCAGGGGTGTAATTCGACAAGATGGACATGATCACCTCTACTTTCAATTCTTCAGAATTTAATTCCTCCAAATTTCTTAATTCAGATGAAATCTTTTCGAGGCAGCTATTGATAAAATTGGCACCCATCGCATCTGAGGTTTCCAAAGAGACATCTATCTGGTAATAATCAGGCATTGAGGCTGTCATGTCAATCAAGGTGAGACCGGTAATTCCGCCTCCTCTCAGTTTCATCTTTTCTGTTAATAAACCGGTAGAATTTAATAGTTGCTCTTTTATTTTTGGGAATAGGTGTTTAATATGCTGAGGCTTGCCATTCCATGTGAAATGAACCTGCCCCTTTTTGGTGATCCCCTCGATGCATGCTCTGAATCCACCTCGTTCGGCCCAGAATTTCGCTGCTTTTGATGCGGCAGCGATTACCGAACTCTCCTCGGTCACAAACGGAACAATATACATCTCGTCATTGAGCAACATATTGGTTACCACACCCATCGGCATGGGAAAGTTTCCGATATAATTTTCGGTCATTGCGCTATACACTTCCTGTTGTTGCGCATCAGGAGCGTCATAATCGTGAAAGGAGCGCATTTCAGCAGCGCTTAAACCAGTAACTTGTGCGATAAAATCAAGCCTTTGCTTCCTATCAAATTTCGAAAAACCTGAAAAAACAACCATAAATTTGAAATTTGCTTAAGATTATTAAGATAAGATATGCCGCGATATCAACATCTTTAGAATTTCGGAGGTTCCTTCTCCGATCTGAAGCAACCGTTGATCGCGGTAAAAGCGCTCGATGTGATTCTCTCGCAGAAATCCAAAAGCACCATGAATCTGAAGCGACTCGTCAGCCACTTCTTTGGCGATTTCGGAGCAATAAAGCTTGGCCATTGCAGCTTGTTTCGAAAAAGGGAGACCGGCATCTTTGAGTCTGCAAGTATGATAAAGCGTATTCCGGGCCATTTCAATTTTAGTAGCCATTTCAGCCAGCTTGAATGATATTGCCTGGAATTCAGATAGCTGTTTCCCAAATTGTTTGCGCTTTTGGGAATAATTAACTGCCATTTCAAATGCTCCTTGCGCGAGTCCGAGCCCAATGGCTGCAATAGACAATCTTCCCCCGTCGAGAGTCGAAAGCATGATCTTCATCCCTTCACCTCTTTTACCCAAAAGGTTGGTTTCCGGAACCTTGCAATTTTCGAATCTTAGTTCACCATTATCAACCGCACGCCACATCAATTTTCCCATAATAGGAGTGATGGAATATCCGGTTGTTGACCGATCTACCAAAATTGCAGATAACTCCTTTTTTCCATTTGTGATACCGGTTATTGCCTGAAGGGTTATTCCGGCAGCAATCGAAGATGAACAGTTGGTGATAAACATTTTAGAACCGTTGATGACCCATTCGGCATCCACCAGATTTGCCTCCGTTTCGACACCTTTGGCATCTGAACCGGCATTTATTTCAGTAAGACCAAATGCCCATAATTTATCGCCGGTGCACAATCCCGGAAGATATTTCATTCGTTGCTCTTCAGTTCCAAATGTATAAATTGGATTGATTCCCAGTGAATTGTGAGCTGCAATCGTAGCTGCCGGGGAGCTGTCGATCCTTGCAATCTCTTCCACAGCAATAATGTAAGAGAGATAATCCAGACCTTGTCCGCCATATTTTTTTGGCAACATAATTCCGAATAATCCGGCATCTCCCATTTTTTTTGCCAATGGCACCGGAAATTCCTCTTTTTCATCCTGTTCGACAGCGATCGGTTGAATCACTTTTTCTGAAAATTCCCTGACTTTTTTTCGATATTCCACATACCGATCATCCAATAATTCATTCATACAATTAGATCCTCCAAAAATATCAAGGGCATCTGGTCATAAACCTGCACACCTACATTAATAGCTATTGATTTTACTAAGGCATCTTTGGGAGAAAGAATTCGATTTTCTGATTTCATCGCTTCAATCACAACTAAAAGATCCCCTTTTTTAATTATTTGATTTTCTTTTACATTAATTTCCAATATTTTACCATACAATGGAGATTTGATCTCTCCGGAATTGAAATTTGATTCCCGATCTAAACCTTCTGCTGTTTCAGGATAATTATTCAATAATCCGGACAACGAGAGGCTGTATTGCGTATTTTCACAGCTGATCCAAATGTTGTTTTGCCTGTCATTCACCGAAGTAACCTGTTTTGACACCCCTTTGATTTTTAGTCGGGTATATTCTGATTCATTTTCTATATCGAACCGGGTGGAAATTCCGTTCATTGTGAAGGAGTGAACAGCCTTGTTGCTTAAGTTTAACCCTATGCTATAATCTACATTGTCAATTGATAAACTAATCCTGGAATCAAACAGACGCCAATACCCTATATGATTCCACGGGTTGTCACTCAATAAGTCTCTTCTTAAATAATTCTTTTCAATAGTGTGCGCCACCAGGTAATGAATATGTGACTCAATATTTTTACTTAAATAATTAACGTTTAATTGATTGTGATTGTTTTGGCAAAATTCAACAGTAATATTATTTTGGAGGTAATCCGGATGAGCAAGGATTCTCTCCAGGTATTTGGTATTTGTTTCAGGCCCAACAATATTAAGATTACTTACTTTCTCCCTCATCAGCTCAATGGCATCATTGCGATTCTTTCCAAAAGCGATCAATTTAAGAATTAACGGATCAAATTGATTCATCATTTGATGAGTAAAATCAATATCAGATTCAATTCTTAAATCGGGGTGCTCCGGAAGTTGTATAGAAAGCACTGGCAAGAAGGATGGGGCAAAATTTTGAGAAGGATTTTCCGTGTAAATCCTTACTTCTACCGCATGACCTGTCACCATTACATTCCTTTGACTGATGGAGAGAGGGTATCCGGAAGCGATTTTCAATTGCTCACTTACAATGTCAATTCCGGTTATCTCTTCGGTTACCGCATGTTCAACCTGAATCCGGGGATTCATTTCCATAAAGAAATAGTTACCGGATCCATCAATCAAAAACTCCACTGTTCCGGCACCGGAATAGTTAACCGCCCCGGCGATCTTTAAGGCTGCATTCAGCAGATCCTCGCGAAGTTGCCCGGATAAAAATTGCGCCGGAGCCTCTTCGATTATTTTTTGATGATTGCGCTGTATTGAACATTCGCGTTCGTATAAATGAATGATATTATGGTAATTATCACCCATTATCTGAACTTCTACATGACGGGCATTTTGAATGTATTGTTCAATAAAAACAGCACCGTTACCAAAATAGCGGGCTGCTTTCCGGGCAGATTTCACTACTCCTTCTTTTAATGTTTCAAGGTTATGAACCAATTCCATCCCTTTGCCACCCCCACCGTAAGCAGCCTTTATCAAGAGCGGGTATTGCCATTTATTTTCGAATTTATCCAATGATTGAAGGTCGATCTCGCAGCCCGATATAGTAGGTATGCCAAGGCTCTCAGCTAAAAGCTTGGCAGCAGGCTTATTGCTCATCAATCTTAAAACATCTGAATGAGGACCTATAAATACCAAATTGTTTTCTTCGCATGCTTTTGCAAACTCGGGATTTTCAGATAGAAAGCCATATCCGGGATGAATCGCTTCGGCTCCGGTAGCCAATGCAATATCTATCATCCGGCTGATGCTAAGAAAAGTCGTCGATAGCTCACCGCTGCCGAGAGATACAGCTTCATCTGCCAACCTAACGTAACTTGCATCTTTTTCTGACTCAACGTAAACTGCAACTGTCTTTATCTCTAAATCTTTTGCCGAACGGATTATTCTCAAGGCAATTTCACCCCTGTTCGCAATTAATATTTTATCAAAAAATGCCATTACACATCTGATTAATAATACTTTGCATTATAGCCATTCCATTTGTGATCTTTCTTACCATTGGGGAGCCCTTTTTTCAAGAAATGCGGTAAAACCTTCCTGAGCCTCGGCAGATACCCTGATTTTCGCAAGTAATACCGGGATCCGCTCTATCTCTTCTGACATCATTTTGGTTGACAATCGGTTAATTAATTTTTTTGATTCCTTCACGGCCTGTTTTCCATTAGCCAATATACTGCTTGTAATTTTATTTACATACAAATCCAGTGCTTCCTGATCACTCAATGTCTGATTGACAATTCCATACCTCACAGCCACCTCTCCATCAAAGCTTTTGGCTGTAAAAATAAGTTCCTTCAAATCGGCTGGCCGAATTTTTTGAAGTAGGTAAGGTGTAATGCTAGCCGCTGCCATTCCGATACGGGTCTCGCTCAGGGAGAACGTGCAATTGGAGACGCAATAGGCAAGATCGCAAACGGACACCAATCCAACTCCTCCACCAAACACATTTCCATGTACTGCTGCAATGACTATTTTACTGCAGTGATAGATTGATTTGTACATAACGGAGAGCGCTTCGCACTCTTTCAGGTTGTCCTGATCTGTCAGTGTAAATGATTTGCGCATCCAGGCCAGATCAGCTCCGGAGCAAAAAGATTTTCCTTCCCCCCTGATTACAACAATTCTAAGGTTATCTTCTTCTTCCAATTCAGTGAAAAAAGTGGTTATCTCACTGATCATAACATCATTAATCGAGTTATGTGTTTCTGGCCTTGCAAGCCACAGTGTTACAACTTGACCGTTGGTAACAGTCGCTATCGTTTTAAAATCTTTCAAAATGTATTAATTATTAATAATTTACATTCTATATATTCCGCTTTTGGGCTGTTTGATCTTTTTATTTGAGGCGACAGCTATTGCCAATCCCACAATAATCCGTGTATCTGCCGGATCAATAATGCCGTCATCCCAAAGTCGGGAAGTGCTGAAATAGGCAGAACTCTCCTCTTCGAACCGGCCGATTAACTCTTGATCACCCTGATGGTCGGCACCTTTAATTGAGTTCAAAACCTGTTGAGCTTGTGGTCCGCCCATCACCCCAATTTTTGCATTTGGCCATATGAATAGAAAATCAGGATCATATGCTCTTCCTGCCATCGCATAGTTTCCTGCACCAAACGAACCACCGATGATGACCGTTATTTTTGGGACTACCGCAGTCGCAACCGCGTGGATTAATTTTGCTCCCTGTCGTGCAATTCCCTCATGCTCATATTTTTTTCCTACAATAAAACCTGAGATATTTTGCAGAAACAGGAGCGGTATTTTTCTGAAGTTGCAAATTTCAATGAAATGAGCTCCTTTAAGTGATGCTTCGGAAGTCAAAAATCCATTATTGGCAATAATTCCAACAGGAAATCCCATGATCCTTGCATAGCCGGTAACGATGGTTGTTCCGTAATTTTGTTTGAACTGCTCGAATTTGCTTCCATCTGTAATTCGGGCAATAATCTCCAGTATTTTTATCGGTTTTTTTAAGTCGACCGGAGCCAGACCATATAATTCGCCTGGTGGATAAAGCGGCTCTACTATTGCAGTGAGATCATAAGTTTGTGCCTCGTTCTGAGGAATTAGCTCGAAGATAGTTCTACAAATTCTTATAGCATCTACTTCATTATCAGCCATATGGTCTGCTACTCCGGAGATTCCTGTATGAACGAAGGCCCCTCCAAGGTCTTCTGCTGAAACCTCTTCTCCTGTAGCCGCCTTTACAAGCGGTGGACCACCAATAAAAATAGTACCCTGATTTTTGACAATGATCGTTTCGTCGCTCATTGCAGGAACATAGGCCCCACCGGCTGTACATGATCCCATAACAATTGAAATCTGAGGAATTCCTGCCGCAGACATCTGTGATTGATTATAAAAAATGCGACCAAAACCATCGTGATCAGGAAATATCCTCGACTGTTCAGGCAAAAATATTCCACCGGAATCAACAAGGTAAATACACGGCAGATGGTTTTTCAAGGCAATTTCCTGTCCGCGGAGATGCTTCTTTACCGTCTCCTGAATATAACATCCCCCTTTAACAGTAGCGTCATTGGCAATGATCATGCATATTTTCCCTTGAACTTTCCCTATACCTGTAATGATCCCGGCCGATGGAAACTGATTGTCGTACTGCCCATACGCTGCCAGGACAGAAAGTTCAAGAAATGGGGTATTTTCATCAATCAATAAATCAATCCTTCTCCTCGCGGGTAATTTCCCGCGTGAAACGTGCCTAATAAAGGCCGGATCCTCGTCACGACTGATCACACTTTTCATCTTGAAATGATAGGTATTGATCAGTTCTGTAAAGGTTTTCTCCCTGTCGGCAAACTCCTTGTCAGCATTACTTATAGTTGATATTAACTGTTTCAAATTTTGAAATTTAATTTCAAGACATTTTAATCAGTGAGAACCTTTCAGAGGTTTTTAACTGTTTACAAAACGATTATTTGAGCTTTAAGTTTAAAAAACAACACATTTTTATTCTCAATTAGGCAAATCCGCTCTACCACATTAAATTGCAGCTGGCAATATTTTATTCAACTAATGTGAATTAAAATTGTTCTGCTCAGAATATCCTAATTATTCTGCTTCGATCTGCGCCACGAAATCATTTTGCAGCGATACTATTTTTATAGCAGTGTCTGTCACTTCATCCCCTTTATTACCCAGTTTGAAAAACTGATTAATCTGACCATAATCTGCCGGAGAAACATGATCATCTCATCTTGCTGATGATTAATAAAATAAGACACTCAATTCTGAATAGAAAATGGTGTGAGGAACCATTTATCTGCAAGTTGTTTGTTTCTAATGATTAATCATATGAAATAAAATATTTATCCTTGCAAATCGAACATATTGTGTTATATTTGCAAGGATGATACACAGAGAAGTACAAGTTGAAGTTATAAGATTGTTGGAGGAATTTCCAGCTGTAGCTTTATTAGGCCCTCGACAAGTAGGCAAAACCACACTTGCTGAGGAAATTTCTACTACTATTTATCCCGGATCCATTTATCTTGATTTGGAAAACCCCTCGGACAAGGCCAAATTGAATGAGCCGGAAATTTATTTTGAAATGCATAAAGGAAAGTTGATTGTTCTGGATGAGATACATCGATTTCCTGAACTGTTCCAGGTATTGCGGGGCATAATTGACAGTCGCCGTCGCGAAGGATACCGAACAGGGCAATTCCTTATCCTTGGTTCAGCATCTCTTGACCTCCTGAAGCAATCTTCTGAAAGTCTGGCAGGGCGTATTGCATTTATAGAATTACCGGGATTGACAGTTTATGAAATTAATAAACTAAATGATTCCGGGTTTGACCGTTTGTGGCTTAGAGGCGGTTTTCCCGATAGTTTTCTTGCAAAAACAGATGAAGCAAGTCTCCGTTGGCGTTACAATTTTATCAGCACATATCTTGAAAGGGATATTCCTCAATTAGGACCAAGAATACCTGCTGTCTTGTTGCGAAACCTGTGGACAATGCTGGCACATAATCAGGGTGGCCAACTCAATATTGCAAAACTAGGATCTAATTTGGGTATATCTGCACCAACAGCAAAACGATATATCGAACTTTTGGAAGATTTACTCTTATTACGTTCTCTTCGTCCTTGGGCAGAAAACGTTGGTAAACGTCTTGTAAAATCTCCTAAGATATATATTCGCGATAGTGGACTTACCCATGCATTGCTTAACCTTGCTTCAATGGATGATGTTTTGGGTCATCCTGTCGTTGGAGCCAGTTGGGAAGGATTTATCATTGAAAATCTATTAACATGTATTTCCATTGGCTCATCATCATGGTTCTATCGGACATCAGCAGGAGCAGAGATTGATCTTGTGATTACGCAAGGGAAAAAGAGATATGCAATAGAAATCAAGCGTTCTTTGAGCCCATCTGTATCTAAAGGATTTTACCTGGGATGTGAAGATATAAAAGCAACACATCGCTATATAGTGTATCCGGGAAAAGAACGGTTTCACCTTACAAAAGAAGTAATTGCAATTCCCCTGCTCGAAATGATGGATCAATTAAGTCAAATATAGCGTGAAAATGGAGTCAAATTTAATAATGGAAAAGGTTTCTGACCCCATTAACTTCCCGTTCTTCTTTCCTTATATTATTCCAGTATATTTCTCATGTATTCAATACACTTTGTGACTTCCTTAACCGGATCCGAATCTTTTGGAATGTCATATTCCAGTTCGAGGTCAACATTGATGGGCCATTTTTCCTTTTTCAGCAGTAACAGAACATCTGCAATGGGTGTCTCTCCCTGGCCAAAAGGCCTGTTGGCGTTAGGCTGTGCATGCTTAGGCCCTGTTTTATCCTTTACATGAATACTCGGAATGAGATGGTGATACTTTTCAATGATCGTGTTGGGATGTAATCCTGTTGAGCCGTAATAATGGCCAATGTCCAGGTTAAGCCTGTTGGCTTTTGAATAGCCCAGGTACTTGTCGATGTCAAAGCCAGGTTGGCCAAACTGTCCATGAGTATGATAGATCGCGAGGCTGTTATTCTTTTCTGCGAATTTGCCAAGACGCTGCGCTGCCTGGTCGGTAAATTCATCGGTTACACCATAGGCTCCAAGCGTTTTGGCTGCATTAAAGGCATAATCAATTTCTTCATCTGACCAACCAGAGGGTACAAACTTTGCAATATGGATGTCTACTCCTGCTTTATTGTACATTTTACGGATGTCTGCATACTTTTGCATGGGTAAAGAGAGACGCCACTTCCGTTGTTCTTCCTTTAATCCGGCTATTGCTTTTGCCCGGTCAGCCTTTTCTGCTTCAGATAATGTGACTCCGTTTGCCGGACGCGATGGGGCTTGTGGAATGCCAAGTCCTTCTTCCAGAACGCTCCTCATCTCAAGTGTACTAACTCCCGATGCCAGAACATATTCCAATACCTGTTCCAGACTGTGAGGAATGCCCCGATAACAATAGGTGGTCAGACCCAGCTGAACACCATTAACTTTTGAATTGGGTTTTTTGGTCTGCGTCCCGATGGAAAATGAATGGTTGAAAGGGATCATTGAAAGTGCGGCTGTGCCAGCAGCTGCCTCCAGGAACCTTCGTCTTGATAGGGTAGAGTTTTTCATATTCTTTGCTTTAAGCGATTTTATGAAGATTTTATTGATTATTGCAGTTTGCAGAATTTGCTATAAAGAAACAATAAATTATCTTACGTTCAATGAAATAATCTTGACATTTTGATGTTTTTAAGCAAATAAAATGTAATTTTATAGTCTGGAATTAAAGGGATTAATGGGTTGTCAACCCTTTTCCCAATTATCCCTCAGAATATTTACGGATCACCTGTAAAACAGTCTCAAAAATCTCCCCCAAACAGGCAGGCATATTCCCATATAACTTAGGTATTACTCCCATATGACTTTCTTAAAAGCCATATCGAAGCCATATCGAAGCCATATTAAAGCCATATTGATCCCAACTATTGTGATATGAGACCGACATGGCTTCAATATGGCTTCAAATTGAGTCTGAAATGACATTAATTTAAGTCATATGAAGATATTAGGGGAGTATTTAGGGAATATTCACCGGATTTATTGTAGAAGTTTTGACAACTTTTGTGGGATGTTTTAATCCGCCGCAGTGAAAAAAACTATCGCAGAAAACTTCAGTATAGCTGGAGCCCTAGGCAAATAAAGGTACTACAATTTCAAAGATATTCCAAATTTATATTTATAATTTCTTCTCATGTCCCCCAATGGCATGTTAAATATTATTGACAATACTATTTTAATATATTATTTTTACTTTGTAAATCAATCAAAATTATCAATACACTGATTCATAAACCAGGCCGCCAAAAGTTCGTCCTAATACGTAAACCCACCGACGACCACAACACGTTTTAAAATGGCAAGATTTGTAGGGCCGTTTAAATTTAGCGGCAATGTAGGCGGTTACAGGGGATATTGGGACAAGGACCTCAAGGAATGGATTGTGGCAACCAAAAAGCAGAAAAATCCAAACCACAATAAACATGCACCCCGCGCACAGGAAAATAATGAAGAATTCACGGGAGTGGTGATGTGGTCAAAATTGATACGTCACATGACCGATGA
>Ga0209538_1001006_pt1 | contig 15262 bp, 14 predicted proteins | sample BarGraNGADG00211_2_FD_184492 | JGI IMG/M metagenome (GOLD analysis project Ga0209538, IMG submission 184492) | Arctic peat soil microbial communities from Barrow, Alaska - Barrow Graham LP Ref core NGADG0004-211 (SPAdes) (version 2) | ecosystem: Environmental > Terrestrial > Soil > Wetlands >... | reverse complement strand
GTGAGGCGTTCGCTGTGGTGCTGGCCCGGGCCGTGGCGCCGTTGCCGGTACTGGTCGAGCTGGCAGCGCCCCTGCTGGCCATGGGCGGTGTCCTCCTGGCCAGCAAGACCTCCCGGGCACTCGCCGTGGAGGGGATCGCCGGCGACGCGGCGGCGGACCTGTGCGGTCTTGCCGCGGGCCCCGTCGTGCCGTTGCCCCGATCGCCGCTCGGCGAGGCCTTGTGCGCGGTGTATGAGAAGGTCGGCGCCACGGCGCATCGTCTGCCGCGGCGCCCGGGGGTCGCGGCGAAACGGCCGCTCGCCGGTTGATCCGGCCGCTCGCCGTACTCCTCACAGCCCAGCCCGTCGCCCGCCCGTCGCGGTGCGCCTATCTGCTAGTATCGGTGCCCCGCGAAAGGAGCCCGGTGACCCGCGTCATCGCCGTGACCAACCAGAAGGGCGGGGTCGGGAAGACCACCACCGCCGTGAACCTCGCCGCGTGTCTCGCCGAGGCCGGCTTTGACGTGCTGCTGGTGGACATGGACGCTCAGGCCAATGCCTCGGCCGGCCTGGCTTCCAGGGCGGAGGATCCGCGTCTCAGCAGCTACGGAGTGCTGGGCGGCGTCGTCGGCGTCGCCGAGGCCACGGTGACGACGGTCGTCGAACATCTGTCGCTGATCCCGGCGTGCCCCGATCTTGCCGGCGCGGTGGTCGAGCTGGCGAACGCTCAGGGCAACGAGTACGTGCTCGACTACGCGCTCACCGGTCACGTCGACGAGTACGACTACGTCTTCATCGATTGTCCGCCGTCACTGGGCGTGCTGACCATCAACTCCCTGGTCGCGGCGCGCGAGGTCCTTATCCCGGTGCAGTCCGAGTACTACGCCCTGGAGGGCCTGGCGCAACTCCTCGACACCGTCGGCCTGGTGCAGGAGCATCTCAACCCCGAGCTTGCCATCCTGGGAGTCCTGGTGACCATGTACGACGGCCGCACGCGGCTCGGCCGCGAGGTCGCGGCCGAGGTCCGCGAGTACCTGGGCGAGCACGTCTTCACGACCATCGTGCCGCGTAACGTGCGCCTGAGCGAGGCGCCCAGCCACGGCCTGCCGATCTCACGCTATGATGCCACCTGCGCCGGCAGCGACGCCTACTTCGATCTCGCCAAGGAGGTCGTGTCTCGTGACTGATCGACGCAGTCCTAGTGAGCCGCCCGCCGGCCCGAAGGGCCACGCGGCGGGCGGGACCGATCGGAAAGCCCTGGGCAAAGGCCTGGGCGCGCTCATCGGCGACGGCAGGGCAGCCCTCGCCCGGGCTGGCGGAGCGGGCGGCGAGGGCCGCTTGCGCGAGCTCCCCCTTGCCGAGATCGCCGTCAATCGCCGGCAACCGCGGCGCGTGTTCTCCACTAACGAGCTGGCCGAGCTGGCCGCCTCCATCAAGGCGCTGGGTGTCGTCCAGCCGATCGTCGTGCGGCCGCTGCCGACGGCGGCGGTGGCGACCGCCGAAGCCGGCGGCGAAGAGCGTTCCGCGCGCGACTCGGTCGTGGCCCGTCCCCGCTACGAACTCATCGCCGGAGAGCGCCGCCTGCGCGCCGCCAGGCTGGCCGGCCTGGACTACATCCCCGCCTTGGTCCGTGCGGCCGACGAGATCGCGTCGCTGGAGATCGCCTTGGCCGAGAACGTGGCGCGTGAGGACCTCAACAGCATCGAGGAGGCGCAGGCCTACGCCGCTCTCGTCGACGAGTTCGGGCTCACGCATGAGCGCGTCGCCGAGCTTGTCGGCCGCAGCCGCGTCGCCGTCACCAATCTGCTGCGCCTTCTGGAGCTGCCCGATGACGTGCAGGGCATGATCGAGCAGGGAGAGTTGAGCGAGGGGCATGGTCGCGCGCTGCTGGCGCTGCCCGACCACGGGCAGCGCCGCAAGGTCGCGCGCCTCGTCGCCTCGCAGGGCCTGACCGTGCGCCAGACCGAGGCGCTGACAAGGAAGCTCAACGAGGAAGCGCCGGAAGGGCGCGCGCCTGCGGCCCGCCCGCCGGCTGGCGCCGACTTCGCCGATCTTGTGGACGAACTCTACGGTCTGCTCGAGGCGCCGGTTCGCATCCGCAGCGGCAAACGCGGGGGCGCCATCCAGATCGGCTTCAGGAGCCGAGCGGAGTTGGAACGGCTCGTCGGCCTGCTGCGTTCGCTCGGGGGGTGAGATCGCCGGCGCCGGGAGTTGGCAGCGGGTCGATCACTGGCGGTCCGCCGGACCGGCGGTGGGCGTGAGGGTCACTCCTGGCGTCGGCGTGGCGTACGGGTTCGTGGGATACGGCAGGGGCGTCGGCGTGGCGTACGGATCCGTGGTCGGGTACGGCGTGACTCCAGGCGGGGCGGTCGCCGTCACGCCGGGAGTAGGAGTTGGCGTCGGCGTTGCGCCGGGCAATGGAGTAGAGCCCGTGGGCGGCGACGACCCCGCGGGCACGTAGATCACCGTGCCGTTGGCGAGTTTGTAGAAGGATCCCAGAAGAGTGCCGATGCCCTGGATCTCGGCGCCGGACTGCATGTCGAGCTTGGTGATCTTGTCGCCCTCCTTGACGATCACCTGCATCTGGGGCGTCCCGGGGTTGGTGACGATGGTCATGTTGTCGCTGGTCAGCAGGCCGGACAAGCCGGCCGCGGACAACGCCGCGACGAGGAACCCGACGGCCAGCACGAGGGCCACGACGAAGAGATTGACGATGCCGTCGAGCGGGTCGCCGTTGCGGTCCGAGGTGCCGATGCGGCGCCGACGCATGTAGCGCAGGCCCTCGTCTCGCGGCTCGTAGACCGTGCCGAGGTTGTGGATGACGGGATGGTCGTCGGACGCCGGCACGGCCGTCTCAGTGAGGTTTGTCCGGCTCGCCGGAGACGGACGCCGAAGCGCCGTTCGCCGGTGGGCGCGGGTCGACCGGGCCCAGGTCCGCGAACGGGTCTTCGTCCGGCTGCCAGTCCATGGCCGGGTCCTCGAAGCCGAGCAAAGGCGTCTCGCCGGACTTCGGCCGCGCCTTGGCGCGCCGGGTGGCGTCCGACTTGACCGGGACGCCGCCCGCTGGCGCTTGGGTAGCCGGCACGCTGCCCCAGTCTTCCTCCGCCGCGTCGGCGACTGGGATCAGCGGCTCCATGGGAATCTCCTCGAGGGTCGCAAGAACGAGTGTCTTTCCGGGTTCCTCGTCGACTGCTTCGTACGCGACCAAGGGTTCGCTCTCCCAGACCCCTCTTTTGCTTAGGCGACGGCCGGACTTGAGGCGCCGGGCGCGGCCTTCGAGCAACTCGAGCAGGTACTCCATGTCGGAGATGTCCTGTGCGTACAGACGGTCACGAATGATGCTTATGACAAAGGCCAGACCACCGATGAGGAGGCCGAGCACGGTGACGCTGAAGGCCGTGGTGAGGTTCTCGGCGAGCTGCTCCGTGTTCCCGCTGGCGAGGCCCATGAGCGCCGGCGACAGCGGGATAAGCGTGCCCATGAGGCCGAGCATGGGGCCTAGGCGCACGAGGATGCGAGTGCGCTCCAGCCGCTTGATCGTGTAGAACTCGTACTCTTGGAGAAGCTTGAGCGGCTTGGCTTCCAGGCGCTCGGTCTGGTAGTTGCGGATGAGATCGAAGAGGAAGCGTGCGACGATGATGGAGTAGTTGTTCTCCTGCAGGTACCGGTAGGCGCTGCGCGGCTTGCCGTCCTCGAACGCCTTGCGCGCCCGCATGGTGCGCGCCTGGAGGGCGTCCAGGTCGCGATAGCGAAAGCGCAGCCACAGCTCGTACAGGAGGACGCCGAACTCGACCAGGACCCAGATCAAGCAGACGATCGCGGCGATGAGGACCGGCCACAGAAGGACGCGCGAGGCGTCGTAGATCACCTGCTGGAGATCGTTCACGCGGGCGTCAACTCCCCGCCGGCTTCACGATGTCTCTGGACTTGCCGAGCGCCTGTTTGGCGCGCTCCCAGGCGCTGCCGCCGCCCTTCAGCATCTTGCCCTCGCCGGCCCCGCTGAGCGCGAGCTCGCGGCGGCGGAGGGAGAAGTAGGACAGGAGAGCGCCGATGGGAAGCATGGTGAGGAGAGTACCACCGAGGAAGCCCGCCGCACTACCCCCGCCACCGCCGGCATCGGCGCCCGCCGCGCCGGGGCTGCCGGATGGGCTCGGCGACGCCACCGGCGCCCCGGTGACCGGCTCGCCGCTGGGGTAGGGCGTCAGCGATGAATACGGAGTCAGCGATCTGCTGCCGATCGGTGTGGGGTAGAGCGTCTGGACCGGTTTCGGCGTGACCGGGGCCGTCGTGGGATAGACCGGGTTGGGGATGGGATGATAGGTGGGCGCCGGGGTGAGAGTAGACGTCGAGACCGGAGTGACCACGTTGACCTTGAACTTGTTCTCCACGGTCTTGACGTTGCCGGCATGGTCGACGAGCAGAAGCTTGTATGTGTGGTCGCCGTTGGCGACGTTCTTGAGCCGCAGGCGCAGCCCGTAGCGCCCGATGTCGGCGGGCTTGCTCTTGTTGGTGTTGTCGACGTACACGCGACAGGCCGACGGCTTGACGCCGGTACCCTTGGCGCCGTCCGTGTAGGTCGCGCGGATGAGGACGATGCGTGTGTGGGTGTACTTGGCGCCGTTCTTGGGCGAGAGCGACGTGATCCAGGGCCGGAACCTGAAGGCGGCGGACGCCGACCCCACCTTGAACGGGAACGTAGTGAAGGGTCTGCCGCATAGTGCGATGAGCGCCCAGCTGGTGCTGGTCATCGGCCGCGGCGCCGACCCCTTCTTACTGGCGTAGGAGCCATTCTTGCCTTGCAGCACGCTCAGGGCGTACTCGGGCGTGTTGATGCCCTCTTTCCACTCTGGGTCGGTCTTAGGGTCGTCGCCCATCGCCCACGCTGCCTGGATGGCGGCCGTGGTGGTCTCGGCGTCGGTGACGCCCCCGGGCTTGTACGGGAAGCCGCCGTCGGCACGCTGGTGCAGGAGGATGTAGTTCTTGGCAGCGGAGATGTCCGCGTCTGCGACGTCGACCGGGGCGCCGAGTTCGAGCGCCTGGATGGCCAGGGCGGTGTCCTCGAGGTTGGAGGTGGCGCTCGCGGTGCTTTCGTTGGGGAAGCCGCCGTCGCTCCGCTGCTGATCGGCGAGCCAGGAGACCGCGAGATTGAACCGGTTGTCGCCGTCGATCCTCATGGCGTGCATGGCGAGGATGGCCCAGGCAGTGGTGCGCACGGCGACGTAGTCACGATTCGACTTCGACGGCGAGAAGCTGCCTTTGGTCGGCGACGCGTCGGTGAGGTCCTGATAGCTGTAGAGCTGAGCCAGCAGATCGAGGCGGGGGGTGCCGGCGATGTACACGCGGTCTGCGCGACCGATGGCCACGTAGGCCATGATGGCGCGTGCGTAGTAGACGGGGGCGTTGTCGACGTCAAAGCTGGTGGCGGCGGCCTCGTGGCTGTTGGCTTGCAGGTAGTCAAGGGGGTTCTTGCCCTTCACGGACCAGGCGTTGTTGCCCATGCGCTCGCCGCCGGCGACAGCGCCCATGATCCCCCAGGCGGTGTTGGCCATGGAGCCGAATCCGCCGGCGTCGGTCTGGCGGGAATGGAGATAGTCGAGGCCCCTGGTGACCGTCTTGGGGCGCGGTTCGGAAACGGCGTGTGGCTTTGCGGCGACGGAGCTCGCGGCGATGGAGGCCGCCGTGATGGCGGCCAACGCGAGCGCCAGCCAGGCTCTCCTGTTCATCTCCGTCCTCCCCGGGCCTCGCGCGGGTGCGGGAAGCCGTGGCTCATGCTACCAATCCGTCCCCCTCCCGACCAGCGGAGCGCGGCGCGGCGTCGGCGCACTCGTTCTGGAGCGGGAGACGCGCGGCGGCCGGCAGCGGTTCGCACCCAACGCCTGCAGCAACATTCGTCTGGGCACCTAACGACTGATGACTACGCGACCGACAACGGCGGTATGGTATGCGAGATGGATCGAGACGCCGACAAGCCTCAGCCAAGCAGTGTCGAGTTCTTCGGCGTCAAGCTCAAGGTCAACAACCCGCGGCTCGCGGCGCTCCTGAACAGCAGCGTCAACGAGGACGTGCAGGTGATCGGACGCCGTGCGCGCAGTGCGTTCGCGGTCGACAGCCGCGCCGAGTTCGAAGACGCTCACCGCGACCGACGCGGCCCGGAAGACAGGGACGGGTCTGTGGTCGACCGTCTGGACGAGGCCGAGACCTGAGGCGGGCGGCGCAGCGAGGCACGTGACTCCGGTCGGGGGGCGCGAAAGCGCCCCGGCCCATTGTCGGGCCTCGCTCTTCCTGCCACAGGATGTATCCTAGGAAGCCGACATGGTCAGCCTTCTCTCACTCGTCATCCCCGTGTACAACGAGGTCGACAGCCTCGAGCCGCTCGTCGCCGAGATCGACGAGGCGCTGGTCGCCGCCGACCGGCCTTTCGAGATCGTCTTCGTCGATGACGGCTCCACCGACGGTTCTTGCGCCGTCATGGAGCGCCTTGCCGCCGCCCGCGACGACGTGAGCGTCGTCAAGCTGCGGCGCAACTTCGGCAAAGCGGCGGCGCTGTCGCACGGCTTCGCCGCCGCCCGCGGCGGCTATCTGGTGACGCTCGACGGCGACCGTCAGGACGACCCGGCGGAGATCCCCCGGCTCATCGCCCCCCTGGACGAGGGTTTCGACCTCGTCTCGGGGTGGAAGCAGAGCCGCCAGGACCCGCTCAACAAGACCCTGCCCTCGCGCCTCTTCAACTGGATCGTGCGGCGCGCCAGCGGTATCCAGCTGCATGACTTCAACTGCGGGCTCAAGGCGTACCGCCGCGACGTCGTGGACACGATCCACATCTACGGCGAACTTCACCGCTACATCCCGGTCGTGGCCGACCAGGCCGGGTTCCGCGTCACCGAGGAGAAGGTGAGCCACCGGCGCCGCACCGCCGGGCGCTCCAAGTACGGGTGGCAACGCTATCTCCGCGGCTATCTCGACCTGCTCACCGTCCTTTTCCTGGGGCGGTACCAGCACCGTCCGCAGCACCTGTTCGGCGGCCTCGGCACGTTCCTGATCTTCATCGGCATCCTCGTAGAGCTGTATCTGACCATCGACAAGGTCGCCTTCGGTCATCCCATCGGGCAGCGCCCGCTGCTTCTTCTGGGTGCGCTGCTCATCATCGTCGGCGTGCAGCTTCTGTCACTGGGTCTCATCGGGGAGCTCATCGCCAATTCCCGGGCGCGCAGCGGGCCCGATGCCGCCCAGGTGGCGTTCGTGGTCGAGGCCGGCGGCCCGGGCGCGGCAGCGCCCGCGGCGGCGGCCCGGCCTTACCCCCCCGCTTTCCCCGACGCGCCGGACGCCGCTACCATGCCGTGATCGGCGCGGTGGCCTACTTCGGCACCTACGACCCGGCGTATCCGCGCACTGCCGTGCTGATCTCGGGTCTCCGCGAACGCGGTGTGGCCGTGCTCGAGTTCCGCGCCTCCCTACCTGCGCTCACGGCCGCCGAGATGGCCACCGCCGGCGGGGCCGTGCGTCTCGCGGCTGGCGTTGCGGCTGCTCACGCGCGGCTTCTCGCCCAACATCAGCGGCGCCTGGATGTGGGCGCTGTGATCGTCGGCTACCCCGGGCATTTCCTGGTTCCGTTCGGTCGCCTGCTCGCCGCGCTTCGCCGCACACGACTCGTGTTCGATCCGCTGGTCTCGCTGTGGGACACCTTCGGCGGCGATCGCGGGCTGGTCGCCGGTGGTGGCGGCAAGGCGGCCGCGGTGCGCGCCCTCGACCGGGTCGCGTTCGCCTTGCCGGACCTGCTGCTTGCCGACACGAGGGCGCACGCGGCCTACTACCAGGAGCGGTTCGAGCTGCCGCGCCGGCGGTTGGCGGTGGTCCCGGTGGGCGCATTGCCGGCGCGGCAGGCCACCGGCGACTCCCGGGTGTTGGGCGACGGTGAGCCTCTCATCGTCTTCCAGTACGGTAAGTGGAGCCCTCTGCACGGCGCGGAGACTGTTCTCGACGCGGCGGAGCTGCTACGCGCCGAGCCGTACCGCTTCGTGCTTGCCGGCGAAGGACAACTCTCAGGCGAGCTGCGCTCCGCGATCGCGCGTCGTGGCCTCACCAACATCGAGTGGCTGGGCGCGCTCACGCCTGCCGAGTTGCGCGCCCGCACTCTGGCGGCCGACGTGTGCCTGGGCGTGTTCGGGCGCTCGGACAAGGCGGCTCGTGTGATCCCCAACAAGGTGTACGACGGGCTTGCCTGCGGGCGGCCCGTGGTCACCGCCGACACGCCCGGTGCGCGTGAGCTCCTGCACGACGGCGAGACCGCGCTGCTGGTGCCCGCGGGCGACGAGGCCGCGCTCGCCGCGGCGCTGCGCCGACTCCAGCCTGGGGACGAACGCGCTCGGCTGGGCGCCGCCGCCCTGGCGCTGTACCGTCGGGCGCTCACGCCGCCGGCCGTCGCCCGAGAGCTGCTCGAGGCGCTGGAGGCTTTGTGAGCGGCGCCGCCGAGCCTCCGCCGGCCGGCGCGGCGCCCACGTCTGCCGACCCTGCCCCGTCTCCGGCCGGCCCGTCGACTGACGCGACGCGCCCGTCCCGGCCTTGGCTGCGCCTCCTCCTGCGCGCCGGCCAGGTCGTACTCATCGCGGCCACGGCCTACTTCCTGATCGCCTATCTGGCGCGGTCGTGGACGAGCGTGAAGGACTACGACTGGACGCTGGATCCCGGCTGGCTCGCCTTGTCAGCGCTCGCCTTCCTCGCCTTCTACCTCGCTCAGGCGGTCGCCTGGTGGCTCCTTCTTCGGGGCTTCGATCTGCGCAGCCCGCTGTCGCTCGCCACGGCCACATGGGCCAAGTCGATCCTTGCCCGCTACGTGCCAGGCAACGTGTTCATGTTCGTCGGCCGTGCCTGGATGAGTCACGCTCAGGGCCTGCCGGTGGACCGCGTGAGCGCCGCCATGGTCTACGAGCAGGCGCTGGGCATGTGCTCGGCGCTGCTCACCGTCGCGATACTGTTCCCGTTCTGGGAGTATCGCCCCGGCATCACCGCGCTCAGCCTTCTCGCCATCCCGGTTCTCATCGCCCTTCTGCACCCGCGCGTCTTCGGCCCTGTCGCCGCCTGGGCGCTGCGCTTGCTGCGCCGGCCGCCTCTCGACGTCACTCTGAGGTTCGGCGTTGTGCTCGCGCTGCTTTGGTACTATGTCGCGGCCTGGTTGCTGGCCGGCCTGGGGGTCTGGCTTCTGGCTCGGGCCGTCACGGGCCTGGAGGTGGACGCTCTGCCGATGGTGGTGGTCGCGTACGCGCTCGCCTATGTGGTCGGAATAGTCGCGTTCGTCTTCCCCAGTGGGATCGGTGTCCGTGAGGCCGTACTGACCGCCTCGCTGGCACGCCAGCTTCCGGGCGGAGTGGCGCTCGCCTGGGCGCTGCTGCTGCGCTTGTGGGTTACGGCCATCGAGCTGGTCTTCGTGGGTCTGGCGGTGGCCGGAGCGGCGGTCGTGGAAGGACGCAAGGACTCGAGATGAGCCAGCGCAGGGCCAAGCGTGAGGCGCGGCGGAAGGCCGCGGCCAGGACGGCCGCGGGCCGGACCCGCGCGGAGGGCCCGTTCGCCCTTTCCCCGGTGGTCGAACTCGACCCCGACGAACACACGCGTCTGTTCCGTCGCAACGCCGTCTTCGTGCTTGCTGGCGCCGTGGCCTTCGCCGTCGTGTTCGCCTTGCTGTCGTGGCTCAAGTACCGCGCTTACATGGACGCACGCTTCGACCTCGGCAACATGGTGCAGGCGGTGTACAACACGGCTCACGGGCGCTTCCTGGAGATCACGAGCGGCGAGCTGAAGCCGCGGCAGATGTCGCGTCTCGGGGCGCACGTGGACCCGGTCCTCGCTTTGTTCGCCTTGCCGTGGCTGGTGTGGCCGAGCCCGGTCATGCTCCTGGTGCTCCAGGCGGTGATCGTCGCCACGGGGGCGTGGCCGGCGTACCGGCTGGGCACGCGAGTGACGAGGGACCCGCGCGCCGGCGCGTTCCTCGCCGGCGCCTTCCTGCTCTGCCCGGCCCTCGGCTTCCTGGTCCTCAATGAGTTCCACCCCGTCGCTCTCGCTGCCCCACTCCTGCTATGGGCGTTCCTGTACCTCGAAGAGGGCCGCTGGCTGCGGGCGGTACCGTTCCTCATCCTGGCGGCAGCCTGTAAGGAGACGGTCCCGCTCGTGCTGGCGACCATGGGCGTCTATTTCGCCATTCGCAAGCGCTCGTGGCGGCCCCTCGTGCTCACTGCGCTGGCGGCCGCCTACTTCGCCGTGGCCGTCTGGGTGATCATCCCCCACTTCAATGGCAGCCAGAGCGCGTTCATCGCTCGTTACGGGGAGTATGGGGAGGGCGCCGGCCAGGTCGTCAAGTCGACCCTCGCTCACCCCGGACGCACGCTCGGCGACCTCGTGGCGCTGGCCAATCTGCGTTACTGGCTGGACCTGCTGTGGCCGCTGGGCTTCGCCCCGCTTCTGAGCCCGCTCACGACGCTCATCGCCGCACCGGAGTACCTCCTCAACGCTCTGTCGGCGACACCGTTTCAACGCCGCATCGAGTTCCATTACACGGCGCTCGAGATACCGTTTCTGTTCGCCGCCGCCGCGCTGGGTCTCATGCGTCTCTGGCGCTGGCTGGGGGGCGGCTTCGGCCGGGCTGAGGATGCCATGGCCGGCCAGCGGCTGCGGCGCGAGACCTTGGCTCTGCTCGTGCTGCTCGCGGCCCTGGCCGGCAACTACTTCCTTGGCCCGCTGCCGTTCGCTCTGCCGGGCGCCGCGTATGACGGCAGGAGCTTCGCCCGCGACGCGCACGACGTGGCTCTGGACAGGGCGGTCAAGCTGATCCCGTCCGGAGCCAGGGTATCGGCCAACAACAACGCGGGCGCCCAGCTTGCGGCTCGGCCCGTCGCCTACGTGTTCCCCTATTTCGCCGGCGCCGATTGGGTGCTCGTCGACGAACGACACCCGTTCTTCTACGACAAGGAAGACAGGAAGATGCATCAGCTCGCCCTCGGCCGGCTGGTGCTCGACGGCCGCTTCGCGTCGGTCTTCGCCGAGGACGGCGTCTACGTGTTCAAACGCGTTGCGCCCGACCCGGCGACCCCGTCCGGCGCGGGGACGCCGCCCACTCCCTCCCCGACGCCGGTCACGCCACCCAACTGAACGCCGCGAACTTGGCGGTGAGCGCGATGAGCAGCACAAGCCCTGTCGCCACTACTGCGATGTGGGTCTTTGGCCTGTCGCGCGTGTATACCGCCAAGGCGATGTAGAGCGGGAACACGGTGAGCGTGAAGCGCGGGTACGAAAGCAGGGGCACGCTGTTGGCGGGGAGGAACAGCGGATAGGCGAGGGCGGCCAGGGCGTACAAGGAGTAGCCGGCGGGCAGCCGGCGGGCCCCGTACCACAGGAGCAGGCCGGCCAGCACGAGGAATGCCAGGTTGAGGACGTTGGCGAACGCGGCGCCGGAACCAGAAGCCGCTTGCGGGTTCTCCGTGAAGATGCTGGAGTACCCGGCGGCGAGCAGCTTCCACGCTCCCCAGACGGCGGCGACGAACCCCTTGGCGACCGTGTAGCTGGGCGCGGCGAAGCTGCGCTTCCACTGCCCCTGAGCGGTCGAGAACAGCAGCGGCTTACCGAAGGCCAGGCTCAGGTAGGTCATCCACACCAGCAGGCCCTCGACGACCATGAGGAGGTTGGCGCCGTGCGCGTCGGTGCGGCGTAAGCTCCAACCGCGGCGCGCGTAGTAGTAGTACGCCATGGGGATCAAGAGCAGCACCCCGGTGCTGCGCGTGAGCGTGGCGAGCAGGCCCATGACGCCGGCCATGCGCCAGCGGCCCTCGCGGGCGAACACGAAGCAGGCCAGCGAAAGGAAGAGAAACAACGACTCCGTATAGACGGCTTGCAGGAAGAACGCCAACGGCCCGAGGGAGAGGTAGATGACGGCGCGCAGTGCGATGACGGCGCCGAAGTCGGAGCGCACCAGCCGGTAGAGCAGCCAGATGCATCCCGCGTAGCAGACCAGCGAGATGACGATGCCGGTGACCAGCATGTTGCCCCCAAAGATCACGCTGATGTAACGCAGCAGGAGCGGGTAGAGGGGAAAGAAAGCGGTGCTACCGTCGCCGTCGGCGTAGCCGCTGGTGGCGATCTTGATGTACCAGACCCCATCCCAATGCGCCCATGGGTTGAGCAGGCTGCCCAGCCAGCCGCTGAAGACCTCGGCACGGGCCGGGAAGCGCCAGCCGATGTGAAGACCCTGGATACCGATCGCGGCGGCAGCGGCGAAGCCGACGGCGAAGATGAGCAGGCGGCTGCCGGCGGCGACGGCGACGGCCCATGCCGCCGGGCGCCCTGTCTCTGAGCCGGCCGTCTGAGGGCGCTCAGTCGACGTCGTGGTCCTTGCGCTCGGGGCCAAGGACGCCGTCGGCGATCAGGCGGCGCAGAAGGGCGATGCGCAAAGCGCTGGCCACGTCGCGCCGTCCGATCGGGTCCTGCGCCCAGGCGTGAACCCGCAGCACGACTTCCTTCCCGCGGATGTCGTCAACGTCGACGCTGTTCGCCTTGCCTTCCGGCGCCGGCGCCAGATCGTCGGCGATCTCCAGTGCGGCGGTGCGGACCGTGTCCACATCGGCGCTCTCCGGCACCGCGAACGTCACCGCCACCATGCTGCCCGGCGAGCCCATCGAGTAGTTGTGGACGACCTTGCTGGCGAAGGCCTCGTTGGGGATCACGACGCGGCGGTTATCGAGCGTGCGGATGTAGGTGTAGGTGAGGCGGATCTCCTCGACGGTGCCGTACTCGCCGTCGATGCTGATGTAGTCGCCCAGCCGCACCGGCTGGGAGAAGGCGATCATGATGCCGCTTACCAGGTTGGCGATGGGCGTGCGCGCGGCGATGCCGACGATGCCGGCGAGGATCGCCGCCGAGGCGAGCAGCGCGCGCGCGAGCGCGCCGACCACCTCGAACTGGGTAAGTGCGACGGCGATGCCGACGAAGAGGATGCCGATCTGCAAGAGGCGCCGGACCATGAGGAAGCGCGTGCGGTCGGCGCTGTTCGGCTGCTTGCCCAGCAGCTTGGACATGGCGCGGTCGCGGCGCGCCAGAAGCGCATCGACGAGGCGCGCCGCCACGAAGGCGATGAGCACGTAGAGCGCCGCCTTGAACCAAGGCGTCTCGTAGAACGCGACGGCGATCGTCCCCATGGCGGCTCGCTACGGTGTGGCCGATGACGACGGCGTCGCCGTCAGCTCGGAGGGCGACGGGGATGGATGCTCGGGCGCGAGTTCCAACGGGCGCAGGCTGTCGCGCACGTCGTACAACACGCGCCCCGTGTCGTAGTCCAGTAATGCCACGATAGTGTCGGTCCTGCCGGAGATGGTGTCGATGGCTCCCTGCACCTGCCAGATGAAGCGGTAGCTCGGCACCACTGCGCTCGTGACCCAACGGCCGTCGATGGCGTGGGTGAAGATGTAGGCCCTGCTCTGCGGCACGAAGAGCAACTGCACCTCACGTGGGTCCACGACGGTGCCCCTGAACATCCAGTCGGACTTGCGCAGCGCCATTCCGGAGGTCTTGAGCTCGGCGTCGCCGGGTACGGCGAGGGCTGCGTAGACGAAGGCCCAGCCACGCCAGGGGTGAGTGATGAACTCGGAGCGCTGCTCGGGCGCCGTGTAGCGATAGGCGACGAACGCCGGTAGCGCGAACACCACGAGTACGACGATCACGGCCACTGCGGCCAGGAACTTCTTGCTGCGAAAGCGGATCAACCGTGGACCTCCGGGCAACTACTCACGGGCACGTTCTAGGGTGTCAAACGCTGCGGCTCGTGTCGACGACCTCGCCGTCGCCGCGGACCTCGGTACGCGGAAACACGGCGCGGGCGGTGGCCGCCATGGCGGCGTAGTAGGTCTCGTCGTAGGCCGGGTTCAGGTGGATGAGCACCAGGCGCCCGACGTCTGCCGCGGCGGCCAGTCGGGCGACGGAGCCGGCCTCACTGTGCGCGGCGAAGCCGGGCGGCAGCTCCGCCGGCATCTCGCTGGTCTGCGCGGCGGCTGCGTCGTACCACGCCTCGTGCAGGAGCAGGCCGACCCCGGCGGAGAACTCCGCTGTCCCGGGGTCGACCCTGGTGTCGGTGGCCATCACGAAGGCGTCGTCCAGTCGGAAGGCGACGCTCACATCCGAGTGCTTCTGAGGGCGCACGCTTACCACATGACCGGCGATCTCGTTGGCGCCCGGCGCCAGAGCCGCGACGTGCAGGTCGCTGAGCTCCTCCCAGTCGCACGGGTTGTAGGGTCTGCGCAGGAGGCCGGCGACGGCCGCCTCGGGGTCGATGCCGGTGATCCCGGCCGCCGGCGCATGGATCGTCACCCGGCGGTCCGGCAGCACGCCGGGCAAATAGGCAAGGCCGCAGACGTGGTCGAGGTGGTAGTGCGTCAGGAACAGATGTACTTCGGGGGCGTCCTCGAGAAGCGCCGCTTGAGCAGGCTCCAGCAGGCGGCGCAACCCGGTGCCGGCGTCGAAGATCAGGAGAGTATCGCCGTCGCGGCAGGCTAGGCACGTGGTCTCCCGCCGTTCGCAAGGCATCCATCCCATGGTTCCAAGCAGAGTCACGCGCACAGAGGGCTCACCTTTCGCGTCGGCATCACAACATGTGTGTAGTCTTTCGCATAACGGTACACTTGAACCAGGAAGCACCCGCTCCGGGGCGCCACGAGCGAAGGAGCTTGGTCATGGATGCATCCATCGACAGGGTGTTCGACGGCCTCGCCTTGGGCGATGTTGTCCGCGATCTCTGGGAGCCCGTCTTCCCGCATCTTGCCCGCGCACTGGGTGGTGACGAGGCCGCGTATCTTGAGGCCGTCGAGCAGGTGTCGCGCAGCGCGGGTCTTTGCCAGAGCGTCGCCGTGGCAGAACTTCTCGACGCCATGTCCGGGGGTAGCCGAGCGCTCCGCGCGGGCTTGCTGGCCGACGGTGAGCCGGGGGGCGAGGAGGCCTGCCGTCGCCTTCTCGTTCTCGAACCCATGGCTTTCACGCGCATCGCCTCGGGTTACTTCGCCGGGATGGACGAGACCATCGCGCGTCTCCGGCGCGAGGCGCTGGAAGCGTCGTCGTTCGACGCGCGCACGGGGGCGATGAGGCACGAGGAGATCTGCGACCGCCTGTCGCTTGAAGTCGAACGCTGCCAGCGCATGAATCTTTCGCTCGGGCTGCTCGAGCTGGAGTTCGAGGAGGCCGGTTTCGGGGAGCCATCGGACCTCGGCTCCGGTCCCGGCGTGGTGCTTCCCGCCGTCAGCGAGTGCCTGCGCAGATCG
>Ga0209538_1001003_pt1 | contig 15278 bp, 14 predicted proteins | sample BarGraNGADG00211_2_FD_184492 | JGI IMG/M metagenome (GOLD analysis project Ga0209538, IMG submission 184492) | Arctic peat soil microbial communities from Barrow, Alaska - Barrow Graham LP Ref core NGADG0004-211 (SPAdes) (version 2) | ecosystem: Environmental > Terrestrial > Soil > Wetlands >... | reverse complement strand
TGGCGTATACGCCATCAATATCTTCCCGGTTGATAAGTGCTTGTTTGGAAAAGTTAGCTACCGCCAGTTCTTCGCGAGCAACATTATCGATTGTGTGAAAATATTCCATATGTTCGGGCGAAACTGCAGTAACGACACCAATATCTGGTTTTAGATATTTGCTAAAGTGTTGGACTTGACCAATGCGGTCAGAGCCCAATTCCTGTACAATTATATCAACGTCTGTCGGAGCGTTAATACGCTCTCGGGCGGCGCGGAATACTAACCTCCAAGCCTTAAAACTTCTGAGTTTTTCTGGGTATTCGATACCCAAAACAGCCAGTGGCGTTCTCATATGTGTATTGTAATTACCTTCGTGTAATCGCACCCGATAGCGCTCGGAAAGTACGGTTGCAATTGCCACTTTTGTGCTAGTTTTGCCGACGCTCCCCGTTACAACAACTAATTTAACATCAGGATGTTTCTTGAAATATGTTTTTACGTACGATTCTAACTTTTTTTGTATAAAGAATTTGAACATGCTTATAATTATACCTTAAATGATTTCATTTTGGTGGCATATTACTATTGTGACATATAAAAACTCCCTGCTTAGCGGCGGAGAGTTAATTAGTTAGACCGAAAGCTTATAGCCAATCTTTTTAGCTAATTCGTGTGTCCAACGGTCTAATCGTTCTAGTTGATGACCCATAACCAATCTCTCGTCATCGGAGATTTCTTGACGCTTAGCTATTGAATCAAGCAATTTTAATACTGTCTGCATATCACTATTACTAGACTTGCCCTCCAGCGCTTTGTCTATTTTGTCAAAACGCTCGGTCATATATTTGAATAGTTTAGTAAATTCATCGTTCTTCATGAGAACTATTATACTACACGTTGCTATGATATTTTTCTATGCCATTCGACATGGCCGTATCGGATGATACGGTAACAAAAGTTCGTCCCTATAACTAGGAACGAACTTTTTTCGCTGTTGCGCGCCCACCCGGGGCACGTTTTTGTTTTTGGATATGTTTGTTTTACCAGCGCAAAGGTTACCCCTTTGGCGCACCAGCTCTAATAGTATTATCACTTATTTTACGCCATAACACAAGCGTTTTAATCCATATTATAGCGCTTATACTAGTATTTATTAAGAAACTATGCTTAAATAATGATGTTCAGAAGCACACGCGTATAAAGGCAAAAGGCGAGCGCTTACCTCTTAAAGGTAAACTCTCTTCTTCGCAAAAATCGCAGAAGCGGTCGATCTGACGATAATATGAATCAGATATAAGAAGAAAAGAGTACCTAAAGTATATGTCACAAAATCTATTCATCGGTAGCCTAGCATACGCTACTACTGACGACACATTAAACGCTCATTTTGCACAAATTGGGCCAGTTTCAAGCGCACGAGTAATCACAGACCGCGACAGCGGCCGTTCAAAAGGCTTCGGCTTTGTTGAATTCGAAGATGAAGCAAACAACCAAAAAGCTGTTGATCAGCTTGACGGTAAAGAGTTAGATGGCCGCGCAATCAGCGTTGGCCTAGCACGTCCAAAAGAAGACCGACCTCGTCGCGATTCTGGCGACCGTGGTGGCAACGGTGGTGGTTCATTCCGCCAACGTAGCTGGTAATTAGTTACCAAACTGCAATAAAATACCTCGTCCTAAACGGCGAGGTATTTTATTTCGCCAAAGAAACAGCGATGAAAATCACCACCATCCCAAGGATTGTCGAAATTGTGGTCCAGATGGCAGGATGACGATGATGGCTTTCAGGGACTAAATCACTGGCGCTAATGTATAAAAACAGGCCGACAAAAACAGATAGAATTAATCCAAGAGCGGATTCTGAAACAGTCAAACAATAAGCCACGGTGACTCCAACCGCTGGAGCTAAGGCATCAGCCGCTAACCATTTCAAGGCAACTTTTCGTTCACCTTTATTCTTTACGATCATATTTACCGTGTTGATGCCGTCCGAAAAATCATGAGTTAAAACTGCCAAGGCGACGACCCAACCAATCGCCGGCGAAATCTTGAAAGCCAACCCAATCCCAAATCCATCTAAAAAACTATGAAAGACTAAAGCCGCAGCGCCAAGTTTGCCATTATGATAGGGGTTATGGCAATCATTTTCGTCATGCCCATGTAACGAGAAAAACCTGTCAACTAACATATAGACGGAAAAACCAGCAGCAATTAATATCGTCACGATTTGCACGCTATACATCCCATTGGTTAATGCTATTGATTCAGGCAATAAGTCAAACAGGGCAACACCCAAAACGGCCCCAGCACTAAAACCCAGAATTAGGTGAAGTTTATCCTTGAGTTTTATAGCAAAAAGTCCACCAAGAGTGGTACTAATTATTGTGGCTAAAATTATAAATAAGACGATCATTTCAACGCTACCTATTCTATAAGTTTCAGTAACTCGAGTTCATTAATAACCACGGTACCATATTCTTTAGCTTTTTTGAGTTTGCTGGCGCCGACTTTTTCGCCAACAACTAGGTATGTCGTATCTTTGGCCATTGCGGTTTGAAAAGTACCGCCAAGCGCACGGATGCGGTCAGCAGCTTCATCCCGCAAAATTGTTTTAAGTGTTCCAGTAATAACAAAACTTTTGCCTACCAATTTACCGGATTTATTTTTATAAACAGGTTGCACGCCGAGTTTTTTAAATTTATTGAGCAATACTTCATTATCTGGATCGGCAAACCAAGCTATGATACTTTCGGCTACTACTTTACCTACCCCATCAACAGATTGCAACTGGTCAATTGTGGCTTGTTGCAATGCATCTAGCGATCCAAAAGCATTTACTAAATCAATAGCCGTTTGGACACCGACATGACGAATTCCAAGACCGTAAACGAATTTTTCAAGTGGTGGCGTTTTTTTATCAGCAATAGCATCGATAAGTTTTTGGGCGGATATTTCAGCAAAACGATCAATTTGTAAAATTTGGTCTTTGGTAGTTGTATAAATATCAGCTAAATCATTAACTAACCCGGCATTCACCAACGCAACAACGTTCTTTTCGCCCAATGTATCAACATCAAGCGCGCCCTTGCTGGCAAAATGCTCGAGTGTTTTTTTCAAAATTAAATCGCCCGTCGCACCTTTAACTCTGTAGACTACTTCCCCCTCTGGACGGTCAAACTTGAGTTCCGGATATTGAGTCGCGAGCGCTTTTTCAAAATCAAATTTCTTTGCATTTTTAAGACGGAGTCCCGTTACGACATTTTGAACCTGCGGAATAATATCACCAGCCTTAAAAATAATTACCGTATCACCAATTCTCACATCTAGCCGTTCGATTTCGTCAGAATTATGCAGACTAGCGTGCTGAACTGTTGTTCCAGCTACAACAACTGGGTTGAATACTGCAACCGGAGTAGCAGCACCAGTCCGACCGATGCTAATAACAATGTCCTTTAAGATAGTCGCAGCTTGCTCTGGAGCGTATTTAAAAGCAACCGCAGCCCGTGGCTGTTTACCGACAATGCCTAATTTTGCGAACTGAGCGCGATTATTAACCTTGATAACTAGACCATCGGTGTTAAACGGTAAATTATCACGCTTTTTATCCCATTTATCAACAAATTTCATCACGCCATCCAAGCTAATAAATATATTCGCCTCTTGATTACGAGTAATACCAAGCGCACTCATAGCCTCGTAAGCAAACATATTTGTCGGGACTTCAGTATGATTATCACGCAATAAATCATAGGCCCGAAAATGAAGCGGACGCTCGGATACCAGACGCGGATCAAGTTGACGAATTGTGCCGGCTGCTAAGTTTCGTGGATTGGCGAACTCGGGCTCACCCACCGCCAGACGCTTTTTGTTTAACTTTGCAAAATCATTTTTTAACATAACAATCTCGCCACGTATTTCCGTACGCCCGTGTAAAAACTTACCATACAACAATCTTCCACTTCCAGAGGATAATCCTCTGGAAGTCTGTTTTTGTGATGTAATAAGTTTTAGTTTTAGTGGGACGTTTTTGATGGTACGCACATTTTCCGTCACGTCTTCGCCGACAAAACTATCACCACGCGTAATTGCCTGGACGAATAGGCCATCCTGATATATAAGTGCGCAGGCTAAACCGTCCATTTTAATATCTGCCAGAAATTCATGTTTACCGCCAGGCAAAAGTTTATCCATTCGCTTGACCCACGCCTCCACCTCGGCACGATCAAAAACATCGTTGAGACTAAGCATACGCGAACTGTGCGCGACTTTTTTAAATCCACCAGCTAACTCACCGCCAACTCGCTGAGTTGGGCTATCTGGAGTTATAAGTTCTGGGTGTTCAGCCTCTATTCCCTTTAGTTCATTAAATAAACTGTCATATACAGCATCATCGACCGTGGAATTATCAAGAGCGTGATACTCGTAGCTGTAGGCCGCAATCAGTTCGCGAAGTTCCCTGGCCCGTAACTCAGACTGAAGCGGAATCATCGGCAACTACCTTTCGATACAGCAAATATATATAACTTGACACCCAAACGATTGTCAGCGCACCAAGGGCGAGTAATATAAGCGGAATCGTCGGCACCCAACTGATAGCCGACCATATGCCCTTAATCCACGAATCTAGCAGGATTATTGGAATCATAACCAATGCCCAGGATACTACCACGCCAATCACCATCCATAACAAACGCAACAAAATACGCAAGCGACGGCCAATTACTAAATCACCTGCCGTTTTTATTGCCTGAAAAGGATACATTCCGGGCAGTGTTACAATAACTAATGCGAAAGCCGTGCTGGTAATCCAATAGAGTGATAATACCGTAAGCAGTCCAGCCGCAATCCAAAACAACATCGCTTCTACTCCGCCTGCTAATAAGCCTGAAGCTGAAGCTGCACTAAACCCAATTAACGCTAAAGCGAATGGTAATAACTGAACCAGTAGTAATAATGCGACAATAAACGTCGAGAGTATTGGTGAACCGGCACTATATAATCCATCACGCAACTTTACTTTGTGACCAGCCAGAATATTACGCAATAGCCAAACACTCGTCAACCATGTTAATAGTGTAATAAGGCCAGCATAAATTTTCTGGGCATCAGTTAAACTTTGTGAAAGCCCACCGGTTATTGCGGTAATAAATAATAAGCTCGCCTTGCCAACTTCTCCCAAACCATTATTAAGAACGTTACCACCAGCTGCATTTAATGTATTCGCTAATGTGGTATAAGTATCTTGCGATGCAATGCCTACCATAAACACCGTCAGCACAGCATATACGACCGCCAATAAAATAAATGTCTTGCGATTATCCCAAAGTGTTTTTCTGACATACGCCGTGAACGCCCAATAACCTGGTAGGTTCAGCGGACGAGCATAGTCGCGCCGGAGAGTTCGGCGAAAACTACGATGGGGCCGACGCTTAAGATATGAGCTTACGCGTTTCTTAATCGTCACAAATGGGTTCTTGGTAGCCATGGCTAAAACTTATTCTCGTTATTACGGAGCCTGGCAATACGATCCTCTAATGGTGGATGTGTACTAAATAATTTACCTAAAAATCCTGGCTTCAATGGATTAGAGAAAAATAAATGTGCCGATGCGGTATTTTGACGCCTCATCGGGCGACCTTGCTGACGTAATTTTTCAAGCGCCGATATCATTGCATCCGGATTTCGCGTCGTCATAGCGCTTGTTGCATCGGCTAGATATTCTCGCTGACGACTAATTGCCATCTGAATGATAGCGGCGATAATTGGCGCTAATATGAGAACAATGATACCTATAATCATCCCCACCGGTGAATTGTCATTGTTGCGACGGTCACCAAAAATAAACATACGAAGTGATATATCAGTGAGTAACCCTATGGCACTAACTAAGCCAAACGCGATCATACCTATGCGAATGTCATAATTTTGAACGTGACCCATTTCGTGTGCCATAACTGCCTCAAGTTCTGGGTCGTTCATAATGTCAAGTAACCCTGTAGTCGCCGCCACAATTGAGTATTTCGGATCGCGCCCTGTCGCGAAGGCATTGGGGGCTGGGTCATCAATAATGTAAATATTCGGTGTTGGCAAGCCTGTTGTAATTGCCAAATTCTCAACAATTCGATAAAACCGCGGATTATCGCGTTTTTCAATCTGTCGAGCACCCGTCATTAAAACGGCCAGTTTGGTTGCCATAAAGTATTGCAAAAATGCATAAATAGCAGCACCGGCAATTACGTAATACGTAATATTCGTATCGCCGTAAATATAGCTGATTACCCAACCGATTGCGCTAATTAAACCGACGAATACGGCCATAATCAGGATAGTGTTGCGTTTATTAGCGGCAATTGCTTTATACATTTTAGTAACAGTCTAGTTTAGAATTTTACGTCGACAGGTTTTTCGGCAACAGCTTGCTCAGCTTCGCCCAGTTCAAAAAACTCGCGACTCTTGAAGTTGAACGTATTAGCAATTACATTACTTGGGAACATTTGAATTTTTGTATTTAGGTCGCGTACGCCACCATTGTAAAAACGGCGAGATGCTTGAATTTTATCCTCAGTGTCAACTAGTTCTTGCTGAAGTTCAATAAAATTTTGGCTGGCTTTTAGGTCTGGGTAGGCTTCGGCGACAGCAAACAAACTTTTGAGTGCGCCTTCAAATTGATTTTCGGCAGCGGCGGTTTCCTTAACACCTTTGGCATTTAAGGCATTCGCACGGGCTTCTGTGACTGCCGTAAACACGCCACTTTCGTGTTTGGCGTATCCTTTGACCGTCTCTACAAGATTAGGTATTAAATCCAAGCGTCGTTTTAACTGAACGGTTATATCGCTCCAGGCTTCGTCAACGCGAACCCTTAATGTTATCAATGAATTGTATGCAATCCATACGAAAAGCACTATTATTACAATAATTCCTATAATAATCCAAACGGCTTCCATTATTTTCCTCCTTAAGATTACGATCGTACATCATAATTATAACAAACATATCCAACTAAAATAAGCCCTGGAATCTATTTATCAAATTTCAAGAAATACTCTTTTGGTTTTGATTCTTGCTTAATTATATCAACCCAAATTGAATTTATTTCCGATACTCTTTTTATTTCCCCATTATGCCAACAGAAAGGGTTAACTACTCGTGATTTGCAGAAAACTTTTCCATCATAATCTTTGGGATCACTTCTAAAACCTATCTTATTGTTCATTCTATCAAACAGTAAACTTAACCTTGAATCGGTTTTGATGTGCGGCTTTATTTTTGCTAACACTTTTTTATCGGTTGTATATAAATCAGTTTCAGAAATATATCCTTGTAAAAGCGCGTATCGTAAATAATCCCCGACTGTTCGGAACATAACAGCGCTAGGCAAGCCAGTATAATAATCCGTGTTGAGTTTTAGAAATAATTCGGCATATTTTTCCGCACTCTCAAAATTCTTAAAAATCCACTTTCCATTCTCCGCCGCAAGATTATCAATAAAATATTTTTTGTTCTTAATTTTTTCAAAGATAACAGCAGTTCTCAGGGAATAATCTATCCTATCTGCGCATAAATCTGGCAAATCCTTTTCTTTAAGCGAAAAATTATTATCGTCAAGAATATATTCCAAATCAAAATTATATTTTTTAAGAATTCCTGGTATTTCGGACTGTCTAACATAATCATCAAAAACATTATCTTGGTGATTGTGATCTTTTTCGGAGCCAGCATCCAAAACATAATCTATGCAATGCGAAAAAGCCGAGTGAGAAACATCGTGAATAAGTCCAGAAATTTGTTCTTCAATTGGCGTCCCATATTTTCTCAAAAGTAGATAAACGCCCACCGAATGCTCAAAGCGCGAATGTGTAGTGCCAGGAAAATGAGGTTCAAAATACCCAGCTTGATCTATTCCCCTTAGCCGCTGAAGCGTCGAGGAATTTATTAATTCCAAAATAACTGGTTCGGTAATCTCAAAGTTACCATATATTCTATCTTTATATTTCATATCTTATTCTAATTTTTTAACGAGTTCCTCTGGCGAGGAAATTATTTCCCTAAACAAAACGTGACAGCATAATTCTTCATCACCAGCCAACGACTCCCTTATTTTAGTTGGTGCGCGGAGCGGGACTTGAACCCGCACGACCTTACGATCACGACATTTTAAGTGTCGCTTGGCTACCAATTACAACATCCGCGCAAGTACGACCTTCTTATTTCTACCACGATGCGTAGGTTGAAGGCTATGACAATTTGGACAAAGTATACGCAAATTTTCCAAACGATTATCAGTATGATTACCGTTAATATGATCTAGCTCCAAGGGGATACGACCATCCTCAGATAGTTGAGACCAGCCACATAACTCGCAGTTTTGTAGTTTCAAACCGCTCTCATATAGCCTTCGTTTTAACTTGAAACTTTGGACGGTACTACCCAAGACAAGTAAGTCTTCAATAGCTGGACGCGATTTACTGTGATATGTAGTTCCCTTATTCCAGGTCATCCCAGTAAAATGATTAGTGTCAAGCTCAAGATACTTCACACGCTCCTGAACCTGAACGTAATTACCACCAGCGGGTATTAACCCTAATGTGATAATAACAGAACGGTAGCTTTTTGCATTAGCTACTGCGTCTGTCAGTTGATTGTCGGTCCACGATCGTTGTCTTGGCACACGTCCAGTATACCATACTGCTTTTGTTTACCTATACGATACCTAATTGTTAAATTGGAGGCACGTGTGGGAGTCGAACCCACTTATAAGCTTTTGCAGAGCTCCACGTAACCGTTCCGTCAACGCGCCATCCGAGAATTATTATAGCAGAGGAATTCGCTGTACAGCGAAAAGAACTATGCCGTTAGTCACTAAACGGCTTTTGACATCATTTTTAAAAGATTTGCTTTTGAAGTTACACCAGAATTTGAACCTACTATCTGACCATTTTTGTATACCAAAAAAGTTGGCAAGCCACTGACTCCAAGCTCTCCTTGGACTAAATCCATTTCGACTGAGGCATCCAATTTAACAATCTCGGCCCAATCTTTTGTCTCTTTTTCTACTGCCTCTAAAATAGGTTCCATACCACGACACGGAGCACAAAACGGCGCCCAGACATCCAATAAAACGACTTTTTTTGACCCCAAAACATCTTGTGCGTAAGTACTTTTAGTTGTTGACTTCATATTCATCTCCCATAGTGTTTATTATGAATGTAATAATAACAATTATCGTTGACACACGCAACATATAGCGCTTATACTACAAAACATACACAACATATGGGGATAGAGAGGGTAAAATGAAAGAAACAGTCCAACCGATATTAGCTTTGGAAGAGGCTGATAAACTTGCCGAAATTTATAATATTGGACGCGAAATTCCAAAGCCGCCTGCCGGGTTAGCCGATCCGAGTTTGAGCGAAAATGCTTGGTATATTGGTAAAACACGTTATGCAAAACGCGATACAAAAGGTAACCCGATTGAAACACCTAAAGAATTATTCTGGCGCGTTGCTTATAATATCGCGACTGCGGAACGTCTATACGGCGGCAGCAAAACAACTCATCTTGCAACTGCAACCAAATTTTACAAACTTTTATCAACATGTAAGTTTTTGCCGGGCACCCCTACATTACTTAATGCAGGTAAACCCAAACAACAGTTATCTTCATGTTTTGTTTTACCGATAGAGGATAGTTTGGCTAGTATTATGGAAACCGCTGTAGACATGGCGATGGTTCATAAATCTGGTGGTGGCACTGGGTTCTCATTTTCACATTTGCGACCAAAGAATGATGCTTTATCTACATCTGGTGGTACAACTACCGGACCAGTTTCATTCATGCAAATGTATAACGATATTACCTCGTCAATTCGCCAAGGTGGCGTAAGGCGCGGTGCTAACATGGGCATCTTGCATTACAATCACCCGGATATATTACTATTTATTGTTTATAAACTAGACGAGTTTTCACTTACGAACTTTAATATTTCAGTTACTACGGCCAAAGAATTTTTCGACCAAATCCCTATTGACAAGCACATTTTACCGGATGATTATGAAAAAGATTTTGATTTTAATACACTCGTAATAGACGTACGTGAAGCACTCCAATGCCGCGATATAGACCTTAAACAACTCAGACTTGATGCCGCCGTATCGAAACTAAACGAATGGTGTAAAGAAGATACCCCCGGTTATGGGTATGCCCTAGTTAACCCACGTAACGGTATGGAAATGGGTAGATTAAACGCTAAAAAAGTATTTGACTTAATTACCCGCTTTGCTTGGCAATACGGTGATCCAGGTATGATCTTTTTCGACAGTATTAATAGCTCTCGTGCTAATCCAACACCACAACTTGGCAAAATTGAGGCCACCAACCCATGCGGTGAACAACCCCTATTACCTTACGATGCCTGTAACCTAGGTAGTATTAATCTAGCTCTTTTTGTAGACGGCAATGATTTTAAATGGGATGCTTTGCGCCAAACTACTCACCAATCAATCCACTTTATGGATAATGTCCTCGACATGAACGAATATCCAATAAAAAAGATACAGATAATGACACGTCAAATTCGTCGAGTCGGTCTGGGAATCATGGGCTTGGCTGATGCACTCCTAGCTATGAATATAGGTTACAACACCGACGAGGGTGTTGAAATGGCAGGAAAAGTCATGAAGTTCGTCCAACAAGAAGCCGACAATGCATCTGAAAAGCTAGCCCTGAAGCGCGGTGTATTCCCAGCATTTGAAGGCTCAATTTATGACAAACCGGGCGAAATCAAACCACGTAATGGCGCTAGAACGACTATCGCTCCGACCGGTACTATTGCCATGCTGGCTGACGCCTCAAGTGGCTGCGAACCGTTGTTCGCATTAACTTATGCTAAAAACACTATTGAAGGCAAACGTATGTTCCAAACAAGCCCATACTTCGTAGCCGCCTTGAAGAAACGGGGGTTGTACTCTGAAGATCTGTTAGAGCAAATCCAAGCTAATGGTGGATCTATCCAAAATATGGATTCAATGCCCGCCGATTTGAAAAAGACTTTCGTAGTTGCAGGTGATATCTCACCCGAATGGCATCTGAGAATTCAGGCCACTCTTCAAAAATATATTGACAGTGCTATTTCCAAGACGATTAATTTTGCAAACGATGCAACTGTTGATGATGTGCGAAACGCCTATTTGACAGCTTATGAAACTGGTTGCCGTGGTATTACAACTTATCGAGATGGGAGTCGTGAAAAACAAATACTTGAAATCAAAAAAGAGTCTTCATCTTCCTACTATGATAAACTCGCTGGAAAGAAATTAGAGCCAGAAAATGATAGTGAATCAATTGAAGAGATTGAACTACCGCTAAGCATGCCGATTAACCTAAAGCCCCGACCGAGTGTTCTAAATGGCCGAACCTATCGAGTTATGACGCCACTTGGTAAAGCTTTTGTCTCAATCAACGAAGATGAATATGGCAATATATTTGAGGTATTCATCAATGTTGGACGCGCCGGATCTGATATAACCGCTGATGCCGAAGCAATTGGACGATTGATTTCGCTAACCTTCCGCATCCCAACCGATTATTCATCTAACCAAATTGCCCAAAAAGTTACCTCACAGTTGCGTGGTATTGGCGGTTCAAGCTCGACTGGCTTTGGGGCTGATCGTGTCCGATCGCTAGCCGATGCGGTGGCCAAGGCTATCGAACAACACCAGGCAGCAAAAATCGAGGGAGAATCCCAAGAAGAAGCTCCAACACATAGTGAGACAATTCCACTATGGACGACGAACACGTCCGGTAAACTAACCGATATGTGCCCAGAATGTGGTTCAGCAAGTCTGCGCAACATCGAAGGTTGTCAAAAATGTGAATTGTGCGGCTTTAGTAAATGTTAAAAGATTTAGTAGTCGATACCTTTGTTCGCAATTAACTTGTCATCAAAATGATGTTTTAGTTTTGTCATATCAGTTACGATATCCACTTTTTCTATGAGCGATGGCGGGAAATTACGTCCAGTCAAACAGAGACTTGTTTTTTGGTGTTTTTTGTCGATAAGTGCCTCAAGATCGGCGACAGTTAGTAATCCATCGTGGACGGCGTTGTTAATCTCGTCACAAATGACTAACTGGTAGTCGCCAGAAGTAGCCGCTTTATATGCAAACTCGTATGTGCGTCTCGCCTCTGTGATATGTTCTTGTTTGGATGCCTTGGCGCTAAGCTCACCTGCCTGAAAAAAACCAAGCCCGCCTTTGTAAAAGTCTAGCTTACCCTCATAAAGAGGTGTGATAGTTTTGATAAACTGATGCTCGCCAACGTCCCACAATTTAATAAATTGCACAAATACAACCTTCCAACCCGTACCGAGCGCCCGAACCATCAAGCCAAGTCCCGCACTGGTTTTACCTTTACCGTCACCCGTATAGACGACAATAACGCTGTCTTTTTGTTTGAAATCTGAAAATGCCATATCTATAGTATAAGACATATTTAGCTTGATACCCAGTACAACCTTGGTTACCAAGAGCTATGAATATAGTCAATTGTACTCTATACTTTTAGATAGCCTATTATTAATGAAGGGCGTTATGAAAAAGAAAAAAGGCTTAATCAGAAGATCGGCAGAAGCTCCCGCTGAGTTACTAGACAGAACCATCACAATGACTGGTGGCGTAGGACGCCGCATAAAAGCCGGTAAAACGGTAGAAAGATCAAGAAAATATTGGCGTACACTTGGGCCAGGCCTAACTACCGGTGCGGCAGACGACGATCCATCAGGTATAGCCACATACTCTCAAGCCGGCGCTCAATATGGCTTTGGTTTATTATGGTTAGCTCCTTTTACTTTTCCATTAATGGCAGTCATCCAAGAAATGTGCGCAAGGATTGGTCTGGTTACTGGCCGTGGTTTGGCAGCCAATATGCGAATGCATTTCCCGCGTAAAGTGTTATACATTTCGACTATGCTACTTTTTGCGGCAAATACCTTTAATATTGGCGCTGACTTGGGGGTAATGGCAAAGACTTTGCAATTGCTAAACCCTTCGTGGAACTTTACGTTTCTGATTATTGCCACGACTGTTCTGTTGCTCGGTTTACAAATTTTCATGCCCTATAACAAATACGCCAGATACCTAAAGTGGCTGGCTTTAATTTTATTCGCCTACGTAGCGTCTGCTTTACTTGCTAACCTTGACTGGAATAACGTATTAAAACATGCTGTAATCCCATCAATCAATTTCAGCAAAGACCAATTATTGATTATTTGCGCCATTCTAGGAACAACCATTTCGCCTTATTTATTCTTTTGGCAAACTTCTCAGGAAATCGAAGAAGAAATAGCTAACGGCCAAACTACCGTAATCCAAAGACGAGGCACAGACAAAGAACAAATCCACGGAATGCGAACGGATGTTTGGTCAGGAATGTTCTTTTCTAACCTTGTGATGTTCTTTATTATCGCTGCTTGTGGTGCTATTTTGTTCCCTCATGGCATCACAAATATTAATTCTGCCGCCCAAGCCGCCGAAGCGTTGCGACCTTTTGCTGGTGACTGGACTTATTTCTTGTTCACAATCGGAATTCTTGGTACAGGTATGTTAGCTATCCCTATTCTAGCTGGATCTAGTTCATATGCCATAGCAGAAAGTTTTAGATGGCAAGAAGGATTAAGTAAAAAACTCAGACAAGCTTACGCCTTTTACGGAATCATTATTATTTCGATGATTATCGGGCTTTGTATAAACTTTATCGGTCTAAACCCTATTAAAGTATTGATTTATTCGGCAGTCGCCAACGGCGTAGTTGCGCCTTTGGTATTATTGCCTATAGTAATTATTAGTAGCAATAAAAAGATTATGGGCGAATGGGTAAATAAGCGGTTAACTACCGTAATTGGCTGGATAGTTATTGCCATTATGGCGTTGGCTGGTGGTGCAGCGATATATTCACTGTTTTAATTGGTGCGGGTACGGAGGCTCTAACTCCGGACCTCATGCTTGGGAAGCATGCGCTCTAACAACTGAGCTACACCCGCATATAGCTATATTATATCAGTTATAGGGTTAAAAATAACCAAGATAGCCACTTAATAACTAATCAAAAAACTCGCGATAGCATTCTTCGACCGGTCTCCATTTTAAAGTCATATTCAAATCCTTTTGTGTATAACAACCGCTATCGCTATGAGGACATTGCGCACATATATCCAGAACTTTTTTAATTGATTCATCCGAAAGCCTGTTTTTTGAGTCGTTTTCAATATCGATATCAACATAGTTCAAGAGACAGTTGTTCTTTTCACCTGCTTCGATTATCTTTGCTTTTGGAACAATTTGCTCTATATTCTCTGACATAATTACCCCAAACTATATTATTTTTACCGTAAAAAATATAATCATCACATTCTAGACAGTTTATGATATTAACGTACCATAATAATAGTAAAAAGCCAATAATAAGCATGATACCATCGTCTAACCCTAGAACTCCCGCGGCCTGTAGGCCGGGGAGCAAATCTCTCGACTATTGTTTTCTTTGAAGAGGTCCAGAGTTAGAGCCAAGCTCATACCAATTATTTCCAAAACGATGTGGCGTTAAAACTATTACACTTACAGGCCTTACAAAGAGTATAGTAATATGAATAATAATTAGCGTCATAGCCGCCATATGAATAGCCATCCCGTTGACAACCTTCTGCCCAACAACCTGAACAACTACAGTAATAATATAGACGTTTAGTTGTTTGATAAGTAGGAGCCGTTTGCTGTGTTGGTGTTGGTGTTGGTGTTGGTGTTGGTGTAGTTGTAGTTGTAGTTGTAGTCGGAGTGGTAGTGGTATTCGTATTGGTCGGTTGGGTTGTCGTGTCTGTCGGAGTATCGGTTTTTAGAAAATCTATGACAGCTGGGCTAAATCGAATATAACAAACACCAATAATTAACGAGAGTACAAACAGACATGAGAATGTAAATATTTTATCTAAAACTTTTAACTTTGCCTGATGCGGGTGATTGATTTGATGTTTTGGCTTAGCGTGAACGTCAGCAGCAACAGCAGGGTTTGATGGTGCTTTAGGAGGAGTTCTTTTTATAATTTTACTTTGAGCAACGGTTAGAATAATAAGAATTGCAATTAATACATAGATTCCAGCTGGTTTGATTTCTAATTCTTTTACCAATGACAGATAAGGTGTCAAAAAATATTGCATATAAATTTGATATATCGAATCTAGCATATTTATATAATACACTAGTCCAATTAAAAGACCGACTAAACGGTCGGTTTTCTTTATTGGTGCG
>Ga0209538_1000999_pt1 | contig 15304 bp, 12 predicted proteins | sample BarGraNGADG00211_2_FD_184492 | JGI IMG/M metagenome (GOLD analysis project Ga0209538, IMG submission 184492) | Arctic peat soil microbial communities from Barrow, Alaska - Barrow Graham LP Ref core NGADG0004-211 (SPAdes) (version 2) | ecosystem: Environmental > Terrestrial > Soil > Wetlands >... | reverse complement strand
CCCCGGACATTTCCTCGAGCACATCTTGCTGAATGAGACCGGCAAGATCAGTGTCAGCTTCCTGGTCGAAGAGAAGCAGATGCACCGGGGCGGGGTGGGGCCCAACATCGCCTACAGCCTGGCGCTGCTTGGTCGCCACCCCAAGCTGATGGGCACCGCCGGTCATGACTTCATCGAATACGCAGCCTGGCTGAACGCCCAGGGAGTAGATACCTCGCTGGTGCGCATTTACCCCGACGAATTCACTGCGACTTTCACCGTCATGACCGACCTGGACCAGAACCAGATTGCCGGCTTTCATGCGGGGGCGATGAGCCGGGCGCGTGAACTGAGCTTTCGCGGCCTGGACCGGGCGGACATCGACCTGGTCATCATCTCGCCGAATGACCCGGCCGGCATGGCAAAGTATGCGCTCGAGTGCCAGGAGCTAGCGCTCCCCTTCATCTACGATCCCAGCCAGCAATTGGCGCGTATGGAAGGCCCGGAGATCATCGCCGGCATGCGCGGCGCCACGGCGCTGACGGTCAACGACTACGAATTGGAACTGGTCAAACGCAAGACCGGGCTGTCGGAGAGCGAGATCCTGGATTACGTGCGTATGCTGGTGGTCACTCGCGGAGCCGAGGGCGCCACGCTCCAGTCGAAAACCGAACGGGTGGATGTGCCGGCGGTACCGCCGCTGGTCCTGCGCGATCCAACCGGCGTCGGCGATGCCTTCCGCTCCGGTCTGGTGACGGGCCTGGTCAGCGGCTATTCATGGGAGGTGTGCGGCCGTTTGGGCGCCCTGGCCGCGACGTATGTGTTGGAACAATCGGGCACCATGAACCATCACTACACGCTGCCGGAGTTCGCCGCTCGCTATCAAGAGAACTTCGGGAATTGCCCGGAGCTTGCCGACTTAATGAGGAGATGAGCGTGCAGTTCCAGTTTCCAAAGGGCTTCCTCTGGGGCACGGCGACGGCTGCCCATCAGGTCGAAGGCAACAATATCAACAGCGACTTCTGGCTGGCAGAACATGTACAAGGAGGAACAATCGAGTGAGTAAGAACTACGACATCAGAGACCTCAGTCTCGCCGACAAGGGTCGCTTCCGCATGCAGTGGGCCGCGCGCGAGATGCCCGTCCTTGAGCTTATCGGACAGCGCTTCGAGAAGGAGCGCCCGCTCAAGGGGCTGCGTATGTCGGCCTGTTTGCACGTCACCAGTGAGACCGCCAACCTGATGCGCGTGCTGCAGGCCGGTGGAGCGGATGTAGTGTTAACCGCCTCCAATCCGCTCTCGACGCAGGACGACATCGCGGCTACCCTCGTGGCGCATTACGAGATGCCGGTCTACGCCATCAAGGGCGAGAGCAACGAAACCTACTACGCGCATATCAAGGCCGCGCTCGATCACCGGCCGCAGATCACCATGGACGACGGCGCCGACCTGGTCGGCACGTTGCACAAAGACCGTCGCGAGCTTCTGCCCGGCGTCATCGGCGGCACCGAAGAGACCACCACCGGCGTAATCCGCCTGCGGGCCATGGCTGCCGACGGCGAGCTTATGTTCCCGGTCATCGCCGTAAACGATGCCCTGACCAAGCACCTGTTCGATAACCGCTACGGCACGGGTCAGAGCACGATGGATGGCGTCATCCGCGCCACCAACGTCCTCATCGCGGGCAAGAACCTGGTGGTCGGGGGCTACGGTTGGTGCAGCCGCGGCATCGCGATGCGCGCTAAGGGCCTGGGCGCCAACGTCATCGTCACCGAAATTGACCCGATGAAGGCGCTGGAAGCGGTCATGGACGGCTACCGCGTCATGCCGATGGCCGAAGCGGCCCGGCTGGGAGACATTTTCATCACCTCGACCGGCGACATCAACGTGCTGGATCAGCACCACTTTGAGGCCATGAAAAACGGAGCGATCTTGGCCAATTCGGGTCATTTCAACGTCGAGATCAACATCCCGGCGCTGGAGAAGATGGCCATAGAAGTGCGCCGGGTGCGCGAGTTCCTGGATGAATATATCCTCGCCGATGGTCGCCACCTGTTCCTGGCCGGGGAAGGCCGCCTGGTGAATCTGGCCGCCGCCGAGGGCCATCCCAGCGCAGTGATGGACATGAGCTTTGCCAACCAGGCGCTGGCGGCCGAGTACGTGGTCAAAAATTACGACAAGCTCGGGCACGCGGTCTACTCTGTGCCGGAAGATATCGACAATGAGATCGCGCGCCTCAAGCTTGCGGCAATGGGCGTCTCGATTGACGTCCTCACGAGCGAACAGGATGCCTACCTGCGGCAGTGGCGATCGGGAACGTAATGGGCCGCGACTGATGAGCAATATTTGTCGGGTGCAGAGCCAGCGCACAATTCATGCGAAGGAGGAAACGGCTTCCATGACTACAACTTTTGCGAGTTCACCCAAGTTCTTCTTCACGTCCGAGTCGGTGACCGAGGGCCACCCGGACAAGATGTGTGACCAGATCTCCGACGCGGTGTTGGACTCCATCATCAAAAACGATCCCAACGCCCGCGTGGCCTGCGAGAGCTTCGCCACCACCGGCATGGTCGTCGTGATGGGCGAGATCACGACCAAGACCTACGTCGATATCCCGAGCATCGTGCGCGACACCGTGCGCGAGATCGGCTACACGCGCGCCAAGTACGGCTTCGATGCAGACACCTGCGGCGTCATGGTGAGCATCAAAGAGCAAAGCCCGGACATCGCGCTCGGCGTCGATAAAGCCTGGGAGGCCAAGCACGGCGAGATAGGCGATGCGCAGGTCGAGGCCATCGGCGCGGGTGACCAGGGCATGATGTTCGGCTTTGCCTGCAACGAGACCGAGAGCTATATGCCGCTCTCGATTGACCTGGCGCACAAGCTATGCCGCCGCCTTGCCAACGTGCGTAAAGACGGCACCCTGCCGTATCTGCGCCCGGACGGCAAGAGCCAGGTGACGGTAGAGTACGCCTACGGCAAGCCGGTGCGCGTCGATACGATCGTCGTTTCCACCCAGCACAGCCCGGATGTCAACCACGAGAAGATCGAGATGGACATGTACGACCGGGTCATCAGGTACTGCGTGCCGAACGGCTACCTGGACAAGAACACGAAGATTTACGTCAACCCTACCGGCCGCTTCGTGGTCGGCGGCCCTGCCGGCGACACCGGTCTGACCGGTCGCAAGATCATCGTCGATACCTACGGCGGTGTGGCCCGGCACGGCGGCGGTTGCTTCTCGGGCAAGGACCCGACAAAGGTTGATCGCTCCGCTTCTTACATGATGCGCTACGTGGCCAAGAACCTGGTTGCCGCAGGCGTCGCCGAGCGGTTGGAGATCCAGGTCAGCTACGCCATCGGCGTGGCCCGGCCGGTCAGCATTGCCGTGGAAAGCTACGGCATGGGCAAGGTCAGCGACGAGTGTATCGTCCAGTTGGTCCACGATCACTTCGACCTGCGCCCCGCAGCCATCATCCGTGACCTGGACCTGCGCCGGCCGATCTACAAGGCGACGGCGGCCTACGGCCATTTCGGCCGCACCGACATTGACGCCCCCTGGGAGAGACTGGACAAGGTCGAGACGCTGCGAAAGGCCGCGGGCCTGGCCTGATGCGTGGGACGTGGTTTGACACGTGCCGCACACGTGCTGCGTGAGCCGAGAGATGTGATCTGCGAAGCGTGAGACGCCATCGCTATAGGGCGTTTCACGCTTCGTGTTTCGCATGCAGGACGGCGTAATATGCGTCCGGTGCTTTGCGTTTCGCTTTTCACGTTCGCCTGCTGTATAATCGCGGCGCGTCTGTTATAGCACTGACGCACTACGTTTCCGTCGCGCGCCTCGGAGGCACTTACTTGCGTGCTCTGATCACCGGAATATCCGGATTTGTCGGCAGTCACCTGGCTGAGTTTTTGCTCAACCATACCGACTGGCAAGTGGCCGGCACGGTTTATGGCCGTCTCGACAATATCGAACATCTGCGTGACCGTTTGCTGATCTTTCCCGCGGAGCTCTCGCGGCTCGAAGTCACGCGCTTCATCGTCGAAGAAACGCAGCCCGACGCCATCTTCCATCTTGCAGCGCAACCTATCCCACAGCTTTCGCGGACGGATCCCTGGTTCACGCTGGAAAACAACATCCGCGCTCAGCTAAACATCCTGGAAGCGGTGACGCAGTTACGGTTGCGCAGCCGGGTCCTGGTGGTCGGCTCCAGCGAAGAATACGGCTACATTCGGCCGGAAGACCTGCCGATCGACGAAGAAACGCCGCTGCGCCCGGCGAGCGCATATGGCGTCAGCAAAATCGGCCAGGATTACCTGGGCTTGCAATACTACCTGAGCCATGGCGTGGAAACCGTACGCGTGCGCCCGTTCAACCACATTGGGCCGCGCCAACGTCAGGGCTTTGTGGCGCCCGATTTCGCACGGCAGATCGCGGAGATCGAGCTGGGCCGGCGTTCGCCTGAAGTGGTGGTGGGCGCGCTCGATGCGATCAGGGACTTCAGCGACGTCCGCGACATAGTGCGCGGTTATTACCTGGCCCTGATGCAAGGTGAGCCTGGTGAGATATACAACCTGGGGTCCGGCGAGGGCCATTCGGTGCGCGAGTTGTTGGACACCCTGATCGACTATTCTGGACATGCGGTCACCGTGGTCCAGGACCCGGAGCGCATGCGCCCGGTCGAGGTGCCCCGCGTGATCAGCAGTTGCGAAAAGATTCGGGCGCGCACCGGCTGGCAGGCCGAGATTCCCTTCGCACAAAGCCTGCACGACGTGCTGGACTATTGGCGCGAGCAGGTGCGAACGGGCGCATCGGATCCGACACCGCTCGAGATGCGCGCCTCTGACTTGCGGCCAGGCAGTCCGACTGCCAGAAAACCAGAAACGGGGAAGGATAGTCATGCCTAAAGCCTTGATCACCGGAATCACTGGGCAGGATGGATCACATCTGGCCGATTTTCTGCTCGAGAAGGGCTATGAGGTCGTCGGCATGGTGCGCCGGACCAGCACTATCAACTTCGATCGCATCCGGCACATCCAGGACCGTGTTACGATTGTCCAGGGCGACCTGCTCGACCAGGTAAGCATCATCCACATCCTGCAAGACCATCATCCGGAGGAGGTGTTCAATCTGGCCGCGCAAAGCTTCGTTCCCACCAGTTGGCAACAGCCGGTGCTGACCGGCGAGTTCACTGCCCTGGGCGTTACGCGCATGCTGGACGCCGTCCGCACCGTGGACAAGAACATCCGCTTCTACCAGGCCAGCAGTTCGGAGATGTTCGGCAAGGTCCAGGAAGTGCCGCAGCGCGAGACGACACCGTTCTATCCACGCAGCCCGTACGGCGTTGCCAAGGTCTACGGGCATTGGATCACCATCAACTACCGCGAGAGCTACAACCTTTTCGCCTGCTCCGGCATTTTGTTCAACCACGAAGGTCCCCGGCGCGGATTGGAGTTCGTGACGCACAAGATCACGAACAGTGTGGCCCGCATTAAGCTGGGTTTGGCCACCGAGTTACGCCTGGGCAACCTGGAATCCCGGCGCGATTGGGGTTGGGCGCCCGATTACGTACGCGCCATGTGGTTGATGTTACAACAGGATCGTCCGGACGATTACGTGGTGGCGACCGGCGAGACTCATTCGGTGCGCGAGTTTTGCCAGGAGGCTTTCAGTTACGTCGGGTTGGACTGGGAAAAGCACGTGATCGTCGACCCGAACTTCTACCGGCGGGCGGAGGTTGACATGCTGGTGGGCGATCCGAGCAAGGCGCGGCGCGTGCTCGGCTGGCAGCCCTCCGTAAACTTCCGCGAGTTGGTGCACCTTATGGTGGACGCCGACCTGGCCGCGTTACACCAAACGGGGAACCACACGCCGCATGTAGGCTGACACAAAGCATAGCAACCGACCCTAGTTCGACCAAGGGGACGCAATGGACACCATCACTTTCGGGACGGACGGCTGGCGAGCGCGCATTGCGGAGGATTACACCTTCGATAACGTACGCCGCTGCACTCAGGGGTTCGCCGATTATCTGAAAGCAACCTATCCGGCCGGCCTTTCGCGCGGGGTTGTGGTCGGCGGAGATCGCCGCTTCGGGTCCGAGCACTTCGCAGCGGCAGCCGCGGAGGTGCTGGCAGCCAATGGCATCCCGGTCCATTTCTGCGGCGGTGGCGTCCCGACCCCGATCATCTCTTTCGGCGTCACCGAGCGCGGTGCGATCGGCGCGCTGAACATCACCGCGAGCCATAACCCACCCCAGGACAACGGCTTTAAGGTGCGCGACCCGAACGGTGGCGCCATCCCGCCCGAAGGATTGAAGGAAATCGAGGCACGCATCCCCGATGACATGGCCCAGGTCAAGCGCAGCGATTTTGAAGCGGGCGTGAAGGCCGAGCTGATTCACTCTTATGATCCTATTCCCTCCTACGACCGGCGCATCCGCTCCCTGGTCGACGTGGATGCCATCCGCGAGGCCGGCTTCACGATCCTGGTCGACAATATGTGGGGCAACGGCGCAGGCTTCATTTCCCGCTTCATCGCCGGTGGCGCCACCCGGATCGTCGAGTTCCACTATGAGCGCAACCCGATCTTCCCCGACATGAAGCGTCCTGAACCCATCCCGCCGAATGTGGACGCCGGACTGGCCAAGGGCAAGGAGATCGGCGCGGATGCGGTCTGCATCATGGACGGCGATGCGGATCGTTGTGGGTTTGGCGACGAGCACGGCGAGTTCGTGGATCAACTGCGCGTCTATGGCCTACTGGCCATGTACTTTCTCGAAGTGCGTGGCGAACGCGGCGCGATTGTCAAAACCTTGAGCACGACCTCCATGCTCGACAAGCTGGGCCAACGCTACGGCGTGCCGGTCTATAACACAGGCGTCGGCTTCAAGTATGTCGCGCCCGCCATGATAGAACACAACGCCATGATCGGCGGCGAAGAGAGCGGCGGCTATGCCTTCCGCGGCCATGTCCCGGAGCGTGATGGTATCCTGGCGAACCTGTACCTGCTGGACCTCATGCGCCGCACCGGCAAGAAGCCGACCGAATTGCTGGAGATGCTGTTCGGGCTGGTGGGCGGCGCACACTATTACGACCGCATCGATTTTCAGCTGACCGGCAACGAAGAGAAGCAACAATCGAAGGCCAGGCTCGACGCGGCGCAGCCGGAGACGATCGGCGGGCTGAAGGTCACGGATAAGGTTACGCTCGATGGCTACAAGTTCGTCCTGGAAGATGGCGGCTGGTTGCTCGTTCGCTTCTCAGGCACCGAACCCTTGATCCGTGTTTATTGCGAGACGACGCACGGAGACAAGGTGCAGGCGATCCTCCAGGACGGCATCAAACTAGCAGGGATAGACACGGGGACGGGTAATGAAGGTCCCGCGGCAGAGGAATGATTGTCGATACTCACTGCCACCTCGATCAGGCGCAGTTTGATGGGGACCGCCATGCGGTTATCGAGCGAGCGCAGGCCGCGGGGGTAGAGATCATCGTCAATCCGGGAATCGACCTGGAGTCGTCCCGGCAGGCGCTGGCGCTGGCAGCGCAATATCCAGGCATCTACGCGGCAGTGGGCGTGCACCCGAATGACTGCGCGGGCTTCGATGCGGCGGGCCTGGGTGTGCTGCGCGAGTTGGCGCGCCAGCCCAAGGTCGTAGCTATCGGCGAAATCGGGCTGGATTACCACTGGAAGGTTGTGCCACACGATCAGCAACGGGCGGCCCTGCGCGCGCAACTGGCCCTGGCAGCCGAGCTCGATCTCCCGATCATTTTGCACAGCCGGGAATCTAATGCGGACCTTATGTGGGAATTGGAGCAATGGGTAAGTGCGGTACGGACGTCACCGGCCGGCAATGATATGCTAGGTGTGTTGCACGCCTTCTCTGGTGACCTGGCCGATGCTGAAAAGGCATATTCGCTCGGCTTCCTGCTCAGCCTCGGTGGCCCGGTCACTTTCGAGAACGCACGCAGGCTGGATGCCCTGGCGCCGCAATTGAGGCGTGACCGGTTGATTCTGGAGACGGATGCTCCTTACCTGACCCCACACCCGCACCGCGGAAAGCGGAATGAGCCTGGCTATCTGCCGCTGATCGCGCAGTCCCTGGCTAAGCTCATGGATACTGACGTGGAGACACTGGCGGCGCAGACTTCCGAAACGGCACTACGATTCTTCAGAATTACCCAGCAAAGGGACAGATGAGCGAGCAATTAGCCATTCTCGACCTCGTTTATGACGACCTCAAGAGGGTCGAACAGAAGATGCGCGCTATGGGCGGTGAAGCCTATGGCCCCCTGGCGGAAGCGTTTCTGCATCTACTGGGGAGTGGCGGGAAACGCTTGCGTCCGGCCCTGGCCCTGGTTGCCTACCGTTTTTTTTACGAGTCAGCGTCGGAAAAGACGATCGCCCTGGCAGCCGCCGTCGAGACCCTGCACAACGCGACCCTGGTGCACGACGATCTGATTGACGGGGCATTGCTGCGGCGGGGCGGCACAACACTGAACGCCATCTGGGGTCGGGGCGCGACCGTCCTGGCAGGGGACTACTTGTTCGCCCGCTCGGCCGGTTTTGCCGCTGAGAGTGAGAACGTGCGCGTGGTGCAGCTTTTTGCCGAAACCCTGCGCATCATCTGCGACGGCGAGTTGCGGCAGCTTTTCTCCACCGGGCAATGGCGCCAACCCGTAGAGACGTACTACAAACGCATCTCTGCCAAGACGGCGTCGCTCTTTGCGGCGGCCACGCGTTCCGCCGCTATCCTGGCGGACGCGCCGGCTGACATGGAACAAGCCTTATACGATTACGGCTACCACCTGGGCATGGCTTTCCAGATCGTCGACGACATTCTCGATTTCACGGGCGACGAGGTGGTGTTGGGCAAGCCGGTGGGCAGCGACCTGCGCCAGGGGATCATCACCCTACCGTTCTTCTATTATCTTCAAGCGCATCCGTCACCAGATGCTCTGCTGGCCACACTGGAAGATTACAAGCAGAACAATAATCACGGCAACGCCGGAGGGGCGCAGAATGCCGGCAGTGCGTCTCGCCCCAATGGTCGCCAGGATCCAATGGCCGGCGTGATCGCGTCGGTGCGCGCATCCGAGGCCATTCAGCACGCCGCCGCAGAGGCACGCGATTTTGCAGCTCAGGCCAAGGCGGACTTATTGATCCTGCCCGACGGCGAATGCCGCCAGGCAATGGAAGAGCTGGCGGATTTCGTAGTCGCACGCCAGATATAAAAGAAAGCAGCGACGAAGGGTGGTCAATCGCCCTGTTTCCCCTATGATCGACGATGCAGTCCCGGACCTGTCCATCATTACCGTCAGTTGGAACGTGCGCGACCTCTTGCGCGCGTGTCTGGCCTCGATCAAAGATAGCTGCTTGTCCTACAGCCTGGAGGTTTTCGTCGTCGACAACGCTTCGTCCGACGGCAGCGCGGACATGGTCGCGCGCGAGTTTCCCGGGGTGCATATGTTACGCAACAGCGCCAACGCCGGCTTTACCAGGGGCAACAATCAGGCGCTGGCGCTCAGCCGAGGGCGCTACGTGCTATTTCTCAACCCTGACACGCGCGTTGAGGGTGATGCACTGGCCGCGATGGTGGCATATATGGAAGCTCACCCGGCAGCCGGCGCACTGGGGCCGCAGTTGCGCTATGGCGACGGAAGCTTGCAGTCGTCACGCCGTCGCTTCCCCACCTTCGGCACTGCCCTGTTCGAGAGCACCCCGTTGGCCTGGCACTGGCCGGGCAATCCCTGGGCCGCCCGCTACCACATGACGGATACACCAGACGACCAGACCCAGCCGGTGGATTGGGTGGTCGGGGCGGCGCTGCTCGTCCGCCGGGCGGTGGTCGAGCAGATCGGCGGCTTCGACGAGGGCTACTTCATGTATTCCGAAGAGCTGGACTGGTGCCGGCGGGCAGGCCAGGCCGGTTGGGGCACCGTCTACCTGCCCGCCGCACGCGTGATCCACTACGAAGGCAAGTCCAGCGAACAGGCCGTCGCGGCCCGGCACATTCGCTTCCAAACCAGCAAACTGCGCTACTTTCGGAAATACCACGGAGCCGGTGTGACGGGCTTGCTGCGTGGTTTCCTGCTGGCCAGTTTTGCCGGCGAGTGGCTGTTCGAAGGCGTCAAATGGCTGCTCGGCTCCAAGCGCCCTCTGAGGCAACAACGCCTCTCCGCTTACAGCCAACTGCTGCGCACGGGTCTGCGCAACGCGACCTGAGCAACGTGGCCTGAGCCCAGACCGAACAGAGGTGTTATGCGCGTACTGTTCATCACCGGCGAGTACCCCCCCATGCAAGGCGGTGTGGGCGACTATACACGCGAACTGGGTCGGGCGCTGGGCGAATCAGGGGCGGACGTGTACGTCCTTACCAGCACCCTGGCCGGTGAGGACTACCTGCGGCTGTCCGGAGCGTACGAACCTACGGTGTACCCGCTGATGACGACCGGCTGGAGCCTGTGGGGCCAGGTGACGCGAGCGCTGGAAGAGGCGAAGCCGGATGTCGTCCACGTCCAATACCAGGCCGCGGCCTACGGCATGCATCCGGCCGTCAATTACTTGCCCTGGCGCCTGCGTCTGCAACGCCGGCGGCCGAGCTTTTGCACAACCTTCCACGATCTGAAGGTGCCCTATCTCTTCCCCAAAGCCGGTCCGCTGCGCTGGCAAACGATCCTTGCCCTGGCCCGTGGCAGCGATGCCGTGGTCGCGACGAATCCCATCGATTGGGCAAAAGCCGCCGCGGCAGGACTGGCCGAGCGCCTGCACCCCATCCCCATCGGCAGCAATATTGACTGCCGTCCACCCGCCGCTTACGATCGGGCGGCGCAGCGTGCCCGCTGGGGCGTCGGGCCCGACGATTGGCTGCTGGCCTATTTTGGCTTCCTGAACGCCAACAAGGGCGGCGAGACGTTGGTGCGCTGCCTGGCCGAGCTGGTGCGCGCCGGCCACCCGGCGCGCCTGCTGATGGTCGGCGGGCAGACGGGAGCCAGCGATCCGACGAACGTGGCGTACCTGGCCCGGGTCAAGCAACTGATCGCCGATCTGGAGCTAAGCGGACGGGTAGCCTGGACGGGCTTCACCGATTCGGAAGAGGTGACGGCGAACCTTCTGGCGGCGGATTGCGCCGTGCTCCCGTATCGGGAGGGCGCCAGCCTGCGTCATGGCAGCCTGATGGCGGCCCTGGCGCACGGATTGCCCATCATCACCACCTTAGCACCGGAGAGCAGCATGACCGAGCCCCTGGCCCACAATTCGGCATTTCCCACCCTGCGTGATGGTGAATCGGCGCTGCTGGTACCCGCCGACGATCCGGCTGCTACGGCCGCGTCCGTCATCCGCGCGCTGACAGAATCCGGCCTCGCCAGGCGGCTCTCCGAGGGCGCCCGAGCTTTATCCCATCACTTTGCATGGAACGCGATCGCCCGCCATCACCGAGAGATGTACCACCAGGTCACGGGCAAGGCTGGGGATTAAGAGTCTGAGAATACGAAGCCGATCATTACGCCTTCCCTTGATTGCCGATCCGGCGTGCTCAAACGGCGTGCTACCGTAGCGCAGCGCCAGTTAACGGATTCCGGCCGGCGCCCGCCGTTGCGCAAAGCCCGTGCCGGGCTGCGGCACCAAGGCTATCGCCTGCCCATTCACATAGCTTAGCGAGCGCGCATAGTGCAGCAGGTGAAGCGTAACCGTCGCGGCCTCGGTCGCCTGCAGCGACAGGTCCCAGCTGCTGGAGCGCCCCTGTCAAGCCTCCACCTTGATCTGCGAACATTATCTACTCAGCGCGCCAGGATGAGCGCATCGCCGGACTGCCTGGCCAAGCCGCTAACCGGCAGGCGCTCGCCGGTCTCTGGCAGATAAAAGCCGACCAGGAAGCTGACGCCGTTCCTGGCCTCGCTCAGGTCGACGCGATGCGAATCCCGCACCGCTTCGCCAACCTGCCAGGCTGTGGTCAGGTAACTGCCCCCCGCGGGGTAATCATCCGCCTGGGCGATACGCTCGCCCTGGCTGTTCAGAACGTGGACGAAAACCTTATAGCTGGCCGGCACTGGCGCACGTGGCTGCCAGTACAGATCGAGGACGAGGTCAGCCCCTTCTTGCCGGGTCTCGTAACCGATCAAAGCGATCTTGCCCCCGAAGACGGCATCGACGCGGTTTTGGGCCGTCGCCTGCCAGCGAGTATCGAACAGGGCGGCCGAACCAGTGAACAACGCGGCACCGTAAGGGTTGATCTCGTAAACATACTCGTGCCGGTCCGGCAGTTGATAGCGTGGGAACAGCGCAATGGAGCGCTCCGCCTCCTGTCTGCCGCCCGCGGCCCAGCGCACCTCATCGAACCCCGCCTCTCCCGCATGGACGACTAGATAGCGGACGCCCTGATGCGCCAGGGCTACCAGCGCGTCGGTGGCCGGGGCCGCAGGAAACTGTTGCAGTGTGGCGTCGAGCGCCTGGTAAGCAGCCGGCGTCACGCCGCTGTTGCCGTTGACCAGCTTTTTCCAATGCAAGGTGCTGGCGTAGAGTCGTTTGCCCTCGGCATACTGGGCCCGCGGCCAAGCAAAGAGCGGCAATTCGACCACTGCGAAGTCGCCCGGCTGACGCGCCAGCCAGGCATACACCGGCGACAGGTCTTGTGGTGTGCCGACAAAGACGGTGGGGATCGGCGCGCTCCAACTATCGGCGAGCAGCGCCAGGCCGAGGCAGGCCGCCAGGCAGCCGGTGGCCAGGCGTCCAAACCGGTGCCGGACGACACCAAGCAGCCATAACGCGCCGAAACCGGCTGCTACCGCCAGGGCGAACACGGTGATCGAGACCCAGCGCGCGGGCACGCGCAACATCGAGAACTGTGGCACCAGCGCATCGATGAGCTTGTAAGGCATGGGGATCTGCCAGCTACCAATCCAGGCGGTCGGGCCCAGCGTAAATGGGATCGCGGCCAGCGCCAGCAGCCAAAAGAAGATGACATGACGTCGGGCGTCGGTCCCGGCTTTGCCCCGTAGCCAGGCGAGGGCACAGAGCGCCAGCAGCGGAGCCGCCAGGCCCGGGAAGAGCTGCAGTTCAACGTTAAACTGGGGCCTTTGACGCCACGCGGCCAGCAGATTGCCGAAGAGCCGATTGGATGCCGCCGGGCTGAGGTAATCGGCGTAGGTCGCGGCGAAATTCGTCGTGAAGCTCAGCGGGCGCTGGCCCTGCAATTCTTTGGCCTGCAGGTACGGGACCGCCAGCGGCAGGATCAAGATCAGCACCGAAAGCAGGGCGACAGCCACGGCCGCCGCAGAGCGGAGCCTAAGCCTATGTCCCGCAATGGCATAGAGCAACATGGCCGCCACCACGAAGAGTGTAAACGCGCCGATGTGCCAGCTGGTGACCAGTTGCAGCCACAAAAAGAGCCCACACCAGGCCAAGTCCCGGCGTCGCGAGCCGCGCAGATACCGCTGCAGGTACAGCGCTGTGAAGGGCAGCCATTGGGCGGTGAGCAGGTGCAGATGCAGTAACGCGCCGATGTGGTAGGGCGCAAAGCCGAAGGCCAGGCCGGCCAGGAAGGCCGGCAGCCGGCTGTGCGTCAGGTCCAGGACCAACAGGTACATGCCCAGCCCGCTCAGTACGAATGCTGACAGGAAAGCCAGGTTGTAAGTCAGAACCGGCTCGCCGCCGGCGAAGCCCAACGGCGCGGTCAGAAGCGCTGTGCCCAACAGATTTTCGGAGCCGGCCAGCATATTGGCAGCCGGAAAGAAAATATTGGCATCGAACAAGTGCAGCGGATCACGGATAAGGGCGTGCTGGTCCCAGGCCAGGATCCAAGTGTTGAGCAAGGGGTCACCAATATCGCCGGGGATCGTGCGGCGCAAGTCTTGCCATAACGGGTGCGTGACGATCAGTGTCAGCAGGAGATAGGCCAGGCCGCACCAAGCGACACGGTAACGATAGCGCGTTAGGACTAACGCAGCGTGGGTCGGCGCTGAAATGTGCATCTGATGAGCGCTTGGTTCATTACGAAGTATCGACATGGCACAGCGTCCTTGCCGCCACCGAAAGCCATATGACGCCTATGGGCCCGGCAGCCTCACCTAAGGTGCTTCCACTTCCAGCCGGCTGATACCCACAGATAGAAGCCTTGTATCAGGGTTTTGTCCGTGGGTGACATCAGCCGGGCGGGCAACAAAACCAGCCTGCAAGGTCACCTCGTTCCAGCCAACGTCGACTACAGATGCCGGTAGCTCGATTTCATGCCCCTCATGCTGCTGGTCGCGGCCACTGTGTTGGCGTCCTGGCCAAGACAGGCGGGATGGCTGTCAAGGTTACATTCCTGACGAGGAAACGCCACATCAGCGACAACTAGAAATGCCCATCGCGGGGCGTTGGTAAGACAACGGTTATGCCGCCTCCGCGGTCTGCTGCGTGGCTGGGGCGGCATCGGGTGATCGTCGCTGGCGACGATTAGCCTGTTCGGCCCGGAAGCTGGTCATGTCGGGGCCGAACTCAAGGATGGTCGAGTGGTGGACGACGCGATCGATCGCGGCGGCAGTAGTGAGCGGATCCTTGAAGATCTGGTTCCACTCCGAGAAGACCAAATTGGAAGTGATGGCGACACTACGCCGTTCATAGCGCTCGGCCAGGAAGGTAAAGAGCACCTCCATCTCTTCGCGGCTTTGTTGGACATAGCCGATATCGTCCAGGATGACGACGTCAAAGCGGTCCAGGCGGCGCAGTTCGGGTTCCAGGGCATAATCCCGCTTGGCCCGCAAGAGGCCGTCGACCAGCTTGTAGGTGGGCGTAAAGAGTACGCTGTAGTTGTTGTTGACCCACTCGTAGCCTAAGGCTGCCAGGAGATGCGTCTTGCCCGTCCCGGGCAGGCCGAAGCAGAGCAGGTTCTCGGCGCGGGCGATGAGCGATCCGGTCGCCAACTCAGGCAGCATGCGGCGCATGCGCAAAGGCAAGCGGTTCTGGTCGAAGCCGGCGAGAGTCTTACCTTCGGGTAGATGTGCCTCAGAGAGCAGACGCTGGATCCGGCGCTGCTGGCGTCCGGCCATTTCTTGCTCGAAGAGTTGCAGCAAGAAGGTGTCCAGCGGCCACGATTCGCGCTCGGCCTGGGCGATGGTTTGGTCGAACACGTCGGCAATGGTTGGCAGGCGCAGGGCTTTGCAGTGCAGACGGATCATCTCATGCTGCGACATGGGAGGCCTCCCGGCTGGCGCGGGTGCTGGGCAGCAACTGATCGTACTGCGTCAGGGAGACCTCGCCCCGGGCGATCTCGGGTGCGGGCGGGGCGTCCAGGTGGAGGAGCGCCGCCACGTCACGCTCCGTAAAGTGCGCCTGGCGTTCC
>Ga0209538_1000998_pt1 | contig 15306 bp, 12 predicted proteins | sample BarGraNGADG00211_2_FD_184492 | JGI IMG/M metagenome (GOLD analysis project Ga0209538, IMG submission 184492) | Arctic peat soil microbial communities from Barrow, Alaska - Barrow Graham LP Ref core NGADG0004-211 (SPAdes) (version 2) | ecosystem: Environmental > Terrestrial > Soil > Wetlands >... | reverse complement strand
GCAAGCGCCACCACCACGCCTGCGGGGATCGTGAACCGCATGACCCGTTTTACGAAGCCGGGGCGGTACCGTTGCTTGTTCGGCGCGAAAGAGAGCACGAACGCGGGCGCGCCAATGGTCAGCCCGCTCACCAGCGTCAGGTGCCTGGGGAGAAATATGAAAGCCCAGCCCGCCAGCCCGATGGCAATCGACAGCAGGGTCGCGTAGACGGTCTTGGTGAGGAAGAGGTTCGCGACGCGCTCCATGTTGCCGATCACGCGGCGCCCTTCCGCCACCACGCTGGGCATGGTCGAGAACCTGCCGTCCAGCAGCACGATCTGGGCGACCCCCCTGGTCGCCGGAGAGCCCGAGCCCATCGCTATGCCGATATCCGCTTTCTTCAGGGCGAGGACGTCGTTCACGCCGTCCCCGGTCATTGCGACGACGTGGCCCCTGCTCTGGAGGGCCTCGACCATCGCTTCCTTCTGGTCCGGGGTGACCCGCCCGAAGACCGTGGTGGTCTCCATGATATCCGCGAGCTCCTCCTGGCCGTCGGGCAGCCCGCGAGCGTCGGTCGGCTTACCGATGTCAGGGACCCCGGCGCGCCCGGCCACGGCTCCAACGGTCACGGGGTTGTCGCCCGAGATGACCTTGATGGTGACGCCCTGCTCGACGAAGTACTGCAGGGTCTCCTGGGCGTCCTCGCGCACTCGCTCCTCGAATATGAGGAGAGCCGCGGGCTCGAGGCGTTCGGGAAGCGTCTCGCCCTCCACCTCGCCGTCGGCGCGCGCGAGCAGCAGCACCCTCAAGCCCGTCTCGGCTACCGCGTTGACTTTTGCCTTGAGGTCTTCTGTCGCCCCTGCCCGGTCGAACAGCACCTCCGGCGCGCCCAGAACCCACCAGCCCTTATCGCCGAAGCTCTCCGCGCTCCACTTGCGGAGAGAGGAGAACGGGACCCGCGCGGCTATCTCCCACCCCGGCGGCGCCGGGAACGACTGTGCGATAGCCTCGAGCGTGCTGCTCTTGGAGGCGGTATCGGAACCGAAGGCGCCGAGCACGTCGGCCAGGCTCTGGTGGTCCGCGGGCCCGCCACCCAGCTCCTCGAACTTGCTGAACTCCAGCTTCCCCTCCGTGAGTGTGCCGGTCTTGTCGAGGCACACCACGTCCACCCGCGCGAGCCCCTCGACGGCGGGAAGCTCCTGTACCAGGACGTTCTTGCGCCCGAGGGAGACCACGCTGACCGCGAAGGCGATGCTCACCAGCAGGACAAGGCCTTCAGGCACCATGCCCACCAGACCGGCGACGGTCCCGGTCGCGGCCCGGTGGAAAGTCCCGTAGACCTTGAGCTGGCTCGCGAGAAGCAGGATGCCCACGGGGAGCATGACCCAGGTGATGTAGCGCAGGATCATGTTGATGCTGTCCCGCAGCTCAGAGTCGACGAGCTGGAACTGCTTCGCCTCCGCGGCGAGCTTCCTGGCGTAGGCGTCCGCGCCGACCTTGGTCGCCCTGAAATGCCCGGCGCCGGCGACCGTGAAGCTGCCGGACTTCACCTCATCACCTGGCTGCTTCACCATCGGTACCGACTCACCGGTGAGCAGGGACTCGTCGATCTCCAGGGCGGCCGACTCGATGACCTCGCCGTCCGCGACGACCTGGTCGCCGGTGTGCAGCAGGAGCACGTCGTCCAGGACCACCTGGCCGACCGGTATCTCCACTGTCTCGCCGTCGCGCATTACCCGGGCTTTTGCCTCGCTTATCAGGGAGAGGCGGTCGAGGGTCCACTTGGCCCTGACCTCCTGGACGATGCCGATGAGGGTGTTGACCACGAGAACGAACCCGAACAGCGCGTCGCGCGGCGAGCCGAAGATGATGATGACCACGAAGAGGGTGCCCAGGATAGCGTTGAAACGGGTGAAGACGTTGCCGCGTATGATGTGGCCGTAGGTGCGGCTCGATGCCTCTTTGACGTCGTTCGTCTCGCCCCGCTTGACGCGCTCGGCGACCTCGGCTTCTGTCAGCCCGAGGAGCGCGGGCTGCGGGCTTTGAAGTCTGGACGCATCAGCAGAGACCGACAATCGCCCTCCGTTAAAGTCGACGACACACGCGCGGCTATAGTCTCCCATGAAAAAGAGGGGCCAGGCACTTTTTCACCGTTTTTTTCACGCCGTGTGAATAATCGACATCTATGAAAACTAATAGAGAAAAAGTGCCTGACCCCCGTTTTTCACGCCCCCGGAGCACCCTGATATACTTGCGTTGCGACTTCGACAAGGAAAGGAAATGACATGGCTCCGGACCTCGAGTTGAGCGACGAGCAGCGCCGGCAGAGAGACGAAGACGAGAAAGAAAGCCTCGCCCGCGAGGGGCTCAAGCCTGGCGTGGTAGAGCTGTGGGAGGATGGGTACCGCACCGCCGATCAGCAGCACGCCTTCGAATGGTGGTACTTCGATTCACAGTTCGAGGAAGGCTGGACGGCCGTGGTCGTGTTCAGCACCAAGCCGATGACCCAGCCGCAAAAGGGGCTCAAGCCATCGGTGGGGATAATCCTCCACTCGCCTGAGGGTAAGCGGTACAAGCTGAGCCCTGCGTTCGAGGCCGGTGACCTGGTGGCGTCCAAAGAGTCGTGCGACGTGAAGATAGGGCCCAACCACGTCAAAGGCGACCTGGACACCTACGAGCTGCACGCGGAGTCAGAGGGCGCCTCGGTGGACCTCGTGTTCAAGAGGGGTGCGCCTTCCTGGCGTCCGGGGGCCGGCATCTCCTACATGAGCTCCAAGAAGGACAAGTTCTTCGGCTGGGTCGCCGCGATCCCTTACGGCACCGTGGAAGGGACGATCACGGTCGACGGTAAGGAGAACAAGGTCAAGGGGACCGGGTATCACGACCACAACTGGGGGAACATCAGCCCCGGCCTGGGCATCGACCACTGGTACTGGGGGCGGGCGCACGTAGGCGACTACAGCATGATCTTCGTCGAGATCGTGACTGCGAAGATAATGGGCATCGGCAGCCTCAAGCTGCCGGTCTTCTACCTGGCGAAGGGTGACGAGATCATCACGGAGGACGGCCTCCCGCTCAGCCTGGTGACCGGCGATTACGTCGAGGGGCCGGGCGGAAAGACGTATCCAACGAAGCTTGATTTCAACTGGAACGACGAGGACGGCGACATTCTGCTCGCTATCAGGAACCCCAAGCTCATCGAGCGGATAGACGTCATCGAGGACCTGCCCCGCTGGCAGCAGGCGATCATCCACCTCATCGCGAATCCTACCTACTACGACTTCAACGCTGACCTGGAGCTCACCATCGATTACAAGGGCAGCAAGGCACACGAGAAAGGTAAGGCCCTCTACGAGATCATGATGTTCAAATAAGCGTGGTGTGGGGTGAAGGCTCCCTCCCCCTTGAGGGGGGAGGGTTGGGGTGGGGGTGTAAAGGAGGCGCAGATGTCCTGCTATTTCCGGCACATGAAGGACGTTTTCGACGAGGCCGGGCTCGAGGTGACAAAAGAGAACAGGAAAGACGTAGACCGCAAGGTGCACGAGATCGCGGGCGTTCCCTACAAGGACTGCCCGGCGACAGGCCGCAGGGTCAAAGAGATGATGGGAGATGCGGCGGGGCGCAAGAAGCTGGTCCGTGAACTGGCGAAGATGAAGTAGTGGCGCTTGTCGACCAGGGAGGATGACCATGGAGTGCGGGCAGTGCGGCAAGGAGATATCCGGGTCGGACGCGTTCTGCCGGGCGTGTGGGGCTCCGACTGGAGCGCCGGTGGAGACGGCGGCTTCGACCACGCAAGGGACCGCGGGACCGGGCGTTCCGGGGCCCGAGGAGAGCACGACAGCGGAGGCCCCGCTCGCGCAGGCGCTGCCGACGCCACCAGCGACGGCCGCCCCGCAGCCGCCACCTTCGACGGTCAAACCACGCACGAGCGGGTGGGCCGTCGCGTCGCTTGTGATGGGAATACTGGGGTGGACGTGCCTGTTCTTCGTCGGCTCCGTCCTCGCGATAATCTTCGGGGCGGTCGCGCGGCACGAGATAAAGAAGAGCGACGGAGAGCTCAAGGGCAAGGGCCTCGCGACGGCTGGGCTCACCCTGGGCATCCTTGTCGTGGTGCTCGTGGTCATCGGGGCCGCTGTGTTCTTCCCCATCTCGCTGCTCAGTGTGGGTCCGACCAGGACCGTCACCCGGACTGTCAACCAGGGGAAGGCGGCCTTGGTAGAGGCCAGGCTTGAAATGCTGACCGGGACCATGAACGTCGGGGGCGGCGCGTCCCAACTGATGCGGGGCGAGTTCACCTACAACGTGGCGTCGTGGCGGCCGGTGATAACGTACTCGTCGCCACTGGAAGGCGGAGGGCAGGGCAGGCTGCGGGTGACTCAGCCGGACGAGTGGAGCTGGGCGTTCTGGAGGACGAAGAACGTCTGGGACATCCGGTTCAAGGATGGCGTGCCTCTCGACCTCTCAGCGCGGCTCCGCGGGGGCAACGGGACATTCGATGTGAGCAGCCTCGACCTCACTGCGCTGAACGTCGACTCCAACTTCGGCAACGTGAACGCGGACCTGGGTGGTGACATGTCCTCGCTCAAGAGCGTGACCGCCTCTCTCGACGCGGGCAACGTGACGCTCGACCTGAGCGGCACGTACTCGACACCGATGACCCTGAACGCCACGGACCACGCCGGCAATATCGACGTGAACCTGGTAGGCATATGGAGAGCCGGCTTGAGCGGGACCATCGAGAACAGCGCGGGCAACGTCACCTTGATGCTGCCGCGGGACGTCGGCGTGATAGTCACCGCGAAAACGAGCGTCGGCAACGTGCAGAGCTCGAGCATGAAACAGGGTCCCGAGCCCGATTCCTTCACCAACGACCAGTACGGAAAGACCGTGGTCACCCTCAGGCTTGAGGTGCATGTGTCCGCCGGCAACATAAGGCTCGATCTCGCGGACTGACAGGAGGGCATCTGCCCGGCCAGGACCGCTGACATCGGAGGTGTCGATGAAGACCGTCATGGTGCCCGACCTTCTCTGGTACGGCAACGAGCCGCGCCGGCTGGAGTTCCCCGACCGGTGGGACGTCGAGTTCCTGGAGCCCCCCGGGTTCAAGAAGCCGGCGCTGGACAGGCAGGGGATGGAGAAGGCGTTCGCTCAGCGGATCGCGAGCCCGGGCATCGCGGAGCTGGCCTCAGCGGCGAGCGAAGTGGCGATCGTGTTCGACGACATCACCCGGCCGACGCCGATAAGCGAGGTCCTGCCGTTCGTGCTCGGACCTCTGCGAGAGGCCGGCATACCCGATGCGAACGTCCGCCTGATACCGGCACTGGGGATGCACGGAGCGATGACCAACATCGACTTCCGCAAGAAGCTCGGTGAGGACGTCGTGCGCGACTACCCGATCTTCAACCACAACCCCTACGAGAACTGCGAGTCGCTGGGGGAGAGCCCGAGCGGCATACCCGTCTATATCAACCGGGAGTTCATGTCCTGCGACCTGCGGATCGCGATAGGGTGCATCACGCCGCACATCCACGTCGGCTTCGGCGGCGGCGGCAAGATCATCCTGCCCGGGATATGCGGGTACGAGACTATCAAGGCGTTTCATACGGAAGTGGCGGCGCGCGGGTACGAAACGCTCGGCCTCGGCAAGTTCGAGGGCAACGTGATGTATCAGGAGGTCGTGGAGATCGCGAAGATGTCTGGCCTGCAGCTCAAGGTCGATGGGCTCGTGAACGACCGCGGGCAGATCACGGACCTGTTCGTCGGCGACCCGGTGGAGGCACACCTCGCCGGCGTCGAGCGCGCGTTGGACCACTACGGGACGCCGCCGGCCCACGGCAAGGACATCGTGGTCGTGAACGCCTACGGGAAGTACAACGAGATGGGCATCTGCATGATGATGGCGCTCACGAGCGTGAACTTCGAGAAGGGCACCGTGGTCCTCGTCGTCGACTCCCCTGAAGGGCAGGTATGCCATTACCTGATGCGCAGCTTCGGAAAAGAGCACGGTGGGGCGTGTTACATCAAACGCGGGCCGATCCCGGAGACGATCACCGGCATCGTCTGCACGAAGTACCCGGACAAGACGATGAGCGACTGGTTCGCGACCTCCGAGAGCGTCACCGTCACCAGCGACTGGGAGCAGACGCTCCCGCTGCTCGAGGAGCAATACCCGGGGGACGCGTCCGTGGCGGTCATCCCAGACGGCACCATGCAGTACTTCAGGGAGGGCTGAGTGAAAGCGGACGTCATCGTCATCAACGAAGCCGACAACGTCGCTGTCGCGATGCGCGACATCCCTGCAGGGGGCGAGGTCGCGCTGCCGGGAGGCGGCACGGTCACCGCGCTGGTGGACGTACCCGTCGGCCACAAGGTCGCGCTCGTTGCGCTTCGCGAAGGCGACGCAGTGGTGAAGTACGGCGAGTCCATAGGCGTGGCCTCCATGGACATCAGCGCGGGCGACTGGGTGCACACGCACAACATCAAGTGAAAAACCGGTGCCAGGCACTTTTCCCCTGATTTTTTCCACTTGATCCGAAAGGAAGATGCATGAAGAGCTTCAAAGGCTTCGAGAGGCCGGACGGAACCGCGGGGGCGCGCAACCACCTCGCGATCATCCCGTCAGTGGCGTGCGCCAACGGGGTGGTCGCCGCGATCGCCCGTGAGGTGCCCGAGGCCGTTCCGCTCTACCACGGCCACGGCTGCGGCCGGGGCGGTGCGCGCGACCTCGAGGTCCACTTCCGGTCGCTTGCCGGCCTGGGAAGGAACCCGAACGTCGGCGCGGCGCTCGTAGTTGGCCTCGGGTGCGAGGTAATCAAGGCGGAGTACCTGACGTACGACATCGCCGCTACGGGCAAGCCGGCCGAGTTCTTCGAGATACAGTCTGAAGGCGGGTCGCGCCGCGCCGCGAAGAAGGGAGCGGGCATCGCGCGCGAGCTGCTCGGGAAGCTCGAAAGCGCGAAGCGGACGGACATCGCCATCGACCGGCTCACCCTCGGGCTGAAGTGCGGCGGTTCCGATTCGCTCTCGGGGGTCACCGCGAACCCCGCGGTCGGGGAGGTGACCGACCGGGTGGTCGCCGCCGGCGGTACCGTCATCCTCACCGAGAACACGGAGATGATCGGCACCAGCCACATCCTCGAGAGGCGCGCGTGCTGCCCCGAGGTCGCCGCCGACGTCAAGTCGATGGTCGAGACCGCCGACCGCCTGACCCACGACATCATGGGGCCGCTCGCTTCGCTGGTCATCGCCCCCGGCAACATGGAAGGCGGGATGAGCTCGATACAGGAGAAGTCGCTGGGCTGCATCGCGAAGGCAGGCACGTCTCCGATCATGGAAGTGGTGGACTACGGCGTGGCGCCCTCATCGAGAGGGCTCATCCTGATGGACGCACCGGGCTACGACATGGAATCGATGACCGCGCTAGCCGCCGCCGGCGTGCAGGTCATCGTCTTCACGACCGGCAGGGGCAACCCCATGGGTTACCCGACTGTCCCGGTCATCAAGATCGCCAGCAATACGCGTCTGTACGAGGCCATGGAGGACGACATCGACCTGGATGCCCAGGGCGCGCTCGAAGGTCGGACCCTGGCGGACGTGGGTAACGACGTCGAGGAGCTGCTCGCGCGTGTGCTCGACGGCGAAGAGACCAAGGCAGAGGTCAACCGCCAGGACGGCATCGCCTGCCTCTACACCGTGAACCCGGCGTTCTAAGGTCACGTCGGTCATTTTCCACTTTTCTTTACACTTTTCCCTGCGCGCTGATCTGCGCCACCGGGGTCTGACCCCTCTGGCGCAGTCCACACGAAGTGTAAAAGAAAGTGGAAAATGACCGACGTCATTTGGGGGGGTCGAAAGCGTTGAGCCGCCCGAGGTACTTGCCGAACACGTCCCAGACCGGCTCGCCCACCTCGACCAGGATGCGCTCCAGGAATATCTCGTGGTTAACGAGGTCGATGGCGTTGGTCACCAGGCCCCTGTTCAGCGTGAACACGCCTTCGACGTTGCCCTCCGAGAATATTGAGCCGGTGATGCATCGCTCCCTGTCCGCGACCAGCACGAACTGCCGGCCCATCACCGGGACCGCGGTGTGCTTGGAGCGGCTATGCTGCACAGCCCCGGCGCCGCGCTCCTGCAGTTTCCTGATGCCGCGGTTGGGGCCGTAAAGGATCAGCGCCACCTGGACGCCCCGGTCCATCGCCCCCAGCAGCGAGGGCAGCAGGACCTCGAACTCCTCGGGCCACAGTGCCAGGTGAAGGGTCTTCGCGGCGCTCTCGGTCAGGCTCTTGCCCCGCGCAACCAGGTCCGCCTGCGATGTCACCCGCCAGAGGACTTCCACCACCTGCGGGTCGCTCTGGTACCTCTCGAGCGCCTCCCGCGCCTCCTCGCAGGCCTCCGTGGTGGTCTGTTCGATGCGCCCCACCAGCTCGCCCGGGTCGGTGGGGGCGAACAGCCGGCCCTCCTGGTCCTTGCCTTCTACCCGCACGGCAGCGCCTCTCGCGACCAGCTTCTCCAGGCATTCGTATATCTTCGCGCGCGGGATCCCGCTGCGCCGCGCCACCTGGTAGCCGTTCGCGGGCGCCTCATCGAGCAGGGCGCAGTACGCGCGCGCCTCGTAGTCGCTGAAGCCGAGGTCCGCGAGCGCCTTCAGCGGGTCTCCGGATGGTTTATCAGTGTCGGGCACCACCAGCGACTCCTTTCGTGGCAACCATGTTTACATCCGCCGTCTCTCAAAGCAAGGGAGGCGCAACACTGCGGGGGTTGACTCCAGCCTCCCCGATTACTTATAGTGACTACTATAGGAGTCACTAATCTGGAATTCAAGCTAAACTTTCCGGGGTCAGACCCCAAAGAGTTTAGCCGCTAAACAAAAAAGGGTCTGACCCCAAAAGGTTTAGTCGGGAGGAGAGAGATGGCCCGCACGATCAACCGCGACGGCAATCCATTCGGCGCGCACCGCGTCATCACCCCGAAAGGCGCCCTGCCTCAGCCCGCCCTGCGGCTCGATAACGACATGAGCCGCCTCTGGGACAACGAGCTGCTCCTCGACGTGGACATCCTCAACGTCGACTCGGCGAGCTTCACCCAGATAAAGGAGCAGGCCGGCGGCGACGAAGAGCGCATCAAGGAGATCATCCTGGGAATAGTCACTGAGCGGGGCAAGCTCCAGAACCCGGTGACCGGCTCTGGCGGCATGTTCGTCGGGCGGGTCGCGGAGGTCGGACCGGCACTCGCCGGCCGAGGCCTGGCCCTGGGCGATCGCGTCGCGAGCCTCGTCTCGCTTTCGCTCACCCCCCTGCGCATAGACGAGATCACCGAGGTGCGCACGAGCACAGACCAGGTCGCCGTGCGAGGCCTGGCTGTCCTCTTCGAGAGCGGGACATACGCGAAGATGCCTGATGACATCCCGGACAGGCTTGCCCTCGCGGTCCTCGACGTCTGCGGCGCGCCGGCCCAGTCCGAGCGCCTGGTGAAGCCGGGCGACACAGTCGCCATCCTGGGCGCCACCGGCAAGTCCGGCATCCTTTGCGCGTACGCGGCGCGGCGTGTCCTGGGGGACGGCGGCACCATAATCGGGCTCGGTCACTCACCGAAGAACTGCGAGCGCCTGGAGGCCCTGGGCCTCTGCGACGTCGTCGCGCGCGTCGATTCTTCGGACGCGCTGGAATGCCACGACGAGGTGTCGCGGCTCACAGAGGGCCGCATGGCCGACCTCGTCATCGATTGCGTCAACATCCCCGATGCCGAGATGGCCGCGATACTGATGTGCCGCGACGGCGGCACCATCTACCTCTTCAGCATGGCCACCTCTTTCACCAAGGCCGCTCTTGGCGCGGAGGGCGTCGGCAAGGACGTGACGATGATAATCGGCAACGGCTACGCGCGGGGCCATGCCGAGCACGCGTTGCAGATCCTTCGCGAATCAAAAGAGATACGCGAGCTATACGAGTCTCTCTATTCCTGATCGGAGTTGTTTGCGATGAGGACATACGAGTCGGTCGACTACAAGAGCATACCGATGTACGCGGACGTCAGCCCGGAGCAGTGGAACGACTGGCGCTGGCAGCTCGCGAACGTCATCTGCGACACGGAGACACTCACCGGGGTGATAGACCTCGACGAGTCTCAGAGGCGCGACCTCGACCGCTGCCTCGAGCGCTTCCGCATGGCCATCACACCGTACTACGCCTCACTGATGGAGAAGAAGTACGATCTGTGCTCGGTGCGCCTCCAGGCCGTCCCCAGCGTGCGCGAGCTGGAGGACTCCGAGGCCGACCTCGCCGACCCGCTGTTCGAGGACGTCGACTCGCCGGTTCCCGGTCTGACCCACCGGTATCCCGACCGCGTGCTCTTCCTGGTGACCAACCGGTGTTCGATGTACTGCAGGCACTGCACGCGGCGCAGGATGGTCGGCTTCGAGGACCAGCACCTGCCGGCGTCCCAGATCGCGGCCTGCATCGACTACATCAGGGAGCACGAGGAGGTGCGCGACGTGCTGCTCTCCGGCGGCGACCCGCTGGTGCTCTCCGACGACAGGCTGGAGGGCATCCTGGCCGAGCTGCGCGCCATAGACCACGTCGAGATCATACGCATCGGGACCCGGATGCCGGTGGTGCTGCCTATGCGTATCACGGAACCGCTGGTGGAGATGATAAGGAAGTACCACCCGGTCTACGTGAACACCCACTTCAACCACTACAAGGAGATCACCACTGAGGCGAAGCAGGCCTGCGACATGCTGACCGACGCCGGCATCCCCGTCGGCAACCAGAGCGTGCTGCTCCGCGACGTGAACGACTGCCCGCGCATCATGAAGAAGCTCGTCCAGGAGCTGCTGATGATCCGGGTCAAGCCTTATTACCTCTACCAGTGCGACCTCTCACAGGGCATCGGCCACTTCCGCACCTCGGTCGCGCGCGGCATGGAGATAATCGAGAACCTCCGCGGCCACACGAGCGGGCTTGCGGTCCCGACCTACGTCGTGGACGCCCCCGGCGGCGGCGGGAAGATACCGGTGATGCCGAGCTACCTTCTCTCGTACTCGGACAAGCGGGTCATCCTTCGCAACTACGAGGGCGCAATCACCACCTACACCCAGCCCGAGAACATCTACTCCGACTGCTGGTGCGAGCTTTGCCGCGAGGCGAAGTTCGAGCCCGACGGGGTCGCCCGGCTGCTCGGGGGCGAGCACCCGCTCGCCGACCCCGAGGAGAAGAGGCGCGCCAGGAGGCAGCCAAATGGGCATTGAGTGGGATGGCCTCCTCGGCCGCACGACCTTCATAATCGGCGCGGATAAGAATTGCGGCAAGACCACTTTCATGAACCGGGCTGTCTCCGAGCTGCGGGCGGGCGGCGCACGGCTGGCTTACCTCTCAGCCGGAGTGGACGGAGAGGCGCTCGATCACGTGACGGGCGTCCCCAAGCCGAGCATTATGGTGCAGCCGGGAGACTGCCTGGCCACCGCCGAGTCGGCGCTCGACGAGTCGGATGCCGGCTTTGAGGTTCTTGAGGTTCTCGGCGAGGACACGGTGCTCGGCCGGCAGGCGATCGCTCGCGCGGTCAGCCCGGGCAAGGTCGAGCTCATCGGGCCCGCCGGCAACCTCGAGCTCGCGGAAGTGCTGGAGAGATTGTCGGGCGTCGCGGGCGCCGATGCGGTGCTGGTGGATGGAGCGGTGGACAGGCTGACCCAGGTAGGGGCCGGCATCGAGGCCGGCTACGTGCTCGTGCTCAAGGTGACCCGGGCGAACTTCAAGCGGACGGTCGACCGGACGAGGCTGGCGTTACTGTTGGATGACATCCCGGTGGTCGGTCCCGACGACAAAGACGCTGTCACCTTCACGGGCGCACTCACCACCAGCAGGCTCGAGGACCTGCCCGCCGGGACGCTGGTGCTCGAGGACTTCACTCACGCGTTCCTTGACCGCTGGCAGATGGAGAGGCTCGTTGCCGCCAGGGGCGTGCGCTTCGCGCGGCGGTTCGACCTCGTGGGAATAGTGGCCAACCTGGCCGGCGTGGCCGCTGAGGAGTTCACGGATGCGCTGGGCGAGGGACCCGGCCGCCGGCTGGTTCATCTTTATCCTTTCGGCAGCGCTGGCGTCCCCGACCGCAGCGCCGGCGTCCCGCCCGAGGATTGTAGCGCCGGCATCCCGCCCGAGGATTGTAGCGCCGGCGTCCCGCCGGCAAGAGACGTTACCCGCCCGAAGCTCAACCTCTCCCGCGACAAGATCGACCGCGCACGCGAGCTCGCGAGTCGCATCGCGGCCCCGGTCCACGCTTTCATCGAAGGGCATACGACCGTCACCGTGGAGCGCGCGACCCTCCGCTCCCTCGGAGCTGACGGCGTCGGCCCCGGGGATGTCCCCGTCCCGAACATGGCGGTGGACTGCCTGAAGGGCGAGATTGCCGGAGGCGCGGCGCGGTGGTACGTGAACGCGCTCATCAAGAAAGACACCACGCCTCAGGGCCTTAACGACGCGATCGCCGGGGGCCTCGATATCTCGTCCCTGGAGCTCGCTGCCACCGGCGCGATTGACAAGAAAGCCCGCGAGCTGGTCGCGGCGTTCGACAGCCGCGTCTCGGCGACGGCCGGCAAGCGCGAGGAGATGCTTGAGGAATACCGCGAGAACGAGCGCTCGCCCCTGCTGTACGTGATCGTCGCGACCGGAGACATCTACGAGGACGTCGCGCAGGCGACCGCCGCTGCGGAGCAGGGCGCGGACGTCGTCGCGGTCATCCGCAGCACGGCTCAGAGCCTGCTCGACTACGTGCCCTACGGCGCCACCACCGAGGGCTTCGGCGGCACCTACGCGACCCAGGAGAACTTCCGAATCATGCGCCAGGCGCTGGACGAAGTCGCCGGCAAGCGCCGGCGCTACATCAGGCTGGTCAACTACGCGTCGGGCCTCTGCATGCCGGAGATCGCCGTGATGGGGGCGTTAGAGCGCCTCGACATGTTGCTGAACGACTCCATGTACGGGGTCCTGTTCCGCGACATCAACATGTACCGGACTTTCGTCGACCAGCATTTTTCGCGGATGATCAACGCGTTCGCCGGTATCCTCATCAACACCGGTGAGGACAACTACCTGACCACCTCGGACGCCTTCGACAAGGCGTACACGGTGCTGGCCTCGCAGTTCATCAACGAGCGGTTTGCGCTCGACGCCGGCCTGCCGCCGCGGCTCATCGGTCTCGGGCACGCTTTCGAGATGGACCCGGCGCTCGAGAACGGCTTCCTCTACGAGCTGGCGCAGGCACAGATGGCACGCGAGATATTCCCACAGTGCCCTCTCAAGTACATGCCCCCGACCCGGTTTGTCTCCGGCGACATCTTCAAGGCTTACGCGATGAACACGCTGTTCAACTTCGCGTCGAAGGCCACCGGGCAGTCGATCCACCTGCTCGGGATGCTGACCGAAGGGATCCACACCCCGTTCATCCAGGACAGGCACCTCGCTATTGAGAACGCGCTCTACGTGATGAACAACATCGCGTCTTTCTATGACGAGGTCGAGTTCAGGGAGGACGGGCTCATCGCGGGCCGGGCGGCGGAAGTGCTCGACCAGGCGGTCGCGTTCCTCGAGGAGGTCGCGGAGTCGGGGCTTTTCGACTCGATCGAGCAGGGGAAGTTCGCGGACATCGAGCGGGCAAAGGACGGCGGCAAGGGCGCGGACGGGGTGATGCCGAAGGCGGCCGACTACTGGAACCCGGTCGAAGAGCACCTCCAGAAGGCCGTGGCGCCGGCGTCCCGCCGGCAGACGGAGATGTAGCGCCGGCGTCCCGCCGGCAGACGGAGATGTAGCGCCGGCGTCCCGCCGGCAGACGGAAGGATAAGAAGATGCTTGTCAGGCCGTACGGAGACACCATGGACGACGGCGCCGTCCAGCTCTCGTTCACGCTGCCGATGAGCGACTCGCCCCGCGCACGGGAGGCGGCGAGGCTCCTCGTCCTCAAGCTGGGGTTCTACTCCTGCGAGATCGTCCACGCCGAGGCGCTCGCCGACGGCTTCACCATGTTCATCGCTTACGGACGCACAGAGGCGGGGGTCGACCCCGACGAGATAACCGTAGACGAAAGCGCGGCCGAAGAGTGCATGACCTTTGAGGAGATCAACGACTTCATCGAGCGGAACATAGGTCGCAAGGTCGTGGTGGTCGGCGCCTGCACCGGCTTCGACGCCCATACCGTGGGAATCGATGCAATCATGAACATGAAGGGTTACAACCACCACTTCGGGCTCGAGCGCTATCCGATGATCGAGGCTTACAATATGGGCGCCCAGGTCTCTAACGAGATGCTGATAGGGCGCGCGGTCGAGGTGGGCGCGGACGCCATCCTGGTATCCCAGGTCGTCACCCAGAAGGACTCACACGTCAAGAACCTGACGCAGCTCGTGGAGCTGCTGGAGGCTGAAGGACTGCGGCAGAAGTTCATCCTGATAGTCGGCGGCCCGAGGATCACACGGAAGCTGGCGCGCGAACTGGGATTCGACGCCGGCTTCGGCAAGGGAACCTACGCCGAGCACGTCGCCACCTTCATCCTGAAAAAGAGGGGCCACTGAATTACGTCGTTCGTTTTCCACTTTTCTTTACACTTTTTTGTTCGAGGTCTCTAGGCCTGCCGCGAAAAGTGTAAAGAAAAGTGGAAAACGAACGACGTGGTCTCTATTTGCGCTTGAGGTCCTTGGGAGTCACGCAGACGCCGCGGGCGCGCGTCACGAGGACCGGCCTCTCGAGACAGTCCGCTGCTGAAGGCCCCACGTCCGGTCGCGCCGCGATCACCTTGTATGCTTCGAACTCCATCTTCCGGGAAGTGTTCCCCACCACGGTGACCTTGCCGCGCGCCTCGATGTAGTCGCCCGCGTAGACCGGGGCCTTGAACTCCACCTCGTCGTAGCGCAGGAAAAGCCCATCGTCACCGTCCAGCTTGATGAGCAGTTCGGTCGCGATATCTCCGAAGAGCGCCAGCACGCGCGCGCCGTCCACAAGGTTCCCGCCGTAGTGCGCGTCGTGGGTCCCCATCCTGACCCTCAGCATGGACTCGATCTTCTCAGTTGCCACCAGACTCACTCCCTCCACCCGGACAATGTGCGCTCACAAGCTGTTGCGCGGCTCAACACATATTAAACTGCGGCGCGCACGGAAAAAACAACAAGTTCGCCGGTGTGCGCCAGCGCGTGGGCAGGAGACTAAACAAAAAGGGGTCTGACCCCAAAAAGTTTAGCGTGTGTACAGCCCGACCAGCTCTGTCTCCTCGAGGATGTGTTGCTTCACACGCTTGAGCAGCGCGTCGGCGGTGATCGAAGTGGGCAGGTCCAGCGCCGTGTTAAGA
>Ga0209538_1000997_pt1 | contig 15312 bp, 16 predicted proteins | sample BarGraNGADG00211_2_FD_184492 | JGI IMG/M metagenome (GOLD analysis project Ga0209538, IMG submission 184492) | Arctic peat soil microbial communities from Barrow, Alaska - Barrow Graham LP Ref core NGADG0004-211 (SPAdes) (version 2) | ecosystem: Environmental > Terrestrial > Soil > Wetlands >... | reverse complement strand
ATCAGAGCGAGCGACGAGACGCCAAGACTCGTGGCTATGGCCAGGCCGAGCGCGGCGAGCATCATGATCACCTGCGTGACGATGATGAGCTTGCGTCTGTCCACCCGGTCCGCGAGCGAGCCCGCATACAGGACGAAGAACAGGATGGGCAGGAAAGTCGCCAGGTTCACGGCGCCCACCCACCCGTTCGAGCCGGTCAGCTCTTTCACGTACCAGAGCAGGACGGCGGTGTGTATCCAGGTCCCGACGTTCGAGAGAAAGGCGCCGGACCACAGCAGCCGGAAGTCGCGATATCCGAAAGCCGAAAGCACTCCGCCCCGGAACAGGGTCTGGCGGACGAGGTCCGTCGTCGGCGCGGTGACGTCGGCCTCGAGCTCGCCGAGCCTGTCTTCACGCCGGGGAGGGCCGCCCGTGGCGGGTGGTTCATCCACCTTATTTGAGGAGCATCAGTTCGAAGAGCGCTTTGCCCTTCTCGCGAGCACGCGTTCCGGGAATATCGACCGACATCTCCAGGTCCGCGTTGAAGTCCAGGTAGTAGGGCTTCGCGAAAAGGCGGACCAGCGGCCTCGCCCACCCGGGGGCGAGCTCGAGGAGGTCGAGCGCGTCGATGAGCACGGCGTCGCGAAGGGCTAAGTGGATGTCACCCTCAGCCGTATGCCAGTGGAAGTCCAGGTTCTTCGGGTACTTCCTGCCGCCGGGGGCTTTCTCGAAGTCGCGCGTGACCAGCGTCAGCGGCGTAGCGTCATCGACCAGGATCTCGTCTCCGCGGGCGAGGTAGAATATCGGGATCTTGACGCCTCCGAACCCGAAGAGCTTCGTCGAGGTCACCTGTACGAAGATCGCTGTGAAATCGCCGACGTGCGTGCGTCCCCAGTACCAGTGGTCGATGTACTGGCTCGTCGAGATATTGCCCCAGTTGTGGTCGTGGTAGCCAGTGCCCGTGGTAGTGGTAGTCTTCCCGTCTTTCGTCAGGGTCAGTTCCACCGTGCCGTATGGAATGGGTACGACCCAGCCGATGTACTTCGTCCTGGCGCCGTCGTAGTAGGTGATGCCGGCGCCGGGACGCCACGAGGGTGCGCCGCGGTGGAAATCCAGGTCGACCGAGAAACCGTCGCCCTCGGTGTGCAGCTTGTAGTTGTCGAGGTCGCCCTCGAGCGTTTCGGGCCCCATCCGGACGTCGCACCTGTCGGCCGCCGCCGAGAACTCCTCAAGTTTGTAGTCATTGGCTATCTTGTGCTTGGTGCCGTCCGCGAACTTGATGATGGTGGTCACGTTGGGCGTTACCGGAGGCGTGTTGGGTGACTTCGCCTTTGTCGTGAAATCGACTACGACGGTGGTTCCATCCTCGAACTGAGAATCGAAGTACCACCATTCGAACGCCTCGGGATGGTCCCTGGTCCGGTAGCCGTCCTCCCACACTTCGACTTCCGGCTTGAGGCCTTCTCTTTCGAGCTCGGCCGCTTTTTCGTCAGCAGGGCTGCTGTCCTCGGCCATCGCATGTCCTTTCGATCAACGAGCGTGAACGCATGGTCAGTCCGAAAGGATTCTACAGGAACGCACCGCCGGGGTCAGGCGCAAGCGGTGCAGGAAATCACGCAACGTGCTCCAGGGTGACCTTGACCCGGCCGGGCACTTCCTCGACCCAGCCGGTTCGCACGATGCTCCCGGTCCATGCCTCGTAGAGGCCGGTCACCTTGCCGGCGACGATTCCCGGGTGGAACGGGTTCTCGACGACGAAGAACACCTTGCGCCCCTCGACCCATGCGGCCACCGGGTTGCCGATTCCCATCCACGGAAAGTCGGCCATGATGTTGACCACGGGGCTTCCCTGCGGGATCGAATATCGCACCGCCGAGGTCTCGCGCATGTACTTCTGCTCGAGGCCCTCCATGAGCGAGGGCAGCTCGGCGCCGAACTCTCGCTCGAGCCCGGTCAGCACAGCATCGAAGCTCTGGGCGGGAAGCGCCACAAAACGCATACCCGTCTGCGAGTGCCGCAACACGCCTTTCTCGAGGTCGAGGTAGATGCTCTTGGTAACCGACCAGGGCACGCTGCATTTCTGGCACTTGTCCAGCTCGACGTTGCCGGGCAGGTACTGGATTTCAGCAAGGACCAACTGCTCCTCGACGGGTGGCTCGTCGCTCACTTTCTGGATGGTGATCACGAACTCGTCTGACTTGACCCGTTCCCATCCGGCCGAAACTCCCACGCGCTCCATGAACTCGAACACGCCGGTGCCATCGCCCGCGATAAGGGGCACGGAGTGGGGGTTCATCACGAGCACCCTCGCATGGCTGTTGCTCACGTACTCGACCATCTCGGCCCGCCCCATGCCGAGCCCCGCCATGTAATTGAAGATGAACCTGCTGGTCGCTTTGATGGCCGGCTCCGGGCGCGCCACTTTGCCCCGCGGCATCCTGGCGAGGAATCCGGGCATCAGAGTCTTGATGAAGGGCTTGCCGACCTCTCTCTCCGCGCGGCAGATTATGGGGTCTATCGAGAAGTTCATCCACCTGGAAACGCCGTCAAAGAGCGCGCGCAGCTCGTCGACCTCGAGGTAGACCAGGCGGGTGTGCGCCGAGTCCCGCCCTATGATCGTGCCGTTCGGGGTCCACGCCAGGAACTTCCCGTACGGGACCGGGAAGCCGCAACTCTTGCAGTACCTCATCGGATCACCTTCCGTTACCAGCCGGCCAGTCGAAGCGCCTTTGGCGATACCTCAAGAGCAGCGCGAAAAAGGAGAAGCCGGTGATACATATATAGGTCTCACTTCGGATTACGTCAAGTTTCCCGAGGCGCAGGAGCCTTTGTTCCCGCGTCGAAGTCGAAATGGGATATACGACTGCTGGTGCTACAATGGTAAGACAGCGGCATGGCAACGAACGAAGAGGGGGCATCATGGCTGACAGTGTCTACAAGGTTATCGAGCTCGTTGGATCGAGCCCAACGTCCTGGGAGGACGCCGCCAAGAACGCGGTCGAGATGGCGAGCAAGTCCCTGAAGGAACTCCGCATCGCTGAGATCGCGGACCTGGACATGAAGGTGGAGGACGGCAAGATCACGGCGTACCGCGCCAGGGTCAAGGTTTCCTTCAAGTACATGGGCAAAGAGTAAGCTCGCTTAAGCTGGAAGAATCGCCGGGAGGGCGTTCACGTCTTCCCGGTTTTTTCTTTTGTGCTACCTGGGTCTGACCCCGGTGGCGCAAGTGGCTCGATCAAGCAGTCCAACCTGAAATCACCCATCCGTGGGCTTGCGGCCGTCCCGTTACAGGTTGAACCAAATGGTAGAGGCTTAATAAACTGAGGGCAACTCAATGCTTACCATGACAACGACCTGGATAGCGGTTGCAACTGCGTTCGTTGCGACTGCCTTCATTTCGAAAGAACTCGCCCGCAGGCGCGGCAGGGACGCAAACTTCTATTTCTTCGTGGGCCTGTTTCTGGGGCCGTTCGCCCCGCTGATGATCTTGACTCCGCTGCCTGATCATCACGGCGATGAGGCGACGGGCAACCAGGAGAAGCATATTCGCTTCATCAAGGGGACGAAATGCCCGCGCTGCCACCGGCAGGTCCCGGTCAGAGCGGAGCAGTGCAATCGCTGTGGAGAGCCCATCACCACATACTGGTGGGAGAGGACGGACAGGCCGATCTCTACGCAGCCTTGAGGTCGATCGCAGATATTGATAAGCACACATTCCTTGACGCTTTGGATACCGCAATTGGCGTTCTATCGGACGAGACTGTTGTTTTAGGGTCTGAGCACCGGTCAAGCACAATACACGATATGGAATAAGGGAGGGTCTTCATAGCCATGCCAATGGATCCCGATGATCACAGTCTTCCGGACGTTCATAATGCAATAATGGCATATTCTTCCTATGATCCCATGTAAAAAATTCCTGTTCGCCTTTGCTTCGAAGCGGAATGCCAGCGTCCTGAATGCAACGTCTTACAAAGGCATTACCTCTTGTTCGCAGGTAAACTCCGATTCCGGCAGCTGGCGGTAGCCGTCAACCGCATAGTCGTTGACCGTGAACTCGAAGCAGGCTCCGGCGTCGTTGTAGGCCCTTACCGTTCCACCGTAGAAGTTCACTATTCTCTCGACGGTGGCGAGCCCGATGCCGGTACCGGTACCGGTCTTCCCCTTGAAGAACGGGGCGAACACGAGGTCGATATCCTCGGGCGGGATCCCCGAGCCGTTGTCCCGCGTCAGGTAGCGGTGAGCCCCGTACGTGTCTTGTCCGAGATACGAAACCTTTATTACCAACTGTCCGCCGCGCGCGTGTTCCAGAGCATTATTGATCAGATTAGCGAAGACCTGGCGTATTTGCGTGGGGTTGGCCATGATGCGGCCCATGTCGTCCCCGACTTCGATGGCCGCTCCCTCTTCCTCCAGTAGTGGTGTGACTTCCTCCATGACGGAGCCGATCACGGCTTTGACGTCCACTGATTCTATACTCTCTGGTGTGAGGCCGACCTGCGCGAGGGTCAGCAGGTCTGTGATGAGGCTGCTCGCCCTCTCGACGCTCCTCTTTATCGAGTCGATCAGCTCGGCTGCCTCCTCATCGACTTCCCCGCCGGAAAGGTCTTTCAGCCTGTCCTCAAGGTTTCCGGTCGTCAGGCCAATAGTTGCAACGGGGGACCTCAGGTCGTGCGAGACCGTGTGCGCGTACCCTTCCAGCTCCTCGTTGGCGCGCAATAGCGCCTCCTCGGCGACCTTGCGCTCTGTGATGTCCTCTATTGCCAGAAGTATCATATGTGTGGCACCCGTTTTGCTCCGAATGCGCCTGGCGTTTAATAACATGGTCTTCTGCCCTATAGCCGGGAAGTTGTGCTCGACCTCGAAGTCCTCGATACTCGTTTTCTCCGGAAGCACTTCTTCGAGCAGTTCCCTGAGCTTGGGGATTTCCCACTGGCGGTTGCCGAGGTCGAACAACAGAGTGTTTTCAGACATTTCCGGCGTCACCTTGAAAGTCCTGTAGAAAGACCGGTTGGCGGATAGCACCCTGAGTTTGTCGTCCAACACCACGAGGGGTTCTCTAACGGTGCTGACGATGCTTTGGGTGTACTCCGAAGCGTCCCTCAACTTATCCTCAAGGCGCCTGCGATCGGTGATATCCTCAAGTGCCAGGAGAATCTTGTCGCTATCATTGAGCCGCCGGGCGTTCAGGACCATGGTCCTCTGCCCGATTTCGTGAAACTCGTGGTCTACCTCGAAGTTCTCAATGGTTGTGCTCTCTGGCAGGATTTCCTCCAGCAACTGCCTGAGCCTTGGGATATCCCACTGGCGGTTCCCGAGTTCGTAGACCAGGACTCCTTGTGTCTCCTTGGGGTCAACATGGAAAGTACGGTAGAAAGCGGGATTTGCAGACAACACCCGGCGGTTGCTGTCGAGAACCAGCAGAGGTTCTCGCATCGTTCCAACTATATCCTCTGCGAACCATCTAGACTCTGGCGATTCTTCACTGACATCCATCATGTGCCTCCTCCAAAGCCCACACTTTACCGGTATTCCCCATTTTACTCCTCCAACGCCGACATCCTACCCCGGATGGTACCTTTTCGACGCGGTTGACCGGACTCTGTCGTTTTTTCGTCGCCGGGCCCCTCCATGTCGCCCCCAAGCCGCTTGGTTTTCCGTTGTCAGGGGACAGCTGTCCCGCATGTGAATCCATCTCGCTTCTAAAGCCCTCGTCTTTCAGCAGCTCAAGGCAGGTGCCCTCACGCATGCCCTCCCCAGGCGGTGAATTCTAGACAGTATCGACCTGAACAGCTTCTCTGGCACTGCAACCTCTGCCATCTGAAAGACGGTCATCCTGGAGTGGGAGACTATCCTGGCCCCTATCTTTATGAGCTTCAGCTGGATACTGGAGAGCGACCAATGAGACACATCACGGGGGAGCGCGAAGCGGCGCAGGAAGTTGCCGAGGTTGTACGCCAGCACGAACAGGGCGAGACGCACCCGGTTGGATGCGTAGCGAACGCACGATAACCTTGTCCAGGTGATGGCGAGCTTGCCCTCCTTTATCCATTGTTCGCACGTGCCGCGCTTGCTCATCCTGGGTGAGTATGTCCGTCTCGAAGCGGGATACGGTGCCTGAGCTTGCCGCCGTTCTGTCGAGAGCCCTCTTGCCGATGACCGCCCTCATCGCCGGGTCTCGCGAAAGCCCCTCGTGGTCATTGGTGTCTTCGTAGCCGGCGAGCCTCGCATAGACTGACTGTGCGAAGAAGTCCCGGTATCTGGTGCTGGATGTTCTTGCCCGTCCTCTTGTCTCCTATCAAATCAGTGGCCATCTCGGTGAGACCCAGCACCTCGTCAAGCTCCCGAACCGCCAGCAGGCCAGCGTCTGTGGTTATCTTCGCTCCCCGGAATTCCAGCCTCAGGCGGCGGTCGAAAAGCAGCCTGATAGCCTCGTTATTGTCTGCACCCAATGGATTTTTGCCCCCTGAAGTATCGGATGGCCAATATTTGGCTTCCTGATACATATTTAAGCAAAGCAAGGAATGAATCCTTCCCGTTTCATATGAATAATGCAGCCTTGAACGGCTTCTTCGCGAGAACGATCTCCACCGGAAGGCCCCACATCGACATCAGGCTCTCGTCAGCGACTTCGAAGCCCGCGTTTTCTAGAGACTTCATGGTATAGATCGGGCGACAGTCCACCAGCTTCGGCATGTGCTTGTGCCCCCACAGGTACAACCTCATCATGGCGCCGTGCGTACCCAGGTTGGACATCGACACCACGCAAATGCGGCCGCCGCCGACCAGCACGCGGAGGCATTCCTCCAGCACCACCGGTATCTCCGCGGTATCGATGAGGTCCAGGCTGAAGTTCATCAGCACGGCGTCGAAAGACTCGCCTTCGTAGGCGAGGCTGGCGGCGTCACCGGTCTCGAGCTCAACCCTCCCCGCCAGTCCGGCTTTCTCGAGCTTGCCCCGCGCGACCGCCAGCATCCCGCTCGAGATGTCGATCCCCGAGACTCGCCCATCGCGTCCCACGGTGCGCGCCAGGGAGACGAGCGCGTCCCCGGTGCCGAAGCCGACCTCCAGCACCTTCTCTCCGCGCTGCGCATCGAGGAACAGCAGGCCCGCCTCGATGAACTTCTTCTCACTATGCCCGGAGATGAGGTCGTAGAACCGGCTCAGCCTGTCATAAATGGCCTTTGCTTCCGCTTTTGTCCTGGCTACCGGCAGCGTGTCCCTGTCGTCACTCATCCCGCGGCATCCCCCCCCACACAGTAGAGCAGGCATCGGATTGAGACCGTTCTTCTTTATTTTAGACTCTCTGAGGTCTGCTCGTTATATAATGTCCGAGGCTGCGGGAAACCTCTCGCTGGCCGGGCTCGCAAAGGAAGGTCGGATTGCCGAAGTACACCCACTATCCGCTGAACGAAGAGATCCGCAGCATCGGGGGTTACTATAAAGTGCTGCAGGAAGGGGCCTTCGACTTCGAGGGCAAGAAACTCCTCTTCGCGCTCAAGGGAGCGCAAGCGGATACCGCCTGCTGCGGACCGGGCGGGATGGGCTTCATCGCTGTACCGGGTTACATCGTCTCGTGGAAGGCGGAGAAGAACGAAGACGGCCTGCCGGTCAGTGAGGTGAAGCACATCACCGACCGGGACGTGCGCAAGCGGGTCAAGGCGGAGCTCAAGAAACAGTTCCCCTATATCGACATCGTGGAGTTCGACTGACTTGATACCCTCCCCCTCGAGACATGAGGGCGACTGGTTCTTTCCCTCCCCCTTGAGGGGGGAGGGCAGGGTGGGGGTGCGCCGCGTAAGTACGCGTTATTGACTTCGGACCGTGCCGTAGAAGAGACTATATGCGCCTCACAGGCTGGAAACGGATACCGACATTATCGCGGGAGACACTACGACGCCGGCTGCACGCCGGCACTTTGCACAACATCGGGGGCAAAGGTTAACCGGGAAAGGGAGTGATTAAATGGTTGGGATCCGCTCATACGGAGGGTATGTTCCCCGCTATCGACTCAACAAGATGGTCATCTTCGGGTCGATGGGCTGGCTCAATCCCGCCAACATCATGAACGCGCAGGGGGAGAAGGCGGTTGCAAACTTCGATGAGGACGCTGTAACGATGGCCACTGCGGCGGCGCAGGACTGCGTCGCGGGCTTCGACAGGGCTGACATCGGAGGTGTCTACTTCGCAACCACGACCGCATCGTACAAGGAGCGCCTCTGTGCGAACTTGATTGCGGGCGCCCTGGCGGCGAGCGAGAGCGTCAGGACGGTCGACTTCGGAAACGGCCTGAAGGCTGGCACCGGCGCACTGATGGCGGCACTGGACGCGGCCGCCGCAGGCAGCGCGAACAACATCGTGGTCTCAGCCGCTGATTGCAGGCTGGGCAAGATGGGCAGCGTCCAGGAACTGATGTTCGGTGACGGTGCCGCCGCGATGATGGTCGGGACCGACGACGTCATCGCCGAGTACAAGGGCTCGTTCTCGACAGGCCACGACTTCGTGGACCACTTCAGGGGCGCGGACACCAAGTTCGACCGGCAGTGGGAAGAGCGCTGGATGCGCGATGTCGGAATCGCAGACTTCGTCCCTGAGGCCATCAACGGGCTGTGCGAGAAACTGGGCCTGGCGGCCACCGACTTCGACAAGGTCATCTATCCGACCTATTTCGGCGGCGCGCGAAAGGCGATCAACAAGAAGCTCGGCCTCGAGCCTGAGAAAGTCCAGGACACCTTGCAGGCGGTGATCGGGGACACGGGCACAGCGCAGTCCCTGCTGATGCTTGCGAGTGCCCTCGAGACCGCGAAGGCCGGCGACAAGATACTGGTCGTCTCCTACGGAAACGGCTGCGACGCTCTTGCTTTCGAGGTCACCGACGCGATCACGAAGCTGTCGCCTCGCCGCGGTGTCTCGGGCTCGCTCGCGAAGCGTGCCGACCTCGACAACTACCAGAAGTACCTGCTCTGGCGCGGGATGATCCCCGCCGAGCTGGGCCTGCGCTCAGAAGAGCAGAGGTGGACCCGCTGGAGCCTCATGTGGCGTTTGCACAAGGCGATGCTCGGCCTCACGGGCTCGAGGTGCAAGGGCTGCGGCGAGCCGCAGTTCCCGCCGCAGAGGATCTGCGTGAACCCTAAGTGCGGAATCGTGGACGAGTCGGAGCCGGTGGTCCTGTCCGACAAGGGCGGAACGATATTCAGCTTCACCTCGGACATGCTGTCCGCCACGATCAACCCGCCAGCGATGTACGGCGCGGTGAACTTCAACGGAGGCGGGCGCTACGTGTTCGACTTCACGGACTGCATGATCGACGACCTCGCGGTCGGAGGCCCGGTGGAGTTCAGCTTCCGCATCAAGCACCGCGACGATCAACACGACATAACCAACTATTTCTGGAAGGCCGTACCAGTAGCAGAGGGGGCGGAATAAATGGCAGAAGGAATCAGGGACAAGGTCGCAATCCTGGGAATGGGTTGCACCAAGTTCGGAGAGCGCTGGGAGTCAGCCCCCGAGGATCTGGCAGTTGAGGCGTTTGTCGAATGCTTGCAGGACGCGGGGATCGAAAAGAACCAGGTCGAAGCCGCCTGGCTAGGCAGCCACTTCGACGAGATCAACATCGGAAAAGGCGGGAACTTCCTTGGCATAGCCCTCAAGCTCCCCCTCGTGCCTGTGACGCGCGTCGAGAATTTCTGCGCATCGGGCACAGAGGCGTTCCGCGGGGCATGCTACGGCGTGGCCAGCGGCGCCTATGACATAGCGCTCGCGCTTGGCGTCGAGAAGCTCAAGGACACGGGCTACGGAGGACTCCCCGACTCGCCCGCGTTCGGCCAGCAGCAGGCGATGATCGGGCCTAATGCGACCGCGCCGGGCATGTTCGCCCAGCTCGCGACCGCGTACTCGGCGAAGTACGACGTGCCGATGGAGAAGATCAAGGAAGCGATGGCGCATATCTCGTGGAAGAGCCATCAGAACGGCGCAAAGAACCCTCGCGCTCACCTGCGCAAGCTCATCCCGATCGAGCAGATCATGGGCGCGCCGATGATCGCCTACCCGCTCGGCCTGTTCGACTGCTGTGGCGTGAGCGATGGCTCCGCGTGCGCGATCGTGACGACGCCCGAGATCGCGGCGAAGATCAAGCCGAACGAGGACCTCGTCAAGGTAAAGGCCCTGCAAGTAGCGGTCTCGTCTGGCGAAGAGGCGCTCTTCACAGACTGGGACGGCGCGGGCATGCTCACCACGCGCGCGGCCGCCACAAGGGCATACAACGAAGCGGGCATCAAGAACCCGCGCGAAGAGATCAGCATGATGGAGGTCCACGACTGCTTCTCGATCACCGAGTTCGCGACGATGGAGGACTTGCACATCTCTGCCCCAGGGACCGCGGCCGACGATATCCTCGCTGGCTTCTTCGACCTGGACGGGCAGATACCGTGCCAGCCGGACGGCGGGCTGAAGTGCTTCGGGCACCCGATCGCCGCCTCAGGCTTGCGCATGCTCTTCGAGATGTACAACCAGCTCCTGGGCCGCTGGCCCGAGGAGCGCGCGGTCAAGAACCCGAAGTACGGGCTCACACACAACCTGGGCGGCGTGCCGAACCAGAACGTGTGCTCGATCGCGATAGTGGGCAAAGACTAGAAAAGTAGCAACAGAATGCGCCACTGGGGTCAGACCCCGGTGGCGCATTTCTATTTATAATTATGCTTAGCATCTTTGGGTAGTCCAGCCGGTCGGGGACCCCGCCTGATGACGAAGGAGTTAGCATCGTGCCAGACAGTACCGCGGTGAAGAGGGTGACTGCTTTTATTGGAACCGCTCGCAAGAAATCCACGTACGGCGCCGTTCGCGAGTTCCTTGACAGGCTGGAGGCACTTGGCGGTGTCGAGTGTGAGATCGTCGCTTTGACTGACTACAGAATCGAGACTTGTAGAGGGTGCAGGCTGTGCCTCGACAAGGGTGAGGAGTTCTGCCCCCTGAAAGATGACCGGGACGTGCTCATAGAGAAGATGATGGCATCCGATGGCGTGGTCTTCGCGTCGCCGAACTACTCGTTCCAGGTCTCCGCGATCATGAAGACGTTTCTCGACAGGCTCGGCTTCCTGTTCCACCGTCCCCGCCTCCACTCCAGGACTTTCACGAGCATCGTCGCCCAGGGCATCTATGGAGGCCGGAAGATCGTGAAGTACCTCAGCTTCGTGGGAGGAGCCCTCGGTTTCGACGTAGTGAAAGGCAGCTGCTTCACTGCTTTTGATCCAATGACGGAGAAGGAACGACAGAAGCGGGACAAGGCTCTCGCGAAGCAGAGCAAGGGCTTCCATGAGCAACTATCGAAGCCGGGCAATCGCGTGCCAACGCTGTTCGAGCTCATGATATTCAGGATGGGCCGGACGAGCATCAGGATCACGCTCGATGAGAGCTGGCGAGACTACACGTACTACTCGGAACACGGCTGGTTCGAGTCCGACTACTGGTATCCCACCCGCCTGGGTGTGCTGAAGAGGTCAGCCGGCAGTCTCTTCGACTCGATCTCCGCCCGCATATCCAAGGCAAGAGCCAAACAGGTGTGAGACTAGAGATGTACCCTCAATGGGGAGGGAGTCTTTCACATTTATAGTTCTCGGCGACCCAATCGGCTATCTCGGCCATCGCTTCTTCATAACTGACACGCGTCGTCCAGCCGAGTTCGCGTTTGGCTTTGGTGTTGTCGATGTCCAGGTCCCGACCCATGATGCCGGCCGTGAACCGGGTCATCAAGGGCCGCTTTCCCAGGGGGGCCATGGTCTTCTCCAGGAGATAGGCCGCGAGCCATGCGGCCCTGTAAGGTATCGACACCGACGTCTTCTTGCCGACCATCGCACCCAGGTCGTCCAGGTAGCGCTTCCAGTTCACGTCGTAGTCGTCGCGCAACTGGTACATCTGGCCTGCCGCGTCCTCCATGGTGCCCGCCAGCACCAGGCCGTCAACCAGGTTCCTGACGTAGATGAGGCTCGCGCTGTGTTTCCCCCCGTCGATCACCGGAACCGCGGAGGTCATGAACCGCTCGATGATGTCGCGCACCCAGACGCTCCCCGGTCCGATGACGTTGGAGGGCCTGATGATGGTGAGCTCCGTGTCCGCACCCAGGCAGCGGTCGCGGCAGAGCCGCTCTGAGTCCGCCTTGGCGTCGGCGTATGGCAACCCCGACCGCCACACCGGGTCCTCTTCGCGCTTGCCCGCCAGGTGCCTGCCGATACCGCACGCCGCGACTGAACTGACGTAAACGAAGCGTCCGACCTTCCCGCGCGCTTCTTCCAGCAGGTTGGAAGTCGCGTCGAAGATGGCCGAGTAGAACGCGGAGCGCGGTCCCCAGTCGGTCACGCGTCCCGCAAGGTGAAAGACGATGTCGACGCCGTCGGCGATTCCGCGGATCGAGGCCGGGTCGGTCAGGTCGCCACGCAAGGTCGCGACTCCGAGCGATTCAGCGCGGCTCGCGTCCTCACCCGGCATGGCGAGGCCGGAAACGTCAAAGCCTTTCTCGATGAGCGCCGGACAGAGGAAAGACCCGATAAAACCGTTTGCGCCAGTGACGAGGACTTTCATGGCTGCCTCCTCGCGTTATATCTGCCGGCGGGACGCCGGCGCTACAGCAGCTTCTTAGTGCCGCTTCCAACTCGCTCGTATGCGAAATCGAACGGCGTCTCACCGGTGAGGAACCGGTCCAGATCATCGCCGTTGTAGAGCTTCATGATTATCTGCCGCACCTTGTTGGTGATCAGTTCGAGCAGGGCCTTGTTGACAGGCTTGTCGTACAGGTCGCCGAAGTCGAGCGGGATCCCGATGCGGCACCTGGCGCGCTTGTAGATGACGGATGCAAAGGCATCCGCCCCCTGCGGGAGCCTGGTGACCTTCTCGACGACCGGCGCGGGGATGGAGGGCATCCTCCGCTCCGCGAGACCGATGATCGCGCATGGTATCACAGGGACCCGAGCCTCGAGAGCCAGCCTCGCGAACCCGGTCTTGAACCTCTTGATCTTATCTACCTTCCCGGGGTCCATGATCGTCTCGCCGCCCTCGGGATAGATGCCCACCACTTCGCCGTTCTTGAGCAACTCCAGCCCGCGGTTGAGCTCCTTGTCGGCGTCCGTGCCTCCCGACAGCGTCAGCGGGAAAGCGCCTGTCCACTCGTGCAGTTGCTTATAGCCCGGGACCTTCCAGGACCAGGATGCCGCCCCGAAGTTTATGTAGCGGTTGCGGACCGAGTACGCGAGGATGACAGGGTCCATGCTGGAGCGGTGGTTGCACACGATGAGGGCGGGGCCGGTGTCGGGGACGTTGTCCTGTCCTTCGATCTTGAGGCGCAACTGCATCTTGATGATCGGCCCTATAAAGAACCGAAGCGTCTCGTAGAAGAGCATCTGGTTCGCGTCCATCGATCACCACTCCTCGGAAGAAAAGAATCAGAGGAAATAGATTATAGCGTAGACCCCCTGCTCGTGTTCTTATGTCACACTGTGATCAACACGAGTGAACGGAGCGACGTTTGAACGGTGATGACCAGCCCGGCCAGAAGTTCGTCGCGCGCCAGGATGTCTACTCAGGCAACCAGATTGCGTTCGTGGCCGGAGAGCCGATGATACTCTGGCGCGAAGAACCTTTGCCTGTCACTCCAGGCTACAGGTATGTCGTGTATTCGACGCGGCTTCAGAAGTATGTGTCCCTCAGTGACAGGGAGATCGCGCCGTTCCACGAGGTGCCACCGCCACAGGTGGCCGGCCCCGGCGCCCCCATCCCCCCACCAATACCGACGTATTCGCAACAGCTCTATCCCGCCGCCGCGCCGACCAGGAACAAGAGCCTGGTGGCCACCGTAGTCATCGCCTGCACGGTAGTGTTCCTGGGGGCCATTGTCTTCGCGCTGGCCATCCTGATTCCGACACAAAATTCCGTCAGGCGGGACGCCCAGCGGCGCACTTGCCAGGCCAACCAGAGGACCATCGACGGCGCCATCCAGGTCTACAACGCCCAGTACGACGCCTTTCCACCGGGAGGGGAGGTCGGCGACATATTTGTGCCGTGGTTGATCAGGCGGAATCCGACCTGCCCGACGTCCGGGAAGACCTATACCATTGTGCCCGGCAGTCCGCCCATCGTCACCTGTCCTACCAACGTTTCCGGGCACTCTATTCCGGTTTACTGAGACAAGGAGTGCGTTGCGCGGCATGCTGACAAAGGTTGAAGCCATTGAAGTGCCCGTTGTGCGGAGCTGAAAACCAGGAAGACGCCGCGTTTTGTAGCCAATGCGAGCAGCAGTTCTCGAGGGAGGGCGCCGGAGCGCGCCAGGGTGGGTCTGTCTTCCAGGAGGGGTGGGCGACGTCACCGGCCGAGCCGCCGACGACTTACACGCCCCCTTCTCAACCGTATTTCGGTTCCCCGGCAACCCCTGGTCCCGGGCAGTTGCCGCGAACCGGCCCGCCGGCTCCATCGGTCCGTTCAGACAGAAGGTTTCCTGTCAGGTCCCTCGTCCTTGTGATCGTAGCGGTCGGACTCGCGGCGCTCGTCGCCGTGAGCATCAACTACTACTTCGGGACTCCGAAGAAGACCTACGAGGGCGCAAGCATGTCTTTCAAGTATCCTGCGAGGTGGAAGCAGGTCGACCCGACGGCCCTCAACGCCATGGAGGGAATGGACCTGGGGTTCATGACGCAGAATAGCGAGGTGATCGTGGCTGATACTGTGAAAGCGGGTGGGGTCTCCAACTTCTTCGTGGTTGAGAGGGTGCAGCCGGAGAGCATAACAGACTCCAATAATCTCAACGAGTCTCAGACCATTCTCACCGCGAGGTTCAACAGGATGCAGGCGGCTGCATCATCGTACGGCTTTTCCTTCACAGCTCCGACCTTTGCCGAAGTCAGCATTGGCGACAATACACCGATTCGTATGAGCTATCACGTCAGCAAGGATGACAAAGTGGTGGACGTCGAGGAAGTCTTCATTCTACGGGACCCGGAGAGCATTGTGTTCAAGCTCGTCACGCCCAACCTCAAGACCGCGTCCGCGCAGATGCAAGAGATTATGAACACCGTCAAGCTCTGGAAGTGACGGAGACTGCCGGGCTTCGGACCACGGCAACCCGTACTCCTTACAGCGCCACCTCGCGGCCAGCGCCGAAGAACAGCCTCGCCGTCTTCGCCGACGGGCAGTCTTTCCGCCAGTCGGTCGCGTTCTGAGCGCAGTGCCTGCACGAGTGGAAGAAATGCGTGGCCAAGGTCAGGTTGCTCAAGAGCAGGTAGAGCGCCAGCAGCTTCTTGTTCTTGCGCATGCCGATCGCGGGCGCGTTGGCGATAGTAGCGAGCGACAGGA
>Ga0209538_1000996_pt1 | contig 15316 bp, 14 predicted proteins | sample BarGraNGADG00211_2_FD_184492 | JGI IMG/M metagenome (GOLD analysis project Ga0209538, IMG submission 184492) | Arctic peat soil microbial communities from Barrow, Alaska - Barrow Graham LP Ref core NGADG0004-211 (SPAdes) (version 2) | ecosystem: Environmental > Terrestrial > Soil > Wetlands >... | reverse complement strand
TTCATCCTCCAGCAGATGAAGCAATACCCCGATATCCATCTCATCAACCTCGACGCCCTGACGTATGCCGGTAACCCCGACAATGTCAAAGAAGTCGCAAGCGACCCCCGCTACACCTTCGTCCAGGCCGACGTCGCCGACCGTCCCGCCGTGGAGGCCGTCTTCGCACAGTACCATCCCACGAAGGTCGTCCACTTTGCCGCCGAGTCCCACGTGGACCGCAGCATCGACGGTCCCGATCTCTTCGTGCGCACCAACGTCCTGGGCACCCAGGTCATGCTGGACGTGGCCCGGACGCAGTGGCAGCAGGACGCCTGCATGGACACTGCCCGTTTCCTCTACATCAGCACCGACGAGGTATATGGTGATCTCCCCATCGAGAGCACGGACAAATTCACCGAGAACTCCCCCCTGCACCCCAATAGTCCCTACAGCGTTGCCAAGGCAGCAGGCGACATGATGACCCAGGCGTACCACCGGACGTACGGCATGCCCACCCTCATTACCCGCAGCTCCAACAATTATGGTCCCCGCCAGTACCCCGAGAAGCTCATCCCTCTCGCCATCAAAAAGGCCCTGGCCGGTGAACCCATCCCCGTCTACGGCGACGGCCTCAACGTCCGCGACTGGCTGTACGTCGAAGACAACTGCCGTGCCATCGACGCGGTCCTTCGCAAAGGCGCCCCCGGAGACATCTACAACGTCGGCGGAGGCAACGAGCTGAGCAACATCGACCTCATCCACCTGCTCCTCCACGCCCTCGCCCAGCAGACCGGCATACGCGAGGAGGATTACGCCCGCCTCATCACCTTCGTCCCTGACCGCCTCGGACACGACAGGAGATATGCGCTGGACAGCACTGCTCTGTCTGATGCAACCGGCTGGAGTGCAATTTGTAGCATGTCTCCTCTTATGAATACGCTCGACTGGTACATTGTGTAAGTAAACTGAACCCCCCGATGAGGAATTTGTTGACAGAGGGAGGTTGTCAGGAGTGATGGACACCGAGATCAGGAGAGTTGCCGTGGTGATTGTCAACTGGAAAGGATGGCAAGACACGGTCGTCTGTCTGGAAAGCCTCGAAGAGCTCACCGTACATCCGACTCAGGTAATTCTTGTGGATAATGGTTCCTTGGACGGATCGGCTGAGCACCTGGCTGATTGGCTCCAAAAGCATGGGAAAAATCTCGGCACGAGATATGTCTTGCTGAGACTGCCCACAAATTGCGGATTTGCTGCGGCCAACAATGCTGGAATCAAATACCTGGAGGCCGGCGGACAGCACATCGACTATTACTGGCTCCTCAACAATGACACGCGCGTCGACAAGAACGCACTCGCAGGCCTGCTGGCAAGAAGTAGTCGTCCGGACAGGGTTGGCATCTACGGATCGGTCATCCTCGACGAGCGAGAACCGCATATTGTGCAGGCACTGGGGGGAGCTCACTATGGGGCCTTCACGGCGCAGGTTCGTCATATCGGTGGGGGGAGAGCATGCACCGAGGTGTGGAATTCTGCGGATGTCGAGCGACAATTGACATACATCTATGGTGCATCCATGTTTGTTTCTCATGAGTTTGTTGCGCAGGTAGGCCTCATGTGTGAGGACTACTTTCTCTATGACGAAGAACTGGACTGGGCTCTCAGGGGCAAGGCAAAAGGCTTCACGCCTGGTTTTGCTGATTCGAGCATTGTCTACCACAAGGGTGGTGCCTCGTTTGCCCAGGCTCGTGCAACAGATGGTAGCAACTATGTCAGCGACTACTATCTGGTGAGAGGAGCAGTAGTCGCCACGTGGCGATGGTATCCGTGGGCTCTTCCATCGGTGCTGTTCATGCGTTGGAGAGAGCTTCTGGTGCGGTTCTTTCATGGTCAGCGGCTCAGCGCAAGAGCCGCAGCACTTGCTCTGTTGATGCCTTGGCGCTTGCTCCTGCCCGGTGATCTCAGAGCTCTTGTCGAAGGCAGTAGAGCAGATGTCTAGAGTCTCGGTCCGTCAACAAGGAGTTGTGAACATGCCAAGAACTCCGCCTTACCCAAAGGAGTCTCATACTCTCGCGTTGATATATGAAGCCCTTGCCGCGACCGAGGACATGGCAACTTGTCGTCACATCAATCTGCTCACAGCAGGCTTCGCTGAGCCTCGGCTACATCACTTGACCAAGGCGCTGAATCGATTGGCTGCGATCGCTGGGGTTCATGTCGCTCGGACATCATACATGGATGCAGTCGAATCATTCCGCTATGATCCGTTCAGCAAATGGACGAGCGTTGCCATGGTTCGGTCAGCTCTCCAGGACCCTGCAGCATTTGACTCAGTGTACAGCAGTCTCCAGGACGATGTCTCCCGGGCGTTGTTTGATTGGTTCGTGCATGTTCGTGCTGCCTATGCGACGATAGGCGAGCAGGCGCTCACGCTCTATCCAGCGCCTATTGGTCGTGAGGACTACGCCAGGTTTACCCTATCGCTGGGAAAACACACGCGGCAAGGCTATCGTGTAGGTAGGTGGATCATCGATTCAGACCCCTTTGCCATTGTCGACAGCATGCTGCGTGAACAGTATAGCCTGCCTGGGGTTGTAGAAGCCGAGAGTGGGGATGTCGTCTTGGACATTGGAGCGTACAAGGGGGAAACAGCTCTCTGGTTTGCGGATAGGGTGGGCCCTGAAGGACTTGTACTTGCTTTGGAACCCGGCCTGCAGACGGGCGTGGTACTCAGGCGGAACATAGAGCGAAACCTATCGGCTGCGATGGCTCCGATACGTGTCCTACCGTATGCAGCCGGTGCCCACGAGGGGCCGGCCCGGTTCATTGCGACTGCGGATAGTTCCTCCACTGTTAGCATCGAGGGTGACGTGACAGTGGCCATGACGACTGTCGATGCAATGGTTGTGGAACAGCACTTGGGTCGAGTCGACTTCATCAAGATGGACATTGAGGGAGGAGAGGTCGATGCCCTGAGAGGCGCCGAGGAGACTCTGAAAAAGTTCACCCCCCGACTGGCCATCTCGGTCTATCATCGCCCTCATGATCTGCCTGATATCGTTGCGCTGGTACGGCAGGCTTGCCCAGACTACCGGCTGTATCTGTCTCACAAGTCGCCGGGGTTAGCCGAGACGATTCTGTTCGCACGTCGTCCTTGAGGCTGGCAATGAGAGTGCTTCTGGCCAACACACGCGTTGGGTGGATGACAGAATGGGGCGGCGATACGACTCAGGTCATTGAGACTGCAAACGGGCTGAGGCGTTTGGGTATTGACGTTGACGTGGCCGAGACAGTACCTGCGTCGATGCGAGGATTTGACCTGCTGCACGTCTTCAACCTGCAGAGCGCGCATTGGGGGATGCCGTGGTGCGACTTGGCACGGCGTGAACAGGTTCCTATGGCGCTCTCCACGATCTGGTGGGATATGCGCTACTGCTCGGATCACGGCAAGAGATACAAGTATCACGATTCGCGACTGGTTCGCCTCGCTGCTGGTGTCTGTCCCTCGGCCGTCGATGTGATGTCAAGGCTCAGACCTCGTCTGAATGGTGACCGAGCGGCCATGGTCAGACTGTTGAGGGCAGCCGACGTGGTGCTGCCCAATTCGTATGCCGAAGCCGAGATTGTTGTCCTGCAATTTGCCATGCCACAGTTGCGCGGTCGGACATGGGTCGTTCCGAATGCTTTCTCTTCATGTGTGAATGTGCGTACGGGGTTGCACACGCTTCCTGATGACATGGCGGGGCGGTGCGTGATGGAGGTCGCCTCTATTTCATATGTCAAAGGACAGTTGTTCCTGCTGGAGGCTCTTCTTGACAAACCCTCGATTCCTCTCGTCTTCGTCGGGCGCAGCGTCGATCAATACTATACCCGAGTCTGTCGACAACTCGCCGAAAAGCGTGGGAATGTTCTGTTCATCGGCGAGGTACCACACAGCGACGTATTGGACTACGTCCAGCAGGCTCGCGTGCATGCCCTGCCGAGCTTGCGTGAATCTCCGGGGTTGGCGAGTCTTGAAGCAGCAGGTCTGGGCATCCCCATTGTCGTCAGCGTGCACGCTCCCATCGGGGAGTACTTCGGCGATATGGCGCACGTCTGTGAGCCGACCAACGTCGCTTCTGTGCGCCAAGCAGTATTGCGTGCCTGGGAGGCACCCGCCCCGGTCGACCTGCAGACGCGACTGAGCCAACACAACCGTTGGGCAGTGGCCAGCAGAACAACCTTGGATGCCTATGTCTGGCTTCTCCAGTCTAGGCGCTTGTGCAGGTGACCGTATGAACACAATCAGACGACCCTTGCCAAGGATGCTCTACTTTGCCCACATCCCATGGGATTGGGTGCGACAACGTCCACAGCATCTGGCAGACGCGCTGGCATCATACTATTCGATGACCGTCCTGTCGCCGTTCATCTTCAGACATCGGAATCAGTTGCGACGCGGATACCGCGAACCGTCAACGCGCTACAGAGCCTACCTGCACCCACCATACTACCAGCGCAGCAGGCTCGCTGGATGGCTGGACAGCGCCGTTATGCGAGCACAGATAGCTTGGTGGATACTTGTTTGTCGGCCGGACGTGATCTGGGTCTCCTATGCCGAACTTGTAAGGTATCTGCCAAGAAGGGTTAAGGCAATTCTGGTCTATGACTGCATGGATGACTTCGCGGAGTTCCCAGCACTGCACGGACAGAGGGACGAGTTCCTTGCATATGAGAAGAGGCTCATGGCCGCGTCGTCGCTTGTCTGTGTTTCGAGCCAGCACCTCTTGGGTATTCTCAGGAAGCGGTACGCAGTTAGGTCCGAGACCATCTTGGTTCGCAACGCCTGTCCAGCGGGTATGGATAGCGCTTTGAAGGAGACTCCCACTGAATTGGTGAAGCAGGGTGTCTGGCACATCATGTACTTCGGAACACTGAGTCACCTGGATTGGGAGAGCATCAGGTCTGCCATCAACTCTCTTGACGATGTCGTATTCGACCTATTCGGGCCGGCCGAGGGCGTTTGTCTGCCTGTCGACGGCTCGCGCATCAAGTGGCATGGAATAGTCTCTCACGCGGAGTTGTCCGTTTACGCATTGCAAGCAGCGTGTCTGGTATTCCCTTTTGCTATGACCCCTCTCGTCGATTCGGTTGATCCCGTGAAGCTCTACGAATACGTTGGTTTCGGTAAACCAATCATCTCTGTGCGGTATTCGGAGGTTGAACGGTTTGCCCCGTTTGTTGAGTTCTATTCCTCTCCCCGCGAATTCGTTGACGTCCTGCGGAAGATGGTCGAATGTGGCTTTCAACGGAAGTACACAGCCCAGCAGAGGTCAATATTCCTTCGCGAAAACTCATGGTCCGAAAGAGCGCGGGTAATAAAGCAGACTCTAGACAAGAAGATGGATACACGACCGTGAAGTCGAACCTTCCAGTATCCGCCTGCGTCATTGTGCTCAACTGGAACGGAGCTAAAGACACTGTCGAGTGCCTTGAGAGTCTTCGACGCTTGAGCCAACCTGACGTCCAGATCGTTGTCGTCGACAATGGCTCGACAGATGATTCGATCGACAGGATTCTGGAATGGGCTAGGACACACTGTGAAGCTCAGTCCCTGTTCAATTTGCACGACGCTGACCCGCCGAAGGAGCAGGAGGATGGCTCCCAAGTGTTGTTCGTCACTAGTGGACTTGTGGTTATTGAAGCCGGCGTGAACGGAGGATATGCCGCTGGAAACAACGTGGGCATGCGTTGGGGTCTGGCCAATACTGACTGCGAGTTCCTATGGATCCTCAACAACGACTGCGTGGTGGAGCCAGATTCCCTATCGTACATGATGAAGGCGATGTCAGATGACTCGCGGGTGCAGATTTGTGGTGCGACCATACGGTCCTACAGTGACCATGAGCGCGTCCTCATGACCGGTGGAGCGCAGCTATCACATCTCACATTTCACTCGACACCGGTGCTGCTGCGTGCCGGCGAGCGTACGCAGGGGGCCGTTCGCAGGCGCCTATCCTATGTCAGCGGTGCCTGCATGCTGGTCAGGCGGTCTCTGTTTGAGAAGGTTGGCCTGCTATCAGAGCGCTACTTCCTGTTCTTCGAGGAGCCTGACCTCATGGAGCGGGCGGGACAGCACTGCGGACTTGCTGTTGCGTTTGACGCCATCGTCTACCACAGGGAGGGTAGTGCCACCGGGAGTGTAGCTGCGACACGGCGCAAGTCTCCTCTTGCTGACTACTACTCGTTTCGCAGCCGCCTGCTGTTCGTCTCCGCCTACTACCCTGATCGTCTGTGGCTGGTTTGGCTGGAATTGCCGGTCTATGCGCTGGCTAGGCTTGCCGTCGGCAGGCCGGCCAACACCGGCAGCATCGTGCGTGCCACCAGGGACTACCTGCGATTGCGGCGTTCCTCCGCCCTGACACGCGAGGCATCATGAGAGTCGTTTTCGTGACGACTCACGAGGCACGGACCAGCGTTGGTGGCGTGGAACAGCATGTTGCCAATCTCTCGACTACACTGGTTCGACGTGGTGTTGACGTCTGGGTGGTTGTGCCTCGCTTCGGCCGAGTTCGTGTAACCCAGAGCCGGGAGGATCGAGGCGTTCACATTGAAGAGCTGACGTATCCGACGAGACTGCTTCCCGTGTTCTCGTGGCTCGATCGGCATGCAGGTGGTGGCATCAGGCTCGCTTTTGGACTGCTCGCGAAACTGAAGTACAACATGATCGGGAAGTCGGTGGCGCTCGATGTCATGACGCTCTCGCCAGACATTGTGCACCAGCATGACTTTCTGGCTGGTCTCCGGGCGAGCAGAATCATGAGCCGACAGGTACCTGTCGTTCTTACGAACCATACTGGCGAGTACCTTCTCTTGCAACGCACGGCAGTAGGAAGGCGACTGCTGAGCCAATCGCTTGCCTGTTTCCGATTCGTCATAGGACCAAGTCAAGAGCTGACACCGCCGATGTCCAACGCGTCATACATCGAGAACGGCGTTGACTTGGGGTTCTTTCGAGTTCCCGGAACTGATGCCAGAGAGGCGGCACGGAACGCTCTTGGTGTGCCCAGTCAGCAGGTGGTCATGCTGTGTCCTCGCCGCTGGGCACCGACCAAGGGAGTCTTGTATCTCGCTGAAGCGATCGCTGCTTTGCCTGTCGACGTTGCCAGACGCTGCACGTTCATATTCGCTGGATCGGCGAATGACGGCTACCCTGTCTACTGTCAGCAGGTCTATGGAGCACTTGGCAGGGTCCATGGCACCGACGTTCGGGTTCTCGGAGATCTGGACCAAAAACAACTCCGCGACGTGTATCATGCGACTGATGTGACCGTAATCCCGTCGCTGCTTGAAGCTACGAGTCTAGCGGCGCTGGAGAGCTTGGCGTGTGGCGTGCCGGTTCTTGCTACAAACGTCGGAGGATTGCCCGACATCGTTGTCGACGGGAAAAACGGCTGGTTGGTGCCGCCGGCAGATCCGACAGCCTTGGCTACAAGGATTGTATCGCTGGTGCGGTCGGCCAACCTCATAGCCGGAGCGAGAACGGTCGCACGTGCATCGGTAGAGGCACGGTTCAGTTGGGACACGGTGGCCGAGAAGGTGCTGTCAGTCTACGAACATCTTCTCGACAGGAGACCCAGCGCATTATGAGTAGTGTTGCCGTGAACCAGTACTGTGTGAGGTATATCCAAGTGTGGCTGGAGGAACAATGACCCACCGTAGCCTGCGTCCTGTCCTTGACGCTCTCTGCCTGCTGGCGGCGTTCCTGCTGGCATTGCTCGTGCGCTTCCACTTCGAGACATCGACCATCGACGTGCAATGGTATTGGGTATCGCTGGGACTGTTCGCCGGCGTGGACATCGGCTACCTCTACCTGCGGGGGATGTACGACAACGGGCATGTCACCGCGGACCGGACGGGCGTCGTCGTGGACGGGCTCGTCTATGCGACGTTTCTGTACCTACTGGTTGCCTACCTGGTCAAGAACACGCTGTTCTCGCGTCTGACGCTCGTGTACTTCCTTGTCCTGTCGTTTGTCCTGCAGCTGGTTCTGGAGCGAACCGTCGTCGCCATTCGGCGGCGCAGGTACACGCGCGGCATGGATCTTGTGCCTGCCGTCCTTGCCGGGAGTGTGGACGACCTTGCCGCGGCTGGCCTGGACGCGCTCAGCCTCCAGCGCGGGCTTGGGATGCGGCTGCTGCAGATGGAGGACGGGGTGGTGGCGGTCCTGTCATGTGATCAGCTCGACGCTGCGCTGGTTGACGGTGCGGCACACGCTGTCCTCCTGGTGTCGCCACTGCCCGACACGTCCCCGATGGTGGAACTGTGCCTGCGCCGCTACGTTACGGTCTACGCGCTGGGCGGTACGGTGCGCACGCTGCCATATCCCTCCGATGTCCTGTTTGTGGACCACACGCCGGTGCTCAGAGTGCGGGACCTCCTGGTAGTCGGCGTTGGCGCCCGCGTCAAGCGTCTCATGGACGTCCTGTTGGCAGGGCTGGGTGTCGTGATTCTCTCTCCGCTCCTGCTTGTCCTCGCAGGGCTGGTCAAGCTCACGTCGCATGGGCCTGTCCTCTTTGGACACCGGCGTCTGGGCGAGGGCGGCAGGTCCATCTGGATCTACAAGTTCCGCTCCATGGCCGTGGACGCCGAGGCGTGCCTGCAGGACTTGCTGACCGCCGATCCCTCCCTGCGCGCTGAATACGAAGCGACGTACAAGCTGCGGGACGACCCCCGGGTCACACCGCTCGGGCGCTGGCTGCGCCGGACGTCGCTGGACGAGCTGCCGCAGCTGTTCAACGTCTTCCGTGGAGACCTCTCGCTGGTGGGACCACGTCCCATTGTCGCGGATGAGATCGCCAAGTACGGCCCGGCTGCTGCCACCATCCTCCGCGTTCCTCCTGGGGTCACGGGACTGTGGCAGGTCAGCGGGCGCAGCGACCTGGACTATGCGGAGCGTGTGAGGCTGGACATGGACTACATCACGCACTGGAGCCTGTGGCTGGACGTGCGCATCCTGGCGGCTACGGTCCCCGCGGTCCTGCGCCGGAGGGGAGCACGCTAGCCTTGAGTCGCGCCGGGTTGCAGTGCGTCTGCGGTTGCGAGGTTGCACTCCCGGCTGCCTCGTGCTATTGTACTAGAGTTCCAGATCCGGAGGCGTGACCATGGCAGATGAGCACCAGCAGCAGGCAGCAGCAGGGGGTACCATGTCACGTGGTCATCGGCTGCTGCGCAGGCAGTCGGTCGCGCAGGCGGCGGTATTCCTGAGCATCGTCACGCTGCTCAGCAAGTTCATCGGCTTCGCACGCGACGCCATCGTGGCGCACAACTGGGGGGCGACCGGTATCACGGATGCCTTCCTCATCGGCATGATGGTCCCCAGCGTCCTGCTGGGTATCGTGTCGACGGGTCTCAGTACGCTCATTGTCCCGTGGTACATCGCCCACCGCAAGAACGACCCGGCGCGTGCGCGCGAGCTGGTCAACCAGGTAACCTTCGTGTGGGGGATGGCCTTCCTCGCCATGTCGGTGATCGTCCTCACCTGCGCCCCTCAGCTGGTTCATCTGTTCGCGCCCAGTTTCACGGGCTCCCGGTACGACCTGGCGGTCAAGGTGACGCGCTTGCTGGTCCCGATGGGTTTCTTCAACGTGATGACCGGGCTGGTCACGGGGCTGTCGCAGGCCGAGGGCCAGTTCCTCATCCCCCTGCTGTCCAACGTGTCCGGCAATGTGTTGCTGGTGGGGTGCCTGCTCTTCTTCTCGTCGCCACTGGGCATCCAGAGCTACTCGCTGGGCCTGACCGTCATGTCGGTCGTCGGCTTCGCTCCGATCCTGTGGTTCCTCCTGAGCCGCCGGGGCTTCTTCCACCACCTGGACATGCGCCACGTGGACTGGCGCGCCATTGGGGCCTTTGCCGCCCTGCTCGTACCGCTCGTGATCTCGGGCGGTGGCGGGTCGCTGAACACGATCGTGGACCGCTGGTTCGCTTCGCACCTTGCACAGGGGAGTGTCTCGGCCCTCGACTACTCGAACCGGCTGTGGAACCTGCCCCTGGCACTGGCGACGACGCCGATCGTGACGGCCGTGTTCCCCTGGTTCTCGTCCATGGCGGTCGACGGGACGCTGCGTGCGACCTATGAGGACCGCATCAAGAAGACGGTAGCGCTTATGATCTACATCATGGCTCCCTGCATCGCCGGGCTGATCGTCCTGGCCGAGCCCATCGTGCGCCTCCTGTTCCAGCGCGGAGCCTTCAACGCGGCTGCCACGCAACTCACCGCGGCATGCGTCCAGATGTACTGCCTGGGCCTGCTTGGGCTGGCGCTGTTCCCTGTCTTGCACCGCGTCTTCTATTCGTTCAAGGACACGCGGACGCCGCTAGTCGTCGGGGTCGCCATGATCGCAATCAACGCGCTCACGGACTGGTTGTTCGGCATGTGGTTCGGTGCGAGGGGCATCGCTCTCTCGACGGCTGCGGCTGTGACGGTCGGCACCATCATGGACGCCCTGCTGGTTCGCAGGTTCTTCCGCGGCGAGGTGCGGACCACACCACACTACCCGCTGGTGTCCCAGGCCCTGAGGACGCTGATTGCAGTGATCCCCGTCGCCGGTATCGCCCTCCTGGCCAGATCATGGATCGGTGCAGCTCAGGGCTTCACCAGCGTTGCTCTTCGGCTGGTCCTCGTGTGCGGTGCGGCTGCCGTCTGCTACATGGTCGCCAGTGCAGCCCTGCATATCGACGGCTGGCGGATCCTGCTCGGCCGCATCAGACACCGTCTCCCTGCGGGGTCTCCTTTGGGGTCAGCTGGCAATTAGCCGAGGGTGGTACATTCTTTGGGGTCAGCTGGTAAATGCCTCAGAGTGGTACATGTGGCTGTCGTCCGAAGGTTCACTGCACGAGTGCCACGAATTCGACACGACCGGGTCAGCCTTTGGCGTATTCGAACGGTGTGCCGGACGCAGGTCCGACTTACCACTCGTGACCCGAATGAACGGCTGACCCTAAAGGGAGCACGCTTTCCTGTTGTTCTTCTCAACATGGTTAAAGAGGCCTTCCATAACACCAAACGTGTTACACCAAACGTCTAGCAACAACAGTAACTCGTGCAAGCTGTCGGCAAGCTGTCGTATTGATATGGGGTCAGCTGCTCATTCCAGCCGCCTTCCGTCATTCCCCCCCGAGTATTTCTTTTCAATACCCCTGAGCATTTCTTTTCAATGCGAGGGGTGTTCTGAGGGGGTGCTTTCGGCGCAGGCGGGAATCCATGTACCAGCCTTTCCTATTGAGCAGCGTATCACAAAGGGGAAAGGACTCGCAGGCGAGCCATGGCTTCTACCAGGTTGGGGTTGATGGCGCGGGAGTAGATCAGCTCGGAACGTTCCATCGCGGTGTCACCCACGGCGCGGTAGCACAGAGACAGGCCGTAGTAGGCCCACTTGTTGGTAAAGCCCTGCTTGACCACGGTTGTCAGCAGTTCCTTTGCGAGGGCAGTTTCGCCCCGTGCAAGGGCACAGAAGGCCTGTGCCGTGACGGCATATGGCTCTCCTTGTGTGATGGCCAGTGCCTCGGCCGCCTTCGTCTCAGCGCCCGCCACGTCGCCATTGATGTAGACCATGGCCAGAGCAAGCCACCCCTTGATAGCGGCCAGCGTCGGATACAGCCGTTCGGCCTGCTTCAGGCAGGTCAGCGCTACGGCGCTCTTGAGGTTGAGCTCCATCATGCCCTGGCTCCACCACGGCCGGTAGTCCTCGGGCACCAGCGTCCGGGCCTGCACGAAGGCAGAGCGTGCTGCGTCGGTGGCCGGACCGGTCACCCCGCCCGACAGCATGCCGGCATACGCACCACCCAGGAGACCCCAGTAGGTGTCGTTGCCGGGATCGCGCACCATGGCATCCGTCAGGTGCTCAGCTTTTATGACAGTATCGAGTCCCCCCAGGCGCAGTGCGTACAGCGAGGCGACCCCGCGCTGGATGGGCGCCAGCGCAAGCAGGAGGGCGAGCCCGCCCGCGATCAGGCAGGGGATGCGCCTCCGGCGGACCATTATGCGGCGGTCGTCACGGCTGAGCAGGTCATACGTCACGATGCGGGTCGACAGCAGGGCCAGGCAGAAGAAGAGGACGACGGACGCCACGACGTAGACGTAGTCGACGTCCATGCACATGTGGAGGAAGTATGCAAGCGTGCCCGCCCACAGGCCGGTGACCCCCATGTCCTCGCGCGAGCCGAACACGCGGTCCAGACCGTGCATGCCGCGCCGGGCGATCCAGGCGAACAGGGGCACGGTCCCCAGCAGGCCGGTCTCGGCCAGGAAGCGGAAGAAGAAGGAATGCGGGTCGATACGGCGGGATACGTCTGGCACCCACTCGAACGCGGTCCACACGTGTGGGAAGGTCCCCAGTCCCGTGCCCGCCCACAGGTGTTCGCGGAACAGGCGGAGCGCCAGCACGATCAAGTGGAGGCGAGTGTCGTTGGACTGGTCGGCACCACCCGTGACAAATGCACCCAGCGCCGCTCCCTTGTCTGCGTTGAGCACCGCCGTCGCCCAGGTTACCCGGTTGAGCACGGTGAAGCCTGCCGCCGCTGCACCGACAACCAGCACGCGCAACAACACACGCCCCCTCCAGCCGTGGGGAGCAAGCAGTACGAGAGAGGCGAGGCCGATGATGCCCGTCAGGAATGCCCCGCGCGACGTCGTGAGGTACAGTACCATGAGCAGGAAGCCTGCGCAGGCATCATACAGGAGGCGCCAGTCACGGCGCTTTTCGCCCGTCGCCATGCCGACACTCAGCAGAATGCACAGGACAATGAACCCGGCAAAGGAGTTGTGATACTGCCACAGTCCCCACAGCTGGCCGTTCACGACAAAGTGGTACTGCAGGTTGGTCGCCCACAGCGGCGTGAAGTAGAACAGCGGCGACATCGCTGCCATGTAGTAGGCAAACGAGACGGCCGCCATGCCCACCCCGAGGAACAGGATGCCGTTCAGGAAGAACTGCAGGTCTCCGCGCTCCTGCACCAGGTTGAGGACCATGACTGCCAGCAAGAGGGAAGCACCCAGTTTGGCCGCTTCGAGCTGTGCGCCATACCCGTACGGGGACAGCAGGGTCAGAGCGATGACGGCGACCACCAGCACCAACGACGACCAGTCGACCGACAGTGCTACCAGGCGGTGGTCCGGCAGCCACCAGAAGCACCAGGCGGCGAAGACGACGAGCACACTGGCAGCGAACACCCAGTCGGCCGTGTACAGGATGACGTCTCCGTACCGGGTCCCGACGGCGAGGCCGACCAGCAGGAGCAGAGTGGACAGCATGAACAGTCGTTTCCTCATGAGCTTCATTGTATGCGCAGCGCCCACGCCTGCAACCGATATGGGGTCCGATATGGGGTCAGCTGGTAATTGCCACCGAGTGGTACATTCACGGTCCTTACGCCGCAGTCCTGTCCTTCCCTTCCCGTTTCGTCCTTCCCCCTGAGCATTTCTTTTCAATGCCCCCGAACACTTTATTCCCATGCGAGGGGTGCTCTCGGCGAAGGCGGGAATCCATCCCATGTACCACTCTGACCTATTGAGCAGCGTATCACATATCGTATAGCAACTGCGAGGAAACTTGTCAACTTTGTGGCAAGTTATCTCGAAATAGAGCAACTTGATGTTATTTCTGGCAACAATTTGGCAACTGAGTTGGCATGTTCTGACAGGTGGTGGATATGGGGTCAGCCGCTCATTCACGCCGCCCCCGTCTATTGAGCAGCGTATCCCAAAGGCGTTGAGTGTTGACATTTGCTGCATATGTAATACAGTGTCGTACATATAGAACGAAAGGAGGCTCCACCATGGCGATTGAAGAAGTTATCTCTCTCCGCGTCGAAGGAGACTTGAAGAGACGAGTCGATGAAGTTGCTCGCCATACAGGACGGTCGAAGGCATGGGTCATCAGGAAAGCTGTCGACTTGTACCTTGAGGATATCGAGGACATCGAGATGAGTGAGCAGCGCCTTGCTGATCCGAAAGACAACGTCATCTCAGCTGATGAGTTGACGTCGCGTCTATGACCATCTCTGCGAAGGAGAGCGTCAGGAAAGACCTGGACGACCTTTTCGACAAATCCGAAGACAGGCTCCGCGTATGGTCTGCGATCGTGAAGGCGATAGAGGCTGGCAAGTATGAGCACCTGAAAGGCAACCTGCGGATGTTCTATCGTGTCCGCGTGAGCAACTACCGCGCAGTCTTCACCCGGATCACCGGCGGCGTACTCGTCACCCGCATTGCCGACCGGAAGGACGCGTACAAGGAGTGACTTCGAGGGGCTCTAACGCGCTGACCCCAAAGGCATCCTTTCATCTTGTCGGATGTACCACCCTGGTCCCTTTACCAGCTGACCCCAAAGGCGCTTTTGATACCCAGTCTTTCAATCTTCTTATCGTAGCTCACGATCTCTTTCTCGCCTGATTTTTCCATATTGGCCGCTATAGAGCAGTTGATAATATCTCCTGAGGAATCTTTCCACATTTCCAAGGTTCTTTCAATTACTCTCTTATCCTTCATATATAAACCGTCGAATGAAAGCAATTCAAGCATCTTGTTGATGATTTCTCCTCTTTCCACTTGATAGAAGCTCTTTAGTACGAATATTGCCTGAAAGAATACAAGGTCGAGGCAAAATACCTCGATCTCACCTTTCTGTAGTTTAGAGAAAAAATCCAGGAGTCCCTTTGGTGGTTTTTCTCTATCAGTAACAAGGAAACGCAAAAAGACGTTTGTATCAATATTTCTCATCTTTAAATCCTTTAACAAATTCTTCCTCTGTTGCTTTCTCTATCTCTTTTTCTGTAAGGAATGGCTTGTCTCCTGCATATTTGTGAAATACACCGAAAAGTTCTTTTGCATCTACCTTCTTTTTCACAGGCATAATTTTGATACCGTCTTCCTCAACAACAATGTTCACTCTTTCTCCGATCACGATGTCGAATTTCTTTCTCAGTGCAGCAGGTATGACAACTTGTCCTTTGTTAAAGACTTTTGCCAACATCTTTATCACCTCCGTTATACAATGGAGTATAACAAAGACTGAAAACAGTGCAAATTTCTTGGAGCAGGCTTTTGCACCTGCTGGAACGAGACATTAACGTGTACCAATACCGCCGCCTTCCGTTATTCCCCCGAGCACTTTCTTCCCATGCGAGGGGTGCTTCTCCGCGGCCCCCCGTCTTGGTGTGCCTTGAACACATGAACGTCCTGCATATAATTGCATTGTATTGCACTGTATGGCAACCGGGAGGTGTATGATGTCGGCAAGCGAGACCCTGGCGATACGTATCACTCCAGAACTCAAGGAGCGTCTGGAGAATATGG
>Ga0209538_1000995_pt1 | contig 15324 bp, 8 predicted proteins | sample BarGraNGADG00211_2_FD_184492 | JGI IMG/M metagenome (GOLD analysis project Ga0209538, IMG submission 184492) | Arctic peat soil microbial communities from Barrow, Alaska - Barrow Graham LP Ref core NGADG0004-211 (SPAdes) (version 2) | ecosystem: Environmental > Terrestrial > Soil > Wetlands >... | reverse complement strand
TCGTTGAGAGCCCGGACTTGCTGACGGAGATTTGGCATGCGCGGCACTTGCCCCGCATCCCAAAGCATATGTACCTGAATGCGCTAAGGGGCTACCACGCGGGGTTGCTTAGCACGGCACGCATTTCTGAGGTCCTCAAGCGCGACCCGGCCGACGTGGAGACCGAATTCGAGTCGTGGCCGCTGGCCGAAGCCGATGAGCCCTTGCCGTGACTTCGCAGGTCGCGGTCGCGGAGTCAATCCTGCTGGACACCACCGTCTTCTATCACTTCGCCGGGGCCGGCTGCATGTCGCACCTGAAGGCGTACCTCGGAGGCCGCGCCAGGGTGACCCAGGAGGTCCGTAGGGAAATCTGGGTGGCGCAAGACTGCGGCTACCTGCAGGATGCGACATTGACAGCCATGCCTCTGTGGCCCAAGAAGACAGGCCACATTCCCGAGGCTTCCCAGATGGATTTCCTTCGTCTCAGAGAGCTCGCTCAGGAGGAGGAGGCGCACCTCCGCGGGTTACCCGATGTCGTCAAGGCAGAGCGCCATTCAGGAGAAGTCTCTACGGTGCTCATGGCACAGTGCCGGCACGACGATCTGGTCGTCATTGACGATGGCTACGGAAGAAAGTTGGCTTTGAGGCGTGACCTAACGTGCCTGAAGACAGCGGAATTGGTTGTGCAGCTCGCGAAGGAGGGTGCTCTTTCGGAGAACGATGCCTTGCGCTCATACAACCAGGCGGCTTCCATGACCCTTGGCATCTCTCAGTTCCGGGCGTTGTTGACGCGGTAGTGCGTGCCGTCTCTGCGGACGGTCTTTGGGCCAGCTGGGGCTGCCCCATTGCATCGGCACGCCTTCCTCGTCAAATATGGCGGTCCGCCCCCAAAGCTCCGTCGGTGCCTCGTCGCCGACGCGGGCGATGATGGATTCCAGGTGGAGAGGTTTGCTGCGACGCTGAGATGAGGCGCGCGATTGCCAGCGTCGGTCCGCCGTTCCTTGCGCGGGCACACACGACTGCGCAGTAAAGCGACGGACGCGCCATCAAGAGGACGGGGAGTGCGGTTCGAGGCTTCGGCGTGTCTGCAGAGCGTCGGCGACCCGTCGCTGAGCAGCGACTTCTGACGCCTTACAGAATCGCGTGACTTGTGACGCGGGTTGTAGTGTCGCGCTGCTTGTGGAGAGGAGCGCGAAGGCGGCCCCGTCTGGCTACCTCTTGCTCTCGACTCTCAGGTGCTTGGCGGCGCCGTGTAGACTGAGCGCGCGGGACGTGATCGTTCGTTCTAGGCGGTTCTGATGAGTCAGCTGGTCGGGGGCCATATTTGACTGACGGGACAGATGTCGGCTTTCGGACACTGCGTCCGGAAGATGAGGAGCTCGCCCGCCTTCAAGCGAAGCTGGCCTCGCTCAAGGACGAGCTCGCGGACCGGGAACTCGAGCTCGCGACACGACGCCGCGAGCTGCTCGACTTCCAGTTCCGCTACCTGGCCATCGTCGGCACCCGGCTCGCCGAGCTCGACCGCCTGGAAGCCGAGATCGCAGCGCTGCTCGCGGCACGCGAGCCGTCGCCCGATGCGGAGCGTGAAGCCGAGGCCAGTGCCGCACGGGCGCGGGAGTCGGCCGAGGCCCTGGGCGACGATCCAGACGCTCTCCGGGAGGCCGCTTCAAAGCCGAAACTCGAGATTCCCGAGGACCTCAAGAAGCTCTACCGCAAGGTGGCGAAGGCGGTGCACCCCGACTACGCCACCGACGACGAGGACCGCGCCCGTCGCGAGCGCGCGATGGCCGAGGCGAATGCCGCCTACGAGGCCGGCGATGCGGAGCGCCTCAAGGCCATTCTGGAGGACTGGGAGAACAGCCCGGACGCCGTCTCCGGCGACGGGACCGGCGCCGACCTGGTGCGCGTCATCCGCGCCATCGCCGCGGTCGAGGCGCGCTTCGCCGCCCTCGTCAGCGAGATTGCCTCATGCACGGAGGGCAGCCTGGCCGAGTTCTACGACGAGGTCGGGGCAGCTGAGGCCGAGGGGCGCGACTTGCTCCAGGAGATGGCAGACGACGCGGACCGGCGCATCGCAGCGGCGCGCCGCCGACTCGAGGAACTGTCCATCGCCCAAGCAGGTAGCGGTGGCTGAGGCAGGCGAGGAGCCGCGCCTCGACCTGACGCGGCGCAGCGTCGCCCTAGGTCGTGCCGCGAGTCTCTTCGAACGCGGTCTGGAGCTGGTCGCGGCACTATCCGGTTGCGCCTTCGTCGCCGTCGCCGCCGGGAATCTACACGCTCTTGCTGTCGGGACCGACGGATCTCTCTGGGCGTGGGGCTTCAACGCCTTCGGGCAACTCGGGCTTGGCGATACCTCGAATCGCCACTGCCCCACTCGGGTCGGTATCGAGACCGACTGGGCGTGGGTGACGGCAGCTTGCCATCACGTCCTTGCCCTCAAGCGCGACGGCTCGCTCTGGGCGTGGGGGTCGAACGACTCTGGTCAGCTCGGCCTCGGCGGCCTTGACGAACCATCCCGCCCCGTGCGAGCGGGCGATGACGACGGATGGGTGGCCGTAGACAGTGCCGAGGCGCATGCTCTGGCCCTCAAGCGCGACGGCTCGCTCTGGGCGTGGGGGGCGAACGACGAGGGTCAGCTCGGCCTCGGCGACCGCGAGGATCGCCTCGAGCCCGTGCGCGTTGGTGTCGACAACGACTGGGCGTCGGTGGCGGCCGAAGCCGGACTCGCCCTCAAGCGCGACGGCTCGCTCTGGGCGTGGGATGCGGGCACGGAAGCCGAAGACGTTCCCGGCGAGAGCGGCAATCGCCAGTCGCTGGTGCGCGTTGGCCTCGACAGCGACTGGGCGACGGTGGCCGGCGGCGGCGCATGCGGCTTCGCCCTGAAGCGCGACGGCTCTCTGTGGTCGTGGGGGCACAGCGATGGTGGTCGACTCGGCCTCGGCGACGTCAAGGAGTGCGATTCCCCGACGCGCATAGGCGAAGACATGGATTGGGCGTCCGTCGTTAGCGAGACCGCGTTCGCATCACACGTCCTCGCCATCAAGCGCGACGGCTCGCTTTGGGCGTGGGGGGCGAACGACGAGGGTCAGCTCGGCCTCGGCGACCGCGAGGATCGTCGTCGCCCTACGCACGTCGGCTTCGACAGCGATTGGGCGTCGGGGGCGGCCGGAACCGAACACAGCGTCGTCCTCAAGCGCGACGGCTCGGTCTGGGCGTGGGGGTCCAATCTCGAGGGTCAGCTCGGTCTCAGCGATGGCGCGTTCGGCGACCGTCTGATGCGCGTAGGACAGGGCGACGACTGGGATTCGGTTGCGGCCGCCTGGTGGCACAGCCTCGCCCTCAAGCGCGACGGCTCGCTCTGGGCGTGGGGCAACAATCGCTACGGCGTACTCGGTCTGGGAGATACCGACGATCGCGACCACCCATCGCGCGTCGGCGACGACAGTGACTGGGCGTCGGTGGCGGCCAATTATTCTTACGGCCTCGCCCTCAAGCGCGACGGTTCGCTCTTTGCCTGGGGCAGCGGAGGAGGCGTTTCTCGCGGCCTCGGCAATGATGACGACCGCCTCCATCCGATGCCCGTCGGCGACGACAGCGATTGGGTCTCGGTTTCGGCAGGGTCGCCGTTCAGTCTCGCCCTCAAGCGCGACGGGTCGCTCTGGACGTGGAGGCCCGGTCTCGGGGGTCCGACACGTCTCGGCGATGACTTCGACTGCGTTTCGATGGCGGCCGGATCACGGCAGGCACTCACTATCGATAGGGCCGGTTGCCTCTGGGAGTGGGAGGTCACATACCCCGGCCAACTCGACTTGGGTCAACGTGCGCACTACGCCCGACCGGCATCGGTTGGCGACGACAGCGACTGGGCGTCGGTGGCGACAGGACTCGGGCACAGCCTCGCCATCAAGCGCGACGGGTCGCTCTGGGCGTGGGGGAGGAACACCTTGGGCCAGCTTGGCCTCGGTGACGCCGATGACCGTGACCGCCCGACGCAGGTCGGCAGTGGCCACGACTGGGCGGTGGTCGCGGCCGGAGAGAACCATACCGTTGCCCTCAATCGCGACGGGTCGCTCTGGGTGTGGGGCATGGTACGCCTCCAGTTCGACTTAGGCGATCGCCGGATGTGGGACCGCCCGACTCGAGTTGGCGACGACAGCGACTGGGCGTCGGTGGCGGCTGGGCTGCGGCATTCCTTGGCCGTGAAGCGCGACGGCTCCCTGTGGGTGTGGGGGAACAACCACTATGGCCAGCTCGGTATTGGCGACGCTGCTCGGCGTGACCGTCCGACGCGAGTCCAGGTTCAACGAGGAACTAAGGCATCGCCGAGACGCTAGGCGAGGGCGCGCCGGTGCCTCCGGGTGAAGCGTCGGCGTCACGTCGGCGGCAAGAGCTGAGGGCCTGCACGCAGCGCGCTTCTGCCGGTCGGGCAGGTCGTGCAGACCTGTGCTGCAGCCAGTGTGACGGTCCGCGCAGGGCACCTTGGGCGCACGAACCCGCAGCTGCGTCCGAGCCCGGTGGTAGGGTTGACCGACCAGCACCTTGGAAGGTACCGCTGGCGTCTGGATGGGGCTCACACTGGCCGGTCGCAGACGTTGCGCCGGTCGTCGTCATGGGGGTTTGGATGCAGAGACTGACGCTTCCGCAGCTTGAACGTCACCTCTTCGCGGCCGCCGACATCCTGCGTGGCAAGATGGACGCCTCCGAGTTCAAGGAGTACATCTTCGGCATGCTCTTCCTCAAGCGCTGCTCAGACGTGTTCGAGGTGCAGCGCGCCGCGGTGGTCGCGGAGCAGTTGGCCAAGGGCCGCACCCCAGAGGAGGCGCAGCAGCGCGCCGAGTCGCCCAGCTTCTACGACGACTTCTTCTTGCCCCCGCTCGCCCGCTGGGACCACATCCGTGACGAGCTGCACCACGACATCGGCAGCGGCCTCAACACTTCGCTGGCGGCCCTCGAAGAGGAGAACACTGGGCTGGAGGGCGTCCTCCACCACATTGACTTCAACCGCACCGTGGGCAAGACCAAGATCCCCGACAAGCGCCTGCGCGCCCTCATCGACCACTTCAACAAGTACCGCCTGCGCAACGAGGACTTCGAGTTCCCCGATCTGCTCGGCGCAGCCTACGAGTACCTGATCGGTGAGTTCGCCGACTCGGCGGGCAAGAAGGGCGGCGAGTTCTACACGCCGCGCTCCGTGGTGGGCCTGATGGTGCAGATAGCCCAGCCACAAGAGGGGATGCGCGTCTACGACCCCTGCTCGGGCTCTGCGGGGATGCTCATCCTCTCCCGCGAGTACGTCGAGGAGCACGGCGGCGACCCGCGCAATTTGGCCCTCTACGGTCAAGAAGACAACGGCGGCGTCTGGTCGATCTCGAAGATGAACATGATCCTGCACGGGGTCAACGACGCCGACCTGCGCAACGGTGACACGCTGGCTGAGCCGCTGCACCTTGAGGACGGCGAACTCATGCGCTTTGACCGCGTAGTCACCAACCCGCCGTTCAGTCAGAACTACACGGCCGAGGGCATCCCCTTCCCCGAGCGCTTCCAGTACGGCTGGTGCCCGACCGCGGGCAAGAAGGCCGATCTCATGTTCGTGCAGCACATGCTCGCGGTGCTGCGCCCTGGCGGGATGGTGTGCACGGTGATGCCCCACGGCGTCCTGTTCCGAGGTGGAGCGGAGAAGCAGATCCGCGCGGGCTTCATCAAGGACGACTTGCTCGAAGCGGTCATCGGCCTTGCGCCGAACCTCTTCTATGGCACGGGCATCCCGGCCTGCATCCTCGTGCTGCGCGCCAAAGGGGCCAAGCCACCGGAGCGACGGGGTAAGGTGCTGTTCATCAACGCCGACGCCGAGTATCGCGCAGGGCGGGCGCAGAACTACCTAGATCCAGAGCACATTCAGAAGATCGTCGCTGCCTATCGACGCTTTGAGGACATCCCAGCCTTCGCGACCGTGGTCGCCCACGAGGACCTCGCCGCCAACGACTTCAACCTCAACATCCGGCGCTTCGCGGACAACGCGCCGTCGCCCGAGCCTCAGGACGTGAGGGCTCACCTGCTCGGCGGGGTGCCGAAGGCCGAACAGGAATCCAAGCGTGGCGTGTTCGATGCCCATGGCCTCGACCCGATGATTCTGTTTGAGGAGCGTGACGAGAAGTACCTAGACTTCGCGCCGAGGATCGCCGGTCGGGCCGAGATCAGGCGCATCATTGAGAGCGACGCGGGCGTCGTTGCCCGCGAGGCCGAGCTGTCCGCCGCCTTCGACGAATGGTGGGTACTGCATCAACAACGCCTCGTCCGACTGCCCGAGACCCGCGACATCATGCGAGCACGGGCCGAGTTCCTCACATCTTTCGAAGCCGCCCTTGCCCCGATCGGAATGTTGGACCGATTCAAGATCGCGGGCGTAGTGGCGTCGTGGTGGGGCGATGTGCAGTTCGACATCAGGAGCCTTGCAGCGCGCGGTTTCGAGGGCACCGTCGAAGGCTGGATTACGACCGTCACGACGGCCATTGAAGAGGATGGCGGCAAGTTCGATCCACTCGACCACAAGCTGGTGAAGCGCCTCCTTGCCAGCTTCCTCGACGAGGTCACCGAGGCAGACGCTGAGGTCGCCGAATTGGTCGCTGCGCTCAAGGCTGGCCAGCCTACTGTGGACAGTGACGAGGAGGGCCTCGAAGACGGGGTCGAGGCTCTTTCAGATGCGGAGGCGAAAGCCCTGAGGAGAGACCTCGCTCAGGCCAAGAAGCGGGTGAAGGCGCTCAGGATGGCGGTGGCTGAGCAGCTTGCTCACGCGCACGCTGCGATGACCGCCGAGGCCGCTCAGGGTCTGGTTCTCGACCTGCTGCGGGCGGACCTAGCCTCCACTCTTGACCGCGCGGTGATGAGACACCGGGAAGCGATTGTGACCGACGCCGAAGGATGGTGGGACAAGTACAGGGTGACCCTAGGGCACGACGAGCGTGAGCGGAACGAAGCTACGAGCCGACTCGACACCTTCCTGAGGGAGTTGGGCTACGTTGGGTGAACCTTGGCGCACGATCCGCCTCTCCGACGTGGCGCACGTCGAGATGGGCCAGTCCCCACCGTCGAGCTTCGTCTTTGAGTCCTCTGACGGCGGTGTTCCCTTCCTTCAAGGCAATGCAGATTTCACCGACCGTTATCCGCAGGCTAGACAGTTCTGCACCAAGTCGCCCAAGGTCGCAGAGGCAGGAGACCTTCTGATCAGTGTCAGAGCCCCCGTCGGGGCAATCAACGAAGCTGATCAGAGATACTGCATTGGCCGAGGACTGGCCGCCGTTCGCTTCACCGGCGTCGACCCCGCGTTCGGGTTTCACGCCCTGTCCTACTACTCCCGGAGTCTTCGCCGAGTCGCGCAGGGCACCACGTTTGAGGCAGTCGGCGGGGCGGATCTCCGAGAGGTGGAAATCCCGCAATGCACGCGTCGGGAGCAGCTCGGCATGGCCGCTATCCTCGGCACCCTCAATGAGGCCATCCGCACGAGCGAGAAGGTCATCGCCAAGCTCAAGTTGATGAAGCTAGGCCTACTCCGCGACCTTCTGACACGAGGCATCCAAGATAGTGGCGAGCTTCGGCCATCTCCGGAGGGTGCCCCGTCCCTTTACAGGGACTCATTCCTAGGAAGAGTGCCTTCTGAGTGGGCCGTCGGCACGCTCCAAGACACCGTCAACCCCGCACGCCCAATTGTCTACGGGATACTGATGCCCGGCACGGGATTCTTGGGCGGCGTGCCCGTCGTCAAAGTCAAGAACATCATTGGAGGACGCATCGAGGCGGACGACCTCCTTCTGACAAGTCCCGCCATTGATGAGGAGTATCGACGTTCTCGTCTTGCACAAGGCGATCTGCTGTTCACCATCCGAGGGACTGTCGGCCGCACTGCCTTCGTGCCAGCATGGCTCAACGGAGCCAATATCACTCAGGACACCGCGAGGGTCTCCATCAACAGCGCGAGTCCGCAATTCGTCAGGTACTACTTGGAGATGCCTGTCCCGAGGCGGTTCATCGAGATACATACCATCGGTCAGGCTGTGAAGGGGATCAATCTCCGCGACCTGCGTCGGGTACCCCTTGCCTTGCCTCCCGTGCCAGAGCAGGAGGCGATGGCGAACGTCCTGAGGGCCGCCGACCTCCGGATCGATGCAGAAGCTGCGACCCTCCTGAAGCTCCGCATTCTCGGGCAGGGCGTACGTGACGATATCCTGACTGGCCGTGTTCGAGTGGTCGTGCCCGAAGAGGCGGAAGTGTGAGCACAGGTCCTGAGTTGAGCGAGGTTGAGCAGCCCTTCGTTGACCAGCTCATCTCGATGGGCTGGAAGTACACCACGGGCAGCTCGGACTACCCGTCTGCCAGCGGTCGCGAGTCCTTCCGCGACGTCCTCCTCCTCGACGATCTGCGCGAGGCGCTTGCGCGCATCAACGGGGACGACGACGGGCAGCCGTGGCTGGATGAGGGGCGCGTCAGCACCGCTGTCTCCGCCATCCAGCGACCGGACGCCATCAAACTGATGGAGGCGAATCAAGCCTGCACGGAGCTTCTGCTGAGAGGTATCGCCGTCGAGGGCCTCCCCGGCTGGGAGGGCGGTCGCAGCCGCACCGCCCGCTTCATCGACTGGGATGATCCCGAGAACAACACCTTCCGTGTCGTGAACCAGTTCAAGCTGGAAGAACCCGGCGGGCAGGCGCACAAGCACATCATCCCGGACCTCGTACTCTTCGTGAACGGGATCCCGCTCGTCGTCGTCGAGTGCAAGAGCCCGAGCATCTCGGACCCCATGGACGAGGCCATCGGGCAGCTCCAGCGGTACTCCAATCAGCGCTACTGGCTGGAGGGCAACGAGGGCAACGAGAGGCTCTTCCATACCAACCAGTTCATGGTCGCGACTTGCTTCGAGCAGGCTCGCGTGGGGACTATCGGGGCGCAGGTCCACCACTTCATGGAGTGGAAGGACACGGCCCCGGTGCCGCTGGCCGAGGTGGCGGCCTCCCTTGGCAAGGAGAAGCTCTCGCGTCAGGAGAGCCTCGTCGCCGGGATGCTTCGACCGGAGATCCTGCTCGACATCACGAGGCACTTCATCCTCTTCCACGCCGACCAAGGGCGGACCATCAAGATCGTCACTCGCTATCAGCAGTACCGGGCGGTGCACTCGGCCGTGGAGCGGCTTCTCACTGGCGCTACGCGGGCCAAGGACGGCCAGCACGATCGGCGTGGCGGCATCGTCTGGCACACCCAGGGCAGCGGGAAGAGCCTCACTATGGTCTTCCTCGTGCGCAAGCTGCGCACCATGCCCGAGCTGCGACGCTTCAAGGTCGTGGTCGTGACCGACCGCACCGATCTCCAGAAGCAGCTCTCGGACACGGCGGAGCTTGCTGGCGAGAAGGTCAAGATCGGGCGCAGCGTTCGCGGGGTCAAGAAGCTCCTCGCCCAGAAGGGGCCGGGCCTCGTCTTCGCCATGATCCAGAAGTATCAGGAGCGCGACCTCGACCCGGACGCCGACGGCGCAGGAGAGGACTTGGCCACTGCTGGTGCGCTCGTCGACGTGGGCGAGTTCCCCGTCCTCAATGAGGATGAGTCCATCTTGGTGCTCGTCGACGAGGCGCACCGCTCGCAAGCCAGCGCCCTCCACGCCAACCTTCTGCGCGCCCTGCCCAACTGCGCACGCATCGGCTTCACCGGCACGCCGATCATCATGGGCCAGAGGAAGCGCACCCACGAGATCTTCGGCGAGTTCATCGACCGGTACCGCCTGAAGCAGTCCGAGGACGACGGGGCCACGGTGCCCATCCTCTATGAGGGTCGCACCGCCGAAGGGGCCGTCGCCGATGGCCGCGACATGGACGAACTCTTCGAGGACATGTTCCGCGACCACACGCCCGAGGAGCTTGAGCGCATCAAGCGGAAGTACGCGACCAAAGGCGACGTCATCGAGGCCGAGCGCCTGATTGCCGCCAAGGCCCGCGACATCCTGCGCCACTACGTGGAGAACGTGCTGCCCAACGGCTTCAAGGCGCAGGTGGTGGCCGTGAGCCGCCGCGCAGCAATTCGCTATCAGGCGGCCTTTATGGAGGCGCAGCGGGAGCTAGTCGCCGAGGTCGAGACGCTCGACCCCAATCTCATTGGCCTAGCCGACGATGAGATGGCCACACTGGAAAGGCGCACCCAGTTCCTGGTGCGCGCGCAGCGCAGCCTTGAGACGCTCCGCCGCCTCGACTTTGCCGCCGTGATCTCGGGCACGCACAACGACCCACCGGGGTGGATGGAGTGGAGCGACTCGGCCAAGGTCAAGGCGCGCATCGAGGCCTTCAAGAAGCCGCTCCCTTCGCCTGAGAACGATGACCCGCAGCGGGCCAGCAATCTCGGTTTCCTCATCGTCAAGTCCATGCTGCTCACCGGCTTCGACGCCCCCGTTGAGCAGGTGATGTACCTCGACCGCTACATCAAGGAGGCCGAGCTACTCCAGGCCATCGCCCGCGTGAACCGCCCGAACGGTGAGAAGAAGGCCGCTGGCCTGGTGGTCGACTACTTCGGCGTGGCGCAACACCTCAAGGAGGCGCTGGCCGTCTACGCGGATGAAGACATCGAAGGAACGCTGCAAGACCTGAGGGACGAGATCCCGAAGCTGCGCGACCGTCACGCCCGCGTGGTCGACCTGTTCGAGTCGCGAGATGTGGAGCTCAGCGACATCGAGGCAAGCGTGGGTCTGCTTGAAGACGAGCGGCTGCGCGCCGAGTTCCACCTGCTGCTCAAGGGCTTCCTTATGACCCTCGACGTGGTGCTGCCTCGCCCACAGGCGCTGCCCTACGTCAAGGACGCCAAGACCCTCGGGGACATCCAGCTCCGCGCGCGCAATCGCTATCGCAGCGGCGAGCGGCCGATCGGCGAGGAGGTCGGGGCCAAGGTCCGGGCTCTGATTGACCAGTACGTTATGAGTCTCGGCATCGACCCCAAGATCCCGCCGATGGTGATCGGCGACCCGACGTTCGATGAGCACGTCGAGAAGCTGCGCAGCCCGGAGGCCAAGGCTTCGGAGATGGAGCACGCCCTGCGCTTCGAGATCCGCCAGCACCTCGACGAGGACCCCGAGCGCTACGAGCAGCTCTCCAAGCGGCTCGACCGCATCCTGACGCAGATGCAGGACCGCTGGGATGATCTCGTCACAGCCCTGAAGGAACTCACCGACGACGCTAAAGCTGGACGACAAGCGGACGACACCGGGCTCGACCCCGAGACCGAGGCACCGTTCCTCGGCGTCATCCGCCAAGAGGTGGCCAAGGACGGCGCAGTGCCGCACGAGGAGCTGCAGCGCCTCGCCGGTATCACGCGCGGCCTCGTCGCCTTCATCCGCACCGAGATCGCCCTCGCCGACTTCTGGAACAAGCCCCAAGCACAAGAGGCCCTGCGCAAGCGGATCGTGCAGATGCTCGACGACGGCATCGTGCTGCCCCTGCCCAAACTGGAGGAACTTGCCGACCGGCTGCTGGAGTTAGCCCGCGTCAACCACGCCAAACTGGTGAGGCTGTGACGACGCTCGCAATCGAGGATCTACTGGTCGAGGTGCGCTTCAGCCCACGTCGCCGCACCATGGGCCTCACGGTGGAGCGCGACGGGAGCCTTACGGTGTCTGCACCCGAGGGGAGTGATCTCGGCGCACTTGAGGCCTTCGTGCGCGAGAAGCGCTCGTGGCTGTACCGGAAGCTAGCGGAGAAGAGCGCTCTCCAGCGACCGGTTTCCGCGAAGCAGTACGTCTCGGGCGAGGGCTTCCCCTACCTGGGGCGCAGCTACCGGCTGCTCCTCGTTGACGAGCAGGAGGTGCCCCTCAGGCTTGAAGCGGGTCGCTTCACGCTGCGGCGCTCGGAGGCGGAGTCCGGACGGCTGTGCTTCGTCCGCTGGTATGGCGGCCACGCACGGCCATGGCTCCAGCGGCGGGTCGAGGCCTTCGCGCCGAGGATGGGCGTTGCGCCGACGGGCTTGGAGATTCGCGACCTCGGCCATCGCTGGGGCTCGTGCAGCAAGTCCGGCAGACTCAACTTCCACTGGGCCGCGATCCTGCTGCCTGCGAGCATCGTGGAGTACGTCGTCGTCCACGAGCTTGTGCACCTAATCGAGGCCAACCACACGCCGGAGTTCTGGCTGCGCGTTGAACGCGCCATGCCCGACTACGAACAGCGCAGACAGTGGCTGGCGGAGCACGGCGCTGAGTACGCCACGCTGTGACTGCTCGTGAGGTGTGTGCTCGACGTTTTCGAGCCGATGACGGTACGCCGCGTCGGACTCGTGTCGGCGGGCGGCAGGGGATACCTGCAACGGGGCATGTTCTCGGCGCCGGACACGTCACCTGAACATGTGACGGCGACGCCGGATTGAAGGAATTCCGCAGCCGCCGTAGCAAAGTACAGAAAACGGGTCGGCTGTCGCTCAGGAAGCATTCCCTCGAGGCGGCTCGTGCGGGCGCGTCGATGGGACGGGATCGTTCGCTTCCACCTGGCACGATGAGGTCGGGGGCGTGGTGCGGCAAGACCGCGATCCAGTGGCGTAGCCCGGCAACGACAGGACGCACTCATGCGACCGAGCGGAGGCGGGACCAGATGACGATCCGACGACTCTCCTTCATCCCCATCTTCGCATTGGTCGCCGTGCTGGCCGCACTGACCTCTGGCTCTGCGCACGCGGCGCCCAATACCCCCGATCCCGCCACGGGCTTCCTGCTCAATGGTCGCCAGCTCACCCCGCAAGGGGCGCAGGTGAGGCTTGGGAACTTCCCGACCGGCGGCGCGGTCACGGCCGACGGGCGCTTCCTGTGGACGGTGTCCGCCGGCCTCGGCGCCAACGACATCCGCATCGTCGACACCGTGCGCCGGCGCGTGGTCCAGACCATCCCCATCCCCGGCGCCTCGGGCGGCGTCGCCCTGGACTCGCGCCACCGGCTGGCCTACGTCTCAGGCATCACTGTCTCCCGCTGGTGGCCGACGCAGGCCACTCTGCCGGGGGCTGCGGGAAACTGCATCCTCGTCTATGGCTGGAAGGCTGCCTCAGGGAAGGCGCGTTTCCTCCGGGTCATCCCTGTTCCCCCGCAGCCAGGATCCCTGCCCGTACAGGCCTTTCCTGCGACCACTGCCACGAACGCCTGGCCGCAGAAGCTGGCGGTCTCGCCCGACGGCAGCCGCTTGCTGGTGCCGCTCAACCTCGCCGACAGCGCCGCGGTCGTCGACATCAACGAGCACGACCGCGTGCGATACGTACGTCTGGCGAGCGGCGCCTACCCGTTCGGGGCCGCGATCCTGCCCGGCGGTCGTACCGGCCTGGTCAGCAACGAGGCGACCGGCACGGTGTCGGTGGTCGCCTTACGGACCGGCGTGAAGCGGCGCGACATCACGGTCGGCCCACCGCTCTCCCATCCGCAGGACATCGTCGTCGACCGCGCCGGCCGGCGCGCCTACGTCGCCCTCTCGGCGCTCGACGAAGTCGTGGTGATCGATCTGCATCACTGGCGCGTCGAGCGCACGATCTCGGTGGGACGAAGCGCCGGCCTGGGCACGATGCCGGTGGCCCTGGCGATCAGTCCCGAGGGCGCACGCCTGTTCGTGGCCGAGTCGGGCGCCGACGAGCTTGCGGTCCTGCATCTGCCGAGCCCGATGACCCGGGCCGGGCTCACCTGGACGCTGGTGGGCCGCATCCCCACAACGGAGGACCCCCATGCTGTCGTCACCGTCGCGGCCCAGGGCGGACGGGCGGCGCAACTCATGTACGTCGCCGCCCGGGGCGTCGGCGTCGGCCCGAACCCGACCGGGCCCGTTACGACAGACCCCTTCGACCCGATCTGGTGGGCCTTCAACCCGATCGCCCCCACCACGGACGTCTTTGGCCCTGGTTCGGGCGTCACCTACCTCGCCGCCATGGTCCGCGGCCAGGCGGGGCTGATGGCACTCCCTTCGGATGCGCAGGTCAAGCGACTGAGCCCCGCGGCCACCCGCCAGATCCATCCGCTGGGCGCGCAGAAGGCTCCCGCCGGCACGCCGCTGCGCGCCGGCGGACCGATCAAGCACGTCTTCTTCGTGGTCCGGGAGAACCGCGACTACGATCAGGTGCTGGGCGACATCGGTCGCGGCAACAGCGACCCGCACCTGACGATCTTCGGCCAGGACGTGACCCCCAACCTGCACGCCCTGGTCACTCGCTTCCCGCTCCTCGACCACGTCTTCGCAAACTCGGAGGCCTCGATCCAGGGGCACTTCTGGACCTCAGCGGCGAGCGTCCCCGATTACGTCGACCGCAACTGGGTGCAGGAGTACGCGGCGCGCGGGCGGCCCAACGACTTCGGCGTGTACGCGGTGACCTTCCCCGGCAACGGCTTCCTCTTCGACCAGGCCGAACGGCAGCACATCTCCTACTTCAACTACGGCGAGATCGCGGGCGACCAGCCGACCCTGGGAGACCGCGACCGTTCACCCGCGCTGCTCGCAGAGGAACAGCGCGTGGCCGCCAACTCCGACCTCGGCCCCGGCCTCACGCCCGGCGGGACCTACCCCGCCGTCGGGGGCATCGGCCAGGTGACCGGCTCAGACCCGGCGAACCCGCTCGATGGGGAGATCTTCGACTCCAGCCTCCCGGCGGGCGCTCCGCCCGGCAGCTACTCCCGCATCGACAGCTTCCGAGCGCGGTTCGAAAGCCAGCTCGCCGCGAACGCCGTGCCGGCGTTCAACTACCTCTGCATGACCGGCGACCACACGCGCGGGACGCAGACCGGCTTCCCCATCCCGACGGCCATGGTGGCCGACAACGACCTGGCGCTGGGCCAGCTCGTCGACTTGATCTCGCGCTCGAAGATCTGGTCGTCCTCGGCCATCTTCGTCGTCGAGGACGACTCCCAGGACGGCGCCGACCACGTCAACGCGCACCGCATCCCCGTGGCCGTCATCAGCCCCTACGCGCGCAAGGGCGCGATCATCCACAGGCGCTACGACCTGGTCTCGGTGGTGCGCTCCATGGAACTCATTATGGGGATGAAGGCGCTCTCCCTGAACGACGCTCTGGCCACGCCGATGTACGAGGCGTTCACGTCGCGGCCGCTCAACGCCGCGCCGGTGGGCGCGATCCCCGCCAAGATCGATCTGCTGACGCGCAACACGGCCGCCGCGCCCTGGGCGGCGCTCTCCAACCGGCTGCCGCTCGGGGAGGTCGACGCCGTCCCGCAGGGGCAGCTGGACGCCATCCTCTGGAAGTCGGTCCACGGAGCGAACAGCACACCGCCGCCTGCGGGTCCGAACGCGGAGAAGGGCCAGTAGGGAGCAGTCGCGGGCCGCCGTGCGGAAGTCGCTGAACGTGG
>Ga0209538_1000994_pt1 | contig 15341 bp, 14 predicted proteins | sample BarGraNGADG00211_2_FD_184492 | JGI IMG/M metagenome (GOLD analysis project Ga0209538, IMG submission 184492) | Arctic peat soil microbial communities from Barrow, Alaska - Barrow Graham LP Ref core NGADG0004-211 (SPAdes) (version 2) | ecosystem: Environmental > Terrestrial > Soil > Wetlands >... | reverse complement strand
TGGCGGGCGTCCGCCAGCTCGCGGCCGGCTGCCTCGCCCGCAGCCAGCACCTCATCCAGCATCTGCGTGTTCACCGCGCCCGGGGCGATCGCGTTGACCTGGATATTGTGCGGCCGCAGTTCCTCGGCCAACGTCTCGGTCAGTCGCACGACTGCCGCCTTGGAGGCGGCGTACGCGCTGAAGTTCGGCCGGGGACCAGTCGCGCCGCCGCCCGACAGGTTGATGATCTTGCCCTGCCGGCGCTCGATCATGCCGGGAAGCACCGCCTGCAGGCAATGGAACGGGCCCAACAGATTGACCGCAATGGCCTGCTCCCATTGCTGGGGATCGTTATCGACCAGCGGCCCGATGGGCGGCTGCACGCCGGCGTTGTTGACGAGGATATCCACGTGGCCGAACCGCGCCAGCCCCGCCGCCACTGCCTGCTGCACGTCCGAGCGCTGCACAACGTCGGCCACCAAGGGAAACGCCTCTCGGCCGAAACCTCGCACCTGGGCGGCCGTTTCATCTAGCTCACTCGCCGTGCGGGCGAGCAGGATCAGGTCGGCGCCCGCTTCAGCCAACGCCGCCGCAATCGCCCGGCCGATGCCCCGCCCTGCACCGGTGACGAGAGCGACTTGTCCAGAAAGAATACGTGGCACTACACCCACTACACTTTCAGCAACGCCAGGCTCGACCCCGGCAGCCGGCAGACCTCACGGCCGCTGCGCGCCAACTCGTGCAACCACCGCGATACGCCGTTCACCCCCCACCGGCCGTAATCGTGCCAGGCGATCACCCCCCCGGGGCGTACGCAAGAAAGAGCCTGAAGGGTATCCGAACGCACGTACTCGTAGCTGTGCGCACCGTCTACGAAGAACAAATCCACCTGGCCGTGGTAGGGTGAGAAATCGAACCGCGCGCTGTCCCCGTAGAGCTGTCTCACATTCGCTCCGGTGGGGTGACACTCGTAAAGATACCGTGTCGCACGGGCATGGGAAACGATGTGCGCATGGTCCACGATGGTCGTGGACAACGCGGGCGTGACCGAGTCGTCCGGCGGAAGATCGAGCGTGTAGACGGCCGCCTCCGCCTGCGTGTTCAGGGCAAAGAGCAGCGCCGTGTAGCCGTGCAGCGTGCCGATCTCACAGACCGTTTTCGGTGCGAGCACCCTGGCCAACAGGGCAAGATAGAGCATATCTTTGGTATAGTTGGCGTCCCACCCGGTCAGATAGCCGGTGGTGGGCAACAAATCAACGGACACCTGCGCCGGGGTCGGAAACAGGTCGTGGAACTGGCGCTGCGGCAACCCCTGGTGAGCAATCATCCGCCAGCCGAACAGCCCATACTGCACATACGACAACGCTGCTGAGGGTCGGCGCGCCAATGCCAGAGCCGCCAGATTGCCGCCCAGAACGCCCGAAACCAGAATGGCACGCGCAGTACTTATCACTTGGGAAACCTTACTATTCACGCGGCCCCCTTACTCGCTGCACAACACCTTGTTCGCGCATCATCCGATCGGCCTCGCGCAAGAACTCGTCCGTGGTCTGTTGCTGCCGCATCCACTCTACGTACTCGTGCGCATTCTGTTCGACCGGAATCTCCGGCTGCCAGCCCAACGCCTCCAGGCGGGAGACATCCGAGATCGTATGGCGCGTATCTCCCAGGCGGAACTCACCCGGAATCGACGGCTCCAGCTCGCTGCCAAACTCCTTGATCATGATCCGGGCAAATTCCAGCACCGTCACCGGCCGCTTGCCGCCGACGTTGAAGACGCCGAAGTTGGCCCGATCATCTTCCATCGCCAGCACGTTGGCACGGGCAACATCCTTGACGTTGATATAGTCCCGCAACTGCTGCCCATCCTCGAAGCAGACGGGCGGCAGGCCGTGGAGCAGCCGCAGAGCAAAGATGCGCGCGATGCCGGAGTAGGCGTTGTAGAACGAGTTGCGCGTGCCCTGCACGTAAGTGTAGCGCATGCACGCAGTGGGGATGCCATAGCGCCGCCCCAGGCGATCGGCCAGCAGCTCGATCGCGTATTTGGAGATGCCGTAGGTGGTGCCGGGGCTGCACACCGTCTCTGGGATCGGCGCCCACGCCATGGTCTGGTCGCAGTGGGGGCAGTGGATCTCCCAGTCCCCGCGGCGCAGTTGTTCGACCGGCCGCGCGGGTGGGGTCAACAGTCCATGCTCGGGGCACCGGTACAGCCCTTCGCCGCAGACCGCCTGCGATGAAGCAAAGACGATCTTGCGCACCGGCAGCTTACCGGCCACGATCAGCTCGAAGAGCAGCGCGCTGCTCTCCGTGTTGGTGTGGATGAAGGTCGAAAAGTCCGGCAGGTAATCCTGGTAGGCCGCAAGATGGATAACGTAATCCATGTCGCGCAAGGCCGGCGCCAGGCCGGCCGGATTCGCTACATCCCCCTGGATGAACTCGGCCTCGCGCGGCGCCCAGGCCGGCTTGCCGCGCGGATGAACGCGCGGCTGGAGGTTGTCCAGGATGCGGACTGCGTAGCCCCTGGCGAGCAGCAGGTCTACCGTGTGCGAACCGATAAAGCCGGCGCCGCCGGTGACAAGCACCCTCTCCATGATACCGCTACACTCCCGTGCCGGCGATCACGGCCCACGCCGTGCCGGCCAATATCTTGAAGTCCAACCACAGCGACCAATGGTCAATGTACTCCAGGTCCATTTTGACCCATTCATCGAAGTTGTTGATCGCATTGCGCCCGCGTATCTGCCAGAGGCAAGTCATGCCGGGGCGGATGCTGAGCTTGCGCTTGTGCCAGAACTCGTAACGCGCCAGCTCGTGCGGTCCCGCCGGTCGTGGGCCAACCAGGCTCATCTCGCCCTTGAGCACGCTCCACAACTGCGGCAATTCATCCAGGCTGAACTTGCGCAGGATGCGGCCTGCCGGCGTGACGCGCGGATCGTTCTTTATCTTGAAGACGGGACCGGTCATCTCGTTATACTTCAGAAGATCCGCCTTCATTGAATCTACGTTCGGCACCATGGTCCTGAACTTGTAGCCTGTGAATTGGACCCCGTTCTGGCCGACCACGTGCCACGGGTAGAACACCGGAGCGCCTGGCTCGTTCAACTTGAGGATCAGGGCAATGATGCCGATGAGCGGCGACAGCAAGACCAACAACAGGCCGGCTGCCAGGATGTCAAATAGCCGCTTGAGGAACAGCGCATCCGAGTCCCAATGGGGCGGCGTAAGCACCACGGCGGGCAAGTGCAGCGCCTCAAATGGGTAAAGCGTTTCCAGGACACGCCGTTGCCCGAACAACAGCGCCTCGGGCACGATGCGCAGCAGAATACCGAAGTAGTCGCAATCGCGCACCACCTGTGCGATCCACTCGCCGCCAGAGGCGGGCTGGATCGCGATCACCTCCTGGATGGGACGGTTGATGAGCAGCTCGCCAAGTTGCCCGACCAGGCCCAGGTTCGGCGGCGTCAATTGCGGCCTTTGAGTCATAGCGCCCCGGGCGGATTCAGACTCGCCCTGATCAGCGCTCAGGTATCCGGTCAGTCGATATCTGCTCTGCGGGACGTTATCCGAAAAGTAGCGTGCCATCCATGCGATACAGTCCGGCAGCCCGACCAACAGCACGTTACTGGCATAGAAGCCGGCAGCCTGCCGTCGAAGGAAGTAGCCTCGCAGCAAGAGCCGGTACAAGATCAAGCCCACGGCGCTGAAAAAGGCAAAGGAGAAGAGAAACAGACGACTGACCGGATTCTCCTTCAGTGATTCCATGACCAGTGCGCCGAAGCTGAGCCCGACAAGGGGCGCCAAACAACCACCCAGCAAGATTCGCGCTCGTGACTGGCTCAACAGGCGACCGTAGTCCTTGAGGGCGCCCAGAACCGCCAGCGTGACCGGGGCCGTGACAAAGAGAACCCACAGCAACTCGCTGCGCGGCGGCAAGACGCCGTTCCAGTTGGCAGGGATCGCCAGGGTCCGCAACCCTGGCGACCGCAACAATCCGCCGGGGCCCATAAACGGCTGCAGGCCGGGCACGAACGCGTAGGCCAGCAGGAAAGCCAGGGCGAGAATGGCAAGATCGAATAACCAGAAGATGCGACGTGGAATCATGAGATAAAGGGCTAACCTTGGCTCTGCGCCTGGCGGACGATCTCCAGCAAGAACGCTTCCTGAGCGGCGACGATTTTGCGCCGGTCGAAATGCTGCTCGGCGTAGACTCGGTTTCGCCGGCCCATCTCGACTCGCATAGCAGGGTCACCTCGCAACTGCTTGACCCCGTCCACCAGCGCTGCCGGGGCTTCCGGCGGCACGGTCAGCCCACCTTGGGCAGCGCGCAACAGGGCAGCCCCCTGGCTGTCAGGGTTGACGGCGGCCAGGACCGGACGACCGGCAGCCATGTAGGTGAGAAGCTTAGACGGAATGACCGTGTCCTTGACATTCGACACCTGGTTGAGCAGCAAGACATCCGCCGCCGCAAACATGGATGACATCTGGTCCTCAGGCTGTAAAGGCAACAAGCAGACCGTTTCCTCTAGCTCATACTCGGCAAGCAGGCGCTCCACCACAGGCCTGAGCTCCCCGTCGCCCACCAAAACCCACTTGACATCGGGCTGCGCCGCGCGTAGCAGGCGGGCCGCCTCAACGACATTGGTCAGCCCCTGCTTCAACCCCATGCTGCCAGAGTAAAGAACAACAAAGTCTCTCTCTGCCAGTCGGTGCTCGATGCGAAAACCATTTCCACCTGATACGGGCCGAACCAGCTCGACATCTGTGGGGCTAGGAATCACACGAATGCGACCCTCCGGATATCCCCGCGCGATGAGCGCTTCCCGAAAAGCAGAGCACAGCACAATGGCGCCGCGAGCACCCTGATACGCAGTATACTCAAAATCGGTCAACGTCTTTTGCAACCAACCTGATCGTACAATGCCGACATCGGCGGCCGCTTGAGCAGCGAGATCGTTGATATTGACGACGTAGGGGACTTTCTGTAAGCTGGCTACGCACCGTGTCAGCATGGCAAGGCTCGGTTGCGCTCCCACGTACAGGATCACGTCCCAGCCCTTACGCCAACGCGGCAAGATTGCCAGTAATGCGGTCAGGCAGAAAGTGGTTTCCATCAACAGGCGCTGAAGCAGATTCCCAGGATGTCTCGGGATGTAGTGACTTACACGCAATACCTGAACCTGGCGGATCGCCTCATCAGCCATGAAAGCCCCGCGGTACTCAGGCCAACGCACCCAGTGCGGGGCAAAAGGAAAGCCTGTTATCACAGTAACAGTGTGACCGCGGCTCATCAAGTACTCACAAAGGCTCGTCACGTGGGGAGCAAAGCCCGTAGGCTCAGGCGCGTAGTTAATGCTTAACACGAGTACCCGCATCGCAGCTCTCACTTCACCGCCCGAAAGGCATAACTGTGATTGTCTACATACTGAGCTTCGACCTCCCCCATCACTGGTTCAATGGGTTGCCCTCGGTGCTCGTACCCTACGTTAACCAGCAAATCCAGCATCTCCACACGGTTCACGCCTGCGTGAACCTCTACTACTACCTTGGGATGGTCTGCACGTAAAGTCTCCACCATACCGCGCAATACCTCAATTTCCATTCCCTGCACATCGATCTTGACACCATCAATTCGGGATTGTCCTTCACAGATCCGGGTCCACAGCCAGTCGAAACGCGCCACCAGTACGGTCTCCTGCCATTCTCCAACCTGCTGGGTGCTATCTACCATACCGCGAATTGTCGGCAATCGCTGCAATTCCAAACTTTCAGGCGACGCCAAGCCCAGAGGCAATATGGCAAGTTGTGGAAAATGGTTCAACAGTCGTGTCTGTGTCAAGTAACCAGCAGTGCTCAACATAGGTTCAAAGGCAAAAACACGTCCGGCATTCCCTACCAAGCGACTAAGAGCAATTGCCGTATAACCATAGTGAGCACCAATATCTAGCCACGTCTCACCGGGCTTAACATTGGCTGCAAACCACTCCAATAAGTGACGCTCGGTCCGTCCCATAATGGCCGCTGGATAATCGTGCCAGGATGTGACGATTGAGTAGCTGCGCACCGGCCCAGCCCAGATCCGGTGGGGATGCACCGAACGCGGCAGTAGCTTCCTCAATAGTGATTTGTTCATTGATTTGTGAGCATCTCCTATCTGGCAATCGTTGGGGCCAGTGATCTGGCATACGCGGCGAAGTTGTCAAACACCTTGTTTCGCAAGCTTGCGCAGCGCTCTGCAATTACCGTCCGCAGTTCATGTGTGTTCTGCAGAGCCTGGCCCACCTGCTCGACTAGGGCCCTATTGTCCTCCAACTTGATCATCCACTCGCTCATGCCGAGTGCTTTGGCAATTCCGCTGACTTTTCGCGAGTCAAGATCGATGCCGAGAACAGGTGTCGTGGCTAAGCTGGCCAGAACGTAGCCATGGAAGCGCATGCCCAAGGAAAGCGCACAGCGCTCGTAAGCCCGGATCACGCTGAGTGGGTCATTGGCTGAGTCCATGATCTGCACACGCTCGGGGTGTTCTAATCGACTGACAAGATCTCGCAAGGAAACAAGATCAGAGGTAAGGGGTACGATGTCCATCTCGTGCGGTATCGCTAACACCTTCAGCGCAGGTACCCGCGTCATCAGTTCATTTAGTTCCGCAGCCATTCGCTGCATGACATATTCATATGTTTGCCCGGAGTTACGGACCGCAGTCAGATACTCACCCCTACTCAACAGGTTGACGCCGAGGAGCATCGGATCATAGCTATCGGCATCCTTCTGTATATATGGGAAGGCAAAGGCCGAGTCAGCGCTTGAGATTGGGCTGCAGCGCGCGAAATCACGCAGATATTCGTCAGAAAAGGGCTCCCGCGTTGACACGTAATCCGCGTTCTTGAGAATGCTCTTGACCATCGAGCGGGCGATGGGATGCTGCACGGGCCCAACACTGATATTAAGCAGTGCTATCTGCCTGCCGGCTCTCTTGGCGACTGCGATGGGAAACGTTACGCGGCGTATCGTTGCCACTGTCCGCAGGTCTCTGCCGCGCTGCACAATATTGCACCCGCGCAGGATCACCAGGTCCGCTTGCTGAATAGCCTCGAAAGGAGAACCTTTACCTGCCAATGCAGGGACTCTGGCCTGCACCTCGGCCTTGAGATTGACCCCTGCGGTCCAGGCAATAATGCGCGCCCTTTCGATCGGACTCGAGTGCGGAAAGCCTCGCCCGACCGAATTGGCGGGCAGCATGGCATCCAACAGTTCCACGGAGGTGAAGGATGCAGTCAAACGAGCGAAGCTACTTTGCATCGCAGCAGATGGGATCTGCCAAGGGAGGACTGAGATGCGCGCAGCAGGCAGTGCCGATCGCACCAGGTTTACGGTCGCAGTCAACAGCGCATGGTCGCCGACGTTCGCCGTAAGCCCAAACCCATTGGTGATGATCACATTCATCGATCAACCCCAGAATACGCGACCTGTTCGATAATCCTTAGGGCTTTGGATGCTGTCTGCTCCCAGGTGAACATGCCTGCCCGCCGGTGACCTCTTTTAATCAACAGGGCGCGATAGCCTTCGTCGCGGGCGATTCGCAGCATCGATTCGGCGATGTCTTCGACATCGTACGGATCTACCAGAGCGGCTGCATCACCGGCGACCTCGGGCATTGCGCTCACGTTGGAGGTCACGACCGGACAGCCGCATGCCATAGCCTCCAGGACAGGATGCCCGAAGGTCTCGTACAAAGAGGGCATGACCATCATGTCGGCCAGGTTGTATGCTGCCACGACTTCCTGATGGGGCAAAGGCCCACAGCAAACAACTTCATCTCCTCGCCCCACGCTGCGGGCTAAGGCCTTGATTTCGATGAAAGACGTACCCGCCTCGCCCCCGATGAGCAACAGCACAGCCGGCGAGCGCGATAAGGCTTTGAAGCGGGCAAAGGCTTTGACCAGTCGCTGCAGGTTTTTGTAACCGTAGGTTGCGCCAACCGAGAGTACAAAAGGGCGGCCATGAGCTAACGCTTCAATCCGCGCGCGCAGAGCTTCGCCATTGGGTCCAGCAAGTACGTCCGGCCGGATGATGTAGAGTGCCTCCGGCAAGACTTCGATTTTGGCAGGCGGTACGCCTAGAACCCTTACCAAGTCGTCGCCCACAGCCTTGGCCGGCACAAGGGCTTTCGTCGCCGTAGACATCGATGTCCTAATGACCCAGCGCAGGTAGAAAAGGCGGGCCCGGCTGTAAGCCTCCGGGAAAAACAGGTACTGAATAGACTTGACGAAAAACAGAGAAGGAACCGCGAGGCGGAACGGCAGCGTGTTTTGCAGGCCAATGAACACATCGGGCCGATGGCGGTAGATTACCTTACGGTAGCCGAGCTGCTCGAAAGCCACCCGCCGTATCCGGGAGGCCGCAATGTCCCCGACACGCACATCCCGCAGGTTGGCGGTGTCTCTCTCAAAGGGCGACACAAACCAGTCGGGCGAAAACAGAATGTATTCGTGTTGCGGGCCGTGCCTGACCAGGGAATTGACGAAGTTCTGCAGGTACATCCGCATCCCACCGAGCGTGGCAGGTGATGTCGCAAGACCCGTAGAAACATTGTCTATCGCGATGATCATGGCCTACGACCTATCTTCTGGCGCGCCAACATAGGATGAAATCCAACCACGCTCGCGATGGAAGTAAGCAGCATCGTGTGGCAGCTCGCGAATCGTCCTGGCCGGGTTGCCAGCGATCAGCTTGTATGATTCGGTAAATTGGTTGGTCACCACCGCACCCATGCCCACCACGCAATAGTCAGGAACACTGGCCCCTGGCGCAAAACAAACATTCGATCCTATCATGCAATACTGCCCGATACGAATAGGATTGGTCGACTGGGAGCCCGTGATGACATCAAGATAGTGGGTGAAGAACACTGAGCCTCTTCCTGCAAGGGTTGTGAATGGGCCTATCTCGACTGTGTCTTGGATATCAAAATAGTGAAACATCGTGATTCCGCAGTGCTCACCAACGATCAGCATTGGCTGGTTTCCGCGGCTTCGTATACCGGCTGGATTGGTGAATTCATAGGTCGAGGTGAAGGTATTACCCACTCCGATGACGCTATGGTTCCCAATCCTGACGACTGGGACGCCCTTAAAGCGATTGAAGTGACGAATTGTCACATGATCTTCAATTTCCATGTAGGCAACTGAAATCCAGCTCAAACCGATCTTCACATTCTTCCCGATCTTAAAACCGTATACATGGCGGTAGATCAGTACTTTAAACGAAGATGGAAGAACAACGACTGCTAGTGACAGACAACATAACAGGCTAGACCTGACGCGCGCCATGACTCTCGACATCAGGGATCCTCCGCGGAATCGTTACCGACAAAACCCACAATGCCATCTCGCACCGGATAAACAGTCATACACTCACCACATTCATACTCGGCTCGTCCTGGACTCCAAATTCCCAGTGAACCTCCACAATTTACACATCGTAGGACAAGCTGCGGTAACTGATTCATTTCGCCATCCTCGTTCAATTGGAGAAACGGATGAATAGAAAAAAGGTGTTTCGTTGTTTCTGTCAATCTGGCAGCCGCAGTGCGAGCGGGCCTGATTCATCCTGAACAGGTTGGACAACAGGACTGAACGCCTGCTGGGCACCTGTAACCAAGATGGCGTAAAGCATTATCGTCGGCAGCCAGGCGAAGCGCTGATAAAAACTCGGTTGAACCATGTCGATCACGACGCTCACGATGACCGACACAGCGAGGCCTACCACATACGGTGGAGCATGACCTTGTATGAAGGCCCGAATCCCTGAGATGGACATGGACAGAGCTTTCCAATAGACCCACAGCAGGCCTAGAAAGACCAGAATACCGCCGCCCAACCAAGCGCGAATGAGCGTGTTATGAATGCCGGCAGAGGTTACCAGCCCGCTCTGGTCTGCGCTCGAGCCTTGATCCATGCCATACCCAACCCATGGTTGTTCGGCGATCAAAGAGAAAGCCTCGCCGTCGGAATCGACACGGCCAGGGCCCGTGATATTCAAGGCCCGCTCGAAACGAGCATCGACGGCTAACCGATTTCTCCATGTGGTCACCAGTTCACCGTCCGACAGGATGGAAAACAGACCTACTCCAATCATGACCAGCAAAAGTGGGACAAGCATTGTCCGGAACAGGTGTTTAGAGCGCTGTAGTTCGAACACGAGAATCAATACCACGCCAAGGAGCGCACCGATCAAACCCGCTGCGGACCCGCTCAGCGAGGTGGCGTAAAGAAGGAGTATAGCCGAGGCCGCGTACATAAGCGCAGGCAGTCTCACGTGATCCCCCCATGCAGATCGGGCGAGGCCGAAAGCCAAGGGAATAGCAAGCGCAGTGAATTGGCCTAGTTGATTCGGATGGCCCAGCGTACCGCTATATCTATTACTGGCGAGCACATAGGAGAAGGGATCTACCTCGAGAGCAACACCCGCATGCAAGCGCCAGAGACTCGGGCCCAACGCCATTCCCGTCATTCGGTCCCATACTGCAATTCCCGCCGAAGCACCAATTCCGAGTACTAGACAGACAACTACACTCTGAACCCGCTTTCTGCGGACCATCACAATGCCCATCGAGAACCAGAAAGAAAACAGGAAGAAAGTCTTGATCGTTGCACTCATGCTCTCGCCTGGCTGAACGGCGCCAATCGACGAGATGAACCCACCGGCCAAAATAAGCAGTGTGGGAATCCAAAACGGGTGCAGAGGTAACCATTCCTCAACCGGCTTCTGGTGAAAGAGACCATCGTGAACCAGAGCTATCAGAGCGGCGAAGTAAAACAGATCGCTGAGTGCGAAACTTGAAGTAATCGGCCGAACACCATTCAGCGCCAATGTTGCCGTTCCTAACAGGAAAAGAGTCTCAAACATAAGAGTCTGCTACCTCACCGCGCAGGGCGTTTTCAGATGAGGTACTTCTCGACCTTGCTCGAGGGCCAGCACCTTCAGGTTTTCGTAAGCGCCGACGAGCTTCTCACAGTCTCCATTTAGAGCGTACAACTCGGCCAATGCCTCCAGCACATCGATGTTCGCGCGATCATCGGTCAACGCTTCTTCTAAGGAGCGAATCCCCTCTTTGATCTTGCCCGCTTGCGATCCCGCCTTCGCACTCGCGATAAGATAGCGGGTTCCCAGCACCCGGTCATGCGTATGCTGCACGGCGGCGAGAAGCGCGACCTGTGCTTCATCGAACCGTCTCTGCTGTGCGAGCGCTGTCCCCAAAGACGCATAAGCTCCATCATAGGATGGATTAAGAGTGATGACCGTCCGAAAAGCAACTTCGGCCGCCGGCCAGGCTTTCTCATCCAACAAGATCCCTCCCAGAATTTGCCAGTTCAACCAGCTGCCTGGCTCGAGATGGATAGCTTCTTGTATGTGCGCCTTAGCGGCGCCTCGCTGTCCAAGTTTGTACTCGGCGATCGCTGCGCCGGTATATGCCTCAGCGTTTGCTCCCCCTACCTCAATAGCGCGATTATACATCTCGGCGGCCCTACCAGGATTGCCCAGATTCGCGTAGGCCTTGCCTAGCAGGGTTTGGGTCGCCGCAGAGTCGGACACTAAGTTCCAAGACATTGTTAGCCAAGATAGAGCAGACTGCGGGTCGCCCGCATAGAACAGATGCTCACCAATGTCACGAAAGCTCAGCGCAATGGTTGAACCATACGCCATCCATGCCTTCAGTGCCTCTACCGAGGAGCCTTCGCACCAAAGAGCCCATCCTCGCTGATAGACGCTCAGTATATCTGAGTTTTTCTCGAGATGCTGCTCGGCGACTTTCCAGTCAGCCACGAACAGATCGCTTACCCCCTCCAGGTAGGGGTCTACACCAATAGAGCGCAATGAACCACCGGAGATCGAAGGGAAACCATTTGCTATAGATCGGCAATGGGCTTCAGGAGTACTATAATCGATTGCTAGGCTCGCAATGTGGCGCACGGCGGCAAGTCCTAGGCGGTTGGTCTGGCCGGCATAGACGATTTGAGTGCCGTGCAGACCAATGAGAAGCCCAGAAAACACAACCAATTGAACGAGCAGCGCACGCTGACCCTGCCATCGTATCGGGAAAGCGCGTAGCTTCAAACTCATCTTTGTTCATAGTCTGCTACGGGATTTGGTGAAGCCGTAGCCCGTTTGCTAGACACTGACAGCCCCAGAAAGACCACCAGATAGGATACCAAGGAAGCAATAGCTGCACCCATGATGCCCAGGCGCGGGATCAGCAGCATCAACAGGGAGATGGTTACCGCGAGCCCTGAGACCTCCGATACCATCACGTTGCGTGGCTTGCCCAACCCATTCAAGCCACCCGTCAGGATCAAGTTGAGACTATTGAAGGCACTGGCAGCCACAAGCACCTGAGCCACCGGAATAGCAGGACGAAAAGCAGTCCCCATGAGTAGCGGGAAGACCACCGGCGTTACGGCCAGGAACATCAGCGTGAGCAGTATATCGACCAGAACCGTGAGCCTGAACACTCGGCCCAGCAGGATGCCCTGCTGGCCGGCATCGTGCATGGCACTAATATACGGAAACAACACTTGGCTGACAGCGGCAAAGATGGGCGAAAGTGCCAGACTCCAGGCTGCGGCAGCCGCATACAGACCAAGCGAATAAGAGGGCAAGAACGCAGCCATCACCATTTGATCCAGACGCAGGTTCAGCGAGCGGGGAAGCACGGTAAAGACGGTTGGTACGCCGAACTTCAAGAGCGGACGGAAAAGCTGCAAATCAATACCGTAAGGACGCGATACACGTCGTTTAACAATCAGCAGGGCTGGGATGATTTGCGCCAGAAAGATGGCCGGGAACAGGCGACTCAGGATGATCGAATCCGCCAGAGGCCGCACAACAAACGCGACCAGAAGCAATACCAGCCAGAGGATGTTCGGCAGAATGCGCAACAGGTTCCAAGCGTGCCATGCGCCAAGGGGACGTAGCGTTTCATAGGTAGCGAAGGAGCCAAAAATGGGGACCATCATCAGCAAGAAAAAGCGGCCCGCAGCGACGACGGAGGGCGACTGTGCCTTGAGAAGCAAGGGCATGGCAAGCCAACCCAAACCGACAAAGCCCAGCGCCGATAGCCCGACTAGGACATAGGATGATGCAAGGTAACTGCCGATTTTCTGCGGTAATCGGCTGCCCCAGTACACGACCGCTTCGGCCATCCCCAGGGTGGACAGCGATGCGAGCAACAGGACCCATGATTGGATCGCGGCCAGTTCACCGCGTCCCTGTGGCCCTAGCAACTTGGCTGCAAGCACACCGGTCACGGCGCCGAGACCAGATGTGACCATCATGGTCACAAAAGTGATGCTGACCCTGCCGGAAAAGCTGTCTAAGGGCATCTGAATACGCCTTCGCGCTGCCCTAGCCAACGTAGCAATCGTCATCAGTGTTGAGCGCCGCAATCCCACGTTCCTACGTGCGTATCAGCAGTGAATCCTCGGTCATGGATGTACTTGGCTAACGCTCCGCCGATAAACTCACCTGCGCCGGCAATCACAATGGGGTGTGTTTCCTGAGATCCGGACCGGTCGCTGCTGTTAGCGGTGTATTCATTCAGAACCCCTATGGCTAGCACATCGAAGAAGCGCTGATCTCTCATCGAATATCCTGATACCATGCGATTGTTTGCCGCAACCCTGCCTCAAACGGCGTGGTTGAAGAAAATCCGAAAGCCTCCCTGGCGCGGTTGGTATCCAGCTTTCGCCGCGGTTGGCCGTTCGGCTTCGTCGTGTCCCAAACGATCCACCCCTTGAACCCGCACAGCCGGGCGATCGTCTCCGTCAGGTCTTTGATGCTGATCTCATACGCGCTGCCCAGGTTCACGGGCTGGCTGTCGTTGTAACGCTCCGCCGCAAGCAAGATCCCCTCGGCCGCGTCCTCCACGTACAGGAACTCGCGCGTCGGCGAGCCGTCGCCCCAGGCCACGATTTCGGGATCGCCCCGCTCTATCGCTTCAACGCACTTGCGGATCAGCGCGGGGATCACGTGCGAGCTCGCAGGGTTGAAGTTGTCGCGCGGGCCGTATAGGTTCACCGGCAGCAGGAAGATCGAGTTGAAGCCGTACTGCTCCCGGTAGGTCTGGCTCTGCACCAGAAGCATCTTCTTGGCCAGGCCTAAGGGGCGTTGGTCTCCTCAGGGTAGCCGTTCCACAGGTCGTCCTCACGGAACGGCACGGGCGTGAATTTGGGATAGGCGCACACCGTGCCCAGCGCCACGAACTTGCTCACGCCGGCCCGCCACGCTTCGTGCATCAGTGGCACGCCCATCATCAGGTTGTCGTAGAAGAACTCGGCTGGATGCGCGCGATTCGCGCCGATGCCACCCACGCGCGCAGCCAGGTGCAAGATGATGTCCGGCCGCGCGTCCGCCAGCATCCGCCGGATCGCGGCCAGATCGCGCAGGTCGTAGTGCTCGATACGCGGGACGAAGACCTCCGCCGCGCCGCGGGCCTGGAGCTTCTCAACGATGAAAGAGCCCAGGAACCCCGCCCCTCCGGTCACGATGACGCGCTTGCCTGACCAGAACTCACGGCTGTCGAGCCAGGGGGCGGGATGCTGAATGTTGTCGGTCATCGAGCGCTTTCGCTGATATGGGCGGGCGAGTGGGTGGGCAGAGGGAGAGTGGCAGGGACGCTCCCGTTACCATTGCCATCAGCGTTTTGCAGGGCGACAAAGTCGGCCTCGACCATGAGGCGGACGAGCTGGCGGAAGGAGACGGTGGGCTGCCAGCCCAGCAAGGCGTGTGCCTTGGATGGGTCGCCGATGAGCAGGTCGACCTCGGCGGGGCGGTAGAACTTCGGGTCCTGGACGACGTAGGCGCGCCAGTCAAGGTCGAGATAGCCGAAGCCTTCGGCCACGAACTCCTGGACGGAGTGAGTTTCGCCGGTTGCGATGACGTAATCGCCTGGGCAGTCTTGCTGCAGCATGAGCCACAAGGCGCGCACGTAATCGCCGGCGTAGCCCCAGTCGCGGCGGGCCTCCAGGTTGCCCAGGCGCAACTCATGGGCAAGGCCGAGCTTGATGCGGGCAGCGGCATGAGTAATCTTATGGGTGACGAACTCGAGACCGCGACGGGGCGACTCGTGGTTGAACAGGATGCCCGAGCAGGCGAACAGGTTGTAGCTCTCGCGGTAATTGACCGTGAGCCAGTGGCCGTAGAGCTTGGCCACGCCGTACGGGCTGCGCGGGTAGAAAGGTGTCGTCTCGCGCTGCGGCACTTCCTGCACCTTGCCGAACATCTCGCTACTGCTGGCCTGGTAGAAGCGGCTGCTCCGGTTCACTACCCGGATGACGTCGAGGATGCGCGTCACCCCCAGCGCTGTA
>Ga0209538_1000992_pt1 | contig 15342 bp, 11 predicted proteins | sample BarGraNGADG00211_2_FD_184492 | JGI IMG/M metagenome (GOLD analysis project Ga0209538, IMG submission 184492) | Arctic peat soil microbial communities from Barrow, Alaska - Barrow Graham LP Ref core NGADG0004-211 (SPAdes) (version 2) | ecosystem: Environmental > Terrestrial > Soil > Wetlands >... | reverse complement strand
AGAAAACATCCTTGGGCTCAGGGGAATACGCCCTTCGTATTGGACTAACATGCTCAGGGGTGGTTGTTCAGCTAAAACGTGGCAGCTATGCGACCATTTCTGATGAGTTCACGACCTGATGCTTCACGTACATTCTCGTACGATGGGGGAGTACTCGTATGATGACGAGGACAGAGATACTATTAAGAGGCGTATGGGCGAGAGGAATGGGTAGATCGTAGGTACATTGAAGCAATGAGCAATCCTCATGAGCTTGTACGTAAGATGGATCGCCCTTCCAAAGTTTGTGTAGTATCAGAAGCGGAAGAAGGTTCTTCCAGCTTGGGTTGTGGACGAAATGAAACGTGTATGGAAGGGCAACCCATTGCAAACTCTCCTCATACAGCAAGGAGGTTTCGTATGACAGAGTATATCGGCATTGATGTTTCAAAGCAATCGTTGGAGCTCTGGGATGGAACACACGAGGAGGAAGTTCCTAACGAGAAAGGGTTGAAGACCCTGAAGAAACTCCTCAAGAAGAGGTATGGAGGGGAGTGGAACCAGGCAGTAAGGCTCATCTATGAACCAACAGGACCCTATTTCAACTATCTGCGTGCATTTACTGCAGAGCATGAGGTCCGAGTATATGAAGTAAACCCAAAGAAGAGTGCGAACTTCGCAAAGGTATTGGGGAACAGGTCGAAGACAGATGCTGTTGATGCGAAGATGCTCTCCATCTTCTCTACGCTCCTCAGGGAAGAAGACTTCAGGGTCCCGGAGACCCACGAGATAACGGAACAGCTCGGAGTATACCTGGGGAGTTATGAGATGATCCAGAAGACAAGGACCATGCTTGCCAACCACGTGCAGTCTCTGGAGTACAAAAGCGGGGTGACGAGGAAGCTGAAGGACTCACTCGAGAGGGAGCTGGGGCATCTTGGTACGATGGGGGAACAGCTCGAGAACGAGATGGAAGCAGTTGCAGAGGATCATGAGGCAACACGAGAAGACCTCCACAATCTTCTTTCCATGAAAGGGATCGGGGTCATCTCTGCCATGAGTCTCCTGTACCTCTTCAGAACATATCCTGGTGCAAATCGAAATGAGATCACTGCACTTGTGGAACTGGACCCAGGAGGAAGACAATCAGGGTCTTCCTTGAATGGAGGAAGGAAAATCAGTAGGGCAGGAGATCCAATGCTCAGGAAGGTCCTCTCCCTGGCTTGCATGAACAGTATCCAACACAATGAGTGCAGAGGAACGTTCTACAAACACCTCGTGAGCGATCACCACAAGAACCCAACGTTGCCTTGGTCGCTTGCATGAGGAAACTTCTTCTCATCGCTCATCACCTCTACGTAACAAAATCGACCTACCGGACCATTGAACATGATGCCAATCTATGTTTGTCCTCTTGACACGGATCGTAGTATCTCCAGTGAGTTCACGACCTGTGGTTCACGTACATTCTCACGTGAGTTGACACGGACATCTCGATCATGCAACCCGTCCACTCAATAGCCATCCACCGAAATGTCTCAATTGGAAAACACCTTATCAGGCCTCGGAAGAAGAATTGTTGCACTTGATTTGACACGCCGCCGATTCAAGACTAAGTTTATGAAGTACTGAAAGGTACATAGTAAGAAATAGAATAGAGGAGGAGTCAAAATGTGGAAGAGAGTCTTATTTGGGATGTTGGGCGGAAATGATCAGTGAACGAATCAAGAGGGTGACACCCTCAGTTACCTGCGAACTGGAGGGTACGGTCGAGGAACTGAAAGCAGCCGGCGTGAAAGTCATAAGCCTCAATGCCGGGGAACCCGACTTCGACACTCCGGACTACATTGTCAAAGCATGTGAGAAGGCACTCGAAGAAGGCAAGACGCGTTACACTTCGATAGTTGGTATTAGACAACTGCGCGAAGCGATTTGCAAGAAGTTGCAGTGTGACAACAACGTGAGCTATGATTCTGCGCAAATCGTCGTTTCTACCGGCGCAAAGCAGGCACTGTACAATGCCGTCATGGCAATCTGCAATCCCGGTGATGAGGTCATTGTCCCGACACCCTGCTGGGTCAGCTACGTCGAGATGGTAAAGCTAGCAGAGGGCATCCCGGTATTGGTCGCCACCAATCCGGAAAATTTCCAGTTGGACCTTGACGCCATCGAAAAGGCAGTCACCCCCAGGACGCGTGCAGTCATGATCAATACCCCGAACAACCCGACCGGGGCGGTCTACCCCGAGGAAAGCCTGCGCGCCCTGGGCGATCTGGCTGTTAAACATGACCTCTACGTGGTTTCTGATGAAGTATATGAAAAGCTGGTCTATAACAACAAGAAGCATATCTCTATCGCTTCACTCTCCAAAAAAATCCAGGAGCACACCATTTTGATCAACGGCTTGTCGAAGGCGTATGCCATGACCGGCTGGCGCATCGGTTACAGCGCATCTCCGCTGAATATTGCAAGAGGAGCGTCTGCGCTGCAGGGGCACACTACCTCCAACAGCACGACGTTTGTGCAGTGGGCAGCGCTGGAGGCTCTATTGGGTTCCTCCGATACGATCGATTTCATGCGCACCAAATTCGATGAGCGCAGACGCTATCTCGTGGAGCGCCTCAACGCGATGCCTCACATGACCTGTCCCAATGCGGACGGCGCGTTCTATCTGATGCCGAACATCAGCTACTATTACGGCAAGCATTACGGCAACCGTGTAATTAGTAATTCCGTTGACTTTTGCGGCTATTTGTTGGAGGAAGCCAAGGTTGCTCTTGTGCCTGGATCTGCATTCGAAGCGCCCAACTGTGTGCGCATTGCGTATTCTAACTCTCTTGAAAGTATTAAGGAGGGCATGGACAACATGGAGAAAGCGCTTGCTAAGCTGATTTGAACGGACATTCTCGGCAATTTATACAAATGGGGAAGGAGCTATCATGAAGCTAGGACAGTATATATTATGTTGGTGCCGCCAGAGCGATGCTGCGCCGGTGTCAGGAGTATTGCAGAGTCCAGGCGTGGGCATGGTCTGCGGTCCAGCTGGGATAATGCCCGGCGGTCACGAAAAGGAGAGGTGAGGGCGTTGCATAAAGACTTGGCTTTCACGCTGGAGGAGTACTCAGAGAGACTGGGAAACCTGCGGTCCCGGATGAGCGAGAAAGGCATCGATTGCTTGCTGGTGCATACGCCGGAGAACATCTGCTATCTGACCGGCCATCAGTCCCCCGGCTACTACATGTACCTGTGCCTCGTGGTTCCGCAGAAGGGAAACCCCGCGCTCGTGCTGAGACGGGGCGAGCTGGGGAATGCTTCTGTCTACGCTTGGCTTCCTGACCTTATCGCATACGACGATACAGACGACCCCTGCCAGACAACCGTCGACGCCGTGAAGCAGGTCGCTGGTTCGCCGAAGACGGTGGGCGTCGAATTCGACGCCTGGTTCCTTGGACAGCGGCGGTTCCTCGCGCTGAAGGACGGCTTGGCACACTCCCAGCTAGTGGACGGTGGGGGCATTGTAGAAAGCATGCGCGTTGTGAAGTCCCCCAAGGAGCTGGAGTACATCCGCAAGGCGGCGCGCTGCGCCGAGACCGCGATGAGGCTCGGGATAGAAGCTGCGATGCCCGGCGCCACCGAGAATGACATCGCGACGGCTATGTTCAAGGGTCTTATCCAGGAAGGAAGTGAGTATCTGGCCATGGAGCCGTTCGTGGCTTCGGGCCCGCGCTCGTCCATAATGCACTCGCCGTGGTCAGGCCGTGTCCTGGAGAAGGGTGATCTCATCCTGCTGGAAGTGGCGGGGTGCTCCAGGCGATATCACGCGGCTCTCATGCGCACGATATCGCTGGGTAACCCTTCGGAAAGAGCCCAGCGTTTTGCCGATATCTGCATAGAGTCCCTCAACAGGGCGATAGGAGCGATCCACCCGGGAGTCACCTCAGGTGAGGTCGACGAGGCCTGCCGGGGATATGTCGAGGATTCAGGGGTGGAGGAGTTCTTCAGGAAGCGGACGGGGTACTCCATAGGCATAGCCTTCGCACCGGACTGGGGAGAGGGTCACATCCTCAGCCTCGGCAAGGACAACCCCGCCATCCTCAAGGAGGGCATGACCTTCCATATGCCCCCTGCTCTAAGGGATTTCGGACAGATCGGCGTAGGCTTCAGCGAGACGGTAGCAGTCAGCAAGTCAGGCTGTGAAGTGATCACTTCGTTCCCGAGGGAACTGGTAGTCAAGTAAGCTAAAGTCGCGAGCGTGAACAAACAACCTCGGCCTCGGAAAAGCCGAGGTTGTTCTTGTTTCGGGTGCCTGGATGCGCGCGGCGATGAGCCTCAGGTCGACGACGCAGCACTTAGAGGGCCACCCTGAGGATTACCCAGAGCCCGAGTATCTGGCCCACAAGGCTCCCGGGCGAGAGAACGGCATATACACGAAACCCATCAGTCACGACCAGGGCAGCCTCTCCCAGCCACATGAGGGAACCCCGAATGGACACTCCAGCGACTGCTTCTTCTACCTCAACACGAAGAAAGACGCGACCACCATGAGGTACAACATGGTGGTCCCAGCCTGCCAGCGTCAGCCAGCCAAACGAGAGGTTTGCTGCCCAAGAGGGGCGCTGCGACGCACATGAGGCCGATAATATGATGAGCACCCCCGCCAGCAGCCCGGGAGCGATCGAGGTCAGGCAGGCTCTGAATTTCGCCACTTCCTAGATGAAGTCCCAATCCTTGAACGAGGGCGTGTAGCATACCACTCTGTGTCGGTGGCCACCGATTCCCATGCTGCGGCCCGCCACCCGCTCTCCCTCCCTGTTGTGGTGCGCCGGGTAGATCCGGCCTAGACGATCTCCATGATGTTCATGACACTCAAAGGTGCCTTCAACACCCTGGCCGACCGGCTCAAGTTCTCCACGCAGAACGGGCAGGTCGTGACCAGGACGTCGAGTCCAGTGTTGACGGCCCGCTCGATCACCCTTGAGCCCAGCTTCCTAGCCACTTGCAGATCGGACGAAGCGGCCATGCCACCGCAGCACTCACCTAGTGTCACCTGGACGTAGTCGGCGCCAGCTTCGCGCAGCGCGCGCAGCAAGATCTCCGGAGGTTCGGAGTCCTTACCATCGTGGCCCTGAGTATGGCAGGGCGGGAAGTATCCCACATTCTTGGAGCCGAGGCAGCCAGCATTCTTCGCCGCTGCAACGACTTCGCAGATATCCACGACATGGAGCGATCCCAGTGCCTCCCCGCCCAGGAGCTGGGGATATTCCCTGCTCCAGGAGAGTTTGCAGCCGGGGCAGGCAGTGACAATGCGCTGGACTCCCGCCGCCTTGAACACCTCCAAGTTCTTGCGGGCCGCTTTCTCGGCTTCTTGCACCTGTCCCTTCCACAACAAAGGCCCGCCACAACAGACCTGCTCCTCCGGCACTACGAACGGCACGCCGCTCTCTCCCAGAACCTTGAGTAACCTCTCGCCCCAGTCCTGGTGCCTCACATCCAGCATGCATCCCAGGAAGACACCGGTTGTGGACCCCTTAGCCTGCGAGGAACCGTACTTGACGCTGAGTGGCGCTTCTATGACCGGGAAGAGTTTCCCGGACTCCCGGAATGTCTCGACCATCTGCCTATCGGTAGCCGTCCCCGAGTAACCTTTGGAGAGTTCGGCCTCGCGGGCGAACCTCACGCTGCTCGTGAAGACGTCGATGCCGCGGGAGCAGGTGTTGGAGCACCTGAAGCATGACGCACAGGAGTCAACCCCACTCTTCGACGCGTCCTCGACACGGTCTCTTCTGTCTCTCGGGTCGGCCATCCATCTCGCGACTGCAGTCATGATCGCAGGCCCCTGGAACCTATCTGGAGCGACCGAATGGGCAGGACAGCCCGCCTCACAGATGAGGCATGACGTGCAGAGCGCCAAGTCTCTCAGCACGGCTCCAGCCTGCCGGTCCGATTCGTGGTCCGCGCATGCCGCGACCAGGTAGGGATGGACCTCCTTCAGCCGTGACTCGTAGGGCCCGACATCCACGGTGAGGTCCCGGACCACGGGGAACGAACGCAGCGGTGATATCCGATGGCTCCCCGGAGACATGAGGCGCTGGCACGCCAGGGCAGGCTTTCCGTCGACCTCCACCGCGCACGACCCGCACTTTCCCGTCCCACACGATTCACGGAACGCGAGCGTGCCGTCATATGCTTGCCTGATCCTGCGGAGCGCGTCCAGAACGCTCAGGTCTCCGTCATTGGAAAGCTCATACCGAGCTTCGTGGGGCGCCGCCTCATTGACCGGGTCGTATCTGGATACCAGTATGGTGAAATGGTTCATGCCTCTGTGCCTCCCACTGGCGGCGCCGCGGTCCCTGCGTCCGCCACTATCTCACCGCTGTCCCGCATGTATCGGATCCTGATGTTGCGTTGCCACGCGGCATCTTCGCCAGGAAAATCGGTCCTGTACTGTGCGCCCCGGGATTCTTTCCTCAGGGAGGCACCCTTGATGATCGCAGCCGCCACGAGCGTCATGTTCTGCACTTCCAGCGCCCTCAGGAGCTCCGGGTTGCACCGCATGCCTCCTGAGACAGTCACTTCCAACGCCGCCCGGCTGAGCTCGTTCATCAGCCTTTCTCCCGTAGCGAGGCCACGCGCATCCCTCACGACGCCCACACACTGTCCCATGACATCCCTGACCTGTTGCTTCATACGCCCTGCTATCGCGGCACCGGCTACGGCAGACCCGCCGAGGCGTCGGCGGATGCGTTCCTCCGCTTCGTTGACCTCCCGAGCCCCGATGGACCCGCGGCTCCTTCGACGGGCTACCGCCGCCGCGCTGTCCCCGCCGATCTTCCCGAAGGACAACACGTCAGTCAGGCTGTTGTTGGCGAGACGGTTTGCCCCGTGCACGCCTGAGGCGCATTCACCCAGAGCCAGCAAGCCCGGCACGTCCGTCGATCCGTCGGGGCCTATCTCTATACCGCCCATGTAGTAGTGGGCGGCCGGGGCTACCTCAACGACGTCCTTGCCCAAATCCAGTCCCGCATGCTCCGCCAGCCGCCACTCGCTCGGGAAATGAGCCTTGTACTTCTCCCTGGGGATCGACGTGGCGTCCAGATACACTCCGCCATTCTCAGTTCCGCGACCCTCCATGATCTCAAGGTAGATGCACTGGGACAACCGGTCACGCGTGACTTGCTCCAGCTTCTCGGGTTCCAGGCGGGACATGAACCTCTCCTTGGCCGAGTTCAGGAGCTGGGCGCCCAACCCTATGCTGTTCGTGTTCACGCCCCTCAGAACCGGAGGGTAGACCACGGTCGCCGGGTAGAACTGTACGAACTCCATGTCCTTGACGGTCGCGCCCGCCCTCATGGCGATGGCGATCCCGTCTCCGGTGTTCTGCACCGCATTGGACGTCAGCGGGTAGAGATCTCCGATCCCGCCCGTTGCCATCACGACGACCGAGGCTTCAATTGCCACAACCTCGCCGGCGTCCATGTCAAGGACGAAACAGCCCTTGACCCCTTCGGCACCCAATGCGATATCAAGCGCTAGATGATCGCTCAGTACAGACACTCCCAACATCCTGGCTTGTGAGAGGAGTGTGTCGACCAGTAGTTTGCCAGTGATATCCGAAAATCCAATGTCACGGGGCCACGCGTGGCCGGCAGCCTTTCCGTGCAGAGCGAGGTTTCCCGTATCGGGGTTCCTATCGAACAACATGCCCATGGATTCGAGGCCCAGGATCGCACCAGCCGCACCCTTCACCATCGCTTCGACCAGCCTGGGATCATTCACGTAGCAGCCTGACTTCAGAGTGTCGTCCACGTGCTGCTCCTCGGAGTCCTCCTTCACCGACCAAGGCCCGAACATCGCCATCCCCTTGGCACTATAGCTGGCACTCGACCGCCCAGCCAGTCCCTTGTCAAGTACCGCCACGCTCAGCCCTTGTTGCGCACAGCGCGTGGCTGCGTACAATCCGGCCACGCCGGAGCCTACCACCAGTACGTCGACCTGTCGCACAACTGCCATCCCTGCCTCCCCAATGCCGCATCCACCGCCGAATAGTAACGCGAGTCCCACCGTACCCCGCTACCCACGAAGGGGCGCTGCCGGCGGGGCGCAGTGGGACCTCACAGAGTCTACTTATTGCTGATGAAGAACTTCCTCGAGAAGTTAGTGAGGACTTCGCACCCCTTCTCGGTCACGAGGACTGTCTCGCTGTTGCCGATCCCGTACTTCTTGAACCTGCGGAGAGCAGGAGGCATATGGAATACCATCCCGGCCTTGAGGACCCTCGGGTCATTCTTCTTGAGGTCGAATATCTCGGCCTCCATCCAGGACGGGGTGAACCCGACGCCCACGGAGTATCCGGTCCTCTTGCGGAACATCTCCTCGAACCCGGCGTCCTCGATGACCTTCCGGCAAGCCTCGTCCACATAGCCAGAAGTGACACCCGGACGGATAGCGGCAATCGCGGCCTCCAGCGCTCTCTTCACTGTGTCGGCCATGCGGAGTATCTCCTCGTTGGCCTCCAGGATCGCGGCGCTCCGCATGAGGGGCCCGGAGTACCTGTTCCAGCACCCACCGATCTCGAAGAGTATGGCATCTCCCCGCTTCAGGGTGTACCTTTGCCAATCCGTATGCGCCACTCCCGACTTGTAGCCCCCGGTAATGATCGGGCCGCTCGACATGAGCTCGCTCCCGGCCCTGATCATGACGGCGGATACCTCGGCCGCCACGTCGTTCTCGCTCACTCCCTCGCCGATCGTGTTCATGGCGGCTTCCATGCCCAAATCCGATATCTTGGCAGCCTTGCGGATGTACTCGATCTCCTGGGGCGACTTTATGACGCGGATGCTGTTGAGGATATCCGAGGCATCCAGGGGCGTCTTGCCCAGTCCCGCCAGAAGCTTCTCGTAGTTGGCGGGTGAGAACGTCTGTGCGTTCTTTTCGAACCCGATGACCTTGCCGAGCCAGTTGTGATCCTTCAGCAACCGTATCAACGCATCAGTGGGTTCCTCGTGGTCCGCCCAGGTGCTCTTGTCTTCCACCCACGTGGTGGCGTCGGCAACACCCTTCTCCATCTCACGTATCAGCATGGCGACTTCACCTGATTCGGGGATGACCAGCGCCTGATAGTTGCCGGTGCCTATGGTGTTATACCCAGTCAGATAGAACAGGTTCTTGGGAGAGACGAGGATCAGAACCTCAATTCCCCTCTCCCGCATCGCCTTCCTTGCCAGGGATAGCCTCCCCTGGTATTCCTCGGTCGTGAACTTAGGTGAATCAAAGTAGTACCCGAACTCTGCCATCTCTCATGCCTCCATTTGTGAATGGGCCAAGCGTCCTTCGAGGATCGACTCGATGACCAGAGCCGCCAGCTTGGTCTTCCTGACTAACGAATCCGCACGGATATGCTCGTCCACTCCGTGAGGTCCACCTCCGTCGGTACCGAAGGAGTCCAGACCCGGGACTCCTGCCGCAACAATATTGTTGATATCCCCTACTCCGCCAGTGGTCACGAACTTTACCGGGAACCCAAGCTTCGTCGCCCACTCTGCGGTGAGCTCCTGCAGGGCTTTACCTCCCGGGATGCTGGCCATCGGCGGGCGGTGGAAACTCCCCGAGATCTCAGTCCGGGTGTCTGGGACGCGTGACTCCCCGGCGATCCTCGCCAACTCCTGCTCGATCCTCTTCTGCTCTTCCGGAGAGGGGACACGCACGTCGACCACCGCCTCGGCGTATTCCGGCACCACGTACGCAGCCGTCCCGCCCTTGACGATGCCCACATTGAGAGTGGTGCCGTTCCCCTTCAAGGCCTCGATGGCGAGGATCTTTTCTGCGAGCTCGTGTATCGCGCTCCTGCCCTTCTCCGGCTCTGCGCCTGCATGCGACGCCCTGCCATGGATCGTGACCCGGAACACTCCACACCCTTTGCGCGACCCCGTCATCGAGCCATCGTCTTCAGCTCCCTCAAACAGCAGGGCATAGTCCACACCTTCAAGGATGGAGGGCAGCAGTTTCCTGGAATGTGGCGAACCAGGCTCCTCTTCCGCGTTGAAGAAAACGCGGATGGAGCCGGCTTTTAGCCCTCCGGCGTTCTTCAGCGCCCGAAGAGCCCAAGTCAGGATCACATCTCCACCCTTCATGTCCTGCACGCCGAGGCCCCGGATGAGGTCGCCGTCGACGCGCATCCTGTTGTCATAGCCTGCGGCGGGTAGTTCCACCGTGTCCATGTGGCCCATGAGGAGGATCCTGGGTCCGGGCTTGCCCGTGTCCAAGTCAGCCAAAACGTGCGCACCGTACCCGTCCCCCTGTGGACGTGACACACAGAAACCCAAACCGCGGAGCTCCTCGGCGAAGACGTCGCCTACTGCCGTCACAGAAGCAGCGTCACAACTGGGCGAGTATATGTCGACTGTCTTCTTGAGCAGCTCCTTGATCCTTGGTCCGTTCTCATCCACGAACCTTTCTATTGCAAGTGAATCCATCCCGTCCTCCTGACATGATCGCGCGGCTAGCGCGGCATCTCGCGCCCCCGCTTTTAACTGGGGAAGGCAAGCTCGATACTCGCCTTCCCCCGGTCTATTTTCTATTTGGCCCCTGCAGAGATGTATTGCTACAGCCTGCTGGAGGAGCTAACCCTTGACCGTGATGCCCTTCTCCTTGAAATACTTGAGCGTCCCAGGATGATACGGGATCAGTAAGCCGTTGGCGGCATCCTCGAGACTCATCGCCGAAAGCACAGCCACTGAACTCTTGAACTCGTCCAGGTTCTCGTATATGGCCTTGGTCATCGTGTAGGCCATGTTATCGGTGATGAGGTCCTGCCTGCATGCAATGACCTGTGGCGGGTCCGCCATGGTGAGGACATCGTAGTTCTGGTTCGAATATGTGTTGGCTTTTATCGTATACGGCTGTTGGGTAGGGTTGATCTTCACGATGGTTGCAAAGGACGCGTCACTAATCGGCACAAGCTTGACCCGGCCGGACAGCATCGCTTCGGCGATTGCGGAGGAGCCGACAGTCAGTCCGAGGAATGCGCCGTCGATCAACCCGTCCCTCAGCATGTCTATGGCCTGCCCAGCGTCGGCGTACACTGGAGTGAAATCCTTGAGGGTCATACCCAAACCATCAAGTGTACGTGCGACGTCGGCCGTGCCCGCGCCTCCCGTCTCCCCGATCGCGATCTTCTTGCCTTTAATATCCATGATTTCGTTGATTCCACTATTGTTCTGAGCGAGGATCTGGGCTCCGCTTTGGTACATGGGCCCGGTTAGAGCCACGACCCAAGGCATCTTCTCTGTGTATGAGCCCGTGCCATTAATCGCCTCCAGACCGTCCAGGGCCCCCAGTACGGCCACCTCGGCGTCCTTCGTGCGCATCATGTCAATGTTCTGCGGCGAGCCTGCCGTAGCTATGGCCACGGCCTTGACGTTCGGGATAGCCTTGTTCCAGATCTCGGACAACCTGATGCCAATGGGGTAGAACGACCCACCCACGCCCGCAGTGCCGATCGTGATGTACACGGTCTCCTCGACCTTGGGCTTGCTGCATCCAACCAAGCTCGAACTAACCATCAGGATGATGAGCAATATCACAGCAAACCGTTTGCAGTTGAACCTACAGGTTGACATTGTGGAACCTCCTTAGTTTTGTTCTCTGCTTCAACAGGACCATCGGCAAAAAGCAAACTCTCTTACACTTCCTTTCCTCACCCCTGATCAATTCTGACATTTCTATCCTGCAAATCTGTCTCTTCGGTGTCAAGTTCTTCTGAAGACGGGCCTCTCGCGTTACGCTCCAACTGCGGCACCGGGCAAAGTTTTCCTTAAACGACGGACCAAGAAGGGAACGCCAAGTAAAACGATCGCCAGTACAAGACCCACGACGTCCGTTTGCCAACCAGGTATGATAAGCAGTGCGCCTCCGAGCATGCACCCGATCCTGCTCCACCAAGGCAAAGGCCCTGAGGGACCGTACCCTTCGCTGCCGGCTGAAAATATGTAAGTCCCAAACAGAGCAGTAATTGCAGCCCAGACGATTATCATCCAATTGTCAGCGATCAGCAGAAGAGCCGGGTTAATAGCCACGAAGAACGCCACCAAGAGACCCGGGAGAGCAAGCCGAAATGCCGTCCAACCGACCTGGTTTGGGTTCGCACCAGCCATCCCCGCTCCGACATATGCTGCAAGGGCGACAGGTGGCGTGATAGTCGAAATGCAGGCATAGTACAGGACAAAGAAATGGGCGACGAACAACGGGACCCCCAACTTGACAAGGATTGGCACGCATATGGAGGCCCCAATCACGTACGCTCCACTGGTCGGGAGCCCCATACCCAAGATGAGCACGACAATCATTACCATGAGGAGACCAATGAACATGATCCCACCCGAGAGGGTAACGATCGCCGAACTCATGATGAGTCCCAGACCGGTAATGCCCAGGACGCCGATAAGGAAACCGGCGGTCGCCATGGAAACCGCTATAGTGAGGGTGCTCCGGGCACAATTGATGGCCATCTTGATCACGCCTTCCATGGTCGGCCTGGTGCTCTTCTTCACCATGGCCAGCCCCATTGTGGTCACGACGGCCCAGAACGCAGCGTACATGGGACTGAATTGATTCAGCAGCAGGACCGTGAGCAGCACCATGGGCAGCAGCATATGCCAGTATTTCTTGACCGTGCTCTTCCAGTCAGGGACACCCTCGGGAGGTACACCCTTAAGGTTCAGCTTACGGGCACGGAAATCAACTGCAAAGTATATGGCTGTGAAGTATATACACGCCGGGATAAAGGCCGCCTCTGCTATCTTGATGTACGGGACCCCTATGAACTCTGCCATGAGGAAGGCTACCGTTCCCATGATGGGGGGCATGAACTGCCCGCCCGTTGAAGCTGCTGCCTCAACGGCACCGGCGAAATACGGCTCATACCCTACCTTCTTCATGAGCGGGATAGTGAAGGTGCCCGTGGTGGCCACATTGGTGGCAGCGCTGCCGTTGATCATGCCGAACAGTGCACTGGCTACCACCGCTACCTTGGCAGGACCACCTTTCGCCTTTCCCGTTGCAGCGATAGCCACGTCAGTGAAAAGCTTCCCCGCTCCAGTCATACCGAGGATAGAAGAGAGGAATACGAACAACACCATGTAGGTCGCCGATATCCCCAATGGTATCCCGAATATGCCCTCGCTCGTGAGGTACATCTGGTACACGAGGCGCGCGGGGCTGGTCCCACGGCTGCTAAAGACGCCGGGCAAATAGTTGCCGAAAAGCGCGTATGCCATGAAGATCAAGGCTATGATGACCAATGACCATCCGAGCACACGCCTGCATGCTTCGAGGATCAGAACCATGAGTATGACCCCGACCACGTAGTCAAGCGGCAAGGCCAAACCGCCCCGGAGCGCCAGCGCATTCACCATGAAGTACGTGTACACACATGCCGCCACCGTGAGCAGCCCAAGGATGATGTCGACGATGCCGGGATGAGTCATTTTGGCTAGCTTGTCCTTAGCCGGGTAGTAGAGCCAAACCAGGCTGAGGACGAAACCGAGGTGGATAGCCCTCAGCTGCACCGGCTGAATCGAACTGAACGGAGGGCTCCAGATGCTCCATGCCACAAATACTAGAGAGATGACGGTGACAACCATCTTCCAACGGCTGTCGAACTTCGTCCGGTATCTCTCCCCTTTGTCGACTTTCTGGACAAGCACATCGGTTTTAGCGTCCCAGTCCTTCTGCTCCTCTGTTGAATTGTTCAGAACACTATCAGTTGCCACGTCAGTTGTCTCCTCTTTGGCTGGGCTGTACTACACGCCTGTCGGCTTGTCCGCGCGTTCGCTGGGCATGCATACGATCTCTCTGATCTTCAGGCCGAAGAAGCCGTTGCTGTGGCCCGGCCTCAGCACGATGGCGGTGTCTGCGCCCCGGCCGGTACCGCCGACACACATGGTGTTCTCGAGCGGTGAGGCCGCGCCAGCATCGGCCGCCATGACGGCGCACTCGAGACAAACCTTGAAGCCTTCGCCAATAAGCTTGTAGCACTGCCCCATCAGCTGGACGGGCGTGATGCCGCCGTACGTCTTGTTCACTGACCTGTCGAGACCCGCAAAGACGTGAGTGTTGAACACCAATATGGCACCCGCGTCAGTGAGGATCTTCCGGTTTTCCTCCGACAGCCTCGGCTCGCCCGGCTTCAAGTAGCCGTACATCGAGGTGACTACTGCCATCTCTTTGGGGTCGAAATACTGGAGCGCCTTGACCGCAGTGACGCCGACAGACGATGCAATGATGACCTTCTTGAGCCCCAGCTCCTTATAACGCTTGCTTGCTGCCTTCAGCGTCTCCTCAGTGTTGTCGGGACCAAATTTCTCGTAGTAGATAATCGATTTCTCCATATCACCTGCCTCCTCGTGCTGGAATAGTTGCCCAGATCAATTCGGGACCTCCCGTCCTGACTTCAAGCTGTAATTACGACTTGACGCTCTGGCACTTGCCTAGTCTTGTTCTCTGCTTTAACAGAACCATGGGCAAAAGGCGAATTCTCTTACACCCCTTTTCATCCCTGATTGACTCCGAATTTTTGCCGTTAGCGCCGTCTTTATTCAATGTCAACTTCTCTCAAGATGGGGGCCCCTGCCGGTATTCTATGGCTATTTTCTTCTGGTTTGTATCCTTGATGTGTTCTTCGGTAGTTCTAAGAATCCATAACGTGTCCTAGGTTCAAGACGTGGTTACAAGTTGGCACTCCGGCACTTCCTTAGCTTTTGTTCTCTGTTTCAACAGAATCTGAGGCAGAAGTCAAATTTCCTCGTCTCCCTTTTCACCCCTAATTGATTCTTACTTTGTTGTAATACTACTTTTCCTATTCCATGTCAAGTGCTTTGACAAGGCCGCTTCTGTGGCCTTTCTAAAGCCATTCTGCCCTGACTTGTGTTCTTGAGTGCGTTCTTCCGTAGCAGCAATACTCCATGAGGTGCTCTGGCGATTACAAGTCGACACTCTGAACTCCCTCCTATTGCTATGAGTATTGTTACCGTTGCTCACAGACATTGCACCTCATATTTGCGACACTAGAGAGTTTCATGGAAAAGTCAGCAATTCTTCCTGTTGCCGTTGCACACTGCTTAGCAAGCACATTTTGCGATCATCATGAGAACGCCGGGAATTGCTGATATACTCTCCCAGGTTATTAGCCACATGAGGAGAGTACTGAATGAAGACTTTTCTGTTCGACCTTGACGGTACACTGCTGGGCGCAGACGAAAACGAGTTCATGCATGCGTATTTCGGTGAACTCACACGTGCCTTGCACGGCCTCCTTCCCGCAGAGGGACTAGCCAGTAACATCCTCGCTGCGACGTCGCGCATGCA
>Ga0209538_1000991_pt1 | contig 15346 bp, 8 predicted proteins | sample BarGraNGADG00211_2_FD_184492 | JGI IMG/M metagenome (GOLD analysis project Ga0209538, IMG submission 184492) | Arctic peat soil microbial communities from Barrow, Alaska - Barrow Graham LP Ref core NGADG0004-211 (SPAdes) (version 2) | ecosystem: Environmental > Terrestrial > Soil > Wetlands >... | reverse complement strand
GCGACCTCTCGCCTGAGCAGAGCGTTCTGCGCCGAGAGCTCCAGGAGCACAGCGACGACCGTCTCACGTCCCTGCTCATAGACCGCCTCAGCCTCGGCGCGTTCCATGCCCAAGGGCTTCGCGGCGCGCGGGTGAGGGCCTGCCTATGCCCCCCCGGCGGTCTCCTCCTCGGCGCCTTTGGGTAGACCAACTGAACGCTTACCAGAACCTTGGACTGTGCAGCACAATCGCGCACGGCCGGCTACGCCTCGTCACGCCTTCCTCATGTTTCCTAAACCTGGTGTCGCTGGTTCGATTCCAGCCGGGGGCGCCATCTTTGTCCTGCACAGGGCGCGTTCCCAAGGACGATCCTTGCGTCAGCGCGGCCGACAGCGCCGTCGGCGCCGCCAAATGCCGACCTTGGCGCAGGCAGAGATCATGCAGAATTCAGCGAGAACGACAATTCTTGCGGACCTCTGAGATGCGTCGCGCTCATGGCCGCCGAAGGCGTATGCTTCTGAGCAGGGAAAAGGCGAGTTGGCCGCTGCAGTAGCGTGCGCGCACGACCACAGAAGCTGTCCCAAACGTGTCACAAAAGGGGCCAAAGGACGCCCCTGGGGCCCCTAAGTGCACGCTTGGGAGGCGCAAGTGCGTCGTTTCGGTCCCGTTAGGGACCTATCTTGGCGCCAAATATGTCGACCTTTGCATGCGGGGCCGGCTGGCGTTGCGGCCCTGCGAAGCGACGAGGGAAGATGCGAAGGAGGTGAGCGCAAGTGGGCGGCCTCGGCAGCGGCCGGCGGAGATCCCGCCTCGGCCTCGATGAGTGCCGCACCCTCGAGCTCGGCGAGCTCTGCGACCAGGGGCGCTGGAGGAGCGAGCCTCGCGGCGAAGTGCTCTGGCGCAGCCTCCACGGCGGCGAGACCCTCGGCCGCCTCACCTACGTGATCAGCGGGCAGCGGGACGCGACGGAGGATCTCCTCCTCACCTACCGCTACGAGTGCGAGGGTGCGGGCCCCTGCGTCCGGCACGAACTCGAGCTCGACTGCGCTCCCGGGCGGCGCGTGTGCGCCTACTGCCCCGCCTGCGGCCGCCGTGTGCGCGTCCTCTATGCGCCCCTCGGCGCCGAGCTCTTCACCTGCCGGTCCTGCTACCGTCTCGTCTACCGGCGCTCCCGCGCCGACAAGACGCTCGCCTACGTGCAGGAGGCGGCCGGACCGGCGCTGCGGCACCTGCAGGCCCTGCCGCAGCGCACCCGGCGGCGGGCGCGGCGTCGCTACGTGACAGAAGCTCCCGCGGCCCTCGCCCGCGAGCTCGAAGCGGAGCCGCCCTGGGGTGAGGCCGAAACCCATCTCTGGTGCCTGCGCCTGCGCGCCGCCGGCCTCTCCTACCGCCAGATCGGCGCCCTGCTTGAGATCTCCAAGAGCAGCGTCGCGCGCATCTGCGCCGCCGGCCCCAAGGCCATCAGCACGCACGCCCTGATGCGCGAGCGCCTCGAACAGGCTTCACTCGGCCCGGCGCCGCCCGAGGACGACGACTTCGCTGGCCTCGACGCCTACCTGCGCGCGATGCATCATCACGCCTTGCGCCTCGGGCTCTACCACCATCCCTTGAGCGAGAGCGAGGAGCGGGTGGTGATCTTCGCGGACGCGACCGCAGAGCCCTTGAGGCGACGGGCATGAACGGGTCCCTCTAGCACGAGGCGAACACCAGGTCTGCGATCAAGGCCGCCGCCTCTTCCTGCATGGCGGGGATCGCGTGCGAGTAGGTGTCGAGTGTGATCGAGACGGTGGCGTGCCCGAGGCGCTCTGAGACGACCTTGGGATGGATGCCGGCTTGCAGCGCCAACGTCGCGTGGGTGTGCCGCAGGTCGTGCAGGCGGATGCTCGGCAGCATCGACCTCTTCACCGCCTGGCGGAAGTAGCGCGTCACCGACTCGGGGTCGAGGGCGCCACCGTTCTCCTGCGTGAAGACGAGGCCGGTCTCGACCCAAGCGTCGTCCCAGTCGTTCTGCTCGCTGAGCTGGCGGGCCGCCTGGGCCTTCAGAACCTCCACGGTGCCGGGGTCGAGCGCGATGACGCGGCGACCCTTGAGGGTCTTCGGCTCGCTCACCACGACCTCGCGGTTGGTGGGGACCAGGGCACGGCGCACAGAGAGTCGGCCATTCTCAAGGTCGACGTCTGACCATCTCAGCCCGATGGCTTCGCCGCGCCTCATCCCCGTCATGGCGATCGTGTGCCAGAGAGGGGAGAGGCGGTCATCAGCCACGGCTTCGAGGAACGCCTTCAGCTGCTCCTTGGTCCAGGTGTGCATCTCTCTGGCGCTCTCGCCCTTCTTGCGCGGCGGGTCGGCTGCGTCCAAAGGATTCCTCGAGATGTGTCCCCACCTGACGGCGTCCTTGCAGGCTTTGTGCAAGCAGCTGTGCACGTGGTGGATGGTCATGGGGGAGAGGCCCGTCTTGCCATCTTTCCTCCCGGTCTCTGCCAGCTGAGCGTAGAGGGCGTTGACCTGGGAGCCGGTGAGCTTCGCGAGCTTCAGGCTGCCGATGTGTGGCGCGATGTGGCACTCGACGTGCTGCACGTAGGAGTTGAAGGTGCTGGGGCGGATCGTCGCCTTCACCGCCGGCAGCCACTCCTTGGTGAGGTACTCCCGCACGCTGGCCTTAGTCGGCGCCGAGTAGTTCTGCTGCTCGACCGCGACCAGGAGCTTGTTCATCGCCGCCGGGCACTCCTTCTGGGTGGCGAAGCCGGCCTTGGTCTCGCGGCGGCGTTCCTCGGTCTCGCGTAGGGTCCCGCCGCACTTCGGGCACTTCTCCTTCGGTCGCCTCTCAAGCCAGAACCTCTTGTTGCAGACCTCGCAGCGCTGCGCCGCCGCCAGGCCGACGTCGACGATGTACTCCCAGCTGCCCGAGGGGCTTTCGCCGCGATGACGGACGTGACCTCGCATACATGACCTCCCCTAGACGCGCGTCTCAAAGACAACAGCAGCATCGCTCTGAGGCGAGGGAACAGCGACGCGATGAGGCGCACCGAAAGCACGGAATGTCGGCCGACGAGGGACCTGTCCGGTGCATCGCCGGTCAGTGCCGCGTCGGCAATGGGTCGGCGACGAGGCCGTGTGCAGCGGCTTTGCGCCGCGGACAGAAGGGCGTGACCTGTGCGCGGGCCTGAGGCGCTGGCAGTCGTGGCTGAGCTCCCACGTCGCCCACCACTGCCCCGTGACACTTTTCGGCGCTTCTGCTGGCCTGTTCGCCGAGCTAACGCTGCTGTGTGCTGCCCCGTAGCGTCGCGTGACAGGACAATCGGAATCCGTTCGGAGTCGATCTTGGGGCGGGGCAGGCAACCTGACCCTTCGGACTCCGGAGCCAGGTTCGGGTACGTTGGGTCCACCAGCGCTGTAGCTGTCACCGCTCAGGGACCGTTTCGGGAGTGCAGTCGCCCCCACGATCGCGAAGGCCGGTCTGAGGCTGACCGGCTCCCTAATGGCGACAGCCGCGCCCGGGTGGTGAGCGCAGCACCGTCCGCTAGGGGAGCATTCGTCGACCGATGCGAGGGAGCTCCCTGCGCATCGTGTCGGGGTCGACGCCGGTGAGCAGCGGGTGGTGGCCGATGAGCATGAGTCCGGCGCCGTAGAGCACGCCCGCGACCCGTGCCTCAGGGTCCGGATGGGGTCCGGTGAGCAGATCGGTGAGGCGTGCCACGATGTCCTGGTACGACTGATGGGTCTGCACGAGGCGGGCAACAGCGGGGTCGCCTTGGATCATGCCGACAGCCTCCGGGTTCTCGAGCACAACATCGACGAGCCCCCGCAGGAGCACGTCGAGCTGAGCCTCGCGCGTGTCGGTGGCCTCCGCCTCGGTGACGATGGCCTCCAGCTCTTCGAGCGGCTCCTCCAGCAGCGTCACGACGATCTCTTCCTTTGTGTGGAACTGGTGGTAGACAGCCGCCTTGGTGACGCCGAGATGGTCGGCGATCATCTGGAGTGAAGTCCCACTCACCCCGTACTCAGAGAAGAGGGTCCGGGCCGCGTCGAGGACGCGATCGCGGGCTGTGCTTCTCTGCTTGCCGGCAGGCTTATGCGGGACTTCCACGGCTGGTCTCCCTGCGACGTCCCGAGCTTCCATGAGGGGAGCATATCGCCTCGAGGTTGTCCTTGCCTAGCCGAACGGCTACTATGCCGCGAAGTAGCCGGGCGGCTAGCCCCTCGTGAGCCGCTCGGCTTCATCTGAGAAGCGCGGCGAGGCAATCGCCGACGGGAGGACGACCTCGCCTCTCGACGCCAACGGTCGGGGCAGGAAGGAGTTCACCAGTGGCAACCGTTCTTCATCGACTCGGGCGCTTCGCCTACCGCCGGCGCGGCCTCGTCCTTACCGTCTGGATCGCGGTGCTCGTGCTCCTCGGCGTCGGCGCCGCGACGCTGGCCAAGCCGATGGCATCGACGCCCGCGATTCCCGGAACCGAGTCGCAGCGGGCGATCGATCTGCTCAAGCGGCGCATGCCGGAGGCCGGGGTTGGCAGCGCCTCCGCCAACGTCGTCTTCACCGCCGACGGGAGCGGGAAGGTGACCGACCCGGCCCGCATCGCAGCGATCCAGCAGGCGCTCAAGAAGGTGGCGGCACTGCCTCACGTGGCGGCGGTCGTCGATCCTTTCACCGCCAAGGTCATCTCCCGCGACCAGCGCACGGCGATCGCGAACGTGGTCTATGAGATCCCCGCCTTTGAGGTGACCGCTGCGCAGCGACAGGCGCTCGAGAATGCGGGGCGCAGCGCCGCGGCGGGCGGGCTGCAGGTACAGTTCGGAGGCTCGGCGCTGTCACACTTCGATCTCTCCCACGTCTCGGAAGTCGTGGCCGTCGGCATCGCGGCGGTCGTGCTTCTCATCACCTTCGGATCACTGGTCGCGGCGGGCATGCCGCTGGTGACCGCCGGCGTCGGGGTCGCCTCCAGCCTGCTCGGCATCAATATCGCGAGCCACTTCTTCGAGCTGCAGTCGATCACCACAGTGCTCGCGCTCATGCTCGGCCTCGCGGTCGGCATCGACTACTGCCTGTTCATCGTCTCGCGCTACCGGCATGAGCTCATCACTGGACGCTCGGGTGAGGAGGCCGCCGGGCGCGCGGTGGCGACCGCGGGTTCGGCTGTACTCTTCGCTGGCCTCACGGTCATCATCGCCCTTTCTGCCCTCGCCGTGGTCCGCATCCCCTTCATGACCGCCATGGGCCTGGCGGCGGCCGGCGCCGTCCTGGCCACTGTGCTCGCGGCGCTAACGCTCCTGCCCGCCGTGCTCGGCTTCGTCGGTGAGCTCGTGCTCGGCCGGCGCGGACGGGCCGCCCGCGACACGGAGGGCGACGCCGGCAAGGCTCCCCTGGGCCAGCGCTGGGGCCATTTCGTGATCCGCTTCCGTGTGCCCGTGCTCGTTCTCGTCGTGCTCGCGCTGCTGGCCTGCGCGCTCCCCGCGCGGGACCTGCGGCTAGGAATGCCGAACGACGCCAACGCGCCCTCCGGTTCGACTCAGCAGCTGGCCTATCAGCAGACCGCGAAGGCTTTCGGGCCGGGCTTCAACGGGCCGCTGGTCGTGGCCGTCGACTTGCGCGGCGCGAACGACCCCAAGGCCGTGGCTGCCGCCATCCAGAAGGACGTCAGCGCGCTGCCGGACGTCGCCTACGTCGCACCGCCGACGCTCAATCGGGCCGGAGACACGGCGGTCGTCACCGTGATCCCCCTGAGCGGGCCGAACGATTCGGCCACGACCGACCTCGTCAAGGCGATCCGCGGTCACGCTTCCGCGTGGGCGAGCACCACAGGCGCCAAGGCGTTCGTCACCGGCGAGACGGCGGTGGCCATCGACGTGGCGGAGAAGCTGCAGGGAGCGCTCGTCCCGTACTTGGCGGTCATCGTCGGGCTGGCGTTCGTCCTCCTCACCATCGTGTTCCGCAGCCTCCTCGTGCCCCTCAAGGCCGTGGTGGGCTTCCTGCTGAGCGTGGTCGCCACGTTGGGCGCGGTCGTGGCCGTCTTCCAGTGGGGCTGGCTGCGGGACGTCCTCGGCCTGAGCAGCCCCGGCCCGATCATCGCCTTCGCGCCGATCTTCCTCATCGGCGTCCTCTTCGGCCTGGCGATGGACTACGAGGTCTTCCTCGTGACGCGCATCCGTGAGGAGCACATGCGCGGCGACTCTGCCAACGATGCGATCGCCCTCGGCTTCCGCCACGGCGCCCGCGTCGTGGCGGCCGCAGCCGTCATCATGATCAGCGTCTTCGGCGGGTTCACGCTGCAGACGGACCCGACCATCAAGACGATCGGCTTCGCCTTCGCCTTCGGCGTGTTCGTCGACGCCTTCCTCGTGCGCATGACGTTCGGGCCGGCGGTCATGTCGCTGCTCGGCGAACGTGCGTGGCGTCTGCCCGCCTGGCTCGACCGCATTCTGCCGAACGCGGACGTCGAGGGGCTCAGCCTGCCGGAGCCCGAGGACGGAGCCGGCTCGCGGGCGGACACGTCGCAAGCCCCGGAAGGCACAGCCTGAGGCGGCTGAGTAGGTCGGCGTCCAAGGGTGGGGCGCACGAGGCGTCCGCCAAATCTGCCGCGAGCATGAATGGGGCGGGCCGCGAGGCATCTTCCGCAGACCGCCCCCCTGCGTTTGGGTCCCCATGGGAGGCAACGAGCAGGCGGTGCGAGTCGCGCCGAAAGTTCGAGAGCTGTCGAATGAGGTTGACCATTGTGGTCCGCCGACCGGTAAGGGGGTCGCCCTAAGGGCCTCGCCTCCGGAACCTCGTGCGCTTGCTTCCCGCGAAGAATCCCAAATTGGTGGCTTTGAGCCTGCCCGCGTTTCCGGTTCTGTCGCGATGGCATCCTGGCTCATGTCACGAAGTGCGTGACGCCTCCGCTGGCCTCGACTCGGGCACCGGAGGAGGTCAAGACGCCGTTGCCACGCACGGTCGACATGCGCCGCAACGAGTCCCGCGCGCGTCGGCAGCGCGTCGGCGGCGAGGCGCTGTGCAGCGAGTTCGGGGCGGTCACCGGTACGGGTGACCTGTATCACGGGCCGCTCGATGGCGTTGCCGACACTAGTCCAAAGGCTGGCACGCGCCGGCCAGCGCTGATGATTGTCAACCATCCGACCGCGCCGTCTGGGGCGCCGCCCACCTGCTCGAAACGGGCTACGACATCCGCAGCATTCAGGAGTTGCCCCGACACAAGGGGACACCATTGCGGCCATGCTTCACGCGCACGCAGCCAACGGGGTGAACCGCCGACTTGTATGTAAGCAGCGGTGCGCAACACGCGAGATCCTGTAGCGTTCCGTAGGTCATCGGCCGGGGTGACTCGTGAACCGACTGCCCATGTCACCCATCCGGCCTTGGTGCTATGGTCAGACGCGCATAGGTGCCGCCTGCGTCTGCGGTCTTGCGCAGACTGTTGAACCCTTGCTAGGCAGCTGAGCGAATGGTGATGGGGCAGGTCTGCGCGGGCACGGCGAACGATTGCGACTCCGCGACCCACTACGGGGACAATGCACGTGTCGCTTGAAGAGCGAATCGTTGAGTGGAGCGCCTCCCGGCCGCCATGGCAACGAGCGGTGCTCAGACGAGTGGCCATTGGGGACGTGTTCTCCGACGAGGACTTCGACCACGTGGTGGACACCCTTGTGGCGCGCAAGGAGGTCGGAGAGGTTGACTTTGGCCTCGAGCAGCTTCCCCAGGTCGCTTCGGGCGACACTTCGGTCAGGCTCGACTCGATCGCACGTCCTGAGCACGTGAACGCTCTCGCATCCGATAAGCCGCTCACCTTCGAGGCGACCGGCCTCACCATCATCTACGGCGACAATGCGAGCGGTAAGTCGGGCTATGCTCGCCTCTTGAAGCGCATCGCTCGCGCGCGCCATCAGCAGGAGGTCCTCACCGACGTCTTCCGCGACACAGCGCTCGCGAAGCCAAAGGCAGCCCTTATGGTGAGGGTCGGCGACAACGAAACGTCGCTCACCTGGCCCGAGTCGACTCCTCCAGAACTTCAGCGAATGCTCTTCTACGACGCGGCGTGTGGAGAGGCATACATCGCCACGGAGTCCGACTTCCCCTATCGACCCTCGGGCCTCTTCGTCATGGACGGCCTCATTGAAGTCTGCGTCGCCGTCAGAAGCCGCATCGATGCCATGCTGGAGCAGAACGCGAGATCCGCACAGGCCTTGCCCGTGGTCGATGAAGATGTGAGAGAAACGGGGGTGGGCAAGTACTTGGCGCAACTCTCAGGAAGCTCCTCGCTCGAGGCTCTGAACGCCCTGATCGAGAAGCTTGACGTGTCGACGGAATCAATCGACGAACTCAAGGAGCAGGAAGCCCGACTGCGGACGACTGACACCACCAAGGAGAGGCAGAAGCTCGCCAGGCAGGCCGTCAAGCTCGATTCGGTGCGAACCCACATCCAGGGCCTCCAAGGTGCGGTAGGTGAGGACGCCGTAGCGGCACTTCAGGAAGAACGGGACCGGCTGAAGGCCCTCGAGCAAGCGGCCGACCTTCTCGCGAAGTCCTTTGAGTCGGAGCCACGCCCTGGCGTTGGGACATCGCCGTGGAAGGAGCTGTGGGAGTCAGCACGGCGCTTCTCCGAAGCGCACGCGTACCCTGCCGAGGCCTTCCCGGTCGTCGGCGGCGACGCTAGGTGCGTTCTGTGTCAGCAGCTCCTCGAGGAAGAAGCCCGCGAACGGCTATCCCGCTTCGAGCGCTTCGTGCAGGAAGACACGCTGACGCAGCTCCGTGGGGCTCGCGCGACGTGGGATGCGCGGGTTGAGAGCCTCACCAACCGCGGCACGACCCCCGAAGCCATCGAAACGAACTTAACGGACCTTGAGGCGGACTACCTGGAACTCATTCGTGAGACGCGGGTGCTTCTGGCGAACTACGAGGCCGCACGTGCAAGCATCGTTGATGCCCTTCCCGATGCCGGGGATCTTCCTCGCTTTGGTGTCGTGCCAGCAGAGGCCGCTTCTGGGCTCGAGGCGGCCGCGGAGGCGGCGCGGACCGAGGCCGAAGGTCTCCTAAACCACGAGAAGCTTAGAGAGCGGCTCGCGGCGGTCACGACTAGAAGGAAGGAGCTCGAGCTTCTCCGAGCGCTCAAGAATCAGAGGCAACTCATTGCCGATGAGATCGGACGCCGGAAAGAGCGAGAGTCGCTCGAAGCGGCCATGAGTGCCGCCGCGACCGGGCCGATCACAAACAAGGTCTTGGAGCTCTCCGAGGACAACATCACCAAGGTGGTCCACGACACCTTCGGTGGCGAAACGGACCGCCTGCATCTCGAGCGCGTCACGATAGCCAAGACACGGGGCGACAGAGGAGCGCTGCTGCATCAGCCCAAGCTCGTCGGAGCGCGCCAGAACGTCACGCTGCCGCGCGTGTTCAGCGAAGGCGAGCGAACGGCCCTCGGCCTCGCCGCCTTCTTCACCGAAGCTTACCTCGACGCTTCGAAATCGGCACTCATCCTGGACGACCCTGTCAGCTCCCTGGATCACATCCGTCGGGGGCTCGTGGCGGCGCGCCTTGCGGAGCTCGCCGAGACCCGGCAGGTCGTCGTGTTCACCCATGACGTCTCCTTTGTCGCCGACCTCAAGCGCGAGGCGAAAGGCTTGAGCGTCCCTGTGGGCGAGCGGTCGGTGACGAGAGGGCGCGGAGCAGAGAGAAAGCCAGGGGCATGCATAGCGACGCACCCATGGAAGGCGAAGGACGTTCCCGAGCGCCTCGGAGAGCTTAGGAGCGAGCTGGCTCGCATCAGGAGAGATCGCGAGAACTGGGACGAAGCGGCCTACGAGAACGAGGTAGCCACCTGGGCAGGCAACTTGTCCGAAACGTGGGAGCGCATCTGGAGCCAGGAGTTGGTTGGACGCGTTCTGGCGGAGGGAGGGCTGGAGGTTCGACCGAACATGGCGAAGATCCTGGTCCGATTCTCGGTCACTGATGAGAGTGAGTTCCAGGCAAGCTACAGCCGTGTTTCGCAATGGACGAAACGCCACGACAAGAGCGGGTTGGTCAACTACGTCGCCCCTGAGATCAGCACCCTCGAAGAGGAGCTCAGGCGGGTCGATAAGTGGTTCAAGCGTGTCAAGGGATACAAGAATTAGCGGGGCCATCACGAGGGAACGTCGCGCCCCCTGCCCAACAACGCCGCGTCCAGACGGACAACGCTGTGCGTTTCCGCTGACGCCGTGGACTGGGCAGTTGAGGATCGGGCCGCAGCATGACTAGGAGCGGCACGGGCACCTTCAACGAGACGTGGAAGGCGATGGTGGGCGCCATTCAGGCCGCTTATCAGCTCGCACCACTGCTCGTGGTCATGCTCATTATTGTCATCGGCGGTGTTGCTACCCTCGCAGTGACATCGACGACGCTGATGACGGGCATCGTACTGCTGATTGTTCTATTGGTGACAGTTGTCGTGTTCGCGACCACGAGCAACTTCGGTGAAGCCGCGCTTGCCCTCGTTGCCGGTGTTCTCACTGCCTACTCGGTAGCCTGGACTCCTGCGAAGTTCATCGCCTTTGTGGCAGTGTGGTCTGGCTTTTCCCTAATCGCCATCATGATTGCCAGCATCAAGATCGCTGCGCGTTCTGAGAGCATCTACCGACAGGCTGCTATCGCCCTTTCTGATCGTGACTTGGAGACGGCTGAGGCGGAGAAGCAGCTGCAGGCAATCGCGTCGGATCGGTTGACAGAGGGGCTTGGTCCCATCGAGCGCGCGGAGGTACTTCGCCTGTTCGCGTTCAGGAAACTCCCCATGGATGCGATGCACGACGCGCTACACGCAGTCGCAATCCTCTCTGTGATCACACAAATTGACCACATGAAGGTTGCCGTGTTCGTGGCGGATGCAGTCAAGGTGTTCGAGTCTCGAACGGCGGCCTCCCAGAGCGAGCTCACTGATCTCCTGTACCAGTCGATTAAGGACAGTGCTGTACCGCCGGCAGACTTCATTGTTGGTTTTGAGAGCGCCCGCCACCTCATTCTCAGCGGGACCATCGAGCCCCTTGCGTTCCTCGAGCAGTTGCGGAGAGCTCTCGAAGTCGGCGTCAAACCGGAGTCGGTAGCGGACGCCATCGTCCAGGCCGTGCGGCCAGGCGACGGAGCGGGATAGCGCACTGTGCGACCTGCCCCGCTGGGCAGACGCGGTCGTCGTCGGCCGTCTCTGGAATGCGTTCGCAATCAACGGAGAGGAGGTTGGCCTGGACGACCGTCGGACGGCCGTTGGCCAGCCAGCCATGTGCAGCAAGAAGAGGACCCCACAGGATAGCCAGACCTGTGTACTTGCGTTGACATCCCCGTGGTAGGCTGCCTACGCGGGCGATAGGGGGGTCGCTGTGACAGCGCAATCTGGTGGCGTTCAACCTCTGGTCGTTGCGACCTTCGGTGCAAGCACCGCCTGGTGCGGCAAGACCATCGTCTTCAGTGATGGCGTGTTCCTTCTCGAGGACCATGGCCCGATCCGGGCCACCGACGTGTTGACCTACGACGGACAAGGCCACCTCAGCTGGGCCTACGACGGTTTGCGCGAGTGGGTGGTTCAGTGTGCCGAAGAGATGGCCGCTGTGCCGGTCAAGCCTGCTGCCGGCGACGGCGATCAGATCCTCGTGTTCGACACCGAGACCTCGGACCTGCCCCGCGACTGGCGGCGCCCCGCCTCCGATGTCGACAACTGGCCGCACCTCGTGCAGATCGCCTGGATCGTCTGCGACCTCCGCTTCAAGGTGAAGCGCAGCTTCAGCACGCTCATCCGCCCTGAAGGCTGGGAGATCGCCCCGGGCGCTCAGCGCGTGCACGGCATCTCCACGAAGAAAGCGCTGAAACGCGGCGTGCCCGTGGCGACGGTGCTGCCGGCGTTCGACGCCGAACTCGAAGCGGCCGGACTCGTCGTCGCGCACAACCTTGAGTTCGACCAGGCGATCATGACGGCCGAGTTCATCCGTATCGGCCTGCCTCATCACTTTGATGACGTGGCCGGCTTCTGCACGATGCGTGGCACCACCGAGTACTGCCATCTCACGCCGAAGAAGTACGGCGAGTACAAGTGGCCCAAGCTCAGCGAGCTGCACGCGATCTGTACGGGCAGGCTCCACACTGGGGCGCACGACGCGATGGGCGATGCCGAAGCCGTCGTGCGCTGCTTGCGAGCTCTGCAGAAGGCGCAGGCGTTGCGGCTCAGTGTCGTGCCCAAGGGCAGGTCGGCCAGCTAGGGCAAGCTTACGGCGTCGCTTGATGCCGCCGTGTTGCGCCGGACTCGCGGCGGCAGGCCGGCGGAAACCGCTGCAGGTGGGCCACTGTCATGCGACGCACACGTCGTGCCTGTGTCGAGCAGTATGCGAGAGTGTGAGGGAGAGCCGATGCGGACTGGACTCCTGACTGGCCGAGCGCCCATATTGCCGGTCAGCCGGACCGCAACCAACGATCGGCCCTGACTGGACGTTCTGTGCGTGTGGGCAGAGTGCCCGGCGCGGTCGGTCAGGGGGGCGGCTACGCTGCCGGTGCGCACTGGGCAACGGGAGGCATCCGTACTCTTCGTCCCCAGTCACTGATGACGAGTCTGACGAGTCGGGAATGAGTCAATCGGTGACAACGGCACTTGCTGGATGCCGGAAGGGTTCCTAGGGTATGGATGGAGGGAGGGCGGTCTCGCTTCCGGGGAGAACGGTCGCACACGGGTGGCCGCCCTCCTTCACTCTTCGTCATCCTCGCTTTCGTCCATGTCGTCGAGAATGGCCTCCTCGCCGCGATGGTCGATAACGTCGCTGAAGCGGAGCATGGCGGCCTTGAGAGCTGTCTCGCCGTGCCTGAGCATTTCGCGAGATGCCAAGACCTCCCGAATTAGCTGCTTCTGAACGACGGAGTCGGGAGGGAACGCGAACTCGAGGGCCTCGAAGTCCTCAACTTGCGTGCGACGTCTATTACTGTGGCCAGTCGTAATGGCGCGGAATGCGCGTCGGTAGTAGCGACTTCTGAGCAGGGTCGAGAGGAACGCGGCGTCCAGTCGAGCGTCAGTCACCTGATACACGGGGAATTCCTTGCTCACAAGCGCCCCATCGAATTCCGGCGGCACGATGGCGATGCATCCCTTCCATAGGTCGATGCCGGAAAAGACCACGTCGCCGTGGCGGACGCGAAACCACTTCGTGGGGCTGTCTTCGAAGTACATGCCGCGCCACTCTGGCGGATTCTTGCCCTTCCCTGCCTCCCGGTCTCGAATCTCGCCTGTCTGCGCGAGCGTCAGCACCACGACGGGCTCATCTGGGGTGAGTTCGGGCCGGACCTGCTCCTCGCGCCTCTTCATCACACCGACCAACGGCAGACGTATCCACCCCTCGGGCGCAGTATCCTGCTCGTCTCGTTTGAAGAGATAGTACTTCGGATCTAGGCGGTGGCTGCGGTGCGCGCTCCACAGATCCACCACATCGAGAGACATGCAGTCGGGCCGGGACGCACCATCATAGGTGGAGGGGCTCTGTCGAAACCGTTGCAGCTCCCCAAGAATCGTGCCCGTCTGGTCGTCATCGATCATCCCATCTGTGTTGCTGAAGTACAGGTCGTTCTGCTGCGATTTCTGACCGGTGGGCGTGTAGCCGATGTAGTTGGCTTCCGCTAGGAAGACTCGATATGGAGCACTCTGCAGACCGGCGAGTAGCGCCTCTTCCTCGCTCTTCCCGCTCGTGATCGCAGACTGATAGGCGGTCTCCCACCTGAGCCTCTCCGGTCCCTGATACTTGCGGAATAGGAGAATCGAGGTCTTGTTCTGCGCGCCGGATCGACGGAAAGCATAGTCTGGCAGCGAGACGATGGCTTCGACAAAGCCGTGTTGTGCGAGGTATCGTCGCATTCGCGGACAATTGGACCCCTCGCCTTGATTGTTGAGCAGGCCATCAGGAACGACCATGGCCAACCGGCCGCCATCCGCAAGCATATCGATCGAGCGCTCGATGATGACATGCTCGGACGCAGCCTGAGATCTGCCCTTCGCGACCTCGAAAGAGGACAGCGAATTGGACCCCAGCTTGTCGACGTCGTCTGCCTTTACGGCGTCCCCAAAGGGGGGGTTGCCGACCACCCGGTCAAAGCTCCCCTTCCAGGTCTTGAGGCGAGGCAACGTGAAATCCACATCCAGACAGCTTCGATCCGCCTCGATGTTGGTGTGCCCATCGTGATGGAGCAGCAGATTGATCTTGAGAATCCGCGCGAGGACTTCGTGAATCTCGATACCGTACACGCGATGGAGTGCAAAGTCCGTCTTTATCCTCTCAACCTCCGACTGGCCGGCGAACTTCCGATCTACTTCGCGCCAGATCTGCAGCAGGGCCTCGAGGAGGAATCCGCCGCTTCCGGCCGTGGGATCGACGACGTAGTCCGCGTGGTCGATCTCTGCCGCGGCGACGGTGAACCGGGCTATCGGCCTCATAGTGAAATACTGTCCAAGCTCGCCGCGGAACACCGATCCGAAGAATCGCTCGAAAGCGGTTCCGATCGTGTCGACGTCCGTATCGACAATACAAACGTCTTGGAGTACCTCGACGATCTCCCGCACCTTGGCGTCGCCGAGAATGATGCGAATGCCGGCGGGGAAGATCGTAGGGTCTTGACCGGCGGCTTCCGAGAACAGTCGGTGGACCCTATTCGCGACTGCGGTCGAAGTCTCGTTCGACCCGACTTGAAATCCTCTCGGCTGCCCCGACGGCGTGCTCCGCTCGTCGTGCACCTTGGCGAACAGAAGCTTGCTCCATTCATCGAACGCGGTCAGGGGGTCGCGCTTGCCGCCCGCCCAGATAATCGAGTGAGTACGTCGGACCTTGGTCTCGAGCTTGGACTGGGCTACCGGCGCAATATCCGAGTCTTCCTTGCCGGCGATGAACTGGTACTTCACTGCTTCGGTGGAGTACTGGTTCGGCACACGCTCCCTGTCGCCGCGACGATTCTCCTCGCGCTCCATCGCCGGATAAGCGTCGCTGCTGTCGAAGAGAATCGATGTGCTCCATTCATCGTAGAGGGCCAATGGCGCGCGGAGAGCATGAGCATTTCCGAAGGCTTGTTCGATCGCCTGCAGTCGGTTGGGCGCATTCTGGCCGTCGGCCTTGGTCTCCACTACGAGGTAGGGGTCCCTCGCCCTGTCGTCGCGATACACGACTATGTCCGCAAAGTCGGACGGCGTTCGGCGGGGGACCACTACTTCGGTGTCCATTCGCTTCGGAGGGTAGCCCCGCTGAACAATCAGAAAGGCCATTACGCCTGGGTTCCGCAGCTAATCGGGGTTCTGGTCTGCATTCGGGCATATATGCCCTGCTCAGGAGCCTGAGGCCTGGGCAGAATCCCGGAATGTCATAGATACACGTTCTGTCTAATAAGTGTTGCGCT
>Ga0209538_1000989_pt1 | contig 15380 bp, 13 predicted proteins | sample BarGraNGADG00211_2_FD_184492 | JGI IMG/M metagenome (GOLD analysis project Ga0209538, IMG submission 184492) | Arctic peat soil microbial communities from Barrow, Alaska - Barrow Graham LP Ref core NGADG0004-211 (SPAdes) (version 2) | ecosystem: Environmental > Terrestrial > Soil > Wetlands >... | reverse complement strand
TCGCGGCGATCGTGATCAGGGTCTCTTCGCCCTTGACGGCCTCCAGGGCGACCCTGGCCTTGAACGCCGGTGAGTGGTTGCGTCTCGGTCTTCTCGACATCGTAGATACTCCTCCGTGGTTGTCGCCTCGGAGCAATATCATCACCTAAGAGACTGTCCGATTTCGCCCGGCCGCTTCTAGGGTTGGGAAGGGCTGACGACCACCGACGTGAACAGCGTCCTCTACGAGACCTGCCGTAGCTTTGTCCACGACGATGGTACGCCACCGCTCTGGTGGAGCGATGAATGCCCGCAGCAAGGTGGCTTGATGTCGGATGACCTCGCAGGCCTCATTCAGTCGCTGCTCGCCGGGCGGGCAGGCCGCGCATCCTCGCAGCAAGATGTCTTGGAGAGCGAGCTGCCGGACGCCTCGGCTGCGACGGGGCTGGATCTCTATGAAGGCCCCGAACCGCGCGCATGGCAGCAGGAGGCACTTGACGCGTGGCGGGCAGCGGGTCGCCGAGGTGTCGTGGAGGCCGTCACAGGAACGGGCAAGACCGCGATCGGCATCTTGGCCGCAGCCGAGGCGGTGGCCGGGGGTGGGCACGTCCTCGTGGTCGTTCCCGGACGCGATCTGCTCGACCAGTGGCATAGGAAGCTCGAGCAGGAGCTGCCGACGCTGGGCGTCGGCCGCCGGGGTGACGGCGACAGTGATGTCCTTGAGGAGTGTGACGTGCTCGTCGCAACGGTTCAGTCGGCGTGCCGCTACCAGATGATGCCTCCCAGCGGACACGGACTGCTGATCGCCGACGAGGTCCACCGCTATGGTGCTGAGCGGTATGCCCAAGCACTGGAGCCCGAGTTCACCGAGAGGCTGGGGTTGACCGCGACCTACGAGCGTGACGACCGCGGGCTCGAGCTTCACCTCGCGCCGTACTTCAAGAGTGACACGGCGCCAGCCCAGGCGCGGGGTGAAGTCGTGGCAGGCTGCGGGTACGAACGTGGTCTTGCTGACGGCATTCTCTCCCGCTTTCGCGTCGGCCTGCTGGGGGTGGACTTCACCGCAGCGGAGAAGTCGGACTACGAGAAGTGGGACGCGCAAGTGAGGGATCTGATGGGGAAGCTGATCAACCACCACGGGTGTCCAGCCGAGCCGTTTGGCGAGTTCATGCGGACGGTGACTGAACTGAGCGAGGGGGGCAACGACGACCCCCGCGTGACCGGCTGTGCTCGGGGGTATTTGAACGCCTTCACGAAGCGCCAGGCCCTTCTGGCTGACTGCGGTCGCAAGCTGGACGCGTTCGATGGACTCTCGGCGGTTCTGGCGAAGGCCCAAAGAGCGCTGGTCTTCACGCAGACGAAGCGCAGCGCCGAGAGCGCGGCAGGGAAGCTGCAGGCTGGCGGCGTCTTGGCGCAGGCGTTCACGAGCGACCTCAAGCAGGACGAGCGCAGGCGACTTCTCGAGCAGTTCCATTCCGGCAGAGTGCCCGTGCTGTGCGCGCCACGCGTCCTGGACGAGGGTGTCGACGTTCCGGAAGCCGATGTCGGCGTGATCGTCGCATCCAGCCGCAGCCGGCGGCAGATGATCCAGCGAATGGGCCGGATCATCAGGCCGAATCTCGACGGTCATCCAGCATGCTTTTTCATCCTGTACGTCCGAGGGACGTCCGAAGACCCCGAACTTGGAGCGCACGAAGTCTTCCTCCAAGAGATGATTGATGTCGCGGACGACGTGCGCGTGTTTCGGGCGGGAGCCAAGGGCCCCGAGCTGCTTGCGTGGTACACGGCCGGCAGAGCTCAGTGACCGGCGCACTCTGAGCCGGTCCGTCACGTCCGATAAGTTGGCATCACGCTGCACGCCGGCGTACGAACAAGATGCAGGTCTACGGTGGTGATCCAGCTCCAATGGGAGGGTTGATCACGTGGCTCTCGATGGCAATGAGAGGAGCGCATGCGCATGCGACGCGGCATCTTCTGTTGGACTGAACTGGACAGCGTGCGCTGGGCGTTCGATGGCGTGAGTGACCAGTTGGTGCCGGCGTGCCGGGAGTGCTGCGAGCGCCTGCACGCCAAGGTGTGGCGCGTCGACCCGGGGGAGGGCAGGGACCTGCCCACGCAGGCGGAGTGCGCGTACTGCGGTCAGCATCTGCCCAGCGCGGACACCTGGCCGGTGATCGTCTGGGTCAAGGTCGAGCACGGCCTCGCGGCGGTGTGCAACGCGTGTCGCATTCGCCATGACCGCGAGACGCAGTTCGCGTCGCTGCCCTTCGCGGATTGGGAGCAGCGCCCGGCGCCCGAGTGACGGCGGCCCGCCGCCGCTGTCTACCGTCCAGCCGCGGTCGGCGGGGCCGCAGGCGCCGGCCGTGCACTCTGCGCGCTCCAAGTGTCTCCGCCGTCAGTGGTGCCAATCATGACGCCAAAGTCGCCAACCGCCCAGCCGTACTCCTGGCCGCAGAAAGCCTGGGCGAAGACCCAGGTGCTGCTCGCAGTCCACGTCGCGCCGCCATCCGTGGTGGCGAGGATGGCGCCCTCTGCGCCGACCGCCCAGCCGCGGGAGGTATCGCAGAAAGTGACTCCGTACAGTGATTCGGTGCACCCCGACCTCTGCTCGTTCCAGGTGACGCCGCCGTCCGTGGTCGCCCTGATGGCGCCGTTGCGGCCCACCGCCCAGGCGTGAGTGGGGCCAACAGCGGCGACAGCGTGGAACCAGTCGGTGCTCCAAGAGAACTGCGAGCTCCAGGTGGCGCCGCCGTCCGTGGTGGCGAGGATGATGCCGCTCTGCGAGGAATGCATGGTCCAAGGGGAACCATCGTCCGTGATGAGCACGGAGGGGAGATGGTCGCCTACCGCCCAGCCGTGGCGGGCGTCGCTGAAGGTGATGCCCAGGAGCTCGTTGTCCTGCGTCAGCCGGTACTGCTCGCTCCAGGTGGCACCGCTGTCGCTGGTGGCCATGATGGTTGCGTCACCCTTGTTGCTCCGCACGGCCCAGGCGTGGGCCGCGTCGCTGCAGGCGACGGCGAAGAGCCACCCGCCGCTCTCTAAGCTCTGGTCGCTCCAGTTGGCGCCGCCGTCCGTGGTGGCGAGGATGGTGCCGGCCGTGCCGACCGCCCAGCCATGAGCGGCGTCGCAGAAGGCGACGCCGCTGAGGTCAGCCTCCGTCCCCGAGGCCTGCGGAGTCCAGTGAATCCCGCCGTTCGTCGTAGCGCTGATGGTGCCGCCTTCGCCGACCGCCCAGCCGTTGTGCCGGTCGCAAAAGGCGACGGCGTTCACCCAGCCCCTGGGCTTCGACCTCTGCCTGCTCCAGGTAGCGCCGCCGTCTGTGGTTGTGAAGATTCTGCCAGGAGGGCCACCGCCCAACCGTGGTTGGCATCGCTGAAGGCCACGCCCATGAGAGTCAATGGGCCCACGTCGTTGCGCGTCCAGGTCTCGCCACCGTTCCTGGTGACCAAGGTCGCGTCTCGCTCGCCCGCCGCCCAGCGGTGAGTCGCCATGCTGACCGCGTCGGCGCTCGCGTCGGCGAGCTCGCGCATGGGCTCCCTTTGGCCTTCGTCGGCCCACGAGATCTGCCCTTCGCGGTCGTAGCTCAGCACATCGGCAGCCGATATCGGCCCGTAGTCTTCGAGGTAGAAGACGCCGCCCTCGCGGGTGATCGTCTTGCCGACCCATTGAGTCGTCGGCTCAAATCTAGCGATGAGCATCATTCCATCTCCAGTCGTCGGCTAGGACGCCGCGTACTCCCAAGCTGCGCGGGTGACCGCTTCGCGGGCGTTCTTGCAGTCGAGTCGGTTGTGGCCGAGGACGCCCATCCAGGCTTCTCTTGCCCCGCTATCGACCGGGATCCTGGCGTAGCTGCCGTACCTTGCCATGGCGTCCCGTGTGGCCTTGATGCCCTTGGCTGCGACATCCTGGTCGTACTTCTTCGGCACTGTCACGCCCATGATCTCAAGGTAACGGCAGAGCCTGTGCTTGCCGCTCCACGTCCTCGTGAGGTGGATCTGTGGATGGACCTTCTTCAACCACTGTCTGGCCGTCGGCAAGGCGTTCTCGTAGCGAAAGCGCACGCGCTCCAACAACGCGGGGTCGTCGATGTAGCGCTCGATCATGTCCATGTCGTGGTGGCCCCACGAAACGATGAACCGATCGCCTTCCTCGGCCATGGTGACCAGGCAGTTCACCTCGGTATGCAGCGTCGACTGGGTGCACCGCACCTTGCCGCCGATCTGTGGCACCGTTCGCGTGGCACCCCACAGAGCGCGGGCAACGATCCCCTGACCAAAGTGCTCGGTCCCGTCGTCGCGCAGGAACGACCACCCAAGCAGCGACGGCGCTTCTGCGACGCACCCCTCGAAGTCGAAGTAGATGGCACGCGCCGCGCGTTCGGGCGTCAGGATCCTTGGCACGCGTTCTCCTTTGACCGTCGTTTCACAGATGCCCCTCCGTCAACTCGATGGATGGTGGTCCAGATGCTCGCGATGACGAAAAGCGCCATGAGGACGTGGCCAAGCGCTGTCCCGATGGTTTCGACGGTGTGCATTCCTACACGCTTCCGCGGGGAGATGCCTATGTGGACATCGTCCACTCATCCTGCGTCCTCGTTGAAGGGCCACTCACGGTGCGCTGCCGGATGGCACTGGTCTGCCAGTACGCAGCCCGCCATGGCCTGGTCGAGGTCTCACACGGGCCACATCGTCTGGCCGGGAATCGCGTCAGGCAGATCGACGATCCAGATGACTCCGTCGGCTTGGTAGAGCGTGAGTGACAAGCGAGCCTCCAGCGGGTCGGTCTCCTACTTCACCTCCTCAAAGCGGCCTTGGACCATCGTCTGCAAAGACTTGCCCCGGAGGCGCCGATCCGGCGAGGCCACGGCGCCGCGCTATCAGCCGTCACCCTCAAGTACTAGGATGGTTCACGGTGTGATTCCTGGGGGCCTGTGGATCTCTCTCAATTCAAGGATGCGATGGCGACTGCTTGCGGCAACTCCGCCGCCGGCACCTGGCACATCCTGGATGGGGCGGAGACAGGCTGGAGTCCCAAGCCGAGCAGGCCTTGGCTCCTAGTCTCCGATCACGAGCCCGGGCCCACCGTGCAGATGATCCCGCGCAGCACTCAGGATCGCGGACAATCCGATTCGATCGCGCATGGCTCGCACGCTCATCCGGAGTACGATTCGGACTCCAGGTCCTGCCGAATCAGCGAGAGCGGTGTGATCTGCGTGTTCGCAAGGAAGGGGATTCGCCGAGCGCTCATCGCGGACAATCGCGCCTACTCATGCCTGGAGCCGGACGATGAGATTCTGGAGGCCGTCGGATGCCGGCGCTGACCTGGCACGACATCCGGCAGGAGTACGAGGCGGACGTTATCGGGTCGCTCATCCTGGCCGAGGCGCGCCGCGCGGTCGTGTCCGCGAGCCGGCACTACGATCCGAAGGTCTATACGCGCACGTCTGACTGGGCCGACGCAATCGACGACACAGTGCAGCAGTTGGTCGTCGATCTCCTGATTGGCGACGGGCAAATCGACTACATGGTGAGCGTCTCCCGTGACCTCGACGGATTCCGAAGCCTGATGTCGCTTCAAGTGCGGAGGCTTTTGGCGCGCACCCGAACGCGCACGGTCGTGGACAATCTGATCGAGCGGGCCCGCGACATCCTCCGCCAGCCGCCGTTTGAGCAACGCCCTCATGGCAGGCGTCAGGAGGTCTACTCGTTGCCTGGCGCCCAGCTGCGAAGTCCTTCACGCGACGAGGTATGGAGGGCCGCGCGCCGTGTGGCCCTCGTCCCGCGAGTCGGAGTAGGTCACAGCGAGCGGGCTCCACTCGTGTACTCGGAGCCTGACCTGAGGGCTCTTCTCATCGGCGTCGCAGACGATCTCGGTTGCCAGTTCGCGCTGGGCGACGTCGACGCCATTCTGCGGCTCGTCTTGACAGACTTCCTTCCAAGAGTCCTTGAGAGTGATGGAGCGGCATCGGCGGTGAGCGCTGAGAATCTGAGCGCAGAGGAAGGCATGTTGATCAACGAAGCTGTCGAGGCTGTCATGGAATCGCTGGATGCAGATCAGCGCACCTTGCTGCGAGAGAAATTGGCCGGAGTGTCGGACACCGAGATGGCCGTGTCCCGCAGTGTCTCGCGACCGACGCTTGCGGCGCGCAAGCAGGCGGTCTTCGTGGTTCTCGAGCGACATCTGGCCGAGCTGGAGCGCGCGCTTCAGGTGGCCGTCCTCGACCGCCTCGGTCTGATCCTGGTCACGGGGGGGTCGCGCCATGAGTAGCAGCAAGGCCCGGCCAGAGTGGCTCGAGCAAGGGCTGGCGACGCAGTCTCCCTCCACGGCTTCAGGAGCTCCGGCAGCAAGTGGTGAGGAGACGGTGCCTGCGGTTGGTCAGATCCGCGTGCTCCAGCACATGGACCTGCAAAGGGACGCCGACCGGCTCGGCCTGATCGTCGATGTCGACGAACGTCTCGCCGTTGCCAACGTGCTCATGCTCTCGCCCCTCGTTGAGTACCAGACCAGCGTCGATTACGCGCTCGACCAGGCGTCGACCGGTGCGCGGATGCCCCTGATAGCCGAGAGCGACTTGCGCGGCGCCGTGTGGTTCGCACAGCTGGGGCCCAGTCTGGGGCACGTCTCTCCCGAGGTTGCCGCAGCTCTGGATGCCGTGGGCTGTGGCGCGTCGCCCGACGAGACGGGTCTTGGCCAGGCTGACTTTGGCCTACCTTCCCGCGACGAGCGAGATACGCGCTGGGGATGGAAGCTGGCTGAACTCGACGCGCTGAACGTGCTCACGAGCGAGTGTGACGAGTGGATCCTAGACGGAGGGGCTTGCCCGGGAATCGTGGACCCCGATGTCTTTGATAGCCTCTCTCGTTCCGGAGGCGACATCACAGAGAGTACGCTTCTCCTTCTGGACCTTGTGAGCCATCACGATGCTTGGGTCACGGAGGACTCCTCAGAGCAGCTTCTTCAGCTCCTGGCGGACGCGAGCCCAGACATGCAGGCCGCAATGGGGTCCCTCGTTGAGCGGAATCTCGCTCGCGGCGCCGACGCGCCAGAGGTGCCTTCCGACGATGTCCACTGGGTAAACCCCGCGTTGTCGCGTGAGAACTCACGATGGAGGATGGCTCGGGATCTGGCGCTGCGCGCCGGCCAGAGCAATCGATGTGTGGTCGTACTGACGTCCCACGAGTCTTGGAAGACCACCCCAACGCGTGGGTCCCACCCCGTTCTTCGCGTCGGAGCCTCCAATTCGATTCAAGTCAATCCCGTGTACATCGACCAATCGGCCGAGGAGGTCGCCGCATGACTGATGCAGACGTTCTGCGCGTGCCGCTCCGTCAGTGGCGTATGGAAAACTTCAAGTCCGTCGAAAAGGCAGACATTAGCCTGCGACCGCTCACCGTCCTTGTCGGCGCCAACTCGTCCGGCAAGAGTACGTTGCTGCAGTCAATCCTTCTGATGGTCCAGTCCGTTCAGGCCGATGCCGCGGAGGGAGTCATCGGGCTCAACGGGCCACTTGTGAGCCTCGGCTCATACGACGATGTCCGCAACGCTGCTAGCCGTGCGCCGTTCCGACTCGGCGGGTCACTTGATCTGACCGCGCGAGTCGTGAGTGCGCCGGACATCATCTCGGTTGTTGCATTGGCCATCAACTTGCCAGGGTCTTCGCCGGGCAGCGACGTGCACTCCCTCCAGGCAGCCACGGCACTTCGCGCCGGCACTGTGATGGGCATGAAGAGCGTGGTCGACTGGCAGCTGGGTTTCTCCAAGCCACGTGAGAAGGATAGCGGGGCGGCGGAGGTGAGGAATGTGCACATTCGCCTTCAGGACGATAGCGACGCGGGCCTGCGGCGCTTCGGCATGGATATCCACCGGGTTCCCGATCAGCTGGAGCGCGTGGCGTACATCTCCTCGGCAAAGTACTCGAACGCGAGCATGGAGCTCGACCTCCCCGCCTATATCGGCACAGTGAGGAGGTCGCGTCCTCGAGCGCCACGTGAGCAAGTCGGTGCGGCCGCCTTCAGGGGTGCGTTTCCTGCGTTCCTGGCCGTCAGGCGCCCCGTGCTGGCGCAAGCGGTCGAGCACTGGATCTTCAAAGCGCGCGTTGACGAGCGGGAGCCCTTCCCTGTTTCGCCCGACTCCATCGTCTGCATCTATCGCGACTCCGAAGAAGACGTTCTATCCGCGATCGTCGCCGCGCTTGACAAGTCTCTTGACCGCTGCTGGGCTGACTCAGAAGGGGCGCCTGACTATCCACTGCTCCTGATTGATGAGACTCGCTTCAGCAGCGAGTCTGCAACCAAGTCGGTTCGCACTGTCCTCCACGCCTATGAGGAGGCCATGAAGAAGGGTCTCACCGAGGAGGACGTGGACCGCCGTGACGAGATCATCGATTCAGCCACGAGCGAGATCGATTCCGACGAGGACGACGACCTGAGCCATCTGGACGGAATGGACATAATTCTCACTGGCGAGTACACGAATACCGCCCTCTGGACCCGCGAGAGAGAGATTGTGGAACGCGTGGTGGCGGCGCACGAGGAATCGGGCATGCGCTGCACTGAGCCGAGCAGCGATGCGGCCTACGTCTCTTCGGCGTCGTCAAGTGTGGCAGATTTCCTGGCTCGCAGTGTCTACTATCTGGGGCCTTTGCGTGAGGATCCGCGAAGCGTGTACCGCCGCTCGCTGGCACCCGGGAGTCGTGCTCTCGGCGTAAAAGGCGAATTCGCAGCGGCTGTGCTTATCGAGCAATCCGATCGCGAAGTCACCTCTCCTCGCGCTGACCCTAGCTCTGCCGATTCAGGGACGACGCTTCGTGCTGCTCTCGAAGAGTGGCTCTGCTTCTTCGATGTGGCGACAGAAGTCGATGCAAGAGAGTCCAGCCTTGGACCGCTTCTGAGGATTCGCGAGCGCGAGGGAGGGCGTTGGCTTCACCTCACGAACGTGGGCGTGGGCGTGAGCCAGCTGCTCCCTGTCCTCATGATCTGTCTGATGGCCGAGCCCGGATCGCTCGTCCTACTTGAACAGCCGGAGTTGCATCTCCACCCGGCGCTTCAGCAGAAGCTTGGGGACTTCCTGCTGGCCTGTGCCCAAAGTGGGCGACAAGTGATTGTTGAGACCCACAGCGAGTACCTCGTGTCGCGTCTTCGGAGGCGTATTGCCGACAGCCCGTCGACTGACCTGGTCGACCATGTCGGAATCCTCTTTGCGGAGAAGCGAGAGGGATTCACGCGCTATCGTGACGTCCGGCCGAATGAGTTTGGTGGCATCGAGGAGTGGCCGGCGGGGTTCTTCGATCAGTCGGCGTCTGAGGCCCAGGAAATCCTCCGGGCAGCCATCAAGAAGCGGAAAGTCGTTGCCGACAAGAAGATTGAGATGAGCGAGGGGAGCGGAGGGTCTTGACGCGAGCACCCGCTCATCAGCGAGAAGGGGCCAACGTAGAAGCACGCCAGATTGCACCCACACCGCGCATGGCCGCGCAAGGCGCCATGCTCGAGGAATACCGCTCGGTGGCACATGTCTTGCAGCCGGAGACTGCGAGGGAAGATGCACGTCGCGTGATTATCGACGAGAACGTACTGCGACGAGACAGCATTGGCGGTCGCACCTGGGTGTTCAAGAAGCTCGGTCTGCGCTACTACCCGCGCACGGCTCCGCGAGCGACCGAGGCCTTCACTCGTGCTGCTCAGCTCGAGTCAGATCCAGCCCAGGTCGCCCTCCTCGCCTACACCATGGTCGCCTGGCAGGACGGCCTGGTGTATTTGCTCGGTAGCGAGTGGCTGGTCCAGAAGCTGCGCATCCCCGACTACTCTGCGAAGACTGCCGACATCCTTGACGAGCTTGACTACCTGGCGAGCAGCAAAGCGCCGGTCATAGGCACGTGGGGCAAGAAGACGATCGACAGCGTAGCCGCCCACTATCTGAGCCTCCTCCGCGACTGCGGCTTTGCCACGGGCAGTCTTCGCAAGGAGATCCGCTCCCCTTATGTGTCGCCTGAAGTTGTGCTCTTCGGTACCCGGCTGATTCTGGGCGGCGGCGAATCGGCGGCGGCCGTGCCCCAGCACTCGTTGTTCAAGGTGCTCGGGCTCACGCCGGGCGACGTCATCGACGCCCTCACGGAGTTGCACGCCGAGGGCCGCATCACGTTCGCGGTGCAGGGCAACGTGGCCCACATCGCTCTCAAGGAGGCTCACAGCAACTGATGCCGACCGTCGACGATAAGCTGCAGGCATTGCGCACCGCCCTGTTCTCACCGCAGCGCAAGGGAGGCGCTCTCCTGCTTGTCTACCCGCCGGCGGACGAGCGTGAGTTCCGGCGCAAGTACGACGAGGTCATCCAGGAGGTCGCGGTCCGAAGCATCCCCACCGAGATCGTGGACTTCCGCCTCCTCGTGTTCGATGCCTTGGATGCGCGGGGTCTGCGCGACAAGGTCTTCGCTCTCGACGCCAAGGGCAGCAGGGACGCAGCGAACAGTCTCGCCAGCCTCATCCAGAAGGAGGCCGAGGCGCGTGTGCTCGCGGCGTCCGAGCGCTCACCCGAGGCCATCATCCTGTGCAAGAACACCGCCGCGCTCTTCCCGTGGATGAGCTACTCGGCCCTGCTCGAGACGGTCGAGAACGTCGTCAAGAACACCCTCGTAATCCCCTTCCCGGGCACCGAGAGTGGCCCAGCCCTGCATTTCCTGGGCGTCAAGGATGGCTACAACTACCGAGCCGCGAGGATCTGAAATGACTGGAGCCGGAAGCACGACCACCACCGTCCGCGACGTTCTCGCGCGCGACCTCGGCCAGAAGATCGAATCGGTCGTGAAGGTTTACGACACGTCGCACTTGGCCGACGACCTGCGCGATTTCGTGATCACTGACTCGCTGGCCAAAGAGATGCGCAAGTTCCTGGACGGCTTCACCGGCAGCCTGCGCACGCGCGTGCAGGGGGGCGACGCGGGCGACGGCATGGCGGTGTGGCTCTGGGGGTTCTTCGGCAGCGGCAAGAGCCACGTCGCCAAGGTGCTGGGTTACCTGCTCCAGAACAGCGTGGTGGATGCCGCCGACGGCTCCCACGCCATCGACATCTTCAGCAGGCACCTCGAGGACCCGTCCCTTCCCCGCGCCAACGACCTTCGCGCCGCCCTGTTCCAGGTCCGTGAACAGGCGTGGTGCCAGACCATCGCTTTCGAGATCAAGTCGAAGCTCGACATGGCGAACCCTGACTCGGTGACTGAGATCTGCCTGCGTACGTTCTACGAGTCGCTGGGCCTGTCGGGCACCGTGTGGCTGGCGCGCCTGGAGCGCAAGTTGCAGCAAGAGGGCCAGTACGACGGCTTCGTGCACGCCTACCGCGAGCAAAATGGCCGCGAGTGGTCGGCCGACCGCCCTGAGCACGGCTTCTACCTGGAAGAGATCAAGTCGGCGCTCGCCGCTGCACGCGGCTCCACGCCGCAAGCAGCTGCCGACCTCCTCGAGGCCTATCGTCGGGACCACGGTGACGTTACCGCAGAGGGCGCCGCGCGCGAGTTTGCGGACTACTTGAGGGGCCGCGAGGCCGAGGTGGCGCCCCGCGAGCCGCACCTCATCTTCGTCATCGACGAGATGGGTCAGTTCGTGGGCGACAGCTCCGACAAGATCGAAGAGCTGCGCTCCATCATCGAGCAGTGCGGCGTGCAGGGGGGTGGCCGAGTCTGGTTCATCTGCACCTCTCAAGAGGCCCTCGACCAGGTGCTCGACCGCGCCGGTCTCAAGCTGGCCGCGCTCGGCAAGCTCGACGCACGCTTCTTCACGAAGATGAAGCTGACGAGCGAGGACGTGCAGCGCGTGGTCGAGGAGCGCCTGCTGCGCAAGCGCGAGGCTCAGGAAGGCAAACTCCGCGAGCTCTACGCCGCACGTGAGGGAGCGGTGGCCGACCTCTGCGGGCTAAATCTGCAGCGCGTGCTGACGAGCCTCGACCGTGACCGCTTCGTCCGCGCCTATCCTTTCCTGCCGGTCACCATGCCGCTCGTCCAGGAGCTCTTCACGGCGATGCGCGGGTTCAAACTCTCTGGTGGCGAGCGCAGCATGATCGACGTGGCGCAGGGTTCGCTGCAGGCCCTAGCCGATCGGCCCTTGGGCGAGGTCGTGCCGCTGGACATGGTCTTCGACCAGGAAACTGATGAGCTGAGCGCCAGTGACTACTTGGGCACGACAGGCATCAAGATGATCAACGAGTCCGATAAGCAGGTGCCTGATACGCCCGTGCCGGCCAACCGGGTGCTGAAGGCCTTGTGGCTTATCTCCCGTGTGGGGTGGGTGCCGAAGACCCCGGACGCCATCGCTCGGCTGCTGGCGACCAGCCTCGACACCAACGTGCCCGCACTCCGGGGGGACGTCGAAGCGACGCTCAAACGGCTGCACGAAAGCGGCATGGTGGGTCGTGACGAGGCTGCCGGGCAGTACACGTATCTCAGCGAGGCCGAGCGCGGCATCGAGACCGACGTCAGCGAGACCATCGCCACCTACGGCATGGGTGTCGCCAAACGACGCGCCACCCAGCTGCTGAATGAGCGCGTGTTCACCGGCAACAACCTGCACAACTACAAGGCGCCGTTCGGCAAGAAGGGCGCCGTGTCGTTCGCCGTGAAGCTCGACGACGAGGTGCTCTCGGGCATCGGCGAGATCGAGCTCGAGATCACCAGCTCTCTCGGCAGCGGCCCACTGGCCGCCATCGAGCAGGCCAATCTGGCCGGAGGCGTCAAGGGGCGCAAGATCTGGTGGGTAGCGGCCAGCCACTCGCTCGAAGAGCTCACTGCGATGCTCAAGCGCATCCAGGCGCTGGAGCGCGTCCCGCAGCAGGACAAGTGGCGCAACGACCGCAGCGACGAGGCTGTGAAGATGCTTAAGGACAAGGAGAAGGAGCGCGCCGGCCTGGAGCGCACCGCGACGAACCTGCTTGAAGTTGCGCTGAAGACCGGCGCCGTCTACCACAGTGGCGACGGTCGCGAGCTGGATGGCTTGCGAAATATCGCTGGCATCGTCCAGGACTGCATTGGAGCTGTTGCCGGCTACCTCTTCACGATGTTCGAGATGGCGAACAAACAGTTCGAAGAGAAGAACATTCCTGCATACTTAAAGCCCGCAACGAGCAAGCCGCAGTCGCTCGACCCGGAGCTCGACTTGTTCGATGCTCAGGGTCATCTCAACCGCAACGGCGCCCTGGTGTCGACCGTATTCGACGTGCTCCAACTGCGCAAGGACCAGGACCAGGCCGTCGACGGCAAGGCGATCAGTGACCAGTTCGGGGCCATCCCGTACGGCTGGCCGAACCCCTTGGTCCGCCTGATCCTAGCGGCCATGTTCCGCGGCGGCGCCATCAACCTCGAGTCTCCGGATTCGGACCGGCCGATCTACGAGGTAGGCACGCCCGGCGTGGAGGCCCTGCTCACGCAGACGAACAAGTTCAACAAGTCGCGCGTCAACCCGGCCGTGGGAGGGCTCACTCCCGACGAGGTCAAGACGGCCCGCGATCTGCTCATCAGCCTCGGCGAGTCGAACGTGCCCGATACCGCCCACGGCCTTGCCGAGCGCGTTAGCCTCGTGGGAGGCCGCCTCAAGACGTCCGCGGTCAAGGTCGGGGAGCGCGTCGCTTTCATGGACCTCCCCGTGCCGGACACCTACCGGACGGTGGAACCGACGGTAGATGCGGCCGTGACCCTGGCCGACCCGTCGGCCCGCGTGCGCCAATTCGCCACTGACGTGGAGCAATGGCGCGCGGCCGCCAAGTTCCTGAGTGAATACGACGCGTTCATCGAAGCCAGGCTGGATGGCAAGTACGCTGACTACAAGGCCATCGTCGGGTTTGCTCGCCAAGCTCCCGAGGTGTTCGAGGGCGAAGAAGGCGCGCAGGCGCGGGCGCGGGCCGACGATTGGGACGCGATCGTCGCCGAACGCAACGTCGTGAGCGGATGGAAGTCGCTGGCCGAGGCCGCGGACGCTGTCGTCGGCCGCTACCGTGTGGTCTACGGCGCCCAGCTAGCCGAGTGCGCCGACCAGGTCGCGCAGCTGCGAAACGAGGTGCAGGCCTCTACTGAGTGGACGCGTCTTGAGGCCGAGCGGCGAGCCCGGGTGATCGAGTCGTTCTTCGGGCACTCCGCAGCGGCTGGCGGCTTCGGTGATGTCGACGTCTCTACCCTTGCAGGATTGCGCAGGGCGTCGGAGGCCCGCAAGATCGCGGATCTAAGCATGTTGTTGATGGCTCTGCCTAGCTATCGGCAGGCTATCCTCAGGACTTGCGAGCACGAGTGGAAAGAGCAGCATCCACAGAAATCGGGGCCAGAACATAAGAAGGTCGCTCGCGTATCCGTGGTGGCCAAGATCAGCGGCAGACGCTTCACGAGTGCCGAGGACTTCGACGCCTTCTGGAATGGCCTTGGGAATGAGCTGCGCGCCAGCATCAAGGAGAAGCTCGCAGAGGCCGACGAAGTCTCCTTGGAGGGCTGATGGCAGCTGACCCGGGAGCCACCACGGCTCTGCCTGACGACGTCAAGAAGAACGTCAAGTCCATCGTTCTTGAGCTGCGCCACCTCTTCGAAGCCGACCTCGGCCTCGGTCTCAAGCGCCTCGGCATCGACGCTGAGACCGGCAAGGTTACTCCCGCGGACGATCCCACACTCTCCTACCTCACTGCGGAGGAGCACGAGGCGCGCGGCGCTCTCGACGCCGTGCTCGCCAAAGAGGCGGCCATGACCAAGGACGTGCCCGAGGCCGTGCGCGCCCTGCTGCGTGAGGCCGCGTACACGCACTTGAATCGCCTCATCGGTCTCAAGTGCCTAGAGCTGCGCGGCCACCTTGTGATTGACGGTGAGCGTACCGAGGTCGTGACGCAGCGCAGCGACTACGGCGACCTGTCCAAGTACCTGTGGACGCTGCGCTCGCGCGACGCACGTCTCTTGGGCGACCCTGAGAGTCTCTGGCGTGAGGGCCTGCTGCGGGCATGCACAGCGGCGAGCGCCGAACTTGGTGTGCTCTTCGACCCCGCGGATCCCTACGCGCAGGTATGGCCGTCCCACAAAGCGCTCGTGCAGGCCGTCCGTACTCTCGACGAACTGCCCGAGAGCGCCTTCCACGCCGACGAGCTCCTCGGCTGGGTCTATCAGTACTTCCAGAGCGAGGAGAAGGACCGCGTCTTCGCCGAGGTCAAGACCAAGAAGAAGAAGATCGCCTGGGCCGACATCGTGCCGGTCACGCAGCTCTACACCGAGCGCTACATGGTCGACTACCTGCTACAGAACTCCATCGGCGCGCGCTGGATGGAGAGAGGTGGCCGGGTTGGCTTGGACAGCATGATCTGGTTCTTAGGTGATGAACTGCTCATCATGCAGCTGTCTGTTCCGTCTGTAATGTAGACCAGTAGACCTCATCCGGGGTCCGGTCTTCAAGCCC
>Ga0209538_1000985_pt1 | contig 15432 bp, 14 predicted proteins | sample BarGraNGADG00211_2_FD_184492 | JGI IMG/M metagenome (GOLD analysis project Ga0209538, IMG submission 184492) | Arctic peat soil microbial communities from Barrow, Alaska - Barrow Graham LP Ref core NGADG0004-211 (SPAdes) (version 2) | ecosystem: Environmental > Terrestrial > Soil > Wetlands >... | reverse complement strand
CAAACCACCTCAAAATACTTTGAGGGCGACTGGATAATAGGAGCCGTATGAAGTGAGAGCTTCACGTACGGTTCTGTGAGAGGCTTTGGCTGAAATGCCTTTGCCTACTCGACAACTATTTATTTTCAAAAGTATAACTGTGTAAATTTGTAATTATATTCAGGGTGTTGGATAAGTTTATTGTTTCTTTCGTGTTTTCCAGATTGCCATTGGATGTTCTCTGATCCGTTCTAAAATCTTTGTGTCATCAAACAATAATTCCGGGCGGTATTCTTTCAAGTTGAATTTCTCTATAAATAGTTTTTCATCTGCTGTAAAGACTAATAAACCGGATAGAAATTCTTTTACTTCAATTTTTGCTTTCTCTAAATCAAAACGTTCCCTTTTTCGCAATACTGGAAGCAATGAAGAACGAATTTGAGAAAAGGTTAAGTTATCAATAGCATCAAACTTGAATTCTATTGAAGGAGGTTTATTCCCACCGACGGCACAATAGAATAAAATGATCTTCCGTAATGTTGGCAATTCTTCTTTATTGAACAAATTTGCATTCAGCATATTGAATATGTCATACAAATCTCTTGCTGCCGTTCGTTCCAGAAGTGCTTTTATCTTGCTGCCAAATAGTTCAAGTGGAGATAATACTCTAATTTGATAATGGGGAAGGAAATCTATCTCTATTTTCTTGTAGATTAAGGGTAAGATATGATTTCTCATGGAATAGTTGATTTCAATCTTGAAATTATCCTTATTCCCTGCCGCGTTTTGATAATAGAAAACCCAGGAATCCAAAGAATGTGGGTTTCGTGAATTTGGACTTAGTGTGTAACTTTGTGCGAAGAGAAAATTGACGAGTTCTTTATTCATCTGATCTCTTGCTTGTAGCATTTCTTCTTTTGTACAAGTTTTTGTGAAATCCAAATCAATATCTACAGATAGACGGGGAAGATCAAATACGAGCAGATTAATTGCTGTTCCTCCTTTCAAAGCAAGATTTTCTGAAAATAATGGATTCTCATTCAGAAACTTCAGAATATCGCATAACCTGATAATTTTTTCCAGATTATCTCTGATGAATCCTGTTTCAGATGCTATCTTTTCTAAGTCTTTCTTGCTATACAATTTCGCTTCCTCCCTGTTCTAAATATGAAAGAATATTTTCAGGTGCACATAGATTCCATTCCTTAAAGAAATTTGGAGATTCTTCTTGTGTCGATAAATACCGCACACTCTGGCCAATATTCTGTTTGCAATACAGGATAAAGTTATCGCTAATTTTTGTCTCTTGACGAAAATATGATAATATAAATCCGGTTTTCTGATAAAGAAAGGTTTTCGCATATTCATCTAAATACAATTTGAGCTTCTCCTCATTTAGATGGGTTATCAACGAAAGGCTATGAAGAAGTTCTTCCAGACCACCAGCATGATCTATACGATCTATGCAATCAATAACAGTTCGTTCAATATCTGTTACTTTAACAAGAGAATCCAGATTGGGAGTAAATACTCCTGACTTTATTCTGGATTCACAATATTTATAATTGATTCCATCAAACACAAAGTTTTTAAAGCGGCCTTCTGATGAAACATATAGGTCATAGAATATTTGGTGCGCAATACCGTGATATTCCATGGCTGTATGATACGATATATAAGAAGATGGAGTAATGTTACTTCCGATTTCAAATTTTGTTGCTATACTTTTTTTTGTTGCCAAATCTGTTGAAACATATAGATTACGGCGAACCTGACAAATGAACTTCTGCTTTTTGTAGTTATATAGTAGATCTTTTGCCGAATTCTCGTTCCCGACAAGGTTTATGACCTCCTCTGATCGAAAGAGTTTTCGATTATGGAATTCTTCAAGATAGGATTTCATTGTAGTAAAAACTTTAATATTAACACAAAGATACGGAATAAACCGTAGTTATGTGTAAAATATAAAGTGATTTTCGTTTATTTATTATTGTATAGATTTTCGCACTTTATAAGTTAATTTAATTGCAATAACTGATTTATAATATTATCTTTGTAAGTGGTAATATAATAATACTTATTTATGAATATCGACATAACTGATAATATATTATCTCTTATAGGCAGGACGCCAGATGAAATGATGCGTTTGATCTCACAGCGTGTCAAAGAAAGAAGGCTGGAAAAGAATCTTTCACAGATGACACTTGCTTCCCGGGCCGGACTGACACTGGCATCTTATAGAAGGTTTGAAACGATCGGTGAAATATCATTGAGAAGCTTAGTAATGATTGCATTAGCGCTTGACATGACAGCAGAATTCGAAACGTTGTTCTCAAGTCCAACTTATCAGAGTATCAACCAGTTGTTAAATTTGGAGCACAACCGTAAAAGAAAAAGAGGAGCCCGAAATGGATAATATTTCGTTTATTGATGTCTTTTTAAGCGGTCAACTCGTTGGTAAATTAGCAATGACACCTCAGTCTTTATGCGCATTTGAATATGATTCCGATTATCAGAGAGATGGTGTATCGATTTCTCCACTTCTCATCCCTTTAAATCCAGGTCTTTTCATTGCCAATCCAGGTCCTTTTAATGGTGGTTTTGGCGTTTTTGATGACAGCTTACCCGACGGATGGGGAAATCTCATATTGGACAGATTTCTTCAACAGAATGGAATTAATCGCTACAAATTAACACTTTTACAACGCTTATCTATTATTGGTTCTTCGGGGCGTGGGGCGATGGAATACCGTCCAGAGAAAAGCTTTGAAACGGAAGAAAGTTTTATAGATTTCAATAATTTGGCGAAAGAAACTGAAAAAATCCTGACCAGTGAAGATGCAGGAGGCTCACTAAGCACGCTTTATCACTATGGGGGTTCATCAGGTGGAGCCAGGCCAAAGATCTTTGTAAAGATTGACGACAAAGAATGGCTTGTGAAATTCAAAGCAACAAGCGACCCTGTAGATATAGGTAAAACAGAAAATGAATATTCGCTCCTGGCAAAAGAATGTGGGATTGAAATGCCTGAAACAAGGCTATTTGAAGAGAAATATTTTGGAGTAACACGTTTTGACAGAACGCCTAAAGGAAAGGTTCATACGATAAGCGCTGCCGGGTTATTGAATGCAAACTATCGTATTCCAAGTATGGACTATTTAGTTTTACTTAAAGTATGCCGACAAATCACATTTGACATGGAACAGGTTTATGCTTTGTTTCGTCAAATGGTTTTCAATGTAGCGATCTCAAACAGGGACGACCACGCCAAAAACTTTTCATTTCAACTATCCAACAGACAATGGAAGCTCTCTCCCGCATATGATCTATTACCCGGCAACGGTTTTAATGGTTTTCATACAACGACAATTAACGGAAAAGGCGAACCGACGCTTAACGATATTATGACTGTTGCTTCAGAAATAGGGCTGAATAAACAACGTACTTTGGCAATTATTGATGAGATAATAACCAAATGCAGAGATAAGAATATGTTGAAGTTTAGATTGAAATAAAAAGGTTATGTTGTAAAAAATGGATTCCTGACCCATTTATCCATTATGTTTTATTTATAAAAAACTTAGCAAGGCAAAAAAGATTTATTTTTGCAGAATACTATCAATTTTAAATTGTTAAAAAATTCTATTCATGATTATAGGCACACCTTCATTCAGAAAGATCAGCATGATGCTTTTACTGACCCTTGTATTTTCCGGTTCAGTATTCTCACAAAATTATAATCAGACCGATTCACTCAAGAAACACATTTATTATCTGGCTTCTGATGAACTGGCTGGTCGTAAACCCGGCACTCCCGGTATTGAAAAAGCTGCTGCTTATATCACGCAACAATTTAAAAACATAGGTATCAAACCATTTGGTTCTTCTTATCTTCAGCAGTTTAAGTTGTTGGTTGGAGCAACACTTGATAAGAATAATACGCTTAATATAAATGATAAAACATTAAAACTAGGTACTGATTTTGTCCCGTCAGAAATTTCATCAAATGGAAAAGCCGAAGGTAAAGTTGTATTTACCGGTTATGGACTGGATAAAAACTTTGGTAAAGCCAGCTATGAAGGCATTGATGTTAAAGGAAAGTGGGTACTGGTAATTCGTGGAAGCATTGATCCTGCTGACAGATCAGCAAGGGCAATCTTAACGGGTGATTATTCTAAAGCCATGACAGCGGCAGATAAAGGCGCAGTTGGGATTTTATTTGTGAACCCCTCCTGGAACAGTGATGAAAAGATAGCAGAAAAGGCTATTTACGGTCGAACTATGGGAACTGTAAATATCCCGGTTGTGATGATTTCTCAAAAGGTAGCGCTCAGTATTATCGGTAAGTCTGCAGATTATTTGAATAAGTTTCCTGTTGATAATGAACCCGCTTCTTTTGTAACCAAGGCAGAAGTTTCTGCTGAGTCTTCATTTCAACTTCAGTATCAGACTACCAATAATGTGGTAGGTTATCTTGAGGGAAGCGATCCTAAGCTTAAAGACGAATTCATTGTTGTTGGTGGTCATTATGATCATTTGGGTTTTGGTGGTCCGGGATCGGGATCGCGTAAACCAGACACCATTGCTATTCATAATGGCGCTGATGATAATGCGTCAGGAACAGCAGGGGTCATTGAAATGGCTCGTCGTATCAAGGCCGACAAAGCTGCATTTGGCAGAAGCTTTATTTTTATCACATTCAGTGCCGAGGAGTTGGGTTTACTGGGATCACAGTATTTTGTCGCCAATCCTACTGTTCCGATTGCTTCAATAAAGGGGATGATCAATCTGGATATGGTTGGAAGGTTAAAAGATGAACTGACTATTGAAGGAACAGGATCAGCTGCTGAAAGCGATTCAGTATTGAATGTTCTTGAAAAGGGGAGGCCATTTAAAGTAACGCATTCGGCAGGTGCTGCAGGAGGTTCCGACCATACTTCATTCTATAATAAAGGGGTTCCGGTGTTCTTCTTTTTCAGTGGTATGCACTATGATTATCACACTCCAACCGACAAGGCAAATCTGATTAATTATACCGGAGAATCTCAGATCCTGGATATGGCTTATGACCTGGCTAAAGTGATGGGGACTGCAAAACCATTTACGTATAAACAGGTTGCAGGACAATTGAATACCGGAACCCGTACTTATCGTGTTGCTCTTGGGATTATGCCCGATGTATCCGGTAGCCGGAACGACGGAGTCGAAGTGATGGATGCCCGCAAAGGTGGTCCTGCTGAACAAGCGGGTATCAAAAAGGGTGATTTTATTATTTCTATCGAAGGGAAAGAAGTCAACAACATTACAGAGTATATGAACCGTCTTAATCTTTTGAAAAAGGGAGAGAAGGCAAATATCGGTATCAGACGCAATGGTGAAAAGATGACCATTGTCGTACAATTGTAAGTTTCCCCGTTTCATACTCTTATTTTATGATTCCTTTTTTTACAAAACCACTTTTCCTGAAGTTCATTAAGTTTGGGATTGTTGGATTTAGTGGTGTTTTTATTGACTTTGGTTTTACCTATCTGACTAAAGAATATCTAAAAGCACAAAAGTATCTGGCCAACGCCATTGGCTTTACAATGGCGGCTTCGAGTAATTATTATCTGAACAGGATATGGACATTTCATAGCCATGATCCCAACATCGGGGGAGAATATACAAGATTTATCTTGGTTTCTTTGTTAGGATTGGGGATCAGTACTCTTGTGATTTACATTCTGAATGGTAGGTTTAAAATGAATTTCTATCTGGCGAAGCTCTTTGCCATCGGGGGGGTAACGATATGGAACTTCTTTGTAAATATCATGTTTACATTTGTTTCCTGAAATTGAAGGAGATGTTGAAATTGAGGAAGAATGTTTTATAAAACTGTCACCCTTTCAGGGTTAAAATAATGAAAGGATGTTTTGCTATAATACTACCATCCCTTCGGGATTGAAGAAAATGCCTCGGGATTGAAGAAAATGCCGAAGGCATGAAATTATTATAGTAAATAAACAAACTAAAAATAAATGCCGAAGGCATGACAGTATTGATGAATTCAAATCTACAATATATTTAAAAGAACTAAATTGAATATTTGTTCTAGCTTACCGACCTTCTCCCGAACAAAAATAGCGCTGCAAAGAAAGCCATGAAGTTCAGCCCGGCCTGATGGCGGATACTGTCTTCGGTCAACATAGACAATAGCATGATACTGAAAAAGACTACATAATAGTAGTCACTGAATGCCTTTAGATAAATGGGAGGAAATATCAGCCAAAAGAAAAAGAACAAAATCCCTCCGATGCCAAATGCCACACCCATATAGAGATATTGGTTATGTGAGGTGCCCCGGAAACTTGTTTCAAGTTTTGAATGACTTCTTTCGTATTCCCGAGAAAATGCATCCATTACATCTCCTGTGCCGACACCTGTCAACCAGTTCTGTTTTATAATCGACAATGCAGTCTTCCAGTATTCAAGCTTTTGCAGTTCAGGTTTTCCGTTGGCATTGCCTGTTTTCAGGTATTGATTGTAGTCTATGAAGAAGCCCTCTAAGCGAGCCGATAGATTAAACGGTTTCACCAATCCTGCATTGGCAACTCCTTTTTCGATAGCAGTAATTTCAAAGGGTTCTAATTTTGAAAGCCCTGCAGCATCTTTGCGATATCCTTTGGAGTTCAGATAGCGAATAATGGTATATCTAAGTTCCTCGCCATGTAGGTTTCTCCCGTTATAGTTCAGTTTGCTGCGTTTTTCCCAGTTTTCTTTTAACTCCTGCTCACAAAGATACAAACCCACATATTGTCCATTCTCAACTTTGAAATGAACCGTATCATGGGTATATGAATTTCCTAAAGCTGTTTTGGTTTCAAGTTTGGATAAATCGGGGAGGACAATGTTATAATGTTGGTTGTAAATGCTATAGATAAAAGAAAGAATAAAGAGAGGGATGACGATAAGGAACGCAATGGCTGTAAAACGAAGCCATCTCTTTTTCAACCTTCCTGAAAAATAGAACAAGGCATAAAACAGAAAAGCTACAAACAATAGAATCCCGGTTAACGATTTGAGTATGAAGAGAAATACGATCAGCCAGCAAATAAGGAATATGAAAAAAGCACGATCCAATCTTCGAAGCTGAGCACCCTTAACAAGAAAACGGAAGAGTATAAAAACGGCCAGACATACATTCATACTAAACCTGATGTGTGAAATAAAGGGAGATAGCTCCCGGGTATCAGAAAAATGTTTGGTGATCAGCATATAGATTCCGGGAAGGGTACCTAAGAAGACTCCAATTATAAACATGATCAGGATAGTTCTGAATTCCTTTTCATTGAATCTTTTTATTCCGGTAAACAAAATGGGGAGAAGAAGAATGGGCAGTTTCTCCCGCAGATCCTGTAATGAAAAATGTTGGTTTGAACTCCAGAAACAGCCCACCAAATAAAGCAAGTAAAGGGAAGAGAATACAACAGCTGCAGGATTTTTTAAAAACAGTCTTAGCTTTAATGGAATACTGTAAAGCACCGATTTACAGTTGGATGAAAATGATTTCAGCAATCCTTCTTCCTGACGAAAAGAAACGCCATCTATCATCCAAAAGACGAACAGACACTCTATGAAAATAGCCGTTGTAAAAAGCGATAAAGGGACAGATGCAGCCAGTAAGCCGACAATAATAACAGCAGGTTTAATCTGCGCGGTTTTCATAGTTGCATTGGGTGCTACTTGGATTGTGTGGACTCTTGAACCGAAGTTCCGGTAACTGAAGAAGCTGTATTGTTGTTTTCGGTAGATGGTTGAATCGCCGTCATATTTTGATCAGGGTATTCGTTACGGATTATGGCACTGGTCTTTATAAGTGCACCCGGTTTTAATAGATCCTGATATTTTTTGCGGTTTAACAATGTTGAGCTGGCTATGTCAAACTCTTTGTCATACCCCAATGATGATTCAATCCTGCCTTTTTGATAATAATAACGAGCCACAATTTCTGATTCAAGTACTTCACAGATTTCAGCTTTGAACTTCATCAGGTCATCCTTCTTGTCTCTGCTCATTTTATTTGTCAGTGTTTCATATTCTGCTTTTACTGCCTCAAAATATTTTTCACGTTCAGCAAGTTTTTTAAAATCCTCTATAGCCCTTTCACTTCGGGTAGTATAACTGTAATCCTTATCGCTCAAAAATTTAATGAAATCTTTGTATTCATTGTCATTTATTCTGAACTGAGTACCCCCCGAAAGAGATGAATGATCTTTAGCAAATTTATCTGCATAATCAAATGTCAATAACCGACCAACCAATATTGAAGCAATATTACTGAAGTATCTGGGATCAATGGAAATATCGGGTTCAATACCTGCCCCATCATAAACCACACGGCCAATTCTTGTCTTAAAAGGATGACGCAATGAATCTGAAATCGGGAGTGATTCTCCATTGGCATCTTTTTTTGAATAATCAATCGCCTGGATACATCTGCCACTGGGAGTGTAATATTTTGCAACCGTAACTTTCATCTCACTGTTAAAGCCAACCGAGACGATGTTTTGAACAAGTCCTTTTCCAAAAGTACGTTGGCCAATAATAATCCCCCTGTCCAGATCCTGAATCGATCCTGCCAGGATTTCTGCAGCTGAAGCCGTTTCATCATCTACCAGGACTGTGATGGGTATTTCAAGATCAATCGGATTAGTAGAAGTATAGTAAGAATGATTTTTATCAATCAGTTTGCCTTTGGTAGAAACAATCAGCTCTCCCTTTTTTACAAAAAGCCCGACAATATTCACTGCTTCATCCAGCAATCCGCCACCATTACCGCGTAGGTCAATGACCAATCCTTTTAATTTTTTTTCTTCCCTTAGTTTCAAGAAGGCCTGTTGAAACTCAATGTATGAACCTTCTACTGTTGAAGCCAGTTTGATGTAACCGATATCGTTTTTAAACAATCCTGAATAAGGGACATTGGGGATCGCAATTGTTTCGCGGGTAAGCGCTATATCTATTACTTTGCCTGTTTCTAACTTGCGGACTTTCAATTTGAAAGTTGTACCTGCCTGTCCTTTCAGCATTGCGCTTACATCTTCTACACTTTTCGAATCAAGTGACTGATGATCAATTTCGAGCAGACGATCTCCTGCTCTCAGGCCGGCATTGAAAGCCGGAAATCCTTCGTAGGGGTCAGAGACAATAGTTTCTAAACCCTTTTTATGTATCAAAGCGCCCACACCACCATACTGGCCCTTTGTAAGCAACGCAATATCTTCCTGTTCGCTTTCGGGTATATATATAGTATAAGGGTCTAATGAAGCCAACATGCCATCAATGCTCTTTTGGATCAAATCACCATGTTTCAGTTTCTCAACATAATTAATATTGAGTTCTTTATATAAGTTGAAATAAATTTCAAGATTTTTTAACATCTCGAAATTTCCAGAGTCTGAAGATTTACTGTTATTCTGCGCTTGTATATTTATCGTGATGAATAAACTCAAAAAAAAGAAAGCTGATTTCTTTAGCATGTTAATCGAAAATTAATTTTTGCAAAACTTCAGTCGTTTGGATTATTTGAAGCAAAGATAATGTTTTTAATATTGACATATTTTTACGGAACAGGATCATAACCGCTTCCACCCCAGGGATTACACCTTGAAATTCTTTTAATTGTTAACCATCCGCCTTTGAAAGGACCATGTTTTGTTATGGCTTCAACTCCATATGCAGAACAGGTAGGGATATATCTGCACGAAGGAGGAAGCAATGGTGAAATCGTGTATTGATATATCCTGATGAGGAGTATAAAAAACTTAGATAGCAATTTTTTCATATTCATCGGTTAAACGTCGTAAAATTAGAATTATTGCAGCTTCTGTCTCATCTGAGCTGATAATTTTTTTACCCGTAAACACAATTGCCAATGCACATTGTTTTTGTTTCTCTTGCAATACCGAATAGAAGGGGGCTTTATTCAAGCGATAAGCCTCTCTGATCAATCGTTTCATCAGATTGCGCTGCCAGGCTTTCCTTAGAAATCTTTTGGGGACAGCAGGAAGCAATTGTGCGGGAACGGAAATCGGAAACTGTGTATCGAGCCAGATTACTTTAAATGGACTATAATAAAAGACACGCCCCTTTTCAAATACAGTTGTAATCAGATTCCGACTGCATAGGTGCTCTGCTTTTCTATAAGTATTTCGTGGTATAAGTTGTTCGTTGCTCACACATGCAAAAATAGTAAGAAACTAATTGAATTTCGAGTTTCTTTTGCCCATAGGGCATAAATGTCAATAGAAATACATTTCTCTCTCCTTTTTTGCCCGTAGGGCATTAACATTTAAAGGTTAATCCTCTACAGGGAAAAGATCTAATATTCAGACTATTCTATTGATATTTATGTCCTACGGACAATTTAAATCTGCACCAGCACATATCGTATAACACGTAGAGACGCAAAATATTGCGTCTCTACATTTAGTTGTGTATGAAATGTGTATTCTTATTATTTCTTGTTGGTCTTGTGCAAGAACTGCTCGATAGCCATTATCATTGAAGGAGCAGTACAGTTTGGAGCTTCAACCATCAGTTCGAGTCCTGCTTCTTTTGCAGCAACAGCTGTATTTGCACCAAAGGCACCAATGTTCTGTTCTCCCTGAACATATTCTGGCCAGTTGGTAAACAATGATTTGATCCCTATAGGACTATAGAAAACCACCAAATCAAATTTCTTAATATCAATTTCGTCTCTCATGATGTTAGGAGGAGTCGTATAGATTACCACTTTACGGAAATTGATTTTGTGATTTGTCAGTAATGAAATTGGAAGATCATCATGTTCGTTCGAGCAAGGGAATAAAAACACTTCGTCTTTGTGTTTCTGTATTAAATCCATTAATTGTTGGAAAGTCTGTAGACCGTGAAATATTTTACGTTTCCTGTAGGTTACATACTTTTGAAGATAGAGTGCAATTGCTTCAGAAATACAGAAATACTTCATCGTATCGGGCATTTCCACACGCATTTCTTTTGCAAGCCTGAATAAATGGTCAACAGAAGTACGGCTAGTCAAAATTATTGCTGAATGATCGAGTATCTGAAGCCTTTCTTTTCGTAAATCACGCGCTTCAACTCCTTCAATTTTAAAGAATTTCCGGAACTCAAAAGTTACATTATATTTTTTTATAATGTCCCCATAAGGCGTCTTATCGATGTCGATAGGTTTTGGCTGTGAAACAAGTATAGTTTTTACTTTCAAGAGAATAAGTATTTAAAGGTTCAACAGTAATCAAGGAAATCCCTTGATAATCAATACTCTTTAATGGTTAGTAAAGATTTTTATCACTACAACAAGTGGTAAAATTTCGAGTGTGCAAAGGTACAAAATTAAATAGAATAATGAAAATTTTGTAGTGTATAAGCCTACCAAAAATCCTTTTATAAGGTTTATCAACAATCCGCCAAGGACTATTATTAACCCGATTTTTGAAAAAAGCTGAGGATCCTGAAAGATTACCGGTAATGAAAGCGGTAAAAGCAACAGGCCAATGACCTCAAGATAGACAAGACTTGTCAGATTGTATTCAAAAGCTGATGATTGGTTTTTGAATATAAATCCAAGAAATTTGATCAGAGATATTTTAAAAAGCCAGAAAAGGAATAAGCCTGCAAATATTCCAAAAAAGGTCAATCCGGGATACGGGAGTTCAATATTCAAAATAAATCGTATTCCCTGGAAAATAAACGTTGTAGTTGTAGAAAAAAATATGAAGAGCAAACCTATAGTGATCCGTTCTTCGAAAAGGCCACCATCTCTGATAAGCTGGTTGATATATCTACGGCCAAAAGAGGCATTGAAAATTTGTTTCAGCCTTTTTGGATACAGAAACTGTGTTATCGTATAAATGACAAAACTCAATACAAGAATACCTGTCAGCCAACTATATTCTGTGTTATTCAACAATGCAGGTTTTATATTGTCTGTCTTTAACTCGCTTGCAGTAAATATTGACTTCTCGGTATGAAGCGCTTTTCCTCTAAATAAATTTGTAGAAAGAGCCTGATTTACAGAAGTTGAAAATTGATTTAATTCAATTTTAGCAAATATTGAATCTGTAGGTCCGGAAAGAGGATCCGCATAGGAAGGTATTCCCTGTTGTATGCTGTCGGGCAATAATGGCTTTAAAGGACCGAGTATTGGCATAACCTGATGAGGGTTATCCTTTTGAGCGATATTAGTGGATATGTATTTTAAACTGTCCTGTAGCATAACTGTTGCAAAGATACAAAATAAGTCATTTACTTTTGTCTTCAAAAAGCTAACTAAAAGTCTATTAAAGCCCTAGGAAATCAAGTAGTTTAATGTTTAGTAAGGGTTTCCACCTTAAACTATATAAAATAAACTTTACTAGTTCCCCTATACGTTCCCCAAGTAATATTACATTTGCTTTTATTTTACACACACGTTATGGTTAAGTTTTTTCTTAAAGACAAAAATTCGAAGGAGGAATCAGCCATCCGAATGCATTGTTTTTACAAAGGCAAAAATATAATAATTTACACTGGTTTCAAAGTGCACCCAGATAATTGGGTGCGAAGTTCCCAAAGGGTTACAGAAGATTTAAAAAAATTTAGGGGAGGAAAAAAAATAAATAGCACCCTTACTAAAATGGAACAGGAGGCAAAAGATACTTTTTATGAAGTTAGAGATTCCGGGCGATTGGTGGATGCAGAAATGTTTAAGGAATTTCTTAAATCTAATCTGGCAGGTAAGAATTTAGGTATAAAAGGAGCTTCTGGGTTTATAGAGTTACTAATTATTTACACAGATAAAGAGGAAGAAGTAAAAGGAAAAAGATTTGTACATAAACTAAGAGCTACAATAAAATTGATTAAGTCTTATGATAGTTCTTGGGCATCCTTGACTTTGACTTCCTTTAATTTTAAATACTACACAGATTTTACAAATTTTCTTTTATTTGAGTGTGGGTATGCTCCGAACTATGTAGGGGGAATAGTGACTCAAATAAAAAAGTTTTTTAAGCATGCCTTTAAAGAGGGACTTCATAAAAATAGTGTATATCTCGATTTTAAAATAATAAAAATTGAAGTGGATACAGTTGCCCTAACTCCTAAACAAGTTCATGCAATATATAGTTTAAAGATAGAGAATGATTTACTTTGTCGAATAAGAGATTTCTTTGTAATACAAAGTGTAACTGGCCTTCGCTATGTCGATGTGTCAAAATTAACTCTGGCAAATGTAAATTACCCGGCCAATACACTTGATGTTACAACTACTAAAACTAAAGCTAGGGTTGAAATTCCTATGCAACCCATACTTAAAGAAATAATAAAACGATACAACGGATTTCCTAAAAAAGTGTATGCAGGAGCACTAAACACTCAAATAAAAGAGATTGCAAAAAGTGCAGGTTTAACAGGTATGGTTCAGATTGTTAAGGTACGTAGAGGAGGGGAGATACGAAAAGATTACCCTTTATACAAATTGGTAACTTCACATACGGGTAGGCGAACTGCCCTAACAAACATGTACCTACAAGGAGTTGAACTTGAAGAACTTCGTTTAATATCCGGACACACCTCTATTAAACAACTTCAAACATACTTGAAGATAAAACCAAAAATTTCTGCAAAGAAACTTCAGGACAATCCTTTCTTTAGAGGGGAACTACCCCCAGAATAACCTTGTAAGTCTCAGTTATTTTTTGTATATTAGTGAAAACCACTAGTATGCTTACAAAAGAACAATTGCAGGAAGCTGCAACAAAGTATGATTTGCCCGTCTCCACAATTCAGGCAGTAATTTATGTTGAATCCGGAGGAAGTGGATTCCTTCCCAGTGAAAAACCCAAGATACTATTTGAAGGACACATCTTCTGGAGGGAATTAAAGAAACTGGGAATTGATCCTAACAAGTATGTAGTAGGGAATGAGAACGTCCTTTACATGAACTGGACAAAGGCTTTTTATGTAGGGGGCGATGGAGAACATGAACGATTGTTTCAGGACATTCCTCACTATTACAGTTACAAACCTATCTTAAGATTGGGAATGAGGAAACCGCTAAAAAATTACTTGTTCATCCTTTCTTTAAAGGTAAGTAAACAACTCATTTTCACATTGTAAAGTTCACTTATATTTTCCAGTATAGGGCAATGCTTACTGAATATGTTTCAAAGCATCATTTGTAATAGGCTGATTAAAGAACCATTTACCTTTTTTAAAATTGTTAATTATTGTAAATGTGATGTTTAATGCTTAAATTTGTAATATACTTTAATTAATTATGGAAGAATTTAGCAACAGAAAAAAGATCAATAAAGGATTTGAGTGGTATGAAAATCATCGTCTAAAAATTGTATCTCAAGATACAGATGTGCAGATGATACTTGATAGCATGGATATTGTATCGATTTATGAATTTCCGCCTCTTACCAGGAAATACCCCAGATCAAACTTTGAAGATTAGGAGGTGCTGACTATATTTAACTTTCTTGACTACCTATCAATTTTTGTAATTGTCAATATCATTGAGAACTCCCTGCTTTTATGATTTATCCATTTTAATATCAGATATATTATTCTAAGTGACTTATATTATAATTACTCAAGTTTCGCAAAAACAATAATACTTTAAAAAAGAATGAATTAGAGTAAAAAAAGTAGCATGTTTTTGTTTTGTTTAAATTACTTATATTGAGTAATTTAGTGTCGTCAAACAAAAAAACAAAAACATGCTACTTTTTTTACTCTAATTCATTCTTTTTTAAAGTATTATTGTTTTTGCGAAACTTGAGTCAAATATTATAATAACATGAAAATAAGTATCTACTAAAACATCATTTATGATTTATTTTAATTGTAAATTCAAAATACACCGAATAATTATACTGGCTATTGTCCTTTTTTTGATCAGAAGCCCCCTTTCAGCTCAATACCGAAGTATCTCCGTATCGACTGAAAGAGTTATCGGGCCTGATTTATTGTTCGATCGTTTTTACAGCAGTAATGGATTACCTGACGACCGGATTCGGTCAATTTTCCAGGATAGCAAGGGATTTCTGTGGATCGGAACCATGAATGGTGTCTGTAAGTATGACGGGTATAGGTTTATAAAATATTACAAGAATAATAAAAAAAACAGCATATCAGGAAACTGGGCATATGCAATTTGTGAAGACAAAGAACATAATATATGGATAGGAACAAAGGAAGGTTTGAGCAAGTTTGATAGTCAAAAAGAAACTTTTTGCAATTTTCAAAATGATAAGGGAAATCCATCATCACTTATGGATAATATTATCAATACATTACAGTTTGATAAATATGGAAAGCTATGGATAGGCACACCTAAAGGATTAACCAAATTTGACCCCAATACTCAATCATTTATCAGGTTCAACTCCTACCCATTTAATATTAACGTTAGTAAGATTA
>Ga0209538_1000981_pt1 | contig 15463 bp, 27 predicted proteins | sample BarGraNGADG00211_2_FD_184492 | JGI IMG/M metagenome (GOLD analysis project Ga0209538, IMG submission 184492) | Arctic peat soil microbial communities from Barrow, Alaska - Barrow Graham LP Ref core NGADG0004-211 (SPAdes) (version 2) | ecosystem: Environmental > Terrestrial > Soil > Wetlands >... | reverse complement strand
AAACACAAGCACCTTAACTTTAACTGGTTTTGCAGACAGTATAACAGTAAATAATCTTCTCGCTAATATTCCTAGAATTATTGACGGGGAAGTTGGTACTGTGATGCAGAGTGGAGTTAATAAATTTGGAGAGACCGATTTCTGGTCATTCCCCGTATTGCAACCTGGGGTAAATACAATCACCACAAGCAATTCAAATTGTGTGATCACGATAGCCTATAAACCAAGATTTATCTAAAAAAAAGAAAGAAGGAAAAAACAATGATTAACGAAACAGCCAATTTTAATTCCCAAGTAACTGTAAAAGACACAAACGGTGCCGATGTCCAAGTGGCCTATCTGAACGCCACCCTGGACAAGGGAAACCAGAACATCAACATTTCCATGAGTACAACCAACAAGGAACTAGTACTGGCAAACGCTGCAGCCGTAAAGCAACAGTATGATGAATTCATGGCCGCAGTAACGGCCAGAGCAACAGAATTAGGCTACGTAATATTCTAATCCCAAGACACTGACTCCCCGCAGTAAAATGTGGGGAGTTTAATTTTGAAAGGATTGATCTGAATGAAACTAACCAATGGAAAAATACTGAATGATTCTACAAAGCTATCTGAAATCGCTCAAAAGCAACTGCCCATTAAAGCTAGTTATGCTATTGCTAAGAATCTAGCAAAACTGGAAGCGGAGTTGAAAACCTACAACGCCGAACGAGATAAACTGATAGAGAAATACAGCAGAAAAGACGAGCAGGGCAAGACTATCATAGGCGAAAATAATCAGGTCGGGATTCAAGAAGATCATCTGAATGATTGGAACAAAGATATTCAAGAACTGCTCGCCATAGAAAACGAGGTCAACATCCATACATTTTCAATCAATGTCCTGGACGGTTGCAGCATGACCCCCGCGGAGCTGATGCTCATAGGCTACATGATAGAAGAGTGACAACCTCTCTATCTTGGAAGGGAGGTATTTTTAATTGTTAATCTTATACGATATCAGTCACAACAAAATAGACGGACTTACAAATTATAAAGAACTAAAGGTTGAACACGAGATTAACACTGAAAGTGTTCTCTCTTTTTCTTATCCAATTTCAGATCCAAAGCACGATCTGATCCAGGAAGAATGTTACATCCGCACTCAGGATAACGAATACATCGTCAAAGAAGTAAATTTTAAAGACGATGATTGGACTGAATACATTTGTAAGTTAAACATTGAGGGCATAAAAGGCAAAGACGTTTCGCATTTTGAAACCATTGAACAATCCTGCACTAACGCAGTAAATCTTGCCTTAGTTGGCACAGGTTGGACGATAGGCTCTTGCAATGTAACCAAGTTGAGAACCGTCAGAAAAAACAACTGTAACGCTTATATCGTGCTGCAAGAAATCCAAAGCGCATATGGCTGCGAAATGACCTTTGATGCCATTACTAAAGAAGTTTACATTTATCAATCTTTAGGCGCAGATAAGGGGAGTTATTTTGCGGAGCAACTGAATCTTAAAAAGCTTGACGTGCAAAGAAATAGTTACGATTATATTACAAGGCTTATCCCTTTAGGCAAAGATGGTTTAGGCATAGCAAGCATAAACGGCGGCTTAAATTATGTCGAAAACTACCAGTACAGCAATAAAATCATAACCGCTTATTGGGAGGACAACAGATACACCGACGCGACCGCCCTGCTGGAGGATGCTATTGAGCGGCTGGATTACCTCTCTAAGCCGTACCGGGCCTATAAGGCTGACGTGATTGACTTGGCTAACATCAATCCTCAATACGCTATTTTGGATTACAGCTTAGGAGATACCATAACTCTACTGGCTAAAAGCAAAAGCACCAAAGAAGCCCAGAGGATTATTAAGCTGACAGCTTACCCCGACGAACCCGAACGCAACTCATGCGAGATAGCAAACAAATTACTAAATCTGGCAAATATGCAAGTAAGATTTGTCGATACAGCTAATATTATTGATATAGTGACGACCGTTGATGGGCTAGTAGACGGAACTAAAGTAGATGGCGTGGATTGGGCGAAAGTACAAAATGTTCATATTATTACCGCTGACATACAGGATGCTTCGATAACAACCGCAAAAATCGGTAATTTACAAGTAACGACTGCTAAAATAGCGGAAGCATCTATCACTAATGTAAAAATAGACAGGGCGTCCATTAATAAATTGCAAGTAGTGACGGCAGATATAGTTGATGCTAACATAACTACAGCGAAAATAGGTAATTTAGCAGTTTCGTCTGCTCAAATTCAAGATGCCGCAATCACGACTGCCAAGATTGGCAATGCTCAAATATTTTCTGCTAAAATTGCAGACGCACAAATAACTACTGCAAAAATTGGGTTAGGTGCAATCACAACAGCTTTAATTGCTACCGCAGCAATCGGAACAACTCAAATTGCAGATGGTAGTATTACCGATGCAAAGATCGTTAGTTTAACTGCGAATAAAATATCTGCTGGCACAATTGATGCAGCCACAATTACTGTGGTTCATCTTAATGCAGCAAATATCACGGTTGGCACGATAAATGGTGCACAAATCACTCCTGGAGCGATAGGTGCGACACAATTAGCTACATCCATAAACACTCTTATTTCTACTGCACAAACCACGGCAGACGGTAAAAATACAATATACTATCAGATTGCTCAACCTGCTGGTGGAGTCTATAAGGCAAATGATATTTGGTATGATACGAATGATGGTTATAAGATGTACTACTATAATGGTACAACTTGGGTAACCGTATCTTTTGGAACAAATGTATTTGCTGATAATGCTATTACCGCAGATAAGATTGCAGATGGTGTGAATACTGCTATTTCTAATGCACAGACTCGAGGTGATTTAGGGGTAACAAATGCGGCAACTGCCCAGACAAAGGCTAATCAGGGTGTCACAGATGCTGCAAGTGCTCTAGCTTATGCTAATGCCATACAAATTGGTGGAAGGAATTTATTAAAAAAAAGTAATCCAAACATAACGGGAGCTGGTTATAATCTACTAGGTTGTGATTTTGGAGATGCAAAACCTATTAGTGGAGAACTTTATACAATATCAATAAAAGGTACGTTGAATGACCCGGCTTTAACAGGTTTTTATGCGAACATAGATGATGGTTCTGGTACTTATCCTGCGATAGCAATAGTTGGAAGTGCAGATAAAAATTCATCTGGTATTTACACAAAAACTTTTACAATGCCAACCTTACCTAATCCAGCAACAATTTCAATTATATATGCATATCCATTGGGTTTATATAAGAGTGCCACTCTGAATTGGGTTAAAATAGAAAAAGGCAACAAAGCAACAGACTGGACGCCTGCTCCTGAAGATGTAGATGCTGCTATTGCTACAGCACAAGCCACAGCAAATGGTAAAAATGAAGTAACGTATTCCCTTACAGTACCTGGTGCGACTGCAAACGCCATTGGTGATATTTGGTTTCAAAAGAATGCATCAAATGTCATTATTAGTCAATGGGAAGGCCTTGGAGGAACGTCGTGGTCTGCAAAGACTATTGATAATGCTGTCATTGCTAATCTTGATGCAGCTAAAATTACTGCAGGTTATATTTCTGTTGATAGACTACAGGCTGGAACGATTGTTGCGGCAAAATTAGCTACCGATACAATCACAGCTGCAAGTGGTGTTATAGCAGACCTTGCTATTGTTACTGCAAATATTGCAGATTTAGCTGTAACAGGGGCTAAGATAGCTAATGCTACTATTGTAAATGCTAATATATTCGATGCTACTATTCAATCAGCTAAAATAGCTGCTTTAGATGCTGCAAAAATTACTACAGGCACTTTGGATGCCGCAAGAATAGCTGCTGGCACCATAACAGGAACTCATATAGCTGCAGGAACAATTACAGCGGGAGATATTCAAGCACTTACACTAACAGCGGGTCTAATGGCTGTAGGAACTATTACAGCAACGCAAATAGCAGTTGCAACGATTACGGGTGATAAATTAGTTGCTGATGCCATAACTGCAAGAGAAATAGCCTCGAAAACGATTACGGCAAATGAAATAGTGGCGTTGACAATAACAGCAGCAGAGATAGCAGCAGGAACTATCACAGCGGTGAAGATTGCAGCAGGAACTATCACAACAAACGAACTTGCAAGCACTGTTGGAGCAGGGTTAAATATTAGCTCAAATACAAGTATTACTCTCAAAGCAGATCTGACTTATGTAAATGCAATACAGATTGGCGGAAGAAATTATTATAAATCTACAACTGTTATTACTGACATAACTGGTCAAACCCATACTCGTCCTTACGCAGGTTGTGAAAATGGGTTATATTTTGTAGGACTTTCTACTACCGACGGAACATTAAGATTTAATAATGTAATAACAAATAATGGTTATTGGACAGTATCATTTGAAGTAAGAGGTTCTCAAAGTGTTGCTATATCGTTTATTGCAGATATATGTGATGGAGTACAAAAAGAAATCAGGACTACGAACGACAATACTTGGTTAAAAGTATTTATAACAGCCAATGTAACAAATTACTCTAGTACTACTTATAATTTTGTTGACTTTTCCAGTATTGCATGGGCATATTTCTACGTAAGAAATTTAAAAGTAGAAAAAGGCAACAAAGCCACAGACTGGACACCTGCTCCGGAAGATTCACCAACTAACGCCAATATTATTGCAACGATTAATTTGTCGCCAGAAAGCATAACAATTGATGCGGCCAATCTTAATTTATCAGGGCTTGTTACAATTACAAACATTGGTAATGGCACAACAAGTATAGACGGAGCTAATATTAAGACAGGCACAATTAATGCAAGTGTAATCGCTGTTACAAATCTTAATGCTGCAAATATTACTACAGGCAATTTAGATGCAGCAAGAATCCAAACTAATGTAATAACTGCAATTAATAATAACGCAACACTATCTATTAATGCGGCACGGTTAAATTTAACTGGATATATAACCGCAACAAATTTAGCTACAGCAGGGCAAACTACAATAAACGGTGGTAATATTACTACTGGTAGCATTTCTGCCGATCGTATCAATGGTGGCACTATTACCGGCGTAACGATCACCGTCGGCACGGATTTAGCCGTAGGCAATAATATTTATGTGGGAAACACCGCTACCGGAAATCAAAAATTTATAAAGTTTTTCGAAAGTGCAAACTCGTATGAGGAAGCATTGATAAACGTAGCAAAACCAAATTATCCAACCGATAATTATACACGATTATTTTTTGGAGCAAGGGAAATAACATTTGATTCTTATGGTGTGCCAAAATGGAGATTAGAAAACTTAGCCCTTGAATCTCAACTAAACAGTTATATCAAACCCTTTTATACAGGCAACAGGTGCTACATAGATTATGGTAGTGGCATACTTATGATTCGGAATTCTAGTGGCACAGTTATTGGCACTATAGCGATAACACCATAAAAAAATAGGTGGTGATTACACTAAAGGGCTCGGGAAACCGGGTCCTTTTATCGTACAAAGTCAAGAAAAAATAAAATGTAAAGGTAAATGGTGGCAACATGGCAGCAAAAGACAGAGAACTACTCGATCCGTCCGTGAACGTTATAAATTTAGTAGGGAACGCAACAAAATATCTGGAAGAATTGCACAAGCAAACGGAATCCTTCTATAACCAGAAACTACAATTAGCGGTTGAGGCGTCTCAGCGTGAAAGATCAGCTGAATCGTTACGAATTGATGCTCGTTGGTTAGTGGACAACGAAGCGATCAAAGTTGCGACTCAAACGTCCGTGAAACAATCCGAAATGTTAGCCAATCAGGTGGCAGAGAACGCCGAAACATTACGAGACGGCATGGCAAAAACCGCCGAAGCACTTGCTGTACAACTGCAAACAATAACAAAATCACTTGGTGATCGTCTTACTGTGGTCGAGCAACAGCAGTACAAAACAGCAGGTACCAGTCAGGGTGGGCGCGACATGTGGGGATGGGTTGCCTCTGCAATAATGTTGATTGTTACCGTTATCACATTTTGGAGTAAATTTTAAGGAAAGGGGAATATAACATGGAAACTTTTAAAGTAAACCTGGCAAATCTCATCAAGGTGAAAACTTTGATCACTCTCACAATCGTCGCTGCGCTGACTTATGGTTTTATCACCGGCTTGATTGACGGTGAAAAGTTTATGATTGTGGCGATTATGGTAGTTACCTACTATTTCAACAAAAAGGACGAAGCAGATGTTACTACCAGCAAAACAGAAATCACCAGCACTACAGGCGTTCCGAAGGCAGATGAAGTCAGATGAAGTTGACGCTGATCAAGGCCCATACACCGGAAAACGGTTATGATGGGTATGACGCTCATCGTCACTGGGAACTAGTGAACATGCCAGTGGCGGACTATCTCACAAGGGTAGTTGCAAAAGGTTTGGTTTATCCTGGAACCGATATGGCCGATTTAATTCTTAACCCTTGGCGGTTGCCGTGGATCCGCGACAACGTGCAACTGGTAGGCTATGATTATATGGAGTTGGTCGAGCCAAAATACTACCATCTTTACGCTTTCGACAACTACCACGATGGGATAGATGGCCAACTTATAGATGGTGGGCCAGGCACGTTCGTGCAGCAGGTGCAAAGCGGTTATATATCACCCATAACTGGACATCACGCCACAGCCGATATATATTCGGTCGAAACGGAAGAAGAAGGAGATAACATGCCAGAAATTAAACAGTTAGAACCCTGGCAAACTCAGGCAGGGACAGACGCACTCGATGCACTAAGTGCAGCTAAAATTGTCAGTAACCCAGATGATAGGAAAAAAACTCTGGACCAGCCTGTAAAACAGTGGGAATTGTATGTGCTGCTGGAACGGATCCGCGCCGGTGCTGTTGTAAAGCAAGGGAAATAAAATAAATAGTTTAGAGCCGCTCGAAAGGGCGGTTCTTTTTTTATGTACCCATTTAATTATAACGCTGAATACTACAAGATACTTTAACTTGTATCTATTGACAAGTGCTATGGTATCGTTTATAATACAAGTAGTGAGTAAGGGAAATACAAAATAATAGGAGGAAGAAAAAATGAAATACACATTAAACAGCAGCGAAAATTACGGAATGGACAACGGTATCGGACAATGGGAAATCAAAGAACTTATGAACTGTGACATGTCCACCGCAAAAGCAATCGCGAAAATTATCAACGCAGACGAAACAATCAAAGTTATGGCAGAATTAGATTACACCGCTAACCCAAACCCAGAAAGCGAAATGTGCCACATCGAAGATAGTATCTACGCAACAAAGGTTGCCAATAAAACCGCCGAGGGGTTCGGAACCGTATCGAGCAACGTCGTTAAAAGCGCTTGCGAATTAGCATTAATCAAAGTCAATACACAACGCGAAATCAACTCAAAAAAATCAGATGAATACGAAGCCCATTGCAAAATGATGGCACGGGCAATGCGAGAATAAACCACAAGCCGAGCCGGGCGGCCAAACCCGGCAGAAGGGGGATAAAATGAAACGTACATCTTACAAGGGTTACATCATCGACACGGACAACTTGGGCAGAATCTACATCTACAATACTGCATCTCCTTACAGCGAGGATAGCGACCATATTATTATAAGTTGCGGTGCATTATTGAGCGAAGTTAAACGATTGATTGACCAAAAAATAGCAGAAGGGAAGGGTTAGGCAATGAAGCTTATAAGTCTAGCAGAATACGCCGAGCTGCACGGTGTAAAACGTGAAACGGTGCAGCAGAAGTGCTTGCGTGGGGGCTATGGAACAGCCGTCAAAATAGGTCGTAACTGGTGCATATCGGACGATGAGCCATACACCGACAAGCGGGTGACGTCCGGAAAGTATGTCGGCATTAAAAGGGAGGAAACCAAATGACAAACTTTTTAAGCAATCTTAATGAACTCTATACCATCTGGCTCACAGCGAGCCTATACCCAAAGTTTATGACGGCCATCCTGTTTCTGTCACCCGTTATTTTCACGGCGGTGGGAATCGGCATTGTAAACTACAACATCGCAAAACGGCGTAATCAGAAGCGGAAGGGGGTGGGGAATTGAAAAAGATCAGACAAGATCAAAACCTATCGCAAACCGAACTTGCCAAGCGCACCGGCTTATCACAGCCGACAATCGCACGCCTTGAAAACGGTGGCCTTGTCCGCGCACACTGGCAGACGGTGAGCAAAATAGCAGCCGCGCTCAACGTCACGGCAGACGAACTGCTTGCATCGACAGGGCGGGGAAAGATTCAAGCGCAGTAGAAAGATTATAGTTTGTTAGACCGTTTGTATTCGTAACAAAGAAAACCCGTCACAAGGCAAATGAAAGGGGTATAGTGATGAATGATAACGAGATGAAAGAGGGTATCTGTCCGAACACCGGTAAACTGTGCTATCCGGCAATCCGACAGGCGGCACGGATTTGCAAGGAGTTTCGTGCAGAGTATAAAGCACGGCTCGAACGGCATAACGAGAACCTAGGAACTGTGATCATGTTTAACAGTTTTATATCGGCTATGATTGTATTTGTGGTGTTACTACTAACGGTGCCAATAGGTGGCGAGGTTTTCATAATCGCCGCGTTTGTCGCTTTGTTTCCGTGGCTGTTGTATAAAGTAGAAGAGAGGTACAACTGATGACTGACACAATACCGGAAGAATTTTGGGTAAAGGTAGAAGAAGTCAATGGAAATCCATTTGAGGAAAAAAGATTGCTTGAAATGGAGATTGACCGCTTGGCGGAAGAAAACAAGCAACTCAAAGCGTTACTGCAGCAAACCAGAATAGACCGCGACACATATCACCAAGACGCGCTTATGCACGAACGTTCAAATGCTCTGCTTATGCAAATGTATAGTAAGCGATGAAAGACCAGGCAATCAAGCGATCGAGATCCAGAAAAAGAAAAGTATGGGTGATAAGACTGATTGACGGCAGTGAATATTCAGCATTTGTCAGTGACAAACAAGACGCTATTGCGTATGCCAGAATGAGGAACCTGAAAATTGATAAGGTGTATCTAGAAAAAAGAGAAAGGTGGAATAATCAGTGAGGACTCTTTATGAATTGACTGGTGCATACAAAGAATTGTATGAGATGGAGACAGGGGAAGATGGACTGTCAGAAGAGGCATGGATTGATACAATGACCGGTTTGGAAGCAGAGTTGAATGAGAAAGCAGAGAACGTTGCAATCGTTTACAAGCAATTCGTTTCTGACGCAGAAGCCATGAAGAACGAAGAGCTGCACCTTGCAGCACGTCGACACACCATCGAGAACAAAGCAGATCGTCTCAAAGCCTACTTGCAAAACATGCTCACTGCTGCCGGTAAAAACAAAATCGAAGGCAGCAAGGCGAAAATCTCCATCACGAAAGGACGTGAATCGGTAGTAATTACAGATGCCGAGAAGCTCATCGCTTATCCTGACGTATGGAAACCTTACGATTTTAGCGAAAAAAACATCAGCAAAACAGTGGTAAGTGAATTGCTTACTGCAGGGGTAGAAGTCAAGGGTGCGGAGTTGGTCAGGAAGCCTGGAATCACAATAAAGTAGGGAGGTAGAATAATGAATATCATTGAAAAACTTATGCACGTTCAAAAGGGTTTGAAGGTAGCGAAAGAGCAAACAAACACATTCGGAAAATACAAATATCGTAGTTGTGAGGATATACTGGAAGCCGTAAAACCTTTACTGTCAGAAGTCGGTGCTGTAATTCTGCTTAACGATGAAGTTTGCTTGATCGGTGAACGGTTTTATATCAAGGCAACCGCTTCGTTTGTAGGCATAGACAAAGACGAAACTAACATCGGCGTGTCGGCATATGCTCGTGAGGATTTAGACAAGAAGGGAATGGACTTAGCACAAGTAACCGGTGCTACATCAAGCTACGCTCGCAAATACGCTTTAAACGGTTTGCTGTGCATTGACGATACTAAAGACAGCGACACAACGAACATCGACAATGAGCCAGAGCCAAAGAAACCCGAAGCAAAAGTAAACCTTTACGTTCCACCTACACAGCCAAAACAAGCGGAGGTAAAGCAAACCCCTGCACCAGCACCACAAACACCGCCACAGGACAATCCAGACGTGCCAGCGGTCAAACCACAAGCAACGCCAGCAAAATACGTGTGCGAAGATTGCACTTTACCGATTACTCCGGTAACATTAAACGGCAAGGTCTACAAGGCGGAAGAAATAGCAAATAAAACATACGTTGATTATGGTCGGCAGTTGTGCTGGGAGTGCGCAGTAAAATCGAAGAACGCCGCAAAGGCAAAAAAAGCTGAATCTGCCGAAACGGTGAAAAAATGAAAAACATAATGTTCAGAGCGTGGGATGGCAAGGTAATGCACCAGAATGTGGTTATCGTTGACGAAGTTGCTTATAAGCGAGATTGCTTCGCAAGTATATTTTCACCTAATGCAAAAGCAGGTATACCAATGCAGTATACGGGTTTAAACGATAAGCATGGTGAGGACATTTTCGAAGGTGATATACTCCGAAATGTTTTGAATCCCTTAGTAAATAAAGACCCATTTGCCATTTCTTGGGATAATAATAGTGGTTGCTGGTATTGGTATGACGGTGAAGATGGAACAGATCCTTTTTACCAATCAATCGCCGATGATTGTGAGATAATTGGAAACATTTATGAGAATTCGGAGTTGATTACCAAATGACAGTGGGCGATGTAATTTCAGGGGAAGTGACCGACATTTCCCCTGACGGTGTGCTGACAATCAAGGCAACCATCCCACTTGATGATTATACGCGGAAAGGGTATAAAAACGTGCTTATCTATTTGCAAGACTCACGCCAACTATCAGACAAGCAACGGCGTTTTTGCTACAGCCTTATCGCAGAAATCGCTGACTGGATGGGCGAACATGCAAAGTCGGCTGATCGGGAACTGGTAAAGCAGTATTTAAAACTAAAACACATCACTGAGGACATGGAACCCTTAGCACAACACCTTTTCTCAATGTCGAACGCCCCGAAAGATGTTGTAAACGGATTTCTGAAATTCCTCATCGACTTTATCCTGGAGAATGACATACCGACAAAGAAAAGTCTGCTCGAATACGTGGACGGCAACAATTACGAAACGTATATCTACTCCTGCCTTATTCACAAAAAGTGCTGCATATCCGGCAAACCTGCCGACTTGCATCATGTAGATCGAGTGGGTATGGGGAACAACAGAGATGATATAATTCATGAAGGGATGGAGGTACTGCCTTTAGAGCGTATTCTGCACAAGGAGAATCACGATATAGGCGATACTGAGTTTTACAAGAAGTATCATTTGGACGGTGGAATCATCGCCGACAAATACTTGTGCGGATTGTATGGTTTTAAAACAAAGAAGAAGGAGTGAAGTAAAATGTTTAAAGTAGGAGATAAAGTTAAATTTAAACCAGCGGATTATGTCACGCCAAAGAACCCGAACAGCCAAAACAAGGCTCAGGCAAAAATCAAACATCTCGACATAAACGCCATCTACGAAGTAGAAGATGCACATGATGATTACAACGGATTTAAAGATCAAAACATGGTTACAATAAAAGGATCTAGATTTTACGCAGACCGCTTCACCCTTGCCGAACCGGAACCCGCAAAGGAACCCGTGCGACAATTCGCCGGCACCATCATGGGTGTTAAGATTTTCGACAGTTGTTTGCTTCCAATCCAGTCTCCCGTTACAACCAGAATTCTGCACAGCGGTATTACCACCATCACCTTCTTTTCTGACGGCAGCAAGATGGTCACACGTCCTTCTGCCGATGATGTTGCGAAATTCGATCCCTTCGTCGGCTGGTGCGTCGGCGTAACGGCAAAGCTATTCGGCGGCAAGGTAGCGGCGAAGAAGTTTTACAAGGCACATGCGGTGGTGCAGAAGGCGGCCATTGATCCGATTGAACTCGAACCGGAGCAGGAGAAGAGGGAGTGCGATACCTGTGGCCGTTCCGAAGATTTCAAGACGATCCATTGCCTTGAATGTCATTGGCCAGAGCTCAAATACTGGCGCGACAACTCGCCGATCAAGCCGGAAGTATCTCACGAGCGTAAAGTATATGATGATTCTGTTTCAAAAAGGTACTGTTACGTTTGCGATGGCTATCATAGTTTGTCAAATTTTGCTCCCTGCAAAGGCTGCTGGGAAACAGGAAAATCCGGTCATCACCCCAACTTCACCGCATTACCCTTCACAGAATAGAATCGCGGGGCGGTGGTAAACTGCCGCTCCTTTCTTTTAGAAATAATGTGTAAAGCAGACTTGACTTCTATCCGACTATGAGTTATAATCATTACGAGTGAAAGAAGGTGATAGAATGAAATACATGTTAGACTTTAGCGGCGATCTTAGAACGGAAATCAAGAAGCAAGCACTGGAAGAAAAAATCAGCATGAACGACCTTATCGTGAAAGCAATACAGCAATATTTGAAAACGGTTAAGGGGGAAAAATAATGGCGAATGAAGTCAAGTGGATAAAGATTGTAGTTGACATATTCAGCGATGATAAAATAATGATGGTTGAGAGTTTACCTGATTCAGATACAATCATTGTTATTTGGTTCAAACTTCTTTGCTTAGCAGGTAAATCAAATAATGGTGGCATATTTCTTTTTCATGGCAAGATAGCATATACGGAAGAAATGCTTTGTGCAATATTTCGCCGACCGCTTAACACAATCCGCTTTGCACTGAAAACCTTTGAAGAATATGGAATGATTGAAATTCTCGATGGAGTGATAACAATACCGAATTGGGATAAGCACCAGAACGAATCTGCACTTTCTGAAATGAGAGAATATAATCGAGTAGCCAAGCAAAACGAAAGGGAAAAGAGAAAGTTATTGGTTAAAGGAGAAGAAAAAGATGTCAATGACATGTCAATGACAAGTCAAGAAATCCCTCTTATTCTAGATTCTCCATCTAGTAGTCTTAACTCTAAGGTACTTAACTCTGAGAGTACTAGTACCAAGGGGAAAAAACCAAAGCTGGAACCGGTTTCATTTGATACCGTTATCTCTGAATTTACTGATAACCCTGCACTAATCGAAACAATACAGGCATACATCGAAATGAGAAAGGCAATCAAAAAAGAAACAACGGACAGGGTGCTGCACATTGTTTTTAATGCCATAGAACCTTTTGACGATGAAGAAAAAATAAGGATAATCAACAAATCAATAGTTGGAAGATGGCCGGGCGTATATCCAGATAGCAACCAAGCCAAACCTTCCTACAGCAAGCCAATACCAAACCATTTAAAACCATTTCCTGACTACTCGCAAGGTGAAGATTCCAAAGAACGCTGGGCAAGGGAAGATCGCGAGAAAGCAGAACGCGAAAAGGGGGCAGTCAAATGAATGAAATGGAAAAGATGTTTGAGGGGCTTGTGGCAAAAACGAATCGTTCTCCCGAACCCGGTGATTATGAAAAAGATGGTTTTCTATTCTGCGGAAAGTGCAATACCAAAAAGCAAACGATTGTCGAATTTCCTGCCGGTGTATTCTGTAAAGTCGGTGTGATGTGTTCCTGCAAAGCTAAGGCACTTGCCGAACAGCGGAAGCAGGATGAATGGAATGAGTTTGTAATGGCAATGGCAAGGAAGAACGGTGGCATAAGCGACAAGGCTTATCTTGACTACAACTTCGCAAATGCCGAAAATGTGGAGTCAATCATTATTGCTAGGGGTTATGTTGACAACTGGGCGAAAATGAAAGCAGATAATATCGGGTTGATATTTTCGGGCGGTGTAGGAACCGGAAAAACCTTTGCTGCCGGTTGTATCGCGAATGAACTGTTTCGGCAGCGTGTCGGTGTTTGCATGACAAACTTCCCAAGGGTATTGAATAACCTGCAAGCATCGTATGAAAAGCAAGAAATCATTGATCAAATTATATCGTATGATCTGCTGGTGATTGATGATCTTGGAGCAGAACGTGCAACCGACTACGCTGTTGAGCAGGTGTATGCCGTCATTGATGCTAGGTATCGCTCAGGCAAGCCTTTAATAGTAACAACGAACCTTAGCATAGCGGAGTTAGAAAAGCCTGCGTCAGTGGCATACGCAAGGGTATTCGACAGGGTGCTGGAGATGTGTCCGCTCAGGGTAAAAGTCGAAGGCACAAGCAGAAGGCTGAATGTGTCGAAGAGCAAAGCAGACCAAGCAAGAAAGATATTAGGATTGTGAAAGGTGGTAAGAAGCAATGAGTAAATCATTATGCAATTCGTGCCGATACTTTGAAAAAGTAGATGAATGTGGAGTAATATCCAGCACCGGAACACAAATTTTGACAAGTGTTAAATGGATTGAGTACCACTGTTTAAATGGGGTTTGTATTGAAAATAAGCACGGAGGTTTTGCGGAAGTTATCACGTGCAATCTTTACAAGGAGGCGATACAACCATGACAAACTTAGAACAGCTTCGCTCGCTGCCGGTTGAAGAGGTGGCGGAAGAAAGAGTTAGGTTAAAATGGCACTCTTTTAATAAATACGGGCAAGAAGATGCCTACGCCGAAGCCCTGCGGCTGGAAATAGCGTGGTTGAACAGTGAAGTGGAGGTAGATAAGTGAATAAATGTCAATGGCGACAAAGCAAAGATCGCGATGAAGATGGGATATATAGCACCAGTTGTGGCGGTATGTTTTATTTTGATAACGGAAGTTTATCAGATAATGAATTTAAATTTTGCCCTTACTGTGGCAGAGAAATTGAAGAAGTGGAGGGTAAATGATGGAGCAACATGCGTTAGAATTAGCAATCGCAAAAGCAAACCGCTATGGTTATGACGAATCCTACATACCGGAGTTGTATGCGGAATATATGCAGGTGTTGACTTTGCAAGGCAGGGTAAAGCAGATTGAATCGGCAGAACCCAAGCCAGCCTTTGCCAAGACGAAAAAGCATAACGATATTATAGAGTAGGAGGCTGACACATGAAGTTTATCATCAAAGGCGAGTTGCCTGGCCTTAATGAGTATGTCGCAAGCATTAACCGGAATCGTTACAACGGTAATAAACTCAAGCAAGAAACGCAAGACAATATCATGTGGCAAATCAAGCAACAATGTCAATTCAGCAACAAAATAGAAAAGCCGGTCATTGTCCACTTTTTGTGGGTGAGCAAAGACAAACGCCGCGACATAGACAACGTGTCGCACGGGCAGAAGTATGTTTTAGATTCTCTGGTTAAAATTGGAATATTGCCTAATGACAACCGGAAATGGGTAAAAGGACTTTATCACGATTTCGAGATTGACAAAGAAAATCCTAGAGTGGAAATAGTAATCGAAGAATACTTGACTGTGAAGTAACGAAGGAGGGGTAAGGGTGAGCAAGCAGACACAATTCCGAAGTAAAGTATACACAGATCGGCCAGATTATGCCGACTTTGACGCG
>Ga0209538_1000980_pt1 | contig 15485 bp, 14 predicted proteins | sample BarGraNGADG00211_2_FD_184492 | JGI IMG/M metagenome (GOLD analysis project Ga0209538, IMG submission 184492) | Arctic peat soil microbial communities from Barrow, Alaska - Barrow Graham LP Ref core NGADG0004-211 (SPAdes) (version 2) | ecosystem: Environmental > Terrestrial > Soil > Wetlands >... | reverse complement strand
CAGCTCGTGTACCCGATCATGTACCAGCCGCTGGTCCACGGCGGTCCCCTGCTCCTGCTGGCGACGGTCGTGCTCGTCCTGCGCAACGTCGCGCTGCTGGCGTTCCTGATCTGGCTGGCCCTCCTGGTAGGACGCACGCTGCGGGCCGGACGAACCAGCAGTGCCGTGCGCGTTCAGGACGAGAACGAACGGAAGGTGAGCCCATGACGTGGTTGCGTCGCGAAGCCAAGCTGATCGCCGGCAGCGGCTGGACGTACGCCGCCCTCTGGGCGATCAGCCGTGCCCTGCTCGGGTACGAATCGTCGACGTACGCAGGCTTCATCGTCGGCGACGTCACCTACTACCGGAGCCAGATCACCAACGCGACCTCCTGGTCCAGCTCCCTGGTGGAGTACCCGACGCCGGTCGCCTGGGCGCTGCAGCTGCTGCGCCTCGTGACCGGCGGGAATCAGGGCGCTTTCGTGTGGGTCTTTGCGACCTCGATGCTCGCGCTCGACGCGGCCATGGCCCGGCTGACCTGGAGACTGAGCAGCCCGAGGTGGCGCGTGCCGGCGGTCCTGACCTGGATCGTGTTCGTGGTCTTCATGGGGCGGATCGCGTACTTCCGCTTCGACATGGCACCGGCCGTGCTCGCTGGCGCCGGGGCGTTCCTCGTTCGCCGACGGCCAGCTCTGGCGGGGACGCTCATCGCATGCGGTGCGGCCCTCAAGCTGTGGCCAGCCCTCCTGGTCCTCCCGCTGCTCGGCATGGGCCGCCGAGGAACTCGCGCCGCCATAGGGTTCGGCATCACAGGCGGCACCTTGGCGTTGGCGAGCCTCCTGGTCGGCGGTTGGCAGCGGTTGCTCTCCCCCCTGACCTGGCAGTCCAACCGTGGGCTCCAGGTCGAGTCCTTGCCCGCGACGCCTCTCATGTGGCTCCGGAGCGCGGCCCAGACACGCGACTGGATCGTGGGTCTCTCCCGCTACAACGCGTACGAGATCTCGGGCCCCGGCGTACAGGTCGCCCTGCAGATCGCCAGTCTGGCGACGTTGATCGGATTCCTGCTCGCGATCATCCTCGGCGTCCGAGCCGCATGGTCCATCAAGCGCACGCCGGGGACGGTCGCCGTCGTGATGCTCGCGATCATCCTCATCATGGTCGACGTCAACAAGACGCTGAGCCCCCAGTACATCCTCTGGCTGGGTGGCCCGCTGGCCGCGCTCATCGGCGGAGGAGACGACGACTCGCGGCCGTCGCTGAGCTGGCCGGTCATCTGGGCCCTGATCTGCTGCGTCCTCGCGTCCTTGACGCAGGTCATCTTCCCCCTGCGGTACTACGATCTCGTGACTGGCACCGGCACGCTCCAGGCTGTGGCCGCTCTCGTCACACGGAACATCCTGCTCCTGATCTTCACGGTGGTCGTGTCCTGGAAGGCGTGGGACCTCACCGGTCCACGCGGCCAGAGACGCGGCGACCAGGAGTCTCTTGAGGTCGAAGTATCTTCTCGTGTGGCTTAACATGGGTTGACGGATCGGGCGTCACCGCCCGACCTCGACAACGACGAACGAGGGGCATCGTGGCCATTCAGCCCGACCAGGACGTATCTGCTGCGGCGCAGGACTTCGGCGCCAACGACTGGCTCATCGAGGAGATGTACGAGCGGTACGAAGCCGACCCTTCCTCCGTCGACTCCACCTGGGCGGACTTCTTCCGCAGCCAGAAGGGCACGGTGCCCATCACTGCGTCCGAACCCACCAAACCGTCCGAATCGCCCGAACCGACCGCGAGTTCAGCGACGTCCCAGATGACGCAGCCCGCTCCTGCCCCCCGGCTCGAGCAGGAGCCCCCTGCTCGCGCACCGGCTGCCGCCCAGACGCCTACCCCGACGGCGGTGTCCGAACAGCGCCCTCCGGAACCGGCCAAGCCTTCGACCGGGACGTCCGAGCCGTCCGAGCCGGCTCCTGCCGCGCCCGTCCAGCCGACCACGTCAGCGACGCCGTCGCCCAAGGCACCTGTCACGGCCACGCCCGACCTGAGCGCGGTCAACCAGGCGTACCTCCCGGCTCAGCCCCCGAGCTTCTCGAAGCGCCCAGCCCCCATCACGGACCACCCGACGAAGGCGACCCTGCGGGGTGCGCCGTTGAGGACCGCGAAGAACATGGACAGCTCGCTGGAGATGCCCACAGCGACCAGCGTCCGTGCCGTGCCCATGAAGCTCGTCATCGACCATCGCACGATGATCAACGCCCACCTCGCCCGCACCATCGGGGGCAAGGTCTCATTCACGCACCTCATCGGGTACGCGATGGTGCAGGCGCTCAAGATGGTGCCCGCGATGAACGTCGCGTACGAGGTCGTCGATGGCAAGCCGACGCTCGTCGAGCCTGACACGATCAACCTCGGCATCGCGATCGACATGACGAAGCCCGACGGAACGCGGCAGCTCGTCGTCCCCAACATCCGTAGCTGCGAGCAGCTGACGTTCGGACAGTTCTGGAGCGCGTACGAGGAGGTCGTCTCCAAGGCGCGCAAGGGCACGCTCACGGTCGACGACTTCGCCGGTACGACGGCGACGCTCACCAACCCCGGCGGCATCGGCACGAACCACTCGATCCCCCGGCTCATGCAAGGTCAGGGCCTGATCCTCGGCGTCGGCTCGATCGAGTACGCGCCCGGCTACCTCGGCGCAAGCCCGGAGCGGCTCAACGAGATCGGCGTCTCGAAGGTGATGACGCTCACCTCGACGTACGACCATCGCGTGATCCAGGGCGCCCAGTCCGGCGAGTTCCTGCGCTCGATGGAGCAGCTGCTGCTCGGCAAGCACGGCTTCTACGAGGGCATCTTCACCTCGCTGCGCATCCCGTACGCACCGCTCGAGTGGGACACCGACATCTACGTCGGCAGCGCCCCGGAGCTGGTCGACAAGGAGGCCCGCGTCCTCGAGCTCATCGCGTCGTACCGCGCCCTCGGTCACCTCATGGCCGACATCGACCCGCTCACCTACCGGATGCGCCGCCACGCGGATCTCGAGCTCAAGAGTCACGGCCTGACCTTGTGGGACCTCGACCGGACGTTCCCGTGCGGGTCGCTCGGAGGCAAGCCACGTACCGCGATGACGCTCCGCGACGCACTGGAGATCCTGCGCGACGCGTACTGCCGGCATGTGGGCGTCGAGTACATGCACATCGTCGATCCCGAGCAGCGCACCTGGCTGCAGGGTGTGCTCGAGCGGCCGCCGGTGGCGCTGAACCGCGACGAGCACCTGCGGATCCTCGACAAGCTCAACGAGTCGGAGATCTTCGAGACGTTCCTCCAGACCAAGTTCATCGGCCAGAAGCGGTTCTCCCTCGAAGGTGGCGAGTCGACGATCGTCGCGGTCGACGAGATCTGCGAGCAGGCCGCCGACACCGGCCTCAGCGAGGTCATCATTGGGATGCCGCACCGTGGCCGGCTCAACGTGCTGGCCAACATCGTCGGCAAGTCGTACGGCCAGATCTTCCGCGAGTTCGAAGGCAACATGGACCCGCACAACACCCAGGGCACCGGTGACGTGAAGTACCACCTGGGCGCAGAGGGCGAGTTCGTCTCCGCGAACGGCAGCCGGATCCGGGCCTCCGTCGCGGCCAACCCGTCCCACCTCGAGGCCGTCGATCCCGTGGTCGAGGGCATCGCCCGCGCCAAGCAGGACCGCCTCTCGAGCGACCACGAGTTCCCTGTCCTGCCCATCCTGCTCCACGGTGATGCGGCGTTCTCCGGCCAGGGCGTCGTGTACGAGACGTTGCAGATGTCGCAGCTCCGCGGCTACAAGACCGGTGGCACGATCCACGTCGTCGTCAACAACCAGGTCGGCTTCACCACCGCCCCGGTGGAGTCCCGCAGCTCGACGTACTGCACCGATGTCGCGAAGGTCGTCGAGGCCCCGGTCTTCCACGTGAACGGCGACGATCCCGACGCGTGCGTACGGGTCGCGCGCCTGGCGTTCGAGTTCCGCCAGCGGTTCCACAAGGACGTCGTCATCGACCTCGTGTGCTACCGCCGACGCGGTCACAACGAGGGTGACGACCCGAGCTTCACCCAGCCGCTGATGTACGACCTCATCGAGGCCAAGCGATCCACCCGCAAGATCTACACCGACGCGCTCATCGGCCGTGGCGACATCTCGACCGACGACGCCGACGAGTACGCGGAGAAGTTCCGGGTGAGGCTGGAGACGGTCTTCAAGGAGATCCGCTCCATGACGGCCGAGGCCTCCGCCGACGAGGAGTACCGCAAGGTCCCGTACTACCCGTCCAAGCTCGGCAAGGGCGTCGGCACGAGCATCAGCTCCGACGTCATGGAGCGGGTCGCCGCCGCCATGACCGAGTTCCCTGAGGGCTTCACCGTGCATCCGAAGGTGCTCCCCCAGTTGGAGCGGCGCGCGGCGATGATCCGTACGGGCCCGATGGACTGGGCGACCGCGGAGGCGCTGGCCCTGGGCTCGCTGCTGCTGGAAGGCCGTCCGGTACGCATGACCGGCCAGGACACGCGCCGCGGGACGTTCTCCCAGCGGTTCGCCGCCGTGGTCGACCGTCGCACCAACGAGGCCTGGGTTCCGCTGCAGCATCTCGCCGAGGGACAGGGCAACTTCGACATCTACGACTCCCTGCTCAGCGAGTACGCGGCGATGGGTTTCGAGTACGGCTATTCCGTGGCCGCACCCGAAGCGCTGGTCTGTTGGGAGGGCCAGTTCGGCGACTTCGCCAACGGCGCCCAGACGATCATCGACGAGTTCATCGCCGCGGGTCAGGCGAAGTGGACGCAGAAGTCCGGCGTCGTGCTGCTGCTCCCCCATGGCTACGAGGGCCAGGGGCCGGACCACTCCAGCGCCCGTATCGAGCGGTGGCTGCAGCTCTGCTCCGAGGGCGCCCTAGCCTTGTGCCAGCCGTCCACCCCGGCAAGCTACTTCCACCTGTTGCGCACCCACGCGTACGTGAACTGGCACCGGCCCGTCGTGATCATCACGCCGAAGTCGATGCTGCGGAACAAGCTCGCCATGTCGATGCCGACGGACATCACCGGCAGTAGCTGGCAGCCGGCGATGGACGACCCGACGATCAGCGATCCTGCGGCCGTGACCCGTCTCGTGCTCTGCTCCGGCAAGATCCGTTGGGAGCTCGTCGCGGCCCGCGAGAAGTACGGCCTGGCGGGGCAGGTGGCGATCATCCCGCTCGAGCGGCTGTACCCGCTGCCGACGAAGGAGCTCGCTGCCATCCTCGACCGCTACCGCCATGTCACAGACATCCGGTACGCCCAGGACGAGCCCTCCAACCAGGGCGCATGGTGGTACATGGAGCGCAACCTGCCCGAGGCGATCAAGGCCGTGCTGCCCGACTACGACCTCGTCATGACGCCGTTCACGAGGGCCGAGTCGTCGGCCCCCTCGGTCGGCTCGCACCACCTGCACGAGGAGCAGGAGGCGCAGCTCGTCAAGGCGGCCCTTGGCGGCGAGGACTCGTAGGTGTACGACACGGACCGCGGCATCGAGGAGCTGGATCGGCGTCGCGGCGACGAGACCGTGACCCTGTCCTGGCTGGCCGAGGAGCTACGAACCTTCGTGGACCTGCACCCGGAGTTCGAGATCCCGGTCGACCGGCTCGCCACCTGGCTCGCGCGCCCGGAGGACGACGACGAGTAGTCGCCGCTAGACCTCCGGCAGGTCGTCGTCCCGATCGCCGCGTGCGCGCTTGAGCGCGAGCCCGGTGCTCGGCAGCACCGCGCACACCACAATGACGGCGTTGAGCGTCGCCACGACGCTCCACAACGCGACGTTGGACGAGAGGGAGCTCACGGCGACGGCGAGGTCGAGTAGCGCGCTACCGACCAGCGCACCACGGATGTAGAACCGCTGCCGCCAGGTCGTCCACGCGATCCAGCCGAGCAACGCCCCGTACAGGAGAAGCATGATGCCCACGCCGATGGAGAACCGGCCGTGCGACTGAACGGACGAGCCGATCCCCAGCCCGACGACCACCAGGGCGAACACACCTGTGAGGACGGCTGCCACGCTCAACGGCACGGGCCGTGTCACCGGATGTCGGCGTTCTGGAACGCTCATGCAGGCTCCTCGTCTCACATCTGTGACCCCGTGCATCCCACAACGTGGGCAGACAGCGTCTCGATAACCACTTCTTTCGGCTGAACCCTAAACTATGGTGGTTTTGAGGCTCCCCGGCGCTGACCGGTCGGTAGTCTTCCCCACGGAGCCGTCAATCGATCACAAGGAGCTTCACCCGCATGGACTGGCGTGACAGGGCTGCCTGTCTCACGGAAGACCCCGAGCTGTTCTTCCCGATCGGCAACACGGGTCCCGCGCTGCTCCAGATCGAGGACGCGAAACGCGTGTGCGCACGCTGCGAAGTCCGGGACCGCTGCCTGCAATGGGCACTCGACGCCGGACAGGACCACGGCGTGTGGGGTGGCATGAGCGAGGACGAGCGTCGTGCGCTCAAGCGCCGCGCTGCGCGCTCCCGGATGCGCGCGGGCTGACGTAGTGCCCCGCGTCCGAAAACCCTGACGGTTGCCGCGCAGGAACTTCAGACGCGGGGCACTAGCCGACCGGCACCTCGACCACCGCGCGAGCCCCTGGGCCGTCCGGGTTGGGGCCGAGCTCGAACTGGCCGTGCAGGTCGGAGACGAGCGTCTCGACGATCGACAGGCCGAGGCTCGACGTGTTGCCGGCCTGGAAGTCGTCCGGCAGCCCACGGCCGTTGTCGGTGACCTCGATCCGCAGGGTCGATCCGCGCCTGACCGGCCTCACCACGACCTCGCCGGCACCGGACGAGAAACCGTGCTCGATGGCGTTCTGGCACAGTTCGGTGAGTACCAGCGACAGGCTTGTGGCGGCCGCTGCCGCCACTTCGCCGAACGTGCCATCGCGGCGGGCGGTGACGTTGCCACGGGACGATGCGACATCGCCGACATGGCGCAGCAGACGGTCCATCACGTCGTCGAACTCGACGCGGCCGTCGAACGTCTGGGACAGGATCTCGTGCACGATGGCGATGGCCTGGACGCGCGACATGGCGTGCTGGAGCGCCAGGACGCCTTCCTCGGACTGGATCCTGCGGGCCTGCAGGCGCAACAGCGCCGCGACGGTCTGCAAGTTGTTCTTCACCCGGTGGTGGATCTCCCGGATCGTGGCGTCCTTGGTGACCAACTGACGCTCGCGTCGCCGGAGCTCGGTCGTGTCGCGACAGACCAGCAACGTACCGATGGGGCCGCTCTCGTCGGTGAGCGGCACGACCTTGACGTTCACCGATCCACGCTCGGACTCGACTTCGACGATCGTCGGCAGCTGCTGGCGGATGACCTTGGCGGGAGCCTCGTCCGTCGGGCCGGCTCCGACCGTGAGGGTTGCCGTGAGCTGCGCGATGTCCTCACCGACGAGGTCTCCCTGAAGCCCGAGCCGCCGGTAGGCGGAGACGGCGTTCGGCGAGGCGTACGACACGATGCCGACCTCGTCGAGCCTGATGATCCCCTCGCCGATGCGAGGTACCCCTGAGGCCAGGGCGCGCTCTGTCGACTTGCCGGCGTGGTATGGGAAGTCGCCGCGCCACAGCATGTCGGTGAGGATGTCGGCGATCTCGCGGTAGTTGTCCTCGAGGGCTCCTGGGGCTCGGACCCCCATCTGGTTCGTGTGCCGCTCGATGACGGCAACGCAGCGCCCGTTCCGTACGACCGGGATCGCCCAGACGTCCACGGGGATCCCGGCTTGAAGCTTGTTGTCGCCAGCGTCGCAGACCTCCTCGGAGAGGTACGCCTCAGTGACGAGGTGCTCGGGGTCGTAGCTGATGACCTCCCCCACCACATCGTCCTCGAGCGCGGTCGGCCCGGTCGCGGGTCGTACCTGCGCCGCGGCCCAGAACTCGTTGTCGTCCGTCCCCGGCACCCAGCAGATGAGGTCGGAGAAGCTCAAGTCGGCGAGCAGATGCCATTCGCTCACGATGTCTTTGAGAATCGCGACATCCTCGGCGCCGAGATCGGTGTGGTCGGCAACGACCTGAGCCAAGGACAGCATGTCGTTCACTGTAGCGACTGGCGGTTGGTGGCTCCGGCGTCGCCCGTGGCACAATGACCACTCGTGCCCACGCAGTTCGGCGAGGGTGGCAACACTGAGGAGACCAGCATGGGCAAGGGTGGACGAAAGCGTCGCGCTCGCCGCAAGAACGCCGCGAACCACGGCAAGCGGCCGAACGCCTGACGGCGACAACGTCAAAGCCCTCGTCCCTGGACGAGGGCTTTCGTTGTGTCAGGGCTCAGGCGGGCTTGTCGATCCTCAGGCTGGATACTCGCAGGCTGACGCGGCTCACCAGGGTCGCCGGTGCCGAATCGGTCGTACATGCCCGCTTGACGAGGGTCTTGACGGCTATCCACACCTCCGCCTGGTCGAGGCACGGCTCGCAGATCGCGATGTGCGCACGGACAGCTTCCTCTGTGGCCGAGTCGAGCTCGTTGTCCAGGAACTCCTGCACGTGCTCGAGGACCATCTCGCATTCCTTGGCGTGGTCGTCTGTCATGGGTTCCGCCGCCGTCCGATGAGTCCCCGCTCGGTCGCGTAGTCGCGAAGCTTTTCCCGCAGCTGGCCACGGCCGCGGTTGAGACGCGACATCACGGTGCCGATCGGCGTACCCATGATCTCCGCGATCTCCTTGTACGAGAATCCCTCGACATCGGCCAGCAGCACCGCCATGCGGAAGTCGTCGGACAGTCCGCTGAGCGCGTCCGTGACGATGCTGTCCGGCATCCCGTCGAGGGCTTCGACCTCCGCGGACCGCAGGCCGCTGCTGGTATGGGATTCAGCGCGGGCGAGCTGCCAGTCCTCGATCTGCTCACCATCGCTGATCTGCGGAGCGCGCTGCGCCTTGCGGTAGCTGTTGATGTAGGTGTTCGTGAGGATCCGGTAGAGCCACGCCTTGAGGTTCGTGCCGGGCGTGAACTGATGGAAGGCCGAATACGCCCGCGCGAAGGTGTCCTGCACGAGGTCCTCGGCATCCGCCGGGTTGCGCGTCATGCGCAGCCCAGCTCCATAGAGGGAGTTGATCAGCGGCATGGCGTCCCGCTCGAACCGAGCGTCACGCTCAGCAGGCGTCTCCTCCGCAAGGTCGGCGGTGTCCTCCGACGGTTCCGGCGTGATTGTTTCCAGTTTCATCAGCGCCGACCCTAGCGCCGCACGCAACGGCACCGCACCCCACGGGCGCAAATCCTCTGGAGCGATCACGGTCACCCCCGAAGAACGCCGTGCCGCGGGCCCGGTATTCCATCAAGATCCTCACATGCGCTCAGCGCGCGCGTCCTCCGTGCGACCATCGACGCGTGACCGAAGGAGATGACGTCGGCGTCGCCCCCGCGAGTGACCCTCGCCCTGCACCGGGATAGTGATCGCGGTGATTCTTATCCCGATCCTCGTGATCGCAGGTTTCTTTCTCTCGATCTCAAACAGTCTCGGCGGCACGCAGCACAGCGCGACGGATAGCACCGTCCGAGCCGCACGTGCGAAGGCCGCTGAGTCGACCCGCACCGAAGTCGAACACCTGGTCAGCGCCATCTCGCCTGTCCTCGGCCAGCCCTCGCTGCGAGCCTTCGTGATGGGTGCGAGGACGCGAGGCCGGAGACCTTCAACAACGACATCAAGTGCGAGTGGTCGAACTACCTGTTCTACCCTGCCGCCTCGGAGCCGGGAGGTTTCCGCGCCTCCGACCTGGCCCCGCTGCTCGCCGCGTCAGGGGGTTGGCTCAGCTTGCCGGGGTACTGCTTCGCCGTGGCCGGTCAAACAGCCACCTGCCTGGGAAGGAACGGGGAGAACCTGTACGTGACCCAGAACGAGGCGTCCAGCGATACGAACCGCCGCATGCCGATGGCGCGACCGATCACCCAGGTCGAGGCGGAGGGAACACCGAGCTCGCGCACACAGTGGCCTCGGTTCCCGGTGTCCTCGTGCTCTACTCGTCCCGGTACTTCTACGGCTGACGGTGCCCTGGTGACGCAGGACGTTCTCTTCTCGGGGGCGTGCCGCCCTTCGTGACATCGCCGGGCTGCGCCGGGCGATCCTCAGGGAGCGGCATCTGTGAGTCGGCCCCCGAACGACGCGAGCAGTGTCGAAGCCACCGTGCGGGCGTCGGCGTCGGCGATGTCTGCCGGGTAGTCGGGCAACAGGTCGTCCCACACGGGCAGCAGCGACCCGTAGAGCTGGCTCTGGCCCTCGGGCCGACCGAAGAACCACACGTGCATGTGGGCGCCTCCGTCGCCGATCCGGTAGACGTGGCAGCGCGCGATGTGCGGGATGTTTTCGACGGCACGAGCGATCTGTACGGTCAGGCGGCCCAGCTGGCCAGCCAGCTCGTCGGGGAGGTCAGCGAGGTCGACATGCCTTCGGGAATGCAGCATCAGCACGAGCGGGACGCCGACCTCTTCGATCCTCGTCAACCGCCAGTCGTCGTTCAGCCAGATGCCCTGGTCGGACCGCTCGCACGAGAAGCAGTCGACACCGTCCTCGCCATGACGCGGCTTCTCCGGGACGACCGGCGGACGCAGCGGGGCGACCTTCAGGCCGTCCTCGTCGAACGGGAAGATGTCCCAGTACGTCATCTTCGCCAGCGGCAGCCGCTGCTCCTCGTCGGCTACCGCGATCGCGTGTGCGTAGAACTCCTCCGGAGTGAGTGCCATGCACCGCACTCTAGGTCCGCCCGGTTCACGGGTGTCCACCGAAGTCTCGGCGTCAGGTCATGGATTCGCCAGGAGCCCTAGAGCCGCGGCGACGACATGCCCCATCGCGTCGTCGCGTGACATCACTCGCTTGAGCGGTAAGAGGTCGTGGCCGGCGCCCTGCATCGTTACGAGGCGTCGCTGCGCCGCGTCGAACCAGCCTGCCGGCAGGGCGGCGACCAGCTCGTCGGAGCCTCCGAAGGGGTCGCGCTCGCCCTGGACGACCGTGATCGGGATTGGCACATCGGCCAGCTCGTCCACCCTGCTCCGCTCGGGCTTGCCCGGCGGATGGAGCGGGAAGGACAGCGCGAGTACGGCGGCCTGGCGCGGCAGGTCGGGGTTCGCGCTCCCGCGGCACGCGCAGCGAGCGCCAGCGCTGTGACCGCCGACGAGCAGCGGGATGTCCGGCCACTGCTCCGCTACGTGCCGTACAGCGATCTGCCAACCCGGGTCGAGCTGATCCGGGCGCGCACGCATTGGGCCGCCCGCGACCTTCCAGGCCTGCTCGTGGCGTACGACCGTGATCCCCTCGTCGGGCAAAGCGCCGCACAGCGCCAGCAGGTCCGCACCGTCGATCTTGCCGCTGGCGCCGTGCCCGAGCAGGAGCACCGCTCGCGGTGAGGTGGCCGCGCTGACGTGAAGGCGCCCGCCGTCGCTGAGGTCGACGATCACGACTCGGCCAGCGGATGGACGAGCTCGGGCGAGTTGTGGGCGACCGTGTTGACCTGGGTCGAGACCGAGTACGCCTCGAGCGCGTCCGCCGCAGTCACCGACAGCAGCTCGTGTGCTGCCTGCGGGTCCTCCCGCGCTGGGTCGAGCCAGTCCGCCCATGCATCCGGCGGGATGATCATTGGCATCCGGTCGTGGATGTGGCCAAGCTTGTCGGTCGCCTGCGTCGTGATGATCGTCACCGACGTAAGCCACGCCTCGGGGCCTTCCACGGCAGGATCGCGCCAGAACTCGTACAACCCGGCCATGACGAGCAGCCCGGATTCCGGCCGGATGAAGAACGGCTGCTTGACCGGCTTGCCCTTCGCGGTGAGCTGCCCCGTCTCGTACCACTCGTAATAGCCGTCCGCCGGCAGCAGACAACGATGCTTAGACAGGGCCGTACGGAACGCCGGCTTCGTCGCGATCGTCTCGACGCGTGCGTTGATCATCGGCGGGCCGCCCGGGCCCTTCGACCAGGACGGCACGAGGCCCCAGCGCGGAGCGATCAGCTTGCGCGCCACGATGCCCGTCCCCTTGTCGGCGCGCTCGACCACAGCCGGTACGTGGTCTGTCGGCGCCACGTTCCACGAGGCCGGAGGCAGCTCGAGGACCTGCTCCAACTCGAACATCTCGCGCAGCGTCCCCTCGTCCGCCGAGGCTGCGTACCGTCCGCACATGCCCGGTGAATCTACCGGTCGAATGCAAATTGTGACCGGAACGATTGGTAAGCGGCACCGCGGAAGGGTAGTAATGGAGTATGAGTCTTCTGCGCTTTGCCGGACGCACCATGTTGGCCAGTTTCTTCGTGGTCCAGGGGGCCAAGGCCGTCATGAATCCCGAACCACTCGTCGCGGACGCCGACCCGTTCGCGAAGGCGTTCGTGCCACTCGCTCAGAAGGTCGCGCCCCCGTCGGTCGCCGGCTATCTGCCCGAGGACACGAAGACGCTCGTACGGATCACTGGCGCGGCCCAGATCGTGGGTGGCCTCATGCTCGCGACCGGGATCGGCCGCCGCCTCGGCGCTGGGGTCCTCGGGCTCTCGATGGTCCCGCATGTCATCGCGTCAAGGCCGACCAAGAACTCCACGGCCGAGGAGCGGGAGATCGCGAAGTCGCACCTGCTCCGCAACGTCGCGTTGCTGGGCGGCGCCATCCTCGCGTCGCTCGACACGCAGGGCCGTCCGAGTCTCGCGTGGCTCGCCGACGACCGCCGGCAGCGGCTGGCTACGGACGCCGAGCGCACCGCGAAGCACCTGACCGGTACGGCCAAGCGCACCGGCCATGGCGTCGTCAAGGATGCCAAGCGCACGGGTCGTGGCGTCGCCAAGGAGGCTCGCCGCGCAGCCGAGCGTGCGGCCAAGGATGCGCGCTACGCGAAGAACACGGTCACCCGTGAACTGAAGCTCGCGGGCAGCGAGGCGAGGTCCCAGGTCGCCGGGGCTCAGCGCCATCTGGAGCACGCGCTCAGTTGAGCGAGCCCGCGCCCGTCCCCTGGGCCGCCCCCGTGGCGGCCGGCCCGCTGCGGGCGCGAGTCGTCGTACCCGGTTCCAAGTCCGCGACAGCGCGCGCCCTGCTGCTCGCAGCGATCGCGGACGGCCCCGGCACGATCACCGGGCCTCTGGAGGCGCGTGACTCCCAGCTCATGCGTGACGCGCTGAGAGCGCTCGGTGCCACGATCGACGACTCCGACCACCTCACGTGGAAGGTCCGGCCGGCCAAGCCGGTACGAGCGGCCAAGGAGATCGACTGCGGCCTCGCCGGTACCGTGATGCGATTCGTACCTCCCGTGGCCGCCCTCGCGTCGGGCACCACCCGGTTCACCGGTGACGAGCAGGCCACCGCCCGACCCGTACAACCCATCCTCGACGGCCTACGTCAACTCGGGGCGAAGGTCGTCGGCGACGAGCTGCCGTTCACCGTGACAGGGCCGGTACGGGGCGGGACCGCCACGGTCGACGCCACCGGCTCAAGCCAGTTCGTCTCCGGGCTGCTGCTCGCGGCGGCGCGTTTCCCTGAGGGTCTGACACTGCGGCACGACGGTGACGGCGCCGTACCGAGCCATCGCCACATCGACATGACCGTGGAATGGCTCCGTGCGCGCGGCGTGAAGGTCACCCATCCTGACGAGGACACCTGGGTGGTGTCCCATGGGCCGATCCGGGCGGTCGCCGAGACCGTCGAGCCGGACTTCATGACGGCCGCACCCTTCCTCGCCGCCGCCGTGGTGACCGGTGGGACGGTGACGGTCGCGGGCTGGCCCAGCTCCTCCACCCAACCGGGAGCCGATCTGGGCGACGTGCTCGCCGCGTTCGGAGCGTCCGCGACCCTCGACGCGACCGGCCTCACCGTTTCCGGTGCCGGCCGGATCCATGGCGTCGACCTCGACCTCCACGACGCCTCCGAGCTCGTACCGGTCGCGGCAGCACTCGCCGCGCTCGCCGTGACGCCCTCCACAATCCGCGGCGTCGCGCATATCCGCGGCCACGAGACCGACCGGCTCGCGGCCCTCGCCGCGGAGATCAGCGGCCTTGGCGGCTCGTGCGTGGAGACCGCTGACGGGCTCGACATCGCCCCCGCCCCGCTCCATGCGGGGACGTTCCACTGCTACGCCGATCATCGGCTCGCGCATGCCGGAGCCGTGCTGGGGCTCGTGCAGCCGGGCATCGTGCTCGACGACATCGCCTGCACCTCGAAGACGATGCCCCGCTTCCCGGAGACGTGGCAGGGCATGCTCCGATGAGCCGCCGCGTCGGCACGGGAAGCGTGTACGAGGACGACCACGACGGCTACGACCGTCCCGCACGCCACACCAAGCCCCGCACCAAGGATCGGCCCGACTACTCGAAGCTCGACGTAGCACGCGTCGTGACGATCGACCGCGGGCGGTACAGGTGCGTCATGGACGGTCGGGCCGTCAGCGCAACGAAAGGCCGTTCCCTCGGTCGTACATCCGTCGTCGTCGGCGACCTCGTACGCCTCGACGGGGACACCTCGGGCGAGCCCGGCACGCTGGCCCGCATCGTCGAGGCGCTGGGGCGACGCACGGTTCTGCGACGTACGGCCGACGACGACGACCCGTACGAGCGGCCCATCGTCGCCAACGCCGACCAGCTGGTGATCGTCACGGCCCTCGCCGATCCACCGCCACGGATGGGGATGATCGACCGGATCCTCATCGCGGCGTACGACGCGGGCATCGATCCGCTCCTCTGCCTCACCAAGTCCGACCTCGACGATCCGACCGAGCTCATCGCGGCGTACGAACCGTTGGGCGTCCCCATCGTCGTGACGCGGATCGGCATGGAGCTGTCGGAGCTCCGGTTGTACCTCGACGACCACGTCAGCGTCCTCGTCGGCCATTCGGGCGTGGGCAAGTCGACGCTCGTGAACGCGCTCATCCCCAGCGCGCATCGAGCCACGGGCGTGGTGAACGACGTCACGGGCCGAGGCCGTCACACGTCCAGTGCGGCGATCGCGCTCGAGCTGCCGGGTGGTACGGGGTGGGTCGTGGACACCCCCGGCGTACGGTCGTTCGGGCTCTCCCACGTCGATCCTCGCAATGTGCTGGCGTCGTTCTCCGACCTGGCCGAGCTGAGCGAGGACTGCCCGCGGGGATGTACGCATGCGGCAACGGAGCCCGAGTGTGCCCTCGACATCGCGGTCGCCGACGACCGGTTGCGGCCGGAGCGGCTCGCATCGTTCCGTCGCATCCAGGTCGCCGATCGCTCCGATCGCTCGAACTAGCCGACGAGGTCCCGCGACCCCTCGTTGCTGCCCGGTAGCCTGCTGCCATGGCTGCCCGCAAGGAACTCACGGACGATCTCCGCTTGGCGCACGTGCTCGCCGACAACGCCGACTCAATCACTCTTGCTCGGTTCCGCGCCCAGGACCTGCGCGTCGAGCGCAAGCCCGACCTGTCCGAGGTGACGGATGCCGACACCGCCGTCGAGGAGACGATCCGTCGCACCCTGTCTCGGAGCCGTCCCCGCGACGCCGTCCACGGCGAAGAGGGCGAGGACACCGGCTGGGGCCCGCGCCGCTGGGTCATCGACCCGA
>Ga0209538_1000975_pt1 | contig 15537 bp, 13 predicted proteins | sample BarGraNGADG00211_2_FD_184492 | JGI IMG/M metagenome (GOLD analysis project Ga0209538, IMG submission 184492) | Arctic peat soil microbial communities from Barrow, Alaska - Barrow Graham LP Ref core NGADG0004-211 (SPAdes) (version 2) | ecosystem: Environmental > Terrestrial > Soil > Wetlands >... | reverse complement strand
CACAAAGCTTGGAAAGGAAACCATTATTATGGCACAGAAAATTAAAGAGTTAGTAATAGTTCCAGCATTTTCATATTAAATATTGTGCCAAAAAATACACGAATTTGAGAGATTAGATACTAAAGGGGAACTGGAATAGCACGGTCAATTATCAAACAGTTGTTGCTTAATTCCCCTTTAGGGGTTTATTGTTATTTCTTGCATCACTTCATACACAATCGGGCAGGTATATGCATTTTTAATCGATAGATTATAAATCTGATAAAAGCGTCTTCGGTCGGTGTGTGGATATTCACGACAGGCTTTCGGACGGGATTCGTAAATGGCACAATAATTATCTGAACCCAGAAAAGGGCACGGCATCGATTGAAAAACTAAATCGCCATCTTCATCAATCATTAAATATTTAGAAATAATATCAGATGCTTTCATTCGAAGCGCTTTTGCAATTCGTTCTACATCTTTATCGGTAGTGCGAGGTCCTAATGAGCGGCAACAATTGCCACAGCTTAAACAATCAGTTCGTTCTGAAATTTTATCGTGCAACGCATGAACTTGTAAGTCCATTTCCGCCAGTTTTTTCTTGTTCTTTGCTAAAAAACGTTTCCAGTCAGGTTCTGATTTTGTTGCTAAAATTGGCAATAATTTATAATCTAATTGTTTGTTCATGTGTAATTTAATGATATATTTCAGAATACAAATGTATTCAATTATAGTTTAGGAATCAAAAAACATGCATATTTTCATAATAATTTTTGTATCTTTGCAGTCGTTTTATTTACAAACACACAAAAATTTATGAGTCAATTAAGTGATGTGTTGGGACAATACGATGCGCCCCAACAAGCTAAAGCAAACGGTCTATATCCCTATTTCCGTGCCATTGAATCAGATCAGGATACAGTTGTAACAATAGCTGGAAAGCATGTTTTAATGTTTGGATCGAATAGCTATTTGGGATTGACTAATCATCCTCGGTTGAAAGAAGCAGCTATCAAAGCAGTAGAAAAATACGGGACCGGATGTGCTGGTTCTCGGTTTTTAAATGGAACTTTAGACATTCATCTTGAATTAGAAGACCGTTTGGCGAAATTGGTTCACAAAGAATCTGCTTTGGTTTATTCCACAGGTTTTGCAGTAAATTCTGGTGTAGTTCCGTGTATTACTGGTCGTGAAGATTATTTGATATTCGATGAGTATGACCACGCCTCAATAATCGAGGGCAAACGTTTGTCGTTTTCCAAACAGTTGAAATATCGCCACAACGATATGGATGCTTTGGAAAATTTACTAAAGAAATGTGAACCCGACAAGTTAAAAATTATCGTTACTGACGGGGTTTTTAGCATGGAAGGTGATGTTGCCAAATTACCGGAAATTGTTGAATTATCAAAAAAATACAACGCTTCCATTTACGTGGACGAAGCACATTCATTAGGTGTGTTTGGAAAAACAGGCGCTGGAATTTGTGAACATTTCGGTTTATCGAACGATGTAGATTTGATAATGGGAACATTCAGCAAATCGCTTGGAACCGTTGGAGGATTCATTGCTTCGGACGAGAATATTATCAATTATTTAAAACATAATTCTCGTACTTTGATTTTCAGTGCTTCTATTACACCCGCTTCTACTGGTTGCGTATTGGCAGCATTGGATGTAATGGCTGAAGAAACATGGAGAAAAGATGCCTTGTGGGCAAATACAAACCGAGCCAAAACAGGTTTTTTAAAAGCCGGATTTGAAATAGGACCAACGGAAACACCCATTATTCCTCTTTTTGTGCGTGACAATATAAATACATTTAAACTAACGCGTATGTTGATGGACGATGGAGTATTTGTAAATCCTGTAGTTTCTCCGGCTGTTCCTTCGGAAGATTCTCTTATTCGTTATTCATTGATGGCAACACACACTTTCGACCAAATTGACGAGTCGTTAGAAAAAATTTCCAGAGATGCACGCACATTAGGAATCATTAGATAATTTATAATTCATAATTTGAATTAGATAATTAAGAATAGAACGGGTTTGGAAAACAAGCTGGTTCTATTCTTTGTTTTAAAAAGACACAATAGACTGATGAGAATCAGCCATACTCTCAACTCTCAACTAAAATGATTACCGTATCCAATATAGCCATTCAATTTGGCAAACGGGTTTTATTTTCTGATGTAAACCTAAAATTTACTGCCGGCAACTGTTATGGCATTATTGGTGCCAATGGTGCCGGAAAATCTACTCTTATCCGGATGCTAAGCGGCGATCTGGATGCCACACGAGGAACCATTCAGTTTGGACATGGTGAAAGACTTTCGGTATTAAAACAAGATCACTTTGAATTCGATGAATTTACGGTCATTGACACCGTGATGATGGGACATGATGTGCTTTGGAAAGTGAAATCTGAAAAAGATGCCATTTATCTAAAAGAGAATTTTTCAGATGTGGATGGTTTACGGGCTTCAGACCTGGAAGAAAAATTTTCCGAAATGAACGGTTGGAATGCTGAAAGTGATGCGGCTTCTTTATTGAGCGGATTGGGAATAAAAGAAAATTCTCACTATTTGCTGATGAAAGACCTAAACGGTATGGAAAAAGTGAGAGTTTTATTAGCTCGTGCGCTTTTTGGAAAACCGGATAATTTATTACTCGACGAACCGACCAACGACTTGGATGTGGACACGGTAATGTGGTTGGAAAACTATTTGGCCAATTATGAAAATACGGTGTTAGTTGTTTCGCATGACCGTCACTTCCTCGATGCAGTAAGTACTCACACCGTTGATATTGATTTTGGTAAGGTTCAGTTATTTGCCGGAAATTATTCGTTCTGGTACGAATCGAGCCAACTGGCGCTCCGTCAGCAACAAAACCAAAATAAGAAAGCCGATGAAAAACGGAAAGAGCTCGAAGAATTTATTCGCCGGTTTAGTGCCAATGTGGCTAAATCAAAACAAGCGACAAGTCGTAAGAAAATGCTTGAAAAACTGAATGTTGAAGAAATTCAACCTTCAACTCGCAAATATCCGGGTATTATTTTCACACCTGATCGCGATCCGGGTAATATGGTGCTGGAAGTCGCGGGACTTGGAAAAATAGCTGATGATGGAACTGTGTTATTTAAAGATGTAAATTTCAACGTGGAAAAAAACGACAAAATCGTTTTCCTATCGCGTGATCCACGAGCTATGACGGCTTTCTTTGAAATTATCAACGAACATGATAAAGTTCACAAAGGAACTTTCAATTGGGGAATAACCATTACTCACGCCTATTTGCCACTTGATAATTCTGAATTTTTCAATACCGATTTAAATCTGGTTGACTGGCTTGGTCAATTTTCCGACGACACAACTGAAGCTTTTATTCGCGGTTATTTGGGCAAAATGTTATTCTCAGGTGACGAAATTTACAAAAAAGCGAGCGTGATTTCAGGTGGTGAAAAAATGCGATGCATGATTTCGCGCATGATGCTTCGGAATGCCAATGTAATGATTCTTGATTCACCGGCCAATCACCTTGATTTAGAATCTATTCAGGCTTTCAACAATACCTTAGTGAATTTCAAAGGAAATGTTTTGATGGCTTCGCACGATCGTGAATTTATTCAAACCGTTTGTAATCGTATTATTGAGCTTACACCTCGTGGTATAATTGACAAACAAATGGATTATGACGACTATGTGACTTCTGATGATATTAAGGCTATCAGGGAGCGGATGTATAAATAATTTTTATTCTATAAAACCTGATTTATCAGAATTTCCTTATCTTTGCAGCACATCTTAAAATCATTTTATATGGAAGAAGAAAAAAATTACGATTGCAAAAACAGAAACTACCACCATCAAGCAAATGCTTCAGGTGGAGCGGTTTATGGATTGGGATTAATTGGTGCAGCTATTTATTTCATTTCGCATGTTACCACCTTTTGGCTGGGCGTTCTCGGATTCCTAAAAGCCATCGTTTGGCCGGCAATTCTTGTATATTATGCCTTGAGATCGTTAGGTGTTTAATGCTAAAAATTTATTGAAACAAATGCTTTTCCCGAATTGAGAAAGGCATTTGTTGTTTAAGAAAATCAGCGTTTCCGATTAAGTTCAATAGTCACCCGTTCTACCATATTACCAAGAGGAGGATTGAGTTTTGAAAGTTTGACTTCCAATCCATGAATTTGCGGGAATTCATTAAAAATACTATCCAAAATCCGTTGTCCGACATGTTCAATCAGTTTCGACGGAATTTCCATTTCTCTTTTTACCACATCATAAACCAACTGATAATTAAGTGTATGATTCAAATCATCTGTCTTTCCTGCAAGATTTGTTTTTAATTCCATGCTGACACTTACAATAAACCTATTTCCAAGCGTTTGTTCGTGTTCCAAACAACCGTGAAAGGCGTGGAATTCCATATTTTCGAGTATAATTTTGCTCATTTCTGTATAATTAAAATTGGAAATTGGGAATTGAAAAATTGGAAATTAGTCTACTTCACTTCCAAATTCCCCGTTATGTACAAAAGTACGTATTTTATCGCCTGATTTTACTTGTCTTGCTGAAGTTATTCGTTTTCCGTTCAATGTCGTAATCGTATATCCGTGTTTAAGTAGAAAGTTCGGAGAATGTGTTTCAATATTTTTTCCCAGCAATGCAAGTTTATTATCTTCTTTTAACAATTGCATGTGCAGCGTTGATATTAAGCGACTTTTCTGTCGGTCAAGCGAATGAGTTTTTTGTATTACCCAACTCCGTAAAGTTTGTTTTATTCGCATTTGAGTTTGAACAATAAATCGAGATTCATTTTCAATGTTACTTTTGACCAAATTCTGAATATCTGCAATTATATTTACGACTTGATTTTCTGCATCTTGTAAACATGAAATCAAAAATTCCGCCACGGCCGTTGGTGTTTTTAAGTTGGTGTAAGCCACCAAATCCAAAATGGAAATATCCCGTTGATGACCGATTCCGGCAATAATGGGCAAAGGAAATTGAGCACAATTCAATGCCAGTTCGTACGAATCAAAACAAGCCAAATCGGTTGTGGCGCCACCACCACGAATTATCACCACTACATCAAACAAATCGATATTTTCATATATTTTCTCCAATGCCGAGATAATGGATGATTCAGTTTGCTCACCTTGCATGACCGCAGGAAAAAGTTTAGTATAAAAAGTGAAATGAGATGAGTTGTTTTTCAATTGGTCGCAAAAATCGCCATAACCGGCGGCTGTGGGCGAAGAAATAATAGCCAGCCGTTGAGGGATTTCCGGAAATGGCAATTGTTTGTTCATATCCACAATACCATCTTCTTCCAATTGTCGAATGATTTGTAACCGTCGAGTAGCCATTTCACCAATGGTGAAAGTCGGATCAATATCGCGGATGTTCAGACTGAAACCGTAAACACCGTGAAATTCAACGGATACCGCAATTAAAACATTTAATCCCGATCGAAGTGTTTGTCCCGTGCTACTTTCGAAATACGGTTTCAGCATTCGGTAAGTGGAAGCCCAAATCGTAGCTTTTGTTTTTGCCAACAACGTATCCGAATCGCTGTTTTTTTCAATCAATTCCAAATAACAATGTCCACCCTGATTTTCGCGCAATTCACTAATCTCGGCACGAATCCAAATGGGAGTTTCGAAACTCAACCGTATGGTTTGCTGAATTTGATCAGTAAGTTCAGAAAGTGAGATTGAATTCATTTAATTAGTTTGAAAGTTAGTAAAGTTGGTAAAGTTTTAAAAGTTCTTAAAGGTTCTAAGTAGTCTATACTTTATAAACTTTCTACTTTATGAACTTTATGAACTAACTTATTTTATCAGAATTTTTTTCGTTTCAGTTTTTTCATTTTCCGAAATACAAACTGCATAAATTCCGGGGGCGAAATTGAAGGTTCGTAGAACAATAGGAGAATCGGTAACAGGCTGATTGACCATCATTTTTCCTGTAATTGAATAGATTTTTACCGAAGCGTTTTGTGGCATGCTTCCATCGGGAAGTCGGATAATCAATGTGTTAAACGTCGAGTTATAAGCCAGTACAAAATTATTTTTTTCAATCTGGCGTAAAGAATCGAAAATGAGTAAGTTCTGTTCAGCCTGCAAAAAATCCGGAATTCCATAACCCAGTTGTGCTGTCGGATTAGTAAATAGATTTCCGCTCTTAAAAACGGATTGAAGTAGTGCCCAAATATTGGGATTTGGATTTATTGCTTTATATCGTTGCAATAAACAAGCCATCAATCCTGCCATTATTGGAGTAGCAAATGATGTTCCGTCACCATTAACAGTTGATCCATTTATATCAACTAATGCAGACCTACTTCCCATAGCGCAGATTTCAGGTTTTACACGACCATCAAAACTGGGCCCGAATGATGTAAAAGCGCTGGGAGAACCGCTTGATGTCACGGATCCGACTGAAATAATTCCATCCGCATCAGCCGGTGAACCGATATAATGCCAAAGATTGTTTGGGCTACCTTCGTTACCTGCTGCAACCAATACTACTATTCCTTTTTTACTGGCAATAGTGGCGGCACGACTGGCACGTGAAACTTTGCCGGTCATATCGGCATACGAAAAATTCATGGTCGAATCATCGAAAGTATAATAACCCAATGAGGAAGTGGCAACATCAATTCCCACACTATCGGCAAACTCAATTCCCGAACACCAAAAATCTGTTTCAACTTTGTATTCGGTCGGGCTGTACTCGGTACGAATCAACCAAAATGAAGCATCCGGAGCCGTTCCCAAAAATTGTCCGGGTAAATTTCCGGTCATGGTGGATAAAATCATCGCTCCATGTGTGTCTTCGCTGAAAATATTTGAATTCGGATTGATGATATCTTTTGTTCCGAGCAACCGTCCTTGCAGGCGCAAGCTGTCGAAACACGGGTTTATATCCACGTTTGTAAAACCGTCATCAATCACACCGATGACAATTCCTTTTCCTCGAAAACCCTGATCATGCAAAAACGTTCCATTCAACTGCTTTATTTGAGTTGCAGCCGTTCCGTAATCAAAGGTGATTTTCTTTGCAGCTTTTTGGGAGGGAGTTTGCACCGGTCTAATGAGTTCGCCGGTATATTCCACAAATTTCACAAAAGACAACACACGAACCTGACTCATTTTACTTGAATCGGTAAGCAAAACCGTTGCGCCATTCATCCATTTACTCGTGTTATGAACCGGAATTCCAAAATTTTCAATTTGCTGTAAATAAGAAGGATTTACAGGTAAATCGGTTGAATCACAAGCAATATTAAATGCCGCCCGACGGTCAATAGCATGGGCTGAGAGATATGCCGAAGGATTTGAAAGCGAATAGGGCGAATTATTTTTATTGGCAAACTGAACGTAGAAATAGTAACTGGTTGTCTGGGCATTAATTGAAGCCGATACAACTAACAGAAATACAAAAAGTAAGCCAAGCACTTTGAAATTAATTGTTCGTTTCATTTCTTTCAAGTTATTATTGCTGCAAAAATACGATATTTTTTATAGAAGTGATTTCTATTCAAAAAAATAAAAAAATAATAATCTTAAAATTAAGGTTATTAAGAATCTTTCATATCTTTGTAACACATTCTTTTGTGCTTAAATATTAGATAAATTATTATGAAAAATCGACACAAAAAACATTTGACAATCGGCAAAATGGCGATTATTTTATTGGGTGTATTTTCATTTCCCGGATATGCTCAAACTCTTAAGCTACCAAAATATGAACCTGACATTGTAGATAAACCTGAAAAAAAAACAACTGTTTCTGAAAGCTACGAAATAATGCCTGTATTTCCAGGTGGTGAAAAGGGATTATCAACTTTTATTTATGAACATATCAAATATCCTGCAGAAGCAATTAAAAATAAAGAAGAAGGAAAAGTCATTGTTCTATTTGTTATAAGTAAAACGGGGAAAGTTGAAAAATCCGAAATAATCCGTGGTGGAATTTCACCAAATTTAAATAATGAAGTATTGAGAGTTGTAAATATGTTGCCTGATTTTAAACCAGGTGAACAGAATGGGAAAAAGTAAAAGTTTATTATACATTACCTGTTATATTCCAACTTAAGCCCCGTGAAAAGAAAGGCTTTTCCCCAATCATAATTTGCCCTTCAAATTAATTCCAAATCTTATTCGTATTTTTGTTTCCTCATTCTAAGTGACCTATTGTGTCTATTGAAGTTTATTCCTTTCTTATGCAAAAATACCTCCAAATACTCAAACAATTCTGGGGCTACGACGAATTTCGACCGTTGCAGGGCGATATTATCCGCAGTATTGCCTCGGGTAAAGATACGCTTGGGTTAATGCCCACCGGTGGCGGAAAATCATTGACTTTTCAGGTGCCGACAATGGATATGGAAGGACTTTGCGTGGTGGTTACTCCGCTTATTGCTTTGATGAAAGATCAGGTGGAAAACCTCAAAACACGCGGAATTGCAGCTGCAGCCATTTATTCCGGTATGTCGCATAACGAAATTCTGATGACACTCGACAATGCCATTTATGAAGCCTATAAGTTTTTGTACGTTTCTCCTGAAAGGCTGGCCACGCCGATTTTCATGGAAAAAATCAAACAGGCAAAAGTTTGCATGATAGCAGTCGATGAGTCGCATTGCATTTCACAGTGGGGTTACGATTTCCGTCCTTCCTATTTGCGTATTGCAGAAATTAGGAACTTATTGCCCGACGTTCCCGTGTTGGCACTTACCGCCACCGCAACGCCTGAAGTGGTGGATGATATTCAAAGGCAATTGCTTTTCAAAGAACCGAACCTTTTTCAAAAAAGTTTTCATCGTTCCAATTTGGCTTACGTGGTGCGAACGGTGGAAAACAAAGACGAAAACCTGCTTAAAATACTGAATAATGTCCCTGGAACATCGGTGGTTTATGTCCGTAACCGGAAGAAAACCAAAGAAGTTGCCGATTTTCTGAATCAAAATGGAATTTCAGCAGAAAACTTCCATGCCGGACTGAAAAACGAAACGAAAGATGCCAAACAAGTCCGTTGGATGAAAGGTGAAACGCGTGTGATTGTTTCTACCAATGCATTTGGAATGGGTATCGACAAAGCAGAAGTGCGGACGGTGATTCATTTGGATTTGCCTGATTCGTTGGAAGCTTACTTTCAGGAAGCTGGTCGTGCCGGTCGCGACGAGCAAAAAGCATACGCTGTGCTGCTTTACAATAACAGTGATGCAGCAAAAATGAGGAAACGGGTTTCGGATACTTTTCCGGGAAAAGAAATGGTGATAAAAGTTTATGAAGCCTTGGGGAATTATTTCGAAATGGGCGTAGGTTCGGGGTTGGATACCGTTTTTGCCTTCGACATTGCCGATTTTTGTACAAAGTTTAAATTACCTATTCTGATAACTTACAACTGCCTGAAAATACTTCAACAAGCCGGATATATTGAATTGACTGACGAACAGGACAGTTCTTCACGAGTGCTTTTTACGATTGGAAAGGATGATTTGTACAAAACCAAACAAACAACCGATCAGGACCGGTTGATACATATTTTGCTCCGCTCCTACACCGGATTATTTACTGATTTGGATGCTATCAACGAAGAAACCATCGCTAAACGATTAGAATGGACTCACGATAAGGTTTACGAACAACTGGTTGGATTAGCCAAAGAACGCATTATTCAATATATTCCCCGCAAAAAAACCCCTTTTCTTACTTTTGTGCACGAACGAGTTGAAACTGAACGTGTAGTACTTGGTAAGGAAGCTTATGATGACCGCCGCGAACGTTACATTTCAAGGGTAAAAAGCGTGCTGGATTATGCACAGGAAGAAAATATTTGCCGAAGCCAACTGCTGCTTTCGTATTTTGGGGAAAAAGATACCAAACCTTGCGGAAAATGTGATATTTGTTTGAAAAAGAAAGAAACTCAAGTTTTGACAGATGATTTTGAAGCTATCCGAAAAGCTATTCTTGAGATTCTTTCAACTGAATCATTGTCGGTTCATGCTTTAGTAAAAAAATTGAATTTAAAAGAGTCCAAAGTCATTCAAGTCATACGTTTTATGATAGATAATGGACAAATAATGGAAAATGAAACGATGAAATTAGATATCTCTTAAAACTAAAACTGGTTAATTGCACATTTTTAATTTGATTTTTTGTATTTTTGACCTCAAAAATTTATATTTTAAAATAATAGAATGGATAAAGATAATAAATTAAAGTATTACGGTTGGAGTTTTGGCGATAGGTACGATGGCTGGCGTGTACGAAAAGTGGATGCTCTTTTTTCGGTTGTTCCGTTTATTCTTCCTACCCGTGTTGATTCCCAGGTTTTTTTTGAAGTAAAGATTTCTATTGATACAGTTGAAGCATTTATTAGAAAGTACAAAGAGGAAATACCCGATTTATCAATTATGCACGTGGTCATGGCCTCATTGGTTCGACTTTTTTCACAACGTCCATATCTTAACCGCTTTATAGTATGGAATAAAATTTTTGCTCGCAATCACATGAGTTTTTCTTTGGCCATAAAACGCTCGATGACCGACGAGGGCGAAGAAACTGTTATAAAACCTTACTTTTTACCGACAGATACCTTGCAGGATGTGGTTCGAAAAACCAAGGTGGAACTAACTAATAACCAACAAGTCGGACAGGAAAACTCTTCTGATTCCATTTCGAAAATGATGGGTTTCCTTCCTGATTTTTTATTACGGTCAGTCATTTTCTTTGTAAAGCAATTAGACAAGATTGGTTTAATGCCCAAGGTTTTCTTTGAAGCCAGTCCGTTTCACACAAGTCTTTTCCTTACAAATCTTGGTTCTATCGGTATTGAATCTATTTACCACCACTTATACGAAGTTGGAACTTGCAGCATTTTTGCTGCAATTGGGAGAAAAAACAAGAAGTATATACTGAACAAAGACGGTTCAATTAAGCCTACAAAAAGCATGCTGTTGAAATTTGTACTTGACGAGCGCATTTGTGACGGTTTTTATTACGCCTCATCTATGCGAATGCTCGAGAAAATTTTATCGGATCCTTCTGTTTTATTGCTTCCACCCGAACAGGTCATCGTGGATGATGGAGTCGGTAAAAAACGCATTGACTTGTAAGATTTATTCAAAATATTTAGAAAGAAAGCTTTCCGATTGGAAGGCTTTTGTTCTAAAAAACAGGAAGAATTGAAATAAAATTGACATTGAATCAATTGATTTACTAAAGCAAAAAGAAGCCTACCGGGTCTGAATAAACACTTTGATGAAGAAGCTTAAGATTGAAAATCAACCACAACTTTGATGCTATAAAAAAAAGAAAGTGTATCTTTGAAGGCGTTAAACTTAAAAATCTAAGAAAATGAATGAATTAAATCAATTAAAATATTATCGTTGGACTTTAGGTGACCGCTACGATGGGTGGCGCGTAAAAAATGTGGATGCCGTTTTTTCGGTTATTCCTTATTTTTTGCGAACCAGAATGGATGCTCAAAATTTTTTCGAAGAAAAGATTGATATTGATCATATTGAAGCATTTATCAAAGATCACAAAGATGATATACCCGATTTGTCGATTATGCACATTGTTATGGCTTCTATGGTTCGACTTATTTCTCAACGTCCACATTTGAACCGATATGTAATCTGGAATAAGATTTTTGCCCGAAACCACATTAATTTCTCCATTGCCGTAAAACGTTCTTTATCCGACGAAGGCGAAGAAACGTTAATCAAACCGTATTTTTTACCAACCGATACGTTACAGGACATCGTTCGAAAAACCATTCAGGAACAAGAAAACAATCAACAAGTCGGTCAACAAAATTCATCGGATATGATTTCCAAAATACTTGGTTTTTTGCCGGAATTTCTGTTGAGATTTGTGGTTTTTTCGTTACTGCATTTGGATAAAGTAGGTATGATGCCGAAGTTTATCAACAAAGCCAGCCCATGGCATTCAAGCATTTTCCTAACAAATATCGGTTCAATCGGTATTGAATCGATTTATCATCATTTGTACGAATTCGGTACGTGTAGCCTATTTTGCGCTATGGGGAAAAAATCGAGACGTCATACTATCGACAAAAATGGAGACATGAAATCGCATAAAAGCATTCAGCTTAAATTTGTTCTCGACGAACGGATTTGCGATGGATTTTATTATGCATCGTCTATGCGTTTGCTCAATAAAATTCTGACTGATCCTTCCGTTTTATTGCTTCCACCCGAACAGGTAAATATCGATGAAGGCGTTGGTAAAAAACGCATTGATTTATAGAGATTCTCAGACAGAATATAGTATTGAGCGATCGATCATTACTAATATGTCAAAAAAATAGCTGACCTTACTGATAATGTCAGCTATTGATTATTCGTCATTTTGCCGAAATCTCCAGAATTGTAAAAGTATTTGGGATTAAAGTCGGCCGTGGTCGTGGATTCTCGGGAGTTGCAGCTGGAGCTTGTCCAAATTCAGCTGTTGGAAGATAAATTTTATGTGTTTTTGAATTTAAAGTTATCGTTCTGGCTCCTTTTTGCGTTGGAAAATTTTCTAATAACGTGAATGTGTTTTCATTTACTTCTTGAACAACAGTCATAGTTCCGTCGCCATTAGATGAATAAATCCGTTTTAAAATTGGATCGAAGGAAACACCATCCACATTTTCGCCAATTTTTAAAGTTGCAACAACTTTTCCATTATCAGAATTAACAACAACCATTAATTTGTTATTGCAAACTGAGAACAAACGATGATTTTTTAAGTCGAATGCCAAGCCGCTTGGTTCTTCACCGGGAGCAATCGACCAGGTTTGTTCAACTTTCATGGTGGCGGTGTTAATTACGCAGATTGAGCTTTTATCTTCAATATTCACATAAATTTTCCCTTTTAAGTCGGTTACCGAAAATTCCGGTTTACCGATTAATGGAATTGTTGCAATCACTTTGTTCGAAATGGCATCAATAACAGTGGAATTTGAGCTTCTTCCATTAAACGTAAAAACTTTCTTTGAATAGGAATCGTAAAGTATTGCATCCGGATTGTTTCCGGTAATTTTCACCTTGGTAATAAATTTCAGGGTTTTCAGGTCAATAATTGTAACTGACGTGTCCTTCCCGTTACTTATAAATCCTTTGTTCAAATCAGAAGCCAGAGTAATTCCATGCACACCTTTTGTGTCGGGAATTGTTCCTAATAAGGTGTTTTTTGTTAGATCTATAACTTGTACAACGTTGCCATGCGATACATAAAGTCTTGATGCTGACTCATCCATAGTCAGATAATCCCAACCGCCATTGCCTTCAAGGTGAATCTTATTAACAATTTGATAGTTGGTTTGTGCAAAAGCAGTAGTTGCACATAAAACCACCAATAAACCTAATACTAAATTTGTTTTTTTCATGATTTCTTAATTATTAAAGTGAATAAACTATTTTTCTGTTTACTAATTATTTTTGGTTGAATAACCGATACCGCTTAACTGGTGTCTCGAATACAACTTTTTAAAATCTTTTTTCTAACTCTTCTTGAGCAAAAATCGTCATAATCTTCTTTCCGTCAGGTGTAAAATTAGGATTGACGCAACCGAAAAGTTTGTCTATCAGGTCGCTCATCTCTTCGGCAGAAAGTCGTTGTCCAACTTTAAGTGAAGTGGTTTCAGCCAGGGTCAACGCTATCGTTTCGTGTATGCCGGAAGTAGTATCCAAAGCGGTGGTTTTGGCTTTGTCAAGCATTTCAAGTAATAAGTCAATCACACTGCCGGTTCCTACATGTGATGAAACGCCTTTTACACTGTACGAATTATTTTCAAGTTTCTCAAAATCAAAACCAATCTGTTTTAAATCAGGCAATAATTGTTCAAAATACAAAGCGTCATCAACACTCAACTCCAGCAGTTCGGGAAAAAGAACTTGTTGCGAGATACCTTGCGAATTCTCAATCTGACTTAGGAATAAATCAAATAAAATACGGGTATGCGCACGGTGTTGGTCAATCATCATCAATCCCGATTTAATTCCGGTTAGAATATAGCGGTTTTTATATTGATAATTTTCCGCTCGTGTTTCAAGGTTCTCAATTACTTGCTGTTGTTCATCAGTCGCAAATGAAATTGCAGAAGGCAAACCCGCGTCAAATTCGGGATGGACAGATAAACTGACAGGTTTTTCTTTCTTCTCAAATTCGCCATATAATTGCTCCCAATTTAAATCTGGACGTTTGTAACCCGAAGTACCGAATGGATTATAATTCGGATTAAAGTTGGCCTGTGGTGGACGTATGTTTTCAGGAGGAATGTTTGTCGGCATTTCCACTGCTCCTTCCTGATCGAAATCGATGGACGGAACGATATTGAATTTTCCCAACGCTTCTTTTATGGCAGCCGAAAGAATAGACCAAATGGCCTGCTCGTTTTCAAACTTGATTTCCGTTTTGGTAGGGTGAATATTGACGTCAATGGTTTGCGGATCGACTTCGAAATAAATAAAATAATTCGGACTTTCCGAAGCCTGAATCATCTGATTATAAGCCAGCAATACTGCTTTATGAAAATACGGGTGACGCATGTAACGTCCGTTCACAAAAAAGTATTGATTTGCTGATTTTTGAGCATATTCCGGTTTGCCTACATAGCCGTAAATACTCGCCAGATTAGTAGAAGTTTCGATGGATAATAACTGTTGTTGCCAGCGTTTTTTGGCATTTCTGCCAAAGATATTATCTATACGGACTTTGTTATTTGAAGCTCGAAGATTAAAAATTTCATCATCACCATCATAAAATGAAAAAGCTACATTTGAGTTTACCAAAGCGATGCGGTAAAACTCATTCAGAATATGACTTTTTTCAACATGGTCACTTTTCAGGAAACGCCGACGAGCCGGAACATTGAAAAACAGATTTTTAACCTGAAAGGAAGTCCCTAAATCGCACTGAACCGTTTCTTGTTTGAAAACACGCGTTCCTGCAATTTCAACCAATACGCCCAATTCATCTTCGGTTCGACGAGTACGTAATTCCACTTGTGCTACAGCCGCAATCGAAGCCAATGCTTCGCCGCGGAACCCCATTGTGTGAAGCGAGAACAAGTCGTCGGCATTTTTTATTTTCGATGTGGCATGACGTTCAAATGCCATGCGGGCATCGGTTTCACTCATACCTCTACCGTTATCAACCACTTGTATCAATGTACGACCGGCATCTTTTATCACAATCTGAATAAAAGTAGCTCCGGCATCTATCGAATTTTCAACCAGCTCTTTCAGCACCGATGCAGGACGTTGAATCACTTCACCGGCTGCAATCTGATTGGCTACCGAATCGGGTAAAAGATGAATTATATCTGACATTTATGTTAGTTTGTAGTAGGTAGTCAGTAGTTGGTAGTTGGTAGTCGGTTGTCAATGCCTGAAATACGTTGACCGTTTTGTTACTTATTTTTTACTTTTAAATTTAAAAATATGATATTGATAATGCAACCATTGTTGATTACGGGAAATAACTTTTAGCGAAGCGTTAAGAAAGTTATTCTCGTTATCAAT
>Ga0209538_1000973_pt1 | contig 15548 bp, 10 predicted proteins | sample BarGraNGADG00211_2_FD_184492 | JGI IMG/M metagenome (GOLD analysis project Ga0209538, IMG submission 184492) | Arctic peat soil microbial communities from Barrow, Alaska - Barrow Graham LP Ref core NGADG0004-211 (SPAdes) (version 2) | ecosystem: Environmental > Terrestrial > Soil > Wetlands >... | reverse complement strand
GAACCTGTTGTCGATGGGAACACTAAGGCTGTCTGTACTCCATACGGTTTGCCGTCGGTAAATGTTGACCGGTTTGAAGCAAAGGCATTGCCGACATTTCTTGAGACTCCGGCAAAACTGATTAGGTATCTGCCTGTTGAGCATGCCAGGAATCTTTATCAGAAGATTCGGTCCAGCGAACTGTATGATGTAAAACTGCAGATGTACAGGACATCCGTTTCCATAGAGTCGTTAAGCATTGAACATGGACGGATCCGCTCATTTTCTCCGGGTTGGTTTGAGCGTGAAAGTATATTTATGCATATGGAATACAAGTATCTGCTCGGATTGTTTGATGCGGGTTTGTATGATGTCTTTTTCGAAGAAATGCCGCATCTGCTTGTGCCGTTCTTCGATCCTGCCGTATACGGCCGCAGTATCCTGGAGAATTCTTCCTTTATTGCATCGAGTGTCAATCCGGATCCATCCGTACATGGACGCGGTTATATTGCCAGGCTCAGCGGTTCCACAGCAGAGGTTATTTCCATGTGGCAGCGAATGTTTATCGGGAATGTGTTATTTGATTATCACAGGGGGGGATTGCGTTTTTGCTTCCAGCCCAAATTGCCTGGCGGGATGTTCACTGATGCCGGTCTGGTCAGTTTTCAATTGTTCGGCTGTGAAGTGCGGTACTGCAATCCTCTTAGAAAAAATACTTTCGGAGAGAATGCAGCTCATATTACTCAAATCCGGATTGACGGCATTGTTGTTTCGTCTGACTGCTATATTACAAGCCAATATGCAGATAAATTCCGTAGGAGGAAACTGAAGCTGATTGAAGTCATCTTTGAATAGTCACTTCATTATCCCAGGATAACGGTTATCATCATTGGATCCTTTTTTTGCGCTAACAGGTCCCTGCGCGAAATCTTAATGAATTTGCTGTCCTTTTCGGGAACCGGCCATTCCCCGGCGTCAATACTGACGTTTTTAATTGTGTATGCTGAATAATCCAGGAGTTTTTGATTGATGTATTCTACCTGGATATGTTTGCCGGCAAAGGTAGTTGCTGCCGCCGCTTTTCCATTATTGTCAAATTGGGAAGGGACAAGCTTAGGCGCAAGGATAAGATCGCCAAGGCAGCCTCTGACTCCGTACATTTCGGTGAGAACCGTAAGGAACAACCAGCTGGCAGCTCCTGTCAGGTAGTGATACATGCCTTTTCCGCTGAGGGAGAAATATTCAGGAATACCCGGATAGATTTTGCTGTGTACCGTATCCATACACAGTTCGTACATGGACTGGAAGACTTCATGTGCTTCTGTGACAAAGCCCCTCTTGTACAGGGCATTCATGTACATTACCACCATGTGGCTGAAGGTGGCGCCGTTTTCTTTCTCGCCGTAAGCAAAGGCAAATCCCCTGCCGAAATTCAGTGTATTCGGGCCGAGAGGGGTGTTAAGTTTGTAGCCGCCTGTTTTGGCATCTTTCAGGTATTTGCGGCAGGATTGATAGGCGGCGAGAACCTGGACATCTGTGGCAAGACCGAACATTGTGGTGAAAACCTGACCGGTAAGGTTCATCCGGACACCTTCAGGGAATTCACCGTCAACACGGAGGCCGTCGTTATTGTAATAGCCGTTGAAAAACCCATTGCCGTCTGATGTCTGCAAATATTCCTGCTTCCTTATGTGATCAAAAATCCATTGACCCTTTTGTTCAAGATCGGAGATAATCTGATCAATCGGAAGATCGGCCTTTTGATCGGAAACATTATCTTTTACGGCAGCAAAGTACTCAGCAAGCAGATCTTTTTTATATGAAATGTCATCATAAGCAGTGGGACCTGTCGACGCAGAAAGTGAAGGAAAATCTTCATGTGCTGCTCCTTCCGCTTCCGGAATTTTTATCGTATCAAAAAGGATTTTGATTTCGGGACACAGGGACAGTGTGTCAATTTTCCGGATGGTTTTGAGCGCGTAAAGAAGCTTGGCGATGCTCATCAGATTGCTGCCGTAAAGGGCTGTAAAGGCTGTGCTTTCACCGCGCTGCCTTGCCATATCGAGGGTGTCGTTCCAGTCAGCACCTTCCAGACGGATAATGTTGTGTTCGCCGACATTATAGAAGCAGGAGAGCTGCTGCAGCAGTATATGTTCAATAATGGTCCCCTCGTAAACAGCACCGGAGGCGGTTTTCAGTTTGCTGCCGTAAAGGGGTGTCCATGCCTCGTCCTTTCTGGTTGCACGTCCGGTCTGGGCGTCCCGGAAGTAAGTCTGTTTTTCGAGAAGAAGATCGAGGTCGCCTGTCTGGTCGATATAAAGCTTTGTCGTAAGATAGGGCCATGAACCATGGTCCATCCAGACACGCGGAATATTATTGCGGTCTGCAATAAATTCTCCGGGATTTGAACCAATAATGGTTGCATTGGAGCCGTCAATTCTGACCCCTCCGAAATTGTTGATAAGAAGGTTCTTCACTTCTTCGGGTTCCAATAAGATAAGGGAGAGGCAATCCTGCCACAAATCCCGCCATCCACGGCCGCCCTTGCCGTAGTCGTGGTAGGGAAGGAATGAGCATCCGTATATTTTGCGGAGCACAGGCTGCACTTCGACCCATTTCATCCAATTGGAAAATCCCGGAAGTCCGGATACGAAAATCACCTTCGCAGCATCGGCAAGCCAGTGCGCTTTGTTTTCGCGAAGGGCCTTTTGTACTTTTTCAAGCGTATTGTATCTGTTATAAAGAGCTTCCAGATCATCATCTATTGTCGTTATTCCCATAAGGACTATATAGCAGGCTGACCCTCCGGGTGCTATCGTTTTTACTGCAAAGCGAAGGCCGCCTATACATTCCCTGCCTTCCAGAACTTCATCCCTGAAAAATTCCGGGGAAAGATTTTCAACAACGGCCTGAGGCCATTCCAGATCACCTTTTGTACCGATGAAATTTTCCATAGAGGCAATTGAGCCTACCGGATACGTGCCGTCCTTTTCGCTTCCAAACACATAATACAGAACCTTATTCCATTTATGGCCTGTCTCGTCAAAAAGAATGACAGGCTTCATCGTCACGCCTTCCCTGCGCTTTTCCGGACGGTTGACCAGGGAAGTAACATGCCTGTGGTCCCTGATATTTTCGGCTGAACGGCCGAAAATAGGAATAGCACAAGTTGCTGTGATTTCAATGGGGGAAGAGGCGGTATTTGTGATTGTAACAGTCATAATTTCTACTTTGTCATCGTTTGCCGGGACAAAGCTGGTTACTTCCGATGTCAGAAGACGCTCATGATCTTTATAGATTACTGTATGGTAAAGCAACCCGGCTTCCACGATACGTTCAACAGTTGATTCTGCGTCAAACCGTTTGGAATGGGCAATAGCTGAGTTGCCTGATACGGACCAGGGATCTTTGCCGTCTTCATAGATCCAGAAATTTCTGGCTGCCTTTGAATTATGCAGATCTTCGATGGAAACCGGCTGTAGAAGAAAGTTATGCTGATTCTGTTTGATGTCTCCGTGGAGAACAGGTGTGATGGAAGACATTAGGCCGGCGTCGTTGCACAGAGGAAAATAGAGTTCGTTAATTGCATCCGGCTGTTCCCATCTAAACGTTCCGCTCTCATCGATGAAAGTCCAGGGTTTGCTGTTCATTTGTCCACCTCACTAAAGATATTATATTATCGGATCGGACAAATTTATCATATCATTAATTTTGATGTGCCGTTCATTCTGATTGTTGATATAATATTTTGTGAAGTGATTTTCCGGAAGGTTCTATATCAAAAATAGAATATGGTGAATGGAGAGTGGGAATATGGACATATGGGCTTATATTTTAATTGGAGTCGGAATTGTCGTTCTTATATTTTTGGCAGGGATTCGAATCGTCCGCCCTACAACCCGCGGACTGATTGAGACGTTGGGGAAATATACCAAATTCGCTCAGCCGGGCTTCCACTGGGTTTTTCCGAAAGTACAGAAAATCTATCTGGTGAACGTTACCGAGCAGATGTTCAATGCAGAGCCGCAGGTAATCATAACAAATGATAATTTGAATGCAACTGTCGATGCACAGGTATATTTCCGCGTTAAATTTGATGAGGAGAGTGTTAAGAACTCGATCTACAATGTCAATGATTACCGTTATCAGATTGTGAACCTGGCACGAACGACACTCAGGAATATCATTGGCACGATGACTTTGAAGTCTGCCAACAGTGAAAGAGGCAAGATTAATACTGACTTGTATCAGACCCTCAAGGATGAGACAAGCAAATGGGGTATCGATATTGTACGTACGGAGCTTAAAGAAATTGACCCTCCGAAGGATGTGCAGGAGACAATGAACAAGGTCGTCAAGGCCGAGAATGAGAAAGTAGCCGCGATTGACTTTGCTACTGCAGCAGAAACAACAGCTGACGGTATTAAAAGAGCCGAGATTAAGAAGGCGGAGGGCATTCGCCAGGCCAAGATTCTCGAAGCGGAAGGCGAAGCGCAGGCAATTAAGCTTGTAAATGAAGCGGCTGACAAATATTTTATCGGTAATGCCCAGCTGTTGCGCAAACTGCAGACGACTGAGACTTCGCTGCGGAATAACGCCAAAATTGTTGTTCCTTCCAATACGGAATTGATAAATGTCATCGGCGAAATGTCCGGTGTGCTGCCGGTGGAGAGATCCGCTGCAAAAGCCCAGGATAAGAAATAGAAGCAAAACACCTTTATTCAATCTAGTCAGGGCGGATTTCATATCGCGAAATCTGCCCTGTTTTGTCCGGATATTTAACGGCTTTTTTTGAATGATATGTATGGATAGTGATGATATTTGCTGTATACTTTAGCAAAAGAAAACGGCATATTTATCAATAACGTTCCACTGGAGGGTAATAACGAATGAACGAAAGTTTTTTCAAAGTTAATGACCAGGAGGTTAGACTCTCAGATCCCGGGGATGATGCGGGCGGAACGCAGCTTGATTACATGATACTTGCAGAACATGCATTTGACTGGGAGACCTGGGAAGACGACGCCGGCCATATAAGGTATATTTCTCCTTCGTGCAGCAGAATCTCCGGATATTCGGCGGATGAATTCAAAGATGACCCTGCACTTTTTGATTCAATAATTGTCGGGGAGGACAGGGCGGTATGGGTTCATCACCGTGAGAAGATGCACGTTCTTCCCGGCCCGTACACGGCCCATTTCCGTATAAGGACGCATGAAGGACAGATTGTCTGGATTGAACAGATATGCAGGCAGGTCCATGACAAAGATGGTATATTTCTTGGATATCTGGCAAATAACCGGGATGTTTCCGAATTCAAATTAATGGAAATGACCTTGAAAAACAGCAAAGATAAGTACAGGCTGATTTTCGAAAATGCTGTTGAATCAATTATTGTGGTTCGGGGCAGCGATATTAAGATCTGTAATCCGAAGACGCAGGAATTGTCAGGGTATTCCGAAGAAGAAATAATGGCAATGTCTTTTCTGGATTTGGTATATCCGGAGGATGTAAAAATTGTAATTCAATATCACAGGAAGAGGGCGCTTGGACTCATTGACAACCATAAGCTGGAGTTTCGAATTGTCCGAAAAGATGGTGAGATTCGATGGGTGGAATGCGATGGAATCCAAATTGTCTGGGACGATATATCAGCTTCCCTGGATTTTGTAATTGATATAACAGACCGGAAAAAAGCCCAGGATGCTCTGGAACAAAGTGAACAAAAATACCGTCTGCTGGCGGAACATGCTTCCGACGTTATTTGGATACTGAATATCAGTCAGTTAAAATACACTTATATCAGTCCTGCAATCTATCAGCTGAGAGGTATGCATGTCGACGAGGCGCTGCAGGAAAGCCTCGAACAATCACTGACTCCGCGTTCATTCATTCAAATCAAGGAATCCATATCCCATAACTCCGAAGAGTTCCTGCAAAACCCGCTCGCCCCAAACTGCTATATTGATGAGATTCAGCAGCCATGCAAAGACGGCCGGATCATTTGGACTGAAGTGTCTACAAAATACAGATATAACATAGCCGGAGAAATTGAAGTCGTCGGCGTAAGCCGCAATATTGAAGAACGAAAGAAAAACGAAAAGAAAATTCTGTACTTGAGTTATTATGACCAGTTGACGGGACTCTATAACAGAAGATTCTATGAAGAAGAACTTCGAAGGCTCAATACTCCAAGAAACCTTCCAATCACAATCATCATGGCCGATGTGAATGGACTCAAGCTGACCAATGATGCTTTTGGGCATCAATTCGGAGACAGGCTTCTGCAGGCTATTGCGAAAATCATTCGCAGTGAATCCCGTTCTGATGATATTATAGCGAGAACAGGCGGAGATGAATTTGTTATTCTGCTTCCCAAAACAACTTCTGCTGATGCTGAGATAATTGTAAATCGAATCAAAGCAAAAATTGCCGTTGCAAAGATAGACGGGATGTTTGTATCCGTCTCCTTCGGATTTGCATCTAAAGTCAACGCAGACGAAGATATGGAGAAAGTTTTTGCGCAGGCTGAAGACCTTATGTATCACAAAAAACTTATGGAAAGCAATGAAATGAAGAGTGATACGATAAAAATGATCGCGAAAAGCCTCTACGAAAAAGACAGCCATGAGCAGGAACATTGCGAAAGGGTAAGCGAGATATGTAAAAATATTGGCCTTGCGATGAAATTCGCTGCAAATGAAGTATATGAGCTCGGTGTTCTTGGAAAGCTGCATGATATCGGAATGATAGGAATGAAAGAAGAGATATTGAACAAACAGACAGATCTTGATCCCGACGAATGGGAGGAGTTGAAAAAGCACCCGGAGATTGGTTATCAGATATTGAGATCGGTCAGTGAATATGCGCGGATTGCAGAATATGTACTGTGTCATCATGAAAGGGTTGACGGGAGCGGATATCCCCGGAATCTTAAGAAGGATCAAATCCCCATTCAATCCAAAATCCTGAGCGTAGCGGAAGCATATGATTCCATGACGGGCAGCAGTGCCTACAGGGAGCCATTTAGTTCTAGTAAGGCAATTAAGGAATTACAGGCAAACAGCAATACACAATTTGACGAACAGATCGTCGGTGTTTTTATTCAAAATGTAATTGAAGAGGATTTTTGTATATAACGGTGGTAAGATAATACCAGTATACGAAGTTAGGCGGGTCAAAGAATGAAATCCCACCATAAGAGACAAACAGCTACACTCAAAGATATTGCGGAAGCAACCGGATATAGTATTAACACTGTATCCAGAGCATTACGGGATAAAGATGATATCTCAGTTAAAACGCGTGAAAAAATCAAAAGCACTGCACTTGAAATGAGACACGTCAACAATATGATTGCAAGCTCCCTTCGACTCGGTTATACAAATACGATTGCTGTCATTATCAGCGACGTATCCAACCCCTACTTTGCGATTACAATGAAGGAAATCGAAGTTTGTGCCCGGCAGCTTGGCTATACCACTTTCATAATCAACACGAATGAAGATAATGACAGCGAACTCGAAGCTATTCAGGCCTCCCTGAACAAGAATGTGGACGGCATTATTCTGTGTCCTGCCCAGAAAAGCGAGAAGAACATCCTCTATTTAAAGGAGACCGGTGTTCCATTTGTGCTGCTTGGGCGGCGATACAAACAGATTGAGACGGATTATGTCGTTTCAAGTGATGAATTCGGCGGATATCAGGCTACAACATATTTGCTGGATCATGGACATAAGGATATTCTTATGCTTTCAGGGCCGACCTATCTTTCCAGTGCGCGTGAGCGGCAGGACGGTTACCGGCGTGCAATCACTGAAAGGAATATGAAAATCAATGAAGAACTTATTAGGGAAGTGCCGGTCATCACACAGGGGTTTGATGTAATATTGGAGCGGGTGCTGAACAGGAAAGTCAATTTTACTGCTGTTTTTTCATATAGCGATATCATCGCCTGGGCTACCTGGTCCTATCTAAGAAAAAAGGGATATACAATCGGCAAGGATTTTTCAATTATCGGATACGATTACATTCAGTCAAGACAGACATATCCGTTTGAGCTCTGTACAATCGATCCCCACAAAGAAAGAATGTCCAAAATGGCGGTGGAATTTCTGTTCAAAAGAATAAATGGGGAACAAAGCGAAAACCAATACTTCACAGCAATTGTTGAAACTGTACTGGTTGAAGGTGAAACAGTCCAGCAACTGCGGAATGATTCAGCCGGATAGCCGAAAAATGTCAAAGGTATTTCCCATTGAAACACCTGTCCTTTTATTTTTGTTTATTTTTGATTTTTACAGTGGATATCAGGATTATATTCACCGGATATAGAAAATTTTACAATATAAACAAAATTTAATTTCGGCGAAATGACAATATCAAATTTTACCTGATTTCAGTCAATGTGAACAAATGATCAAAAGAATATCAACGAACTATTGACAATTAGCAACAATTCTAGTATATTTTCGTTAACGTTAAAGTTATGACATGAAAAATTTTTTTAGGAGGAAAGACAATGAAAAAAATCCTTGCACTACTATTGGCATCAGCTATGGCAACTACACTCCTTACCGGATGCGGTGGCTCAACATCAACAACAACAACCGCTGCAGCAACAACTGCAGCCGTCGCAACAACCGCTGCGTCAGCAGCAGACACAACTAAAACTGCTGCAGATACAACAGCCGCAGGCAAAACATCACTGAATGTCGGTGTATTGGTGTGGAAGTATTCTGACACATACGGTTCTTCTGTCCGCGCTGCTATTGAGAAATATGCTGCTTCAATCGGAGCAGAAAAAGGCATTACGGTTAACCTGAATATGGTTGACGGCAATGACGATCAGGCTATCCAGAATGACCAGGCTTCAACATTACTGCAAAAGGATCTCGATCTTCTTGTTGTAAATCTTTGCGAAGTAACAGCAGGTCAGCCTATTGTTGATCTTGCAAAAGCCGCCGGTGTTCCGGTTCTTTTCTATAATAAAGAACCTTCGGAATCCTCGGTAGTCACAGGCGCCAATAGTATCTTCATCGGAACAAAAGCAGAGCAGGCCGGCGAAATGCAGGGTGATATCCTTGCACAGCTTGTAAAGGCAGACCCGAAGATTGATACAAACGGCGACGGTACAATCCAGTACCTTATGTTCAAGGGCGATCCTGACAATATCGAAGCAATTGCACGTTCAAAATCATCCGTTTCACAGGCAATCAAAGACGGCTTGAAGTTAGAGCAAGTCAACGGCGAAGATCTTGTCTGTAACTGGGATACTGCAAAAGCACAGGAAGCTATGGCTGCCGTCTGGGCAAAATACGACGTTGCCATCGAAGCGATTTTCTGCAACAACGACGATATGGGCCTTGGCGTTATCGCTGCTTTGAACGAAGTTGGCTATAACACAGGCGTTGCCGGAGACAAGGTTATTCCTGTTATCGGTGTTGATGCTACTGATGCTGCTGCTGAAGCAATCAAAAACGGTAAACTTCAGGGTACTGTCAAGCAGGACGGCGATGCTATGGGCAAAGCAATTATCGAGCTGGCAATCAACGGCGCACAGGGCAAAGCATGGTTGGATGGAACATCATACAAAATGGCTGACGACGGTTACTCCATCCGTATTCCTTATTCTCCTGTAACCCAGTAAGACCACTCTTAACCCTGTAAAATTGGAGTCAGTAATGATTTTGATTTTGGGAATTTATTAAATAATGAAATGATAGAGGGTGCCTTGAATGATATTGTCAGGCAAGGCACCTTCTTTCATGTTAAAAGAAAAGCGGTGATTCGTACGACAGAAAATAATTATTTGTTGGAAATGGTTGATATCGAGAAACAATTTCCCGGTGTTAAGGCACTGGACCACGCCAGACTGGATTTGCAGGCCGGTGAAATCCATGCTCTTATGGGCGAAAACGGTGCCGGCAAGAGTACGTTGATGAAGTGCCTGTTTGGAGTCTACAATAAAGATGCCGGTACCATACACATGGAAGGTGAAGAAGTTAATTTTACTAATCCCAAACATGCAATGGATCATGGTGTTGCCATGGTGCATCAGGAATTGAACCAGGTATTGCGCCGTAATATTATGGAGAATATGTGGTTAGGTAAATTTCCTTTGAAAAATGGTTTGGTTGACAGCAAAAAAATGTACGCCGATACTATGAAGATATTTCAGAATTTGGATATTAAGCTTAATCCCAAAGATATAATTGGAAATTTGTCTGTTTCGCAAAGGCAGATGGCTGAAATCGCCAAAGCGGTTTCTTATGATGCCAAAATTCTTGTTCTTGATGAGCCGACTTCGTCCTTGGCGGATGAGGAAGTGGAACATCTTTTTAGAATAATGAGACAATTATGTGCAAAGGGAGTCGGCATTATTTACATTTCACATAGAATGGATGAAATACTGCGGATTTCCAATAAAGTTACGATTATGAGAGACGGGAAATGGATTGCAACCAGGGACTCCAGTACCTTAAGCACAAATGAAATAGTGAAGCTGATGGTAGGAAGGGACTTGGATAATCGTTTCCCGCCGAAGACTAATACGCCGGGCGAAGTCCTAATGGAAGTTAAGAATTTAACCGGAAAATACATGCCCACTTGTATTGACGCCAGCTTTAGCCTTCGTGAAGGTGAAGTATTGGGAATTTCAGGATTGGTTGGATCACGCAGAACGGAATTAATTCAAACCATTTTTGGTATCATGAAAAAAGAATCCGGAGAAATTTATGTCAAAGGCAAATTAATTCATAATAAGGATTCGCGTATTGCAATAAATAACGGATTTGCTTTGCTGACTGAAGAACGCCGCGCTACCGGTCTTTTCCCGGAAATGGGCATTACTTTCAATGCTACTGTTGCCAATTTCCGCTCATATGCTAAATGGGGCCTTCTTTCATCCAAAAAAATGGGAACAGATACCAAATGGGTCATAGACAGTATGAATGTTAAGACACCCAGTCAGAAAACCCATATCAAATATCTGTCGGGAGGAAATCAGCAAAAAGTCATCATTGGCCGCTGGCTTTTGACTAAGCCCAAAATCCTGCTTCTGGACGAACCAACCAGAGGTATTGATGTCGGAGCAAAATTTGAAATTTACCAGCTCATTTTGAATCTGGCTAATGAAGGAAAAAGCGTAATAATGGTCTCTTCCGAAATGCCGGAACTTATAGGCATCTGTGATCGGATTCTGGTCATGAGCAATGGCAGGGTAGCAGGTATTTTGGACATAAATAAAGATGATAACGGCAATGCGCAGGAAACCATCATGCACTTGTCTGCTAAATTCGTATAACAAGGGGGCAAAATTTGTGGAAAAGGCAATCGCAGGAAAAGTAAAATTTGACAAACGCAAAATCAGTGAATTTTTATTGAATTATGCACTGTATTTTATTCTTGGTATTATTTTGATAGTTGTTGTTATTATCGAACCCAAATTCTTATCACTTACAAATTTAATCAACATTCTCAAACAGGCATCCACCAAAGGTATTTTAGCACTCGGATGTGCAGGCCTCATTGTTCTGGCAGGCACGGACCTTTCTCTTGGACGTATACTTGGATTAAGTGCAGCTGTAACTGCTTCGATTGTGCAGTCAGTCACTTATGCTTCCAGATACTATCCGCAAATAACAAAGCCCGTACCGTTGATTGTTCCCCTTCTTATCAGCATTGGAATCGCTACGGCTATCAGTGCATTCAACGGATTTGGTGTTGCCAAGCTTCACCTGCATGCATTTATTGTTACTTTAGGCACGTCACTGATCGCTTATGGCATTACCTGTATCTATATTGAAAATCAGGCAATGGGTTCAGCGATGGCCCTTTCTACTTTTGATATGAGATTTACTAACATTGTCAATGGAACGGTTAACCTTATGGGTGTCAGGATACCCTATGTTATATTCTACTTTTTCATTGCTTCGTTCGTGATGTACATTATCTGGAATAAGACGACGCTAGGCAAGAACATGTTTGCTGTCGGCGGTAATGAAGAAGCAGCTGCTGTTTCCGGCGTTAATGTTACCAAGACTATCATGGGCGTTTATATCATTGCCGGTATCATGTACGGAATCGGTGCTTTCCTTGAGGCAGCCCGTGTCCAGTCGGTCAGTACCAGCACTGGTTTCAATTATGAATTGGATGCAATCTCTGCCTGTGTAATCGGCGGTATTTCCTTCTCTGGAGGTGTCGGCAACGTGCCCGGTATCATGGTTGGTGTTATTATCCTTCAGGCCATCAATTACAGCCTTTATTATCTGGATGTCAATGCATATCTGCAATTTATCATAAAGGGTGTTATTATCATATTGGCTGTTTCCATTGATGTACGTAAATATTTGAACAAGAAATAAGCAGGTGGCTAAAGTTGCAGACACAAAACGATGAACCGACCGAATTAACTATCGAGGAACGGGAAGAGCAGCTGAAGGTAAAGGAAGCTGCTTTGGTTGAGAAGGAAACGGAACTCGAGAAGAAAAAAGTAGCCTTACGGTTTCGCTACAAGTTGTATGACAAGATTAATGTCTCTGTCAAAACAATGAATATTGTGATTATTGCCCTGGTAGTAGTTCTTTTACTATTAATAGCATATGGGGTGTATGACGCACATTATTAAGATGATCCATCAAGGTATCATAGCAGACAGCCAAGTTTGTTTGAAGACTGGCTGTTTGGCATTGAAGTATATCACATCATTATCACATTATGGGAGGAATAATTATGAATAACACACCAAAGGTCAAGATGGGAATTGTTGCTGTAAGCAGGGACTGTTTCCCCAAAACATTATCGCTCACAAGGCGTCAGGCGGTTGTTGCCGCATATGCCGCCAAAGAATCCCTTTATGAGTGCCGGACAATCATCGAAAATGAAATGGATATGTTAAAAGCACTTGCAGAAGTTAATGCGGCCGGATGCAATGCCCTGGTTGTATACCTCGGCAATTTTGGACCCGAGACTCCTGAGACGCTGATCGCGCAGAAATTCGATGGACCGGTTATGTTTGCGGCAGCTTCTGAAGACAGTGCCGACAGCCTGATCGGCGGAAGGGGAGACGCTTATTGCGGACTTCTTAATGCCAGCTACAATTTGAAACTGCGAAATATCAAAGCTTATATTCCTGAAAACCCTGTCGGAACCCCGGCAGAAGTCGCTGCAATGATGGAGGCTTTTGTTCCGATTGCCAAATCCGTAATAGGACTTCACTCTCTGAAAATCATATCATTTGGCCCTCGTCCCCAGGATTTTCTGGCCTGTAATGCTCCTATTAAGCAGCTTTATAATTTGGGCGTTGAGATTGAAGAGAATTCAGAACTCGATTTGTTCAGCGCGTTTAAAAAACACGCCGGGGATGCAAGAATTGCGGATGTTGTGAAGGATATGGAAAAAGAGCTTGGTTCCGGCAATAAGAAACCGACAATCCTTCCGAAGCTTGCACAATACGAAATAACACTTCTAGACTGGATGGAAGAACATAAAGGCAGCAGGGATTTCGTGGTGTTCGCCAACAAATGCTGGCCGGCTTTCCAGATGGAATTCGGATTCGTACCTTGCTATGTAAACAGCCGTCTGGCCAAAAGAGGGATTCCCGTCTCGTGTGAAGTTGATATATATGGCGCACTTAGTGAATTTATCGGTGTATGCGTAAGTGATGATGTTGTTACACTTCTGGACATTAACAACACTGTTCCTGCAGATATGTATAAGAATGACATCAAGGACAAATTCAACTACACGCTAACAGATACATTTATGGGCTTTCATTGCGGCAACACAGCCTCTACAAAACTCTCTTCCTGCAACATGAAATATCAGATGATAATGGCAAGGGCGCTGCCGGAAGAAGTTACACAAGGAACGCTTGAGGGAGATATTATTCCTGGAAACATTACCTTCTACCGTCTGCAAAGCACAGCTGATGCTCAACTCAAGGCATATGTAGCAGAGGGTGAAGTATTGCCTGTAGCTACGCAGTCCTTTGGATCGATTGGTATCTTTGCCATCAATGAGATGGGAAGATTCTATCGTCATGTCCTGGTTGAAGGCAACTATCCTCATCACGGAGCCGTTGCATTTGGTCATTTTGGTAAGACTTTATTTGAAGTGTTCAAATATATTGGTGTAACTGAAATCAGTTTTAACCAACCCAGGGGGATGATGTACAAATCCGAGAACCCTTTCTGCTGAAATAGTTCCTTTCGAACGGAAGAATATATCTGAAAGCACAGTGTTTTCAACTGCAGGATGCTGCACTGGAAACACTGTGTTTTTCGTTGATTGTGACATGCTGAGGCAACAAATTGACTGACATGGTCTGATGATATACTAATTGAATCAGCATAATTTCAGATATATCAGCAGGATTGCAGGAGAATTTGCGTTCTGCTGACTGAATCATTATTGGAAGGAATGCTAAAATGAAAATATTGGTTTTCGGATCCTTGAACATTGACTATGTTATGGCGGTCGACCATATCATTGCCTCGGGTGAGACAGAAAAAATCAACCGGATGCAGGTCTTTCCCGGCGGGAAAGGACTCAATCAGGCCGCGGCTATTGCAAGGGCGGGATTTCCGGTGTTAATGGCAGGGAATGTCGGTAAGTCTGATTGCCGTCTGCTGCTTGATACGATGGCAGCGTATGGTGTTGACTGCAGTCATGTTCGTAAACTGCAGGGACTGAGCGGTTCTGCATACATTCAGGTCGATCCTTGTGCACAGAACTGCATACTTATCGCTGCTAATGCAAACGGGATGAACACACAAGCAAGCATCGAAGCCGTACTCAGCCAGTTTTATGCCGGCGATCTGCTGCTTTTACAGAACGAGGTCAATCTTCTTGATTACATCGTATGTGTTGCCCATCAACGCGGAATGCGCATCTACCTTAACCCGTCGCCTTTTAACGAGCAGCTTCAAAAAGTGTCGCTTGAACTGGTCGATGGTTTTATTTTTAACGAAGTTGAAGGTGAGCAGATGACCGGTGAAAAAACACCGGCTAAGATCTTGAAAGCGATGCGTACCCGGTTTTCTCATTCTGAACTTCTGCTGATCCTCGGTGCACAGGGCGCCATCCTGATGCGGGGATCAAGAAAAATCCGTCAAATGGCATATTCGGTCAAACCGATCGATACAACGGCCGCCGGTGATACTTTCACCGGATTTTATCTGGCTGAGATAGCCCGCAGGTCAACCGCACAGGTGGCTCTTGACCGGGCAGCAAAAGCCGCTGCGATTGCGACGACACGCCACGGTGCAGCATCATCCATCCCTTCGCTTCAGGAAGTCATGGATTCCAAGCTGACGTGTCTGGACTGAGAGAATCATTTTGAAAAAAGCAGTACAATGAACTCATCTGACAAACAATGAGGTATTCCATGCAGTCTGACCGGCTTTTCGAAATCATATACATTCTGATGAACAAGGATAAAACGACAGCCGCGGAGCTCGCTGCGCGTTTTGAGGTATCGGTGCGCACCGTGTACCGGGATATTGATGCGTTTTGCCGGAGCGGCATACCGGTCTGCACCAGCAAGGGCAAAGGCGGGGGCATCAGTC
>Ga0209538_1000972_pt1 | contig 15548 bp, 10 predicted proteins | sample BarGraNGADG00211_2_FD_184492 | JGI IMG/M metagenome (GOLD analysis project Ga0209538, IMG submission 184492) | Arctic peat soil microbial communities from Barrow, Alaska - Barrow Graham LP Ref core NGADG0004-211 (SPAdes) (version 2) | ecosystem: Environmental > Terrestrial > Soil > Wetlands >... | reverse complement strand
TCCGTGCCCGGAAGAAGGAGAAAGGAATCATGCTCCGGGAGTTCTGTGCCACGACAGGATACAGCCCTCCGTATGCAGCCTTCTTACTGCGTACGTACGCAAAGCGAGTGATCCTGGGAGCAGTGACCCTGGTCCCCCCGAGCCCTTTGGTCCAAGGCCCCCGAGCATGTTAGTCCAATGTGAGGGGCGCTCCTGAGGGGTGCTTCTCCACGAGACCCTCCCCCTGGCCCAGACAGCGGAAGCATGTGTACGGTCCTGCCGTGGTAGAAGGGCTCGTCTGGATGTATCACCTTGCCGGGGAGCTCTGTGGCAAGCGGCTGCAGGCAGCCCTGCCGGAACTCCTGCGAGCCATGGCAAGACATGGGACCGCTCTTCCTGATCCTCTCTCTACTGCTCTTCTCCAGATGGGCTCTGCCACCATGGACCGCCTGCTCAGGGCAGAGAAAGCCAAGGGAGGGAACCGGAGGCATGCTCCCCGGACAAAACCAGGAAGCCTGCTGAGACTCATTCCCATCGTCTCTTCCCGGGAGCTCTCGGCTGCTGCTCCGGGCTATGTCGAGGTGGACCTCGTGAGCCATGACGGGGGGGAAGGCAGCAGGGGATCACTGTTACACCCTCACCCTCACCGACCGCTGTTCGGGGTGGACCGCAATCGTCCCCGTTCCCAGCCGTGCACAGGTTTACGTCTTCGCTGCCCTCACCCGTGTCCTCACGCACCTGCCGTTCCCGGTCCTGGTCCTGCACTCGGATAACGGAAGTGAATTCATCAATAATGAACTGCGACGGTTCTGTGATGCCCATGGGATTCGCTTTACCCCCGAGCCCTTTGGTCCAAGGCGAGGGGTGTTGTCCGTTCCCGTCCGTACCACAAGAATGACAACTGTTACGTGGAGAGCAAGAACTGGACTCTGGTCCGCAGATGCCTGGGATACCACCGGTTCGATACAAAGGGTCAGCTCACTGACCTGCAGCAGCTGGAGACCCTGCTTGCTCGCCGTGCCAACATCCTCCAACCCTCCATGGCCCTCTTGGAGAAGGTCCGGACTGGGAGCAGGATCCAGAAGAAGTACCGTCCTCCCCTCACTCCCCTGCACCGACTCCTCGGGAAGGGGGCCAGGATACCTCCCTCGGAGCCGTGACACGCCGGACCATTTCGCTATGATTCTTGATGATGTAACGACTCACACGTTCACGATGATTCTTAGGTGATGCAATCCACCCTAACCAGAGTATAGCATATGGTACATAATTGTTAGAGTAATTATTTTACAGTTCCTAACTGACCGCCCTCTATATTTTTTACGTTTTGTCAACACTAATTACTCTGCTATTTAAGTGCCTACTTTCACTTGCCTCTTTCATATTTATGAATACTTATATTAATGATGCTACTGCGAAAACCCCCATTTAGCTTGATACATACCAACATATAGTTGCTGTTAATCTTGTTATACACAACATATACTATGTTAAATAGGCAAAATGGACTTTATGCAGTAGAATCATTTATGCTCACTTCTTTTGTCGGCTCCGTGGTCAGATTCTTACCAGAACCTCGTTTCCCTCCACTTCATAACTGGTATCAAGCTTTTGATCTCTGGTAATGTCCTCCATATACCTTACGATCTCCTGGAAGCGGGGATCACTCGCTGGCAGGATCTCGGGATTGGCAGTCTTATCGTCAATCTGGGTAGGGAGAAATGTTACCTTCCTGATTTGTTTATCGGCAATAACACATTTAGATACTATGGTTTTATAGGAATCTGGCGGCATAGCTTTATTGGGGGCCTTCTTCCAATCGGGGTTAAGCTGCTGCATTTCCTGGTAGGAAGGGCTGTTGTAGAGATCCAGGCTTTCGGCAAAGGCAATGGGCGGTTCCAGGGCGAAGTTGGCCAGACTGTACAGGATCACCTTCCCCTTGTAAACCTCGATGGGTTTGAGGATATGAGGATGGTGGCCGATGATCAGGTCAGCCCCGGCATCAATCGCCGCATGGGCGGCGATCCTCTGGTAGTCAGCCAGCGCGGCAGGGACAAAATGGATGCCCCAGTGCACCGAAACCATAACCAAGTCAGCCTGGGCTTTGGCTTTTTTAATGTCCTCCACCATGGCCGCCAGATCTTCCTTGTGAGGGAAGGTATGGATCCGGCAGGGGGTTCCCGGTTGGTCGTGCTCAATTTGCTCATAGACAGTAAGCCCTCTTAAGGGAGCGCAGCCCGGCCTGTTCGCCTCGGCCCAATATCCCTGCGGCAGGATGGAGTTATAGGCCAGGAAGGCAATTTTTGTCCCTTTACATTCCATAAAGGCTGGCTTTCTGGCTTCCTCTATGTTTTTACCAGCGCCGATTACCTTTAAGTCCTGTTTCTGCAGGCATTGGATTGTCTCAAAAAAGGCCTCCCGCCCCCAATCCATGCAGTGATTGGTGGCAAAGGACACTACCTGGAAACCGGCTTCTTTGATAGCCTTGGCTCCTTTAGGGTCACCCCGCATGGGCAGCCGGGACTGGGGCAGAGGGATCCCTCTATTGGACAGGCATGGCTCCAACTGGCAAAAGAGCACGTCGCCTTTTCCGAGGATTGGCTTAACAAACTGGAAGATAGAATTTGGATCATCTCTATTAGGCCCTACATCACCCACGGCAAACATAATTATGTCATTGGACACTGGTTACACTCCTTCCATTTTTTTGTTTTTGGCACTTCTCATAACTCCGTCTTTACAGACAGGACATGATTTCCTTAACATCCTGAACCTTTTCCAGGTTGAGGACCAGTTCTGCCAGATTGAGGACGTTCTTTTCCGATAAGGTCTTGACCGAGTACCTGGAACAGCTTAAAAACTTGGCCTGCAGGTCCTTTTCACTGATGGGATTCTCAGGGGAACCGTAGGGATTTACCACTTTGCGGGTGAAGACTCCTCCCTTTGTAAAGATCTGTGTTATGCCATGGAGATTCTGCTCCTTAGTCAGTGTGGTATCTACTTCGTAGGTGACTTTTTCCGCCAGTTCCAACACCTCCCGGTTAGCCAGGGCTTCCTGCGTAAAATGGTCCAGGGTTACGCTGCGCATGACCAGGGCCGTGGCGACGACGAAGGGGATACTGAATTTGGCATTGATTGGCGTGGCTGGCTTCTTTTTTAGATCTACAGGCTCGCAGAGCATTTTGTTGACGGGGCCCACCACCACGTGAATCTTTTCCACATCGTCGGGCTGGATGTTGTATTCCCTGATCAACTGAAGCACGGCATCGATATAGGGGTGGGTCCCCCGGCAACTGGGCCATGGCTTGAAGCTGATCGCCGCGCTTTCAAATCTTTGTCCCAGTTTTCCTGTCAATTGAGCAGGATTATAATTGCCTTTAGCATAGGCGGCATAGAACCCCTTTTCCCCTTCCAGGGGCTGGAGAAATCCTTTGATGCCCTTTTTCGCCAGCAGGGCTGACATGACTGCGGCCTTGGCGGCAAAGGCATCCCTGACAGAGCGGATCTGGCTTTGTGCGCTGTTAACCAGCTCCGAACTGCAGGTCGCCTGGCACATGGTCAGGGAGAAGGCATCCAGCATCTGCTCGGCAGATAGACCCAACAGCCTGCCGACGGCTGCAGTGGCCCCGAAGGCACCCAGCACGGGGGGTATGTACCAGCCGTATTTCACCAAATCTTCGTTCAAGGCCAGACCCATGCGGCAAACCAGGTCGCTGCCCAGGGTCAGGGCGGTGATCAGTTCCTGGCCGCTTACATTCCCCACGGCTTCCGCCACCGCCAGCGCGGCCGGCACCGCAGCGGCGTTGGAGTGGACTAAAGCCCGATCATGGACATCCTCAAAATCCAGGGAATGGGCCATGGATGCGTTAGCAAAGGCCGCCCATACAGCTGAGACTTTGCCTCCAAAGCCCAATATCGTGCTTTCCGGATTACCTCCCGTCTCAATGGCTAGCTCTACAAACTCCCGGCAGCCTTCTCCTAAGGTACCGGCGGCCAAGGTAACGCCAATGGCGTCCAGCAGGGCTTTTTTCTGTACCTCCACTGCCTGGTCGGGCAGATCCTCGAAGCGGGTATTCACCACATATTTGGCTAACTCAAGAGATTCATTCATAGGTTAGACCTCCTTATCTTTGATTCTCGAAATGTCAGTTTTTCCATCAATCGTTCGGATAAAATGTGTTCAATACGGGAGATGACCTCGTCCTGCATGGCTTTTCCCAGCTGGACAAAATAGGCGCTGTATCCGGGCACACCCGCACCACCAGTTCCCGGTTGTTCTCAGGCCATGCCTGCGCCACAAGATCTGCCCTATTCGCCAGTTCGCAATAGAGAATTACCTCTCTTCGCCTGTTTTATTTCAACAATGCCCTCTTTCGGCCACGCTAAGAAGGCACTGCCTCCTATCCACCTTTTCTCTCCGTAGCAACAAATCGCTGCGCCTATGCAACTGCTGTGCCCGTTTTGATTCAAGTTTCCGATTCGACTCTCGCTCGATTGCGTGGTGTCCTTCAGTTGCAAAGAACACCACGCAATCAACTGCTCACATCGACATCCCCACGAGTATTCTCTCACCCATCAAATGCCGCTCCCATCTGTTTAGGTCCCCCCACTCAACCCACACCAGACGCCAGAGGCGGTTACAACGAGCTGAAGCGTCTTCTACCACCATGGGCAGACAGTTCTGTAGCATGCAAAACTTGAGGGAGTAATTCTCCGTCCTGCATGCAAGGACCCAAAATGAGACTCGTCCAATCCGGCTTTCATGCTATACTATTCCAAGATGAGATTCTACTCCAACGGATAGATTACTCAGAGAAGAGAGATAAGAAGTCCCCAGGACAAATCCCCTCTTCCCAGCCCTATTTATCGTACAATCCTCAGTGCTATAAGCAAAATGAAAATAGCTAGGTTGATAAAGGGTATACCAAGATACCATCTAAATGCTCTGTTGCGTATCTTCTCGTCTTCAATACTCGTCACAACAAGTGCTCCTCCGGTCGAGAAAGGAGACACAGCCGTAGTAAGAGCTGCAACTACAAGCACTGAAAACAACAGAACTGGAGAAAGTTCTGGCACAGCTGCCACGATGCCTGGCACAAGTGGAAACAGTGTCGCATTCACAACAAAACCACTGACAAACCAGCTCATAATTCCAGAAGCACCCGCTAAATAAACCGGTATAAGCCCTGATGACGCGTGAGCAACGATATAATTCGATAGTAGCTGAATCGCACCAGCTTTAGTCGCAACCCCGATAAACATACTCACACCCCCTAGCACAACAAGGGTACTCCATGGTACGTGAGCAACTACTTGTTTCTCATCAGCGACATGAAGTAGTGACGCAACTATTGCACCAATGAGGGCAATGAAGGCAACGTTGATGTTTTTCGTGACAAAACCGAAAAAGGCTACGCCGGGAAATAAGGCCTTCAGCAAGAACGGTATTACGAGTACTCCAATAAAGCAAACAATGATTATCAAAGTAGACCTTTGTTCCCGGGAAAATGGTTCTGGTTTTTCCATAGATAGAACTTTAGTCTTTTTGTACCCTTTGAATACAAAATAGTAAATAACAAATAACAAACCGAAAGATATCAAACCATTAACTAGGATCCGCGTTACCGTGGCATTCACGACAGCTTCGCTAAACTTCAGCCCTACTGCCAACTCTTTAGCCAGTATCCCTATCGGCCCAATAGGGCTCATTCCTCCCACGCTACCCAGAAATGCTGCCAATCCTAACAAAATAGGACTCATGCCCGTTGTTGCCGCTATACTCATTGCTATAGGAACAAATATAACTGAAGAAACATCCCCAGCACCGGTACCAGATATTATTAGCGCTCCAAGAAAGATCACTATTGGCAAAATCCATGTGTTATTTCTGAACGAGTAGATGATGTTGTCTGCGAGCTTCCGTAAAGTCCCATTGAGCATGGCGAAACCATAAAACAATGTTACTGCAAAAAGCAGGATAAAAAGCTTAGACGGCCACATGTTCATAAGGTCCGTACCGCTAAGTTGCAGTAGAAATCCTCCTACTATATAAGCAAACACCATGCATAAGACCCCAACATTGGTCTTCATTTTGAACCCTATAATAATGGCCACTACCAGCAAACAAATTGATAGTATAGCAGTCATCTCGACTGACCTCCCCTTATGCAAATTCTTTGGACCTTTTGGGCTGCAACCATCCTCTGAATCATGACATACACTCAGTGGTTGTTAACCGCATACAGACAACAACACAAATGCCATCCCCCGCGACTGCTCCCCAATCTAGTTGAAGCAGAGGCTAAACTTCGAGCTCCGTCCGCGCTATAATCTCATCCTGAACCTCCTTGGTCAATACAGTGAAGTAGGCACTGTAACCAGCGACACGCACCACTAGATCACGGTACTTTCCCGGTTCTTGCTGGGCATTTAGCAACGTCTGCTTGTCCACCACATTGAACTGGACATGCTTGCCACCATTCTTGAAATACGCTTTGATCAAGGCAGCTAGTTTTCGCAGATCGTCATCCGTTTTCAGGGAAGACGGAAAGAATTTCATGTTCAGTAATGTAGCTTGATAAGCATCCTGATCGATCTTGCCGGCACTTTTCATAATAGCTGTCGGTCCTTTTTCGTCCATACCGTGCATGGGAGACATGCTGCCGTCAGCAAGTATTTCACCCTTGCGCCTTCCGTCAGGAGTTGCTCCGGTTAAGGCTCCGCCAGGCTGGTGTGAGGTAATGGAGATAGCTGTTGTTACTACTTTACCACCATAAACCGTATCTTTTTCTGCAAGAGTCTGCTCGATAAATCTATACAAATCAGCCGCAATCAAGTCGACATAATCGTCGTCATTACCGAATTTAGGCGCCTTAAGGAACATCTTTCGCATATCCTCATAGCCTTCCCAGTTGGCGTCAAGAGCTTGCTTCAACGCCTTCATGGTGACTTTCTTTTCTTCATAAACAAGTTTTTTGACCGCAGCCAACGAGTCTGCTACATTGATCGTACCGACGGGACTAATTACCGCAGCGTTTTCAAAAAGCATTTTTCGACGTAAAATATCTTTACCTTCCTTAATGGCATCCTTCATCAATGATGAACGGAAAGGATCAGGAAATAATTCCCTTTGAGCCAGAAGTTCTACATTACTTTTTTCTGCGGCTAATCCCAGTAGATACTCTACCTGTTTATAGAATGCAGCCTTAAAGTCTTCATACGTACTCATGTCTTCAACTTCACCCGTCCTGATCCCAACCAGTTCGCCATTACCGGGATTGATCCCGTTATGCATGAATATGTCAAAGGCCAGTGATACAATAAAAAACCCGACTGTTACCGATCTTGACAGCCCAGGCAGGTTACCATCAAGACAGCCCGTCATTATATATTCGCGGGAATCTTCAAGTGAAAGCCCTTGTCTCATAAAGAATTCAATATAGGACTTGTCGCTAACAAAGGCAGGCATTCCCAAGCCTGTACGTACTACTTCTAAGGCTTTGATCATTAAATCGTCCGGGGTTTTGTCATGAACACGCAGGGTCAATGTGTGATGCGGAATCTGTGTCTCTTTGGCAGCCTCCAGCAAAAGATAGGTCAGCTCATTTGTTGCATCCTTTCCATCCGCTGTTTGTCCGCCGATAGTCCAGTTATGCCACTTTGCCATTCCTGAATTCTTCTTCCTGTTTGCCTGGCCCGATATCCTGTTCATTTTTATGTCCTTAATACGTAAGCATTCCAACAGTTCCAGCACTTCCTCATCGGAAATCCTGCCTTCTTCCTTATCCTTTTTGTAAAAAGGATACATGTACTGGTCGAATCTTCCTGCAGCTGAAGTAGGAGAAGGGCATATCATAAGGAAAGTAAACCAGAATGACTGTAATGCCTCAAAGAAATTCCTGGCAGGGTTGGCCGGAACCCAACGGCAGGTTTCTGCAATCCTTTCAAGTTCTTTTTTACGAACTGAATTTTTCTCGTCCTTTGCCATTTTGTCAGCCAATTCTGCATAGCGATTTGCAAGATTAATTACAGCCTTATGAACAATTATCACTGATTTAAGGAAATGCACTTTTTCCAGGGAATCGCTGCTGTAAAACTTTACATTTTTCAGTTCTTCTTCTGCTTCGGCAATGATTTTCAAAGAACCGTCATTAAGCATACGTTTATAATCGACGCCTAGCAGAAAGAATCCCGGTCCAAGGCCCAAGCCAGATTGGGCATAGCCCCCTCCACTGCCAACTTTTTTACCCTTCCAAGGTGGCAGCAGCACTCCGGCCTTCATGAAAGGCCAGAGACGTTCACTCTCACTAAACACATCGCTCATTGCCATAATCAGGTTCTTGTCACCGAATTTCGCGTTTAACTCCTGCAACTCAGCTTCATCCTCAGGAGTAATATGATATTGCTCCTTTTTCAGAGAATCTATTTCGTCCTGCGTCCATGTTCCGTACTCATAATCAACTTCCAATCCGAAAGGCTTGCTAGCGCCTGCACCAACAAATGGCTCGTCCTCTTCGATAAAGATGTTGATATTATTCAGTACGTTGGCAAATATCTTTGCACGCCTGATAATATACGGCTCACCTTCAGTTTCAGCCAGAGTTTGTGTGGCAATACGGAATTTTTCAATACATAACGGGTATTTGTCTACTTTGAGACGGTCCTTCATCCTCTTAACTCTTTCAGTCATAAAAAAGCCTCCTTTAAAGTATTACAATATAACGATACTTACCCGCCGATTACGACAGTTAATCCATATGATTCAATTATTTCCTTCAATTCGTTCATATGTTCTTCTGAAGGTGGAGTACTAGAAAATCCGTTGTCAGGTTGCTCAAGTCCTATATGCTTTCCTTCTCCCAGACGATGATACGGAAGCAGATGTACCTTAATGGATTTGTCGAGCTCCGTTGCAATAAACCTTGCTGTAGAATTGATGTTGTCGATTGAGTCGTTGTATCCTGGTATCACCGGTATCCGCGCGGCAATTGGCACTTTCAGTTCATGGCAGATTTTTTTTGCGTTTTTCAATATGGATTTGTTTGATACACCTGTGAATTTTTTATGTTCAGAATCAGTGAAGTGCTTGAAGTCATAAAGCACAAGATCAGTGTAAGCCAGAACTTGTTTTATTGCCTCCCGCGAACCATATCCGCTTGTCTCAATGGCGGTATTTATTTCAGCGTTTTTACAAAGTTCAAGAATGCTTCTAGAAAACTCCGGCTGTAACAAAACCTCACCACCACTCAATGTTACCCCCCCACCTGACTCTTGATAGAAAATTTTGTCTGAGGCCACCTCTTTAAGTACTTCTCCTGCTGTAATCTCTTTCCCAATCATACTACGCGCTTCTGTCGGACATATTTTTACACATCTGCCACAGCTTTTACACAGCTCACGATTGGTTCTCGCCAAATTTCCGTCAATCTTAATGGCATTTACGGGACAAACAGAAGCGCATTTCCCACAGCCAACACATTTGTCTTGCATAATGAAAATTTGCGGCCGCATTTTTTGCGACTCAGGATTATGACACCATAGACAATGCAAAATGCATCCCTTTAAAAACACAGAGGTCCTTATTCCCGGTCCATCATGAATGGAATAATGTTGAATATCAAAAACAAAACCTTTTACCTCTCGAAGATTTTGCATTTTTTCTTCCCTTTACCGATTATGTATTAGCCTCCGACCGATCCATCCCAGGTGTCGACCTTCGTCTTTTTCATTTCTTCCTCGTCAAACCACCGGGTTATGACGACCTTGGATTCTGTGTAGAATTTCACGCCGTCATCGCCAAGCACGTGGAGATCGCCGAAAAATGACTTTTTATGCCCGTTGAACGGGAAAATGCCAATCGGTACGGGTATTCCCACATTGACCCCAACCATGCCGCCATCCGTCCTTCTGGCGAACTCACGGGCATAATATCCGTTTTGTGTGAAGATTACCGAGCCGTTTGCAAACTCGTTCTTGTTCATGAGCTCTATGCCTTCTTCGAAGTCCTTAACTCTCTTTACGCACAAAACCGGCCCGAATACCTCAATGTCGCCTATCGTCATATCGGCCGTGCAGTGGTCGAAAATCGTTGGGCCAAGATAGAAACCCTTCTCATACCCTTTGACAGTTACTTTTCTGCCGTCAAGTACAAGTTTGGCTCCTTCTTTTATACCTTTATCTATCCAATCGGTAACAGACTTCCGATGACTATCCGTTACAACAGGGCCAAGCTCTGAAGCTTTATCATAAGCGGGGCCGATTTTAAGATCTTTTGCGTATTTCACTAACGCCTCTACCAACTTATCCGCTATGCTTTCCTGCGCAACGATTACCGGCAGCGCCATGCATCTTTCTCCGGCGCAACCGAACGAGGAATTGATAATCCCAGCTGCAGTTCTATCAATCGGAGCGTCTTCGAGAACGAGACCGTGGTTCTTGGCTTCGCACAGGCACTGCACCCGCTTGCCGTGTGCCGCCGCAGTCGCGTAGATATGCAGCCCAACGGAAGTGGAGCCTACAAAGGAAACGCCCTTAACATCCGGATGTGTCAGGAATATTTCGGCTTCGTTCCTGCTGCACGTGACGATGTTCAAAACGCCGTCCGGAAGTCCCGCTTCCTGCCACAATTCGGCGCACCTCATAGCTGTCATCGGGGTCATTGAAGCCGCCTTGATCACGATCGTATTGCCACTCGCAATGCAAAGAGGAGTCATCCAACCCATTGGGATCATTCCCGGAAAATTCCACGGTATGATCCCCGCGAACACGCCGAGCGGCTCACGGTACAACACAGTATCGTATCCTGTTGACGTATTCATGAGGGATTGGCCCTTCATCAGGCTTGGTATGCCGCAGGCAAACTCAACGGGCTCTTTAACTTTAAGAATATCGCCCCTTGCTTCCTCCCAGACCTTGCCGTTCTCACGGGCTACCATCTGGGTAAGCTCATCCATATGCTCAATGATCAAGTCCCTGAACTTGAACATGACCTGGGCCCTCTTCATCACAGGTGTCTGAGACCATGCCGGAAACGCCTTTTTTGCTGACTCTATGGCTGTGTTGACTTCTTCAACGGTGCAGCAGGGTGTCTGCGCAATGACTTCTCCTATGCTTGGATCATAGACATCCATATATTTGGCAGTGCTGGAATTCAGCCATTTGCCGCCGGCAAAAAACTTTAATTTCTTTATTTCGCTCATTTCAATTCCTCCGAACGTGAAATTTCCTCAAGTTTTTTAGTGCTGAGAGTTCTGTAATAGCTACCGCTCAAGTCGTTTGGGTTAAAGGCCTCGCGGACCTTGTACTGATAAGCTGTGACGAGCGGCTGGGGAAGCTTCGAGAACATTTCGTCCTGCTCCTCCTGAGTATAGAAGTAACCGTCGGGACGTCTTGCGCTCTGGTTCCATTTGCCCATATCGGTGCCCAGTTTCTTCTCGGTCATCCAATCCTGAGTTGCATTGAAGAAATCTGCTGTACCCTCGACGGATTCCTTTTCGTGCGAGTCAAAATGGGTAAAGAATTCCCAACCGGTGGTGCCGCCGCCGCCCATGGTGCAGATACTGCCCATGTCGGAGTCGCCGCCGACTGCCGCGATATAGTCGTGTTCGTCCTCCCACTTTTTCTTCAAAGCGGAGGCTTCCTCCATCACGGAGGAGGAAACAAATACGTTCGGGGACAAGCCAAAGTTACCCTCGTAGCCGCCGCACATGACGAAGTTTAGGTTCTTGTGTCCCAACCTGATCAGATAGAGGAGCACGTAGTCCGTTAAGTCCTTATCCATCATGAGCTCGCTCTTCCAGCCACCGGATAATTCGAGTATCTTATTGAGAGCCTTTTCCTTGTACTCGGTATCGCGCTTGGTCTCGCCGGCAATGATGACCTGAATGTCGATTTTCATCTTCTCGTTCTGTTCCTTTAGATACGGATCCTCACAGAGAGCCGGAATATCAGCCAACTGTTTATCGGGATCGTTGAGAATCATAATCATGGCAGTCTTGATATCACGGCCGAACATTGTGAACTGCCTGTGGCCGAGGTACAAAATGTCGTTCTGATGTAACCGGTTGACACCATCCGCATAAGCATCCCACGTGGGGAAGCACAGTGTATATGATTTAAAGTTGTCGGGGAGATCGGCTTTATAAGCGGGAACGGTGCCTCTTGTGGGGATGAAAGTGGGGCCGGGCCACGGGTGCAGACGGACCGCCATTCGTGTACAGATCCCGAAGGAGCCCGCGGTACCTTGCTTGCCTCTGAGAATACCTCTCGTGCTGGGGCCGGGACCCTCGCCGCAGAACCAGCCTGAACCCGCGCCCAGAGAGCCGGTTCTCAAAATTTCGCCATTGGGGAGAACCCATTCTGCACCAAGGAGGTTTTCACTGGCACAGCCCATGGAGATAGATGTGGGACCAAATCCAACCCAACTCGAGGTGCTTGCAACAACGGAACTGCTGCAGCCAACACCGGGGATGTTGATATTCAGACCAACCTTCATGGCCTCCGCCTGAAGAGCTGCGGCAATGACATAAGGCTCAATAACGGCAATCTGGTTTTTACTATCGATTTCAAAATTCTTCATACGTCTCATGTCGAGCTGTACTGCGTAATCTCCTCCAATATAACCCGCAACTGACCAGAAAGTCGTGGATGCTTTAAACTGGATGCCATATTTGTTACAAAGTCTTACTATTGCCTGAACCTCCTCGGTTGTTTCGGGAATAATAACCATCTGGGGAACAGGCGTCTTTTGTAAGTAAGGGCCACGATGGTCAGAGGATTGGCAGGGAATGACACGATAACTTTCCAAAATTGCCGCATCTCTGGAGATGTTTCTCTTGCCCACTACGTCTTCAAATGCCTGATAAATTTCTTCTTTTACTAATGTCATACTTTCTCCTCCTTCCTTAAAGCGCTCGCCGTACGAGCTCGATAATGTCAAAGACCTGAATCTTCTTGCCATTTTCATCGACAGCATTCGCAAAGTTGCTTTCGCACCACGGACAGGCCGTTACCAGAGCTTCGGCTCCGGTGGCGTTTGCTTCGGTAATGCGTTCCCCAGCGGTCCATGCGGAAAACTCCGGATATGTTTCGCTGCAGCCGCCTCCGGCTCCGCAGCACCATGAATATTCGCGGATTCTTTCCATTTCAACCAGCGTAATGCCGGGGATGGCATTCAGAATGTTGCGCGGAGCATCGTAAATGCCGTATGCGCCGTTGTATCTGGGGCGCTTTGGATCCCATGTGTGAATCTGATTGAGGATTTTCTTTTCCTTGCCTTCCCAGGGGATATATTGTTCGCCCTGTCTGCCCAGGTGACAGGGGTCGTGATATGTAACCGTCATCGGAACGCTCTTTGTGAACTTGATTTTTCCTTCGGAAATCAGCCTATCGATATATTCCACGATGTGAAGGACCTCGATATCCAGACCTCTCATGGCATACAGGCGCTTGAAGGTGTGATAGCAATCAGAGCAGGGGGTAACGATGGTCTTGACTCCGGCAATTTTGAAGGCCTTGATATTGGCATCGGCCCTCTCGTCAAATTCATCGATAAAACCCATCTGATGGGCGCGTCCGGCACAGCAGGCTTCCGCGTCGCCGAGCGTTCCGACATCGACACCGGCGTCGAGAAGGAGTTGAACCGCAGAACGAGCCACACCCTGGAGTTTCTTGTCGTAGCTGTATTTGCAGCCGGGGAAGAAAGCAACCTCCGCTTTTTCCTTGAACAAATTCTTCAAAACGAGCCCTTTTGCCCAGTCGCCGCGATTGGCCTTCACAGCACCGGGAATCATCGTTTTTTCATCTTTGAGAGCCTGAATCATGACCTGCTGTTCTGGCAGAATCTTGCCTCTTTTGACGGCATCCGCCTTTAAAGCAATATTGTGATCCAGCGGTTCAAGGTTGTAACGGGCGACCTTGCAGGCTACGTCGCATGCGCCACAGGCCATGCAGCTGTGAACAACTTTTGTTACTTCATCCGAATATTCCGCGTCTTTGTCCAGAATTATCTGTCCAAGGCGAAAACGGCCTCTTGCTGAATAGGTGTTGAAATTATAATAGCAAACGCTGGGGCAGTTTTCACCGAACCTCATGCTTTTAACCTTATCGAATGGAACCCACTTGCAGCCAAGACAATTGCTGCACCGATCCATCATCGGTCGGAAATCTTCTAATGACATAATTTGCGCTCCTTCTTTCATTAATAATTACTAAGCTTGCCAGGGTTCATTATGCCGCTCGGGTCAAAGATGTTCTTCAGATGCTTCAACACAGACGTGGACTGGGCGTCGCGGTTGAGCTGAAGCTTTGCCCAGATTCCATAGGGTCGCAGATAGTAGGCACCCATTGCAGAAAGCTCCTCACTGGCCTTTATAAATAGTTTCTTAAGTCTCTTTGTTTCCTCCGCGCTCCCCGCATCATAGGGCAGAGTAAACTCACAATGATATGAGGTACCCATGTTTTGAGGCTGAAGGTATATGCCTATGTCTGAGGTGGGATAGCCGGCCTCTTCTGCAAGCCTAAACATTTCATCTATATACTTTGGAGTTTTGTCAAGAGTAGTGGTGAAAAAGATATCCTGAAAGGAGCCCTTGAAGGTTTCTTTCCAGAATGTTTCGCCGGAAGGATTGATAGCCGCATCAAGAACGTCAGTGCCTCTTGCGCCGTCAACCGCGGATTTCATAACAAGACCAAACTGCTGCGCGGTTTCGGCAATATCGGCTTCCTGTGCTGCGACGCGCTCTTCCGGAAGAAGGTCTCGGCCGGCAATACCCACCAGTGCAACCCACTGGGGAAGTTCTGCGCGAAGCGCTTTGATTTCTTCCGGAGTCTTTCCGAGGACAGATGCCAGATAGCTGCCGTTCATCAGCATAAATTCGTCGCTGAATCTGAGTCTGATTACACGGTATGCAAAGTCGATTAAGTCTTCAAGTTTTGCTGCGGGAACAAGATACATTTTGTGAATTTGCGGAAGAATCTCGCATTTCACCGAGGCCCATGTGACAATGCCCATTGTCCCCTGAGCGCCTGTGAGCATGCGGTAGAAGTCAAGCATCATCGGTCCAGTGGGCTCAAACTGCCATTTTTCCTGCGCCTGCTGTTTTTTCAGATCCATCGTACTGCCGCCTGCCTCGCCAGTGTACATCCTGTTGCCGTCTCCCCACGTGACTTCCACGCAGCGCAGCGGATCAAGAAAGCACCACTGATGCAGGGAATTGAGCCTTGGCTCGGTTTCCAAAACGCTTGTCAGTACGGACTTTGTTGCGCGCGGCGCGAGCGATGTCGGCAGGGTAAGTCCTTTCTTTTCCAGTGCCTTCTGAAGCTCTCCATATGTAACGCCCGGCTCAACAACTGCCATTCTGTGGGTACGGTTTATACTTAAGATTTTCTTCATACCGCTCAAGTCGACAATAACCGCCTCTGGAACGCTTGGAACAGTGTCCCCTCTATAGTGGGGACTGCCCGAACTGACTGGCACCAGTGGTGTTTTTGTTTCGTTCGCCCACTTTACCAGCTTTTGTACCTGCGCAGCGTTTTTCACCTTTACAACGAATCTGGGCTCAATGGACTTT